>Ga0208261_1000181_pt1 | contig 26911 bp, 26 predicted proteins | sample Knorr_S7_td_DCM__FD_185595 | JGI IMG/M metagenome (GOLD analysis project Ga0208261, IMG submission 185595) | Marine microbial communities from Southern Atlantic Ocean transect - Knorr_S7_td_DCM_ad_131m_LV_B (SPAdes) (version 3) | ecosystem: Environmental > Aquatic > Marine > Oceanic | place...
TAAAAGAAAGAACAGTTAGTAGACAGCAAAAATTACGAGATGCATGGGATCATAGGTTTGACAGTAAACCTGAGCCTGTAGCATCAGGTACGCCCTCTGAAACAACACAAGTACAAGGTTCTGCGCAGGGAGATGTTGCAGGTAGTGAATGGGAGAAAAGATTAGAATCAATGGAAGCAGGTGATAAGGCAGAAGCAACTAAAAAAGATTCTGCAAAAGATGACAAAAAGAAAAAGAAAAAGGGGCTATTCGGTCGTAAAAAGAAGTGACAAGGCCATATTGGTTCTTTCCAGAAAAATTAACTAAATATCTGATTTCCTATCTATTTATTTTTTGTACTATCGTATTTGGTCAGTACAATGAAAAGTTTATAGAATATAAATCTCTTACTAAACGAGTATATAATTTTACAAAAGTAGAGTTTATAACAGAAGAAGGTGAGTTTAATGATGCTATTTGTACATTATTATTACCAGATTTAAGTGAAGACAGCCCACCTTTAGTAGCTATTTACTATAAAAAAACTAATTCTAACTGGTTTACAGAGTCTCTTTATCGTAAAAGAGTACGTTTTACCTTTCGGGATGGTGTTGTGAAGTTAGATCGTTCAAATTTTTGGGCGTGGGATGAATTAGAAGAGATCAAAGTGGTAATTATTTATTAAATAAAACACTTCATTTTATTTGATTTTACTTATTTTTAGATTTTATTTATTAATATTAAAGATTTTTGAAAAAATGGTCGTGCTAGATGGGGAGTTAGCGGTGCTCTGTAACCTGCAATCCGCTATAGCAGGGTTTAAGTCCATAGAGCGGCTTAATGAATGTTAAATATATAAAGTACGAAATGTTGATGTTTTAGCCCATTTCAATAAAATGTCATTGAACTCCGTCAGGCCCGGAAGGGAGCAGCGGTAGATGAATTATTTTATGTGTTGATGGATAACTAAGATTGAGTTTACGGCTTTTTTATATCTAATTATGATTTATGTCAATCTATGGTGCACGACCGCTATAAATATTGCGTAACTTGTAATGTGTAAATAATACAAATTCATGTCTTATAAAGTTTTATCATTAAAATACCGTCCTCAAAGCTTCCTAGATGTTATTGGCCAAGATCATGTTACGCAGACTCTTATTAATGCATTTAAGAAAAATCGTGTTGGTCAAGGATATATTTTTACTGGACCCCGAGGAGTTGGTAAAACTACAACAGCTCGTATACTAGCTAAAGGGCTCAATTGTAAAAATTCTAAAAATGGTAATCCATGTAATAAATGTAATATATGCGATGAAATAACAGAGTATAGAAATTTAGATGTTTTGGAAATTGATGGTGCATCAAACAGAGGCATTGAAGAGATTAGAAATCTTAGGGAGTTAATAAAATTTTCACCTATGAATTCATCATATAAAATTTTTATAATAGATGAAGTTCATATGCTTACAAACCAAGCGTTTAATGCTTTACTACGAACACTTGAAGAACCACCTGCACATGGAAAATTTATTATGTGTACTACAGATATTCATAAGGTTCCAGATACTATAATTTCTCGTTGCCAACGTTTTGATTTTAATCGAATATCAATAAATGATATTAAAGAATCAGTGAATTCAATTCTATCCAAAGAAAAGATTAATTCTGATCTTGAATCCGTTGAAGCAATTGCAGTTAAATCCGAAGGTAGTATGCGTGATGCATTAAGCATACTTGATCAGATTATTGCCTTCTCAGATAATAAAATTAACTACAAAGATGTAGAAAAAATTCTTGGACTAGTTTCTAGTGAACTTTATTTCAGATTAACTAATTCTATAAATGATAAAAATTCTGATCTGTTATTAGAAACTTTAACAGAAATTCGCAATGGTGGAATTCCAATTGATGATGTTGTTAAAGGGTTAAATGTTCATATTAGAAATTTGATGTATGCATCATTAAATGATGGAGTAAAAGCTCTAGAGATGAGTGATGATCTTAAGAAAGAATATGTTAAATCATCAAAATTGTGGGATATAAGAGATTTACTTAGAATTACAGAAGTTCTTAATGATTTAGAGTTAAATATTAATAGATCAAATCAGCCTTATATTATGTTTGAAATAAGTGCTCTAAAGTTGTTAGAAATGGATCAATCTATATCAATCGAAGAATTGTTAAACCAATCATCTAATAATGTAAAAGATGATGTTTCAACTGAAAAAGATCAAAAAAAAGATGACTCAATTTTAAATAATGAAATAGAAGAAAAAGTTATTAAAGATAAGGTTATTGAAAAGAATGAAGTTCATAAAAAAGATGAAAAGCCTGATAAAGTAATAGAAGAGAAAAATGATGATGATTTATCGTTAGATATAGAATCTATGAAAGGTAAATGGTCTACTATTATAACAAATGTTACAAACGTGCGAACATCAATTGGTATCGTACTGGAGCACTCTAGCCCTATAGATTTTGATAAAAAAGCATTAAAGATTGGAGTATATAATCAGCCAAAATTTAGTCTTGATTTACTTAATAATAATAAAGAAGTAATTGAAAAAGTTATTGCAAATGAATTAAAACAAAGAGTATCAATTAATTTTTCAGAAATCCATGATAAGAGCGACACTGTTGATTTAAAAGAACAGTCTACTGCTAATAAAAACAATGACTCTGATGCTATGGATAGTGTGATAGAATTATTTGATGGAGAAATTCTACGTTAATTTATAATTAGAAGGTTACAATTATGATGAATCCAAAAAAAATGGGAAAAATGATGAAACAAGCACAGCAAATGCAAAAACAAATGGATGTCGTTCAGCAAAAATTATCTGAATTAGATGTTACAGGTGTTGCTGGAGATGGATTAATTAAAGTTGTAATGAATGGTAAACAAAAATTAGTTGATATAAAAATTGATCCTTCATTGTTAAACGATGAAATAGATATGTTAGAAGATCTAATATTAATTGCTATCAATCAAGCGGTAGTTAAATCTCATGAGCTTGCTGAAAAACAAATGCATAATGTTACTGGAAACCTATTGGGTAACATTAAGTTGCCTGGTATGTAATGTTAGATGCTTTTCCAGATAGTATAATTCGTTTAATTGATAAGTTTTCTAGTTTTCCTGGTATAGGGAAGAAAACTGCTCAACGTATGGCTTTTTATGTCTTAAAAGATTCAAAAGAGAATGCATTATTATTGGCAGAGGCAGTTAAAGATGTGAAGTCAAATATTGCGGCATGTTCCTTATGTGGAGGTATTACTGAAAAAGACCCTTGTGTAATCTGCGACGATGTTAAAAGAGATAGTAGTCTAATATGTGTAGTAGAAGTACCAGCTGATATTTATGCATTTGAACGAACTAGTGGTTTTAATGGAGTGTACCATGTTCTTGGTGGCGTTCTTTCGCCATTAGATGGAATTGGCCCAGATGAATTAAATATTGATTCGCTTATTGAAAGATCAAATCATGGAAATGAAATTATGCTAGCATTAAATCCTAGTATTGAAGGTGATACTACGTGCTTGTATATAAGTAAATTATTAGCGGATAAGGATATTAAAATAACAAGATTAGCACGTGGTATTCCTGTAGGAGGTGAGTTGGAATACACTGATGATGCTACATTATTAAGGGCTATGGAAGGACGGACATCAATATGAACCTACCAAATATTTTAACTCTTTGTCGAATTTTGGTAACTCCTTTGTTTATTATTCTTTTATTTTATGATCATCCATATGCAAAGTCCTGGGCATTATTTATTTTTGTAGTTGCAATGTTAACTGATATTTTTGATGGATATTATGCTAGAAAACATAATCTAGTTACAGATTATGGAAGGTTTTTAGATCCTTTAGCAGATAAAGTAATGGTTTTATCAGCTTTAATTTCATTTGCCGTAATGGACGTTATACCCTATTGGATGGTATCTCTTATAATCTTTAGAGATGTTTTTGTTACAGGATTACGCATGGCAATGTCTTCAAAAAATAAAACAATGGTTACTAGTAAAATTGCTAAGAGAAAAACTCTTAGTCAGGTATTGATCATAATATTTATTTTATTCAATATAGGATTTAATACTTTACCTATATCTTGGATTAAAGATCTTATTCTATTCTCTAAACAATATGATCTTATATATTATTTGACTTTGCTTGTAACCCTCTTTACTGTGTTTACTGGGTTAACGTATCTCTATACAAACCGTACAGTAATTAGACAGTTTATTTCTTGAGCTTGTTTTCTATTGAGATTAAGAATATCAGAATGGATTGCAAGCTGTTTTAAAGTAGGGTATTTACCCTTAGCGCCTGGTACATGGGGTAGTATATTTGCCATTCTTCTATGGTGGGTGTTCTTAAAAGATCTAAGTACATTTATTTTTTGTATTATCATTGTTTTTTTGTTCTTTACTGGAATAGTAGTAAGTAATACAATTATTAACCATAATCAAGATAATGATCCTTCATATGTTATTATTGATGAACTAGTTGGCCAATGGATTGCATTGTTGATTATTCCAGATGGTTATTATAATATTTTAATTATTTTTGTTTTATTTCGTTTTTTTGATATCATTAAGCCTTGGCCTATTCGTTATTTTGAGCAGCTTCCTAAAGGCTTAGGCGTTATGTCAGATGATGTTGTAGCAGGATTATTTACATTTATATTAACACAAATAATTAATATTTATATATTTTGAAAGTTGGATTAATTACTATTGGTAATGAGCTATTGTCTGGCTTTACAGTAGATACAAACAGCTCTTGGATAGGCCAAAATTTGATTGAGGTTGGCGCAAGAGTTTGTTGGCATTTAACAGTTAAGGATGATGCCAATCAAATTAAAATTGCTTTAGACAGTATTCCTAAAGATTGCAAGTCGCTAATTATTACAGGAGGCCTAGGCCCAACTCATGATGATATAACACAAAAAACTTTATATGATTATTATAGAATAAAACCTGTATTCGATAGTGAATATTGGGATTTGCTCAATTCGAGGATGAAAAAAATAGGAAGAATATTACCTGAAATTAATAAAAATCAAGCTATAGTACCTGAAAAAGGAAAAGGAAAAATAATCCCAAATAGCGTTGGGTCAGCAAGAGGTATACATATTATAAATGGTAACCTGAATATCTTTGCAATGCCTGGAGTTCCGAAAGAAATGAAAAGTATGATGAATAATAGTGTTTTACCTTGGCTACACGATAAAACTAATAATAAAGTTCATGTTAAAACACTTCGGACAACTGGTATTATGGAATCATCTCTGGCTGAAAAAATGAATGATATAATTGAACTATCAAAAGATGTAGAGATAGCTTTTTTGCCTCAATTTACTGGGGTTGATATTAGGATAATATCTGCCGACAAAAAAAGTATAGATAAAACTAAAAATGAAATCTATAAATGTATTGGTAAATATATATTTGGAACAGGGTCTAGGACTTTAGAAGATGTTGTTGGAAGCATGCTGATTGAAAGAAATTATACTTTATCTACTGCAGAATCATGTACAGGTGGTTTATTGGGGCATAGGATAACTAATACATCTGGAAGTTCTAAATATTATCTAGGAGGAGTAAACTCTTACAGTAATCAAATGAAAAAAGACATAATTAATGTTGATAAATCTTCCCTAGATAAATATGGTGCTGTAAGTAAAGAAGTTTCAATTGAAATGGCTAAAGGTGTTATGAAATTGCTTAAATCTGATATTTCCTTATCAATTACTGGAATTGCTGGGCCTGGAGGAGGTACTAAAAATAAGCCAGTTGGGTTGGTATATATTACTTTGATTCATAACGATAAAATTATTAATAAAGAATTTACTTTTTTTAAAGATAGGCTATTAAATAAGAAGTTGAGTAGTCAAGTTGCATTAAATATGATTAGGTTACATTTATTGAATGAGTGAAAGACTTATAAGAACATTTGTATCTGTTTCTGTCCCTAAAGAGATTGTGAATATTCAATCAATGCTTAAATCTACGGTCGAACCAAAAGGAGTGAAAGTAAGATGGGTGATGAATGGGAAAATGCACTTAACCTTAAAGTTTTTAGGTAATACAACACAGGGGTCTATTGATAATTTGAATGAAGCTCTTTTTAATGCTGTGAAAAGCGCTAAAGTGATAAATCTATCAATATCCGGTACTGGTGCTTTTCCAGTAAAAGGTAGACCTAATGTTTTATGGCTTGGTATAAAAGGTGATATAGATGAATTAAAGCAGCTAACTGTAAATATAAATAATAGTTTAGAACCATTAGGGTTTATTACTGAAAAAAGAGACTTTTTACCTCATGTGACTATTGCAAGAATTAAATCTAATCAGAAAAAGATACCCAATATATCAAATTATTTAAATACTACGTTTACAGAATTACCTATGAAGATAGTAAAAATTAGCTTAATGCAAAGTGAGTCCTTTTCTAAAGGAACTTTCTATACTATTTTAGGTACCCATTTTTTTCGTACAAATTTAGAATAGGAGTGATGAATGGCATCAACAACAAAAAAAACAAAAGCATTAGATTTAGCTATAACTCAAATTGATCGTCAGTTTGGTAAAGGCTCTATAATGAAACTTGGAAATGATAAACCGAGCACGACGGAAAGTGTAATTTCTACTGGATGTCTATCTTTAGATGTTGCCCTAGGTGTAGGTGGTGTACCTCGAGGAAGAATCATAGAGATTTACGGTCCTGAATCATCAGGTAAAACTACTTTGGCTCTTCATATAGTTGCTGAAGCACAAAAAAATAATGGTTATGCTGCATTTGTTGATGTTGAACATGCATTAGATCCTGATTATTCAAAAGCTCTTGGTGTTAATACAGATGATTTGCTTGTTTCTCAGCCAGATACGGGAGAACAGGCCTTAGAAATAACCGAAACTTTAGTTAGAAGTGGAGCCTTAGATGTTATCGTTGTTGATTCTGTTGCCGCTCTAGTTCCACAAGCGGAACTGGATGGTGAAATGGGGGATACGCATGTAGGATTGCAGGCTAGATTGATGTCTCAAGCTCTACGGAAGCTAACGGGTACAGTAAGCAGGTCTAACACATGTGTTATTTTCATTAATCAGATTAGAGAAAAAATAGGAGTGATGTTTGGAAACCCAGAAACAACCCCTGGAGGACGTGCACTTAAATTTTACTCTAGTCTAAGATTAGAGATCAGAAGAATTACGACTATTAAAGAAGGCACCAACTCTGTAGGGAATAAGGTTCGTGTTAAGGTAGTTAAAAATAAAGTAGCTCCACCTTTTAAGATGGCTGAATTTGATATAATGTTCGGTGAAGGCATATCATATATCGGTGATGTCTTAGATTTAGCAGTTACTGCTGATATAGTTCAAAAGATGGGAGCATGGTATTCTTACAAAGATGAAAAGATTGGTCAAGGTCGCGAAAACACAAAAGCTTTTTTAGAAGAAAATACTAAAATGATGTCTAAAATTATTAAGCAAGTAAAAGGGTTTATGGGTGTAAGCTTTTCGGGGGATGAAAAAGCGTAAGATCGTAGATATTCAAATACAAAGCCGCAGGAAAAACAGAAGAAGTATTTTTCTTGATGACGGTAGCGTCTTTGGTGTTTCTGAAGACGTTTTTTTTACAGTTCCAATTCATATTGGAGACACTATTTCAGATCAAGCTCTTGATGATATATTTAAAGCTGAATCAAAAGTCAAAATTTATGATGCAGCTGTAAACTTACTAAGTTATAGAATGCGTAGTAAATCAGAACTTAGAAATCGCTTAATAAGAAAAAAATATCATAAGGGAGAAATTTCTGATGTTATTAAAAACCTTGAAATAAAAGGGTATTTAGATGATGAGAAATTCGCGATTGCATTTGCTAAAGATAAAGTTAATAACAGGTTAATTGGGCCTATTGCATTAAGATTTGAATTATCTGCTCATGAACTTGAGGTTCAATTGATAGATAAAACTATTAACTCTATATATAATATTTTTCCCCCAAAAGATATAATTAAAAGATTAATTAATAAATGGAAATTGATTGATAGAATTAATGAGAGTTCAACAGTAAAAAATAAAATTATTAATAGATTGAAAAATAAGGGTTTTTATTGGGATGATATTCAAGATGTAATTTTTTCATTAGAAAATAAATAGTATGAAAAATAGATGATTAAAAATAATTATTCAGTTTTAATAAATGGTAAATATGTAGAAGTAAAAAATATTTATGCAGTGGGTAGAAACTATAAGAGCCATGCTAAAGAGATGAATGCAAGTATTACAAAAAATCCAATATTCTTTCAAAAATCTCTTACTTCCTTAAATACCAATCATATTATTGAACTACCTGCAGAACGAGATATTCATTACGAAGTTGAAGTAGTAATGCTTATAGGTAAATCAGGAGAGAATGTTAATGAAAGTGATGCTTTTAAATACGTTGAAGGAGTAGGTTTAGGCCTAGATCTCACGGATAGAAAATTACAAAATGACTTTAAGAAAAAATCGCTCCCTTGGTTTTTATCTAAATCATTTAAGGGCTCTGCTGTAGTTTCAGAGTTTTATAAATGGAATAATTCAAAATGGAATAAAGATTTTTGGCTGAAGAAAAATAATAATATAGTTCAAAGTGGAAACATCAGTGAAATGATATTTTCAGTCGAACAGTTAATCTCTTTTTTATCTAAACAATTTCCATTGTTAAAAGGAGATTTGATATTTACTGGCACTCCTAGTGGTGTCGGCAAAATTGATGCTGATGATAAGCTAGAAATAGGCTTAGGAAATAAAAGTTTTATGAAATTAGATATGATAAATTCTGTACTCATGAATAAAGAAACAATTACTTATTCATTATACGTTGATGGTGCAGCAGATTTAAATACTAAAACTGCTGGAATTGGAGGAGTCTTTTTTAATAATAATAAAGAAGAAATTTATAGTTTTTCAGAGTATCTAGATGATTCAACGAATAATGAAGCTGAATACTCTGCCTTAGTAAAAGGACTTAAGGTAGGGATTGAACTAAATATTATAAATATAAAAATATTATCAGATAGTGAGCTTGTTGTTAAGCAAATTAATGGTGATTATAAAGTTAAAAATGATAGAATGAGAGATCTCCACAAAAAAGTATTATATTTATTGGAACAATACGAAAATTGGGAAATTAATCATATTATGAGAGAAAAAAATATAATTGCAGATAAATTAAGTAAACAGGGTAGAAGAAAAGGTAAATGAAAGCGTTAATTACAGCAGGTGGCCACGGTACTAGATTAAGGCCCATTACATATACTCAGAATAAACATTTAATTCCTATCGCCAATAAAATTATGCTTCAATATGCAATTGATTATGTTAAAGAAGCAGGAATTCGAGAAATAGGCATTATTATTAATGCAAATGATAATTCAATTCAAAACGTATTTGGTAATGGTGAAAATCTAGGTGTAGAAATTACATATATACATCAGGATGAACCTCTTGGTCTTGCCCATGTTGTAAAAATATCTCAGTCTTTTATAGGAGATGAGAATTTCATCTTTTATTTAGGAGATAATATTTTAGTTGGTGGAGTGAAGCCGTTCATTAATGATTTCAATGAAATGAATTCAAATTGTCATTTAGTGTTAAGTCAAGTTTTAGACCCTAATAGATTTGGTGTCGCAGAAGTTATTAAAAATAGTATCATTAGTATTGAAGAAAAACCTAAATCACCTAAAAGTGATTTAGCAGTTACAGGAATATATATATATGATAGCAATATTTTTGAAGCTGTTAATAATATAGCACCATCAAAAAGAGGAGAATTAGAAATATCTGATGCACATCAATATTTAATAGAAAATGATTTTGATATTACATATTCTGAGATTACTGGTTGGTGGAAAGATACAGGTCAACCATCTGATTTATTAGATGCTAATCGACTTGTTTTAGATAATATTCAAGGAGATAATAATGGATCTATTAGAAATAGCTCTGTTAAAGGTGAAGTAAGTATTGGTACAAATTGCCAAATAGAAAACTCAAATATTAATGGCCCTATGATTATAGGTAATAATTCAATAATTAAAGATTCGGTAATTGGTCCCTATTCTTCAATAGGTGAAGAATGTAAAATTATTAGTAGTAATATAGAACACTCAATTATTATGGATGGTTGTAATATATCGAATATAAGTAAAAATATTAAATCTTCATTATTAGGAAAAAATGTTAAAATTAGTAGCTCTAAAGATTCCAATCAAGGTCGTTACTTACTTGGTGATCAAAGTAATATTGAGTTATAATAATAAAGAAATTTTGAATAAATGAAGTATATTTATAAACGTATTGTTAATTTGCATCTTAAGAAATTTGAGGTATTTCTTAATTCATAACGTTATGAGCTTTCTATCTAATATTACTAATCCTTTAACTTGGTTATCTGGTGATATAGCAATTGATCTAGGTACTGCTAATACTCTATTATGGATGAAAGGAAAAGGAGTGATGATTAATGAACCATCAATCGTTGCTCGTTCTGTTAATGATGGAAATATTATTGCTGTTGGTAACAAGGCAAAAGCAATGCTTGGACGTACTCATAGAGATATAGAAACTATTCGACCTTTACGAGATGGAGTTATTGCTGATTTTGATATGACAGATGGTATGCTTTTAGGGTTTATTAAAATGATTAATATTAGCCCTTTAGCTAGAATGAGAATGGTAATATGTGTCCCTTCTGGCGTGACAGAAGTTGAAAGACGTGCAGTGAAAGATTCTGGCCTAAGAGCAAATGCGAGGGAGGTATTTCTTATTGAAGAACCAGTTGCAGCAGCAATAGGGATAGGATTAGATATTTCTCAACCAGTTGGGAATATAATTGTAGATATTGGTGGAGGTACTACTGAAATAGCAGTTATTGCTCTTTCTGGTGTTGTAACTAAAGAAACTATACGTGTTGCTGGTGATGAGATGGATGAGGCTTTGGTGCAATGGTTTAGAAATGAACATAAGCTAGATATAGGTATTTCAACTGGTGAGGCAATAAAAAAATCTGTTGGCTCAGCAATGAGAATAAAGAGTGAAACAATTTCAGTAAAAGGTAGAGACCTTGTTTCAGGTATACCAAAAACAATCGAGGTAACTTCTGATGAAGTAAGACAAGCATTAAAAGATCCTGTTAGCATGATTGTTGAAGCTGTAAAAAAAGCGTTAGAACGTACGCCGCCTGAATTATCTGCAGATATTCTTGATAGGGGGATAATTATGACTGGTGGAGGAAGCAAGCTGAAAGGTATGGATCAAATTATTAGAGAACGTACTAATGTACCGGTGAATATTGCAGAAGATCCATTGCTTTCTGTAGTAAGAGGTACTGGTATGGTTCTAGAAGATATAAAAAAATATGAAGCAGTATTAATTTAGTTTTCTATTCTAATGAGGACATTCTACCTCATACTAACAAAACACAAGGATATTTTTGCGCTAATAATTAGTATTGTTTTATCATTAATTATGCTTTCTAATGGTGAATCAGATAATCTGAGATTACTAAGAAGTAAAGCAAATCGTATTCTCACACGCATATATACTCCAATAACATGGATTCGTACAATGAGTTTAATTGAAGAAGAAGCATCTTTGTTGAGAGAAAAGAATCTTCAACTTTCATTTCAATTAGAATCTATGAAGCACTTATTTGATGAAAATATTCGTTTAAAACAGCTACTTAATTTCAAACGTGAAAGTAAATTAAACATATATCCAGCGCGTGTAAGTAATATGGGGGCTTCTCCACATCTATCATCTTCATTGTCAATTGATATTGGAAGTAATTTGGGAGTTTCTATAAATGATCCCGTTATGACACCTAGCGGTATTATTGGGAAAACTGTCATAGTTGGCAAGCAAGAATCGATAGTTCAGTTGATTAATGATGTTAATTTTCGTTTAAGCGTAAGGATTAAACCTTCAGGTTCAACAGGCATTTTACGTTGGTTAGATAAAGATTTATATTTAATAAGAGAGGTGCAAAAAAATTCAAATGTTGAAGTTGGTAATCAGGTTATCACTTCAGGTTTTAGTGATATCTTCCCTAGTGACTTACCAGTAGGAGAAGTAATTAAAATTTCAGATGAGAGAGGCGCGTTCCAGAAATCAGTTATAGTTAAAATAAATGAAAATATTGGTTCTATCATGAATCTATTTGTTATTGTGGATAATTAGTTATGAAAGATATAAAAATATGGTTTCTGTTAATATTTATATTCTTTTTTCAATATCTTTTATCTGATTTATTAACTATTCGATATTACAGGCCAGATTTCATTGTTATTTACATTTTATACTTTGGACTTTATTTTGGTTCTTATTATGGGGTTTTAGCTGGATTCTTTATAGGTCTATTAGTTGATTTAACCCCTATGGCATCATATTTTGGTATTAGCCCATTAACCTATTCTATTACTGGATACCTTTCAGGACATTTGCAAAATAAATACAATCGTTTATCACCTTTTATTTTTCATTCTATATGGATAATTATTATTGCATTTCATTTTATAATATTTACATATATCAAATACCAATTATTATTTGAAATAGATAAACTGCAATTTATTTTTAGGTGGTTTTCTTCATTTATTTACACTTTATTTTTTCTTTTAATAATGCAATATTTCTTTCCTATTAGAAGAATACAAAATGCTTAAATCAAAAAATTTAGTTCCTAGAGGAAGGTTGTTAATTGCATATATTTTTGTTTGTTCTGTATTCTCTATTTTAATAGTAAGATTTGCTCAAATACAATTATTTGAATACAATCAATATAAAAAGAGGGCTGATATTAATAGTATAAGGGCAGTACCTATCGCTGCACCAAGAGGAATGATTCTTGATCGTAATGGCCTTATTTTAGTAGATAATTTTCCAACATATATTCTAACAGCTTTACCTAATAAAGTTAACAATAACAATTTTTCAATAATAAGCAACTGTACAGGAACAGATACTTCTATATTAAAAAATAATTTTAAACGTTATTATAGAGGACGATTTATACCCTCAAGAATAACTAAAGACCTTTCTTTCGATGAATTAAGCTGTATTGAAGAACACAAACATCAACTAAAAGGCGTTGATTATAGTCAACTACCCGAAAGATCTTTTCCTTCAAAAGTTGATATGAGTCACGTACTAGGATATGTGAAAGAAATTGACAGATCACTTTTAAAAAATATTGATAATAAGCAAGATGAATATGAAGTAGGAGATTTAATAGGTTGGCAAGGAATTGAAAAACAATATGAAAATATTCTTAAAGGTATAAAAGGTGTTTCATACTCACAGGTAGATGCATTTGGTAGAGAAGCAGGCTCAGTGAAAGGAATCGATAATATTAAACCTACACCTGGTCAAAATTTATTTACCACAATAGATCTTGATTTACAAAAAACAATGGAAAAATATATGTCTAAGTATAGAGGCGTTGCTCTTATTACAGATCCGCTATCAGGCGAGATATTATCATTTGTTAGTTCGCCAGACTTTTCTCCAGAAATTTTTACTGGAAACACTACTCTTCATGAATGGCGTAGTTTAGTTAATGACCCTAAAAAACCATTGTTAAATAGAATAACAAATGGATTATACCCTCCGGGGTCTACTTTTAAAATGATTACTGCAATTGCATTATTAGAGGGTTTAATGATTGAAGAAGAAGAGATTATTGAATGTTCTGGAATATATCAATATGGAGATAGATTGTTTAAGTGTTGGAAAATAAGTGGACATGGCAAAATGACTTTAAATCAAGCAATTGCGCAGTCATGCAATATTTTCTTTTATCAAGCTGTGCAAAGAATTTCAATGAATAGATTTATAAATCTTTGTAGAAATTTTGGTTTTGGTAATAAGACAGGTATTGATTTACCAACTGAATTAACTGGATTACTACCAACTAGAGATTATATGAACAAACGCTATACAAGTAGAGGATGGTCCAGAGGGCATTTATTAAATATGGCGTTAGGTCAAGGAGATTTACTGGTTACACCAATTCAGTTAGCTGTTTATATTAATAAAATAGCCACTAAAGGCAAAACTTACACACCACATTTTTATTTGAATAAGCCTCCAGTTATAGCTAGTGAAATTAATCTTAAAGATAAAACATGGGTTAATATTCAAGATTATTTATTTAATACAGTCAATGATATCGATGGTACAGGAACAGCTGCTAATCCCCAAATTAGTGGAGTAAAAGTTTATGGTAAGACAGGTACAGCGCAAAACCCACACGGAGATGATCATGCCTGGTTTGTTGGTTATGCAGATGACGGAAAAAATATGATTTCTATAGTGCTATTGATTGAGAATGGTGGTAGCGGAGGAAAGGTTGCGGCCCCTCTGGCTGGAAATGCATTTAAATATTATTTTAATATGAGCTCTGAACGCATGGTATTGAATGATGTTAAAAACAGTATATAATTCTCTACAAAATTTTCCTATATCAGTAATACTTTTACCCATAATTTTAACATTTATTGGAATGGTAGCTTTGTTTAGTATTAGTGTAAACCAATTTGGAGTAATTGCAATTACAGCTTTTACAAAACAATTACTTTTTATGATTCCCGCCATCATTGGATTTTTGTTTATATTATTTATTCCTAAGTACTTGATACATAAATACATTTATCTAATGTATGGCCTTATTCTAGTATTAGTAACTGTTCCATTTTTATTATCCACAATAGCAGGGACACATCGCTGGATCAATATTGGACTTCCAGTAGCTTTTCAACCCTCAGAATTTGCAAAATGGATTGTAGTTGTTGCTTTAGCAAAATACCTTTCTGATCATAATCTTGAAATGAAAAAGTTTTCAACATTAATATTCCCAATTTTCATTGCTTTATTACCTGCTGCTATTATTCTTCAGCAGCCTGATCTTGGAACAGCATTGATTTTATTAACACCAGTATTACCTATGTTGTACTGGGTGGGTTCTAGACCTTTCCATTTATTTATGTTAATAGCGCCTATATTTAGCATTGGGACAGCTTTTCATACTGTATCTTTTACAACATGGGCAATAATAATGGGTATTATTTTATATCTTTCTCGACCAAATATATTTTTTGGGATAATATTTTACTTTGGAAATATATTTTTGGGTTTATTAGCTCCTTTATTATGGAATGGATTAAGACCATACCAGCAAAAAAGAATTTTAACGTTATTTAATCCCGAATTAGATCCGCTTGGTGCAGCTTATCAAACCATACAGAGTAAAGTTGCAATAGGGTCTGGAGGTTTCCTTGGTAAAGGTATTGGAGAGGGTACTCAGACGCATTTAAAATTTCTTCCAGTACAGGAATCCGATTTTATCGTTTCTGTGATTGGTGAAGAATTTGGCTTTATAACGATAGCTTTTATGTTAATAGTTTTTGCGTTTTTTATTATAAAAATCATTAATCTAGCTTTTTATTCAAAAGAGCGTTTTGCTGGGTTAGTGCTTATTGGGATTGGAACAATATTTTTATCTCATGTTTTTGTAAATGCAGCTATGTCTACAGGATTAATTCCCGTAAAAGGTCTTCCTTTGCCTTTTATATCTGCAGGTGGATCTTTTTTATTATCATGTTACATAATGGTGGCTTTAGTTTTAAAAATGGGTATGGAGCCAATTGAATGAAAATTAAAAGGAATTGATGTTAGACTCACAGATCGCTAAATTATATATGAACTTGCGTATCATTATATCCTATTTTGAATAAATCTATAATATATTTCTGTTTTGTTTTTCTAGTTTTAATGTTTACATCTATTGATGTATCCATCGCTCAACAAACAGACATTAAAAGAGAGTTAAAAAGATTAAATGCAAAAATAGACCGTGAAAGAGTACGGACTGATTCTCTTGAGACTCAGATTAGTATTTTACTTCCAGATTTAAGGAATACATTAAGAGCTACGGTTGAAGCAAAAAAACAAACTGATTCTGTAGCTATTTTACTTATTAATAGAATTAATACCCTTCAAAATAAAATCAGAATGTTAGAAGATAAATCTATTTATACTGATAGTACAAACTTTGAGATCCTAGCTCAATTAGTAATGATAGAGAATAAGATAGTGACCTTAACAAATAGTTTTACTGAAATGTATAGTTTGCGCTCTGATAAGCAAACAAGTGGTGTAAAAGCTAAAATTAGCCCTGTAGAGTATAAGAAAAAATATATTGAGGCATTAAGTTATTACCAAAATGGTGATTATGCTCAAGCAATAACTGGTTTTTCCAGCTTAGTAATTGAAGATCCTTCAAATGATTTAGCTGATAATAGTCAGTATTGGTTAGCAGAATGTTATTATTCAACTAAAAATTATAAGAGGGCTATATTAGAATTTGAAAAAGTATTTACATTTCCAGGGACTGATAAAGATGATGATTCACAATTAAAACTTGCACTTTCTTATCAAAGTCTTGGTAATCTTGTAAAAGCTCGTGAAGAATATCAAAGGATGGTGGACTACTTTCCTAGTAGCGAATACTTTAGTCGAGCAAAAGAATCACTAAAGCAATTAAGCTTAGAATAGTTTTCCATATATGAAATTAAAAATATTTTATTTAACTACTGAGATAGTTCCGTTCGCAAATACTTCATCTTTATCAGAATTTTCTGCTAAGGTTCCTTTATTATTACAGGATAAAGAACATGATATCAGAACAATAATTCCAAAATATGGATATGTTAGTGAAAGAAAATACATTCTTAGAGAAGTAATTAGATTACGAGAAATACCATTCAAATTTGGAAAAGAAAACGTAATTACTTCTGCCAAGAGTGCTTTTATTCCTAAAACGCGTGTTCAAGTATACTTCTTAGAGGATACTAAAAGATTTAAACCACTAACTAACCTAATCTATAAGGCAAAGAATGGTAGGGTTATCTCAGATATTCATGAAAGATTTGCTTTTTTTTCTAAAGCATCTCTAGCAATCCTTCCTCATTTGTTTTGGAAGCCTGATTTAATGTGGTGTAATAATTGGCAGTCAGCGTTGGTTCCAGCATTCTATAAGGAACACTATCAGCTAGATGATTTTTATAAGAATATTAAATCAATTCTTGTTGTGCATGACTATGAAGAAGAATTTATAGATATTAATACAGGCCTTTTTTCAAAAATCGGATTATCTGATCCAGATGGTGCTAATAAGGGTCTTGTAAATGCCTATGATGCTGCAGCTCAAAATGTAGATTTAATTATTGCTATCGATACTCCTTCTAAGGAAGTATCAAAAGCACTTATAAAACTTCCTAGCGTCAAAAAGAATAAGTTATTAATAGTAAAAACAGCAGATGAATCACCTGATTACGAAAAGGTTGCTGATAAGATTAATAATCGCTTGCAGAAACTTTATAGTTAATTAATCGTATTAATAATATTATTTTATGAAAAATATTCATTTAACTGTTTGTTTTTCTCTATTAATTAATTCTTTTGGTTGTCTAGAGAATACAATTTCAACTGATTTAAATAATCCATCTATGAGACATGATACATTATCTGTTTCTTCAATAACTGCTTATAATTATCAAACTCCACCTAATATTGGTAATTCTACTTTATTATATTTAGGTAGAGATTCAAGTGGATTTGAAAATCCATTTGCAATTTTTAAAGTTCAAAGCAATAGTATTAATTCTCCTGAAACATTTGATACGATGATGGACTCTACGGTAAATATTGATAGTGCAAAATTTATTTTAACATTAAATAATGATACTATTGAAACGGGAATGATATTTGATTTGTATTATTTCCCAAATTCGGGTGATTCTATTTTTAATGAAACTAATAGTAATTATTTAAACTTAAATGAGAATGATCTTAACCCAGTATACATTTCGAGTAGTAGATTATTTCAAATAACACCTGATTCTAATGAAACTATATTTCCTACAGTTTCATTTAATGTTTTAAGCATTATTCATTCATTTATAGATTCTTCAAATATTGACCAAAATAAAACACTGATGGTTAAGTCTAAATTTGATTTATCAGATGTCTTATCTTTCAAAAGTAGTGAATCTGGCTTTGCTTTTGCGCCCAAATTACAAATTTTTACTCATGATACGACCTATCTAGATTCAACCTCAGATTCAATTTCTGTAGACACCCTAATGCATGAATTTATATCTACAGATGATTTATCTATAATTATTCCACCTTCTTTTGATACTAAACCTGGTTTACTTACTTTAGGAAGAGGTTTAGCATATAAAGGGTTAGTAGAAATACCTAACTTAGATTCTATGCTATCTCCATTACCAATACAGTCAATCATTACCAAAGCTGAATTGTCATTTTATTATCCTTTTGATTCAACTGAATCAAATTTCTATTTACAGGTACAGCCTGTATTAGATACAATTCAATATGGAGAACTTCAAGGTGTGTTATTAGATGATCCAATTGATGTTATTCCCAATATTCTACCAGTTGTAAATATTTCTGATAATGGAAAGGTTAGTCTAAATATTAGAGAATATTTACAATTAATTTATTTTGGATATGTATCAAATTATGGATTGAAACTAGAGGTAATAAATACTTCAAGTCCTTTTAATCTTTATTCAATTTTTGCAGATACATCTGTATTGGACTCTCTAAACCCTGAATTATTTATACAATATGTTTCGCCTTAATAAATACTATCTATTTTTAATTTTATTGTGTTCCTCTATTAAAGGTCAAGATGTATACAGTGCGTATGGGCTTGGTGAAATTTCATTAGCACACAACGCGTCTGTTATAGGTGCCGGAAGTATTGGTCTAATGCCTGACTTTCAAAGAAAAATTTCCTTAAATAATCCGACCACATGGATGAATATGCCTTTTGCATATATATCTATTAATTATGGTGGTGTCCAAATACAAGATAAATTAAAAAATTATGAAAATATTTTATCAGGATTAAATCAATTTCAATTTATTCTTCCAATTAAAGGTAGATATGCAATTGGTATAGGTTTACAACCCTATAGCTCTCAATTATATTCTTTAAGATCTGATAATAGTGAAATTAAGTATATTAATCAGGATACACTTAATTTTAATAAAAGCATCAATGGTGGTGGTGGTATATCTAACTTTTCTTTTTCTATAGCAGCAAAGTTAACAAATTCAGAAAAACTGGCTTTAAAATTTAATTATCTCTTTGGTTCAAGTAGAAATCAGATTGATTTTTCTTATAATGAAGGAAATAATGGGATAGATGATGATTTTGATGGGGTAATAGATGAATCTGGAGAAAATGATATTAATTATATTTACAACCAAAGGAATATTTATGATGGAGCTTTAGTTAATGCGTATTTATCATCAAATAGAATTAATATAGGAAAACGAAATTTAATAATAAGCCTATCATTTAGTTCAGTTCTGCATCCATTTAGAGTAAGCAATTATTCATTTTATCCGTTTGAAGACATAAATGGAAATGGTTATTATGATTTAAATGATTTTCCTCAACCTGCAGGTAATGATTCTATACCACCTGCAGCATTGAAAACTGAATTAAAAAACCAATTTAAACCTTCTCAATATTCTGTTGGTTTTAACTATGAATTAACTCAATTGCTAAATGTGCAGACTGAGTTTTCATCTTGGAGTGATGTATCAAAAAATAAATCTAATATTTTGTCAAATATTAATTATCAGTTATCTGATTATAATCATTTTAATATATCAGCTATTAAATTTGCAAGGGATCTACCCAGGTTTTGGTACGAAGCATTACATTTCAGATCTGGTATATTTTTTCGTGAATACCATTTGAATAAGTATGAATCAAATGAAAATAATATTACCCAACATAGTTATAATGATATAGGATTATCTGTCGGGATTGGTGTTAAATTTGGTTTGACCAAGAATCAATTAGATTTTGGTTTAAATTTTATCAATAGATCAGATTCATTCAACAGTGATAAATTCATCACTAATTTTAATATAGGACTTACTATAGGAGATATATGGTTTGTCAAACGGAGGGCTAAGAAGTAATGACGCTTTATTATAAAAGTATAAAATATAATTTTAAAATTCTTTCAATATTTATTCTAGTTGTTTTGAGTATGATGTGTGTGCCCCCACCAGATTCTTCAGCATCTGATGATAATGAAAAAGAACAAGCATATTGGGATTCAGTTCGCACAAAATTATGTCCACGAAAAATGAGCAGTGCTGCAGAATATTATAAAAATAGAGATTGGGAATCTACGGTTAGAATTTATGGAGATATTGTAAAGTATAGATGTGATCAGGATGACCCTGAAGAAGTATATCAATATTATGCAATTGCATTTGAGTACTTAGGAAAGTTTGATAGTTCTGAATATGTACTTTTAAAAGGATTGCAGCTTCTTCCAGATAATATTAATCTTCGAAAACGTCTAGCGTATTCATATAAAAAACAAGGTAAGCTTGATCAGGAGATTATGGAATATAGTCGTTTATCTGACCTTATACCGGATGATGTTACTGTTAAGACAGAGCTAGCAAAACTATATGGAGAGCAGGAATTGTACGATGATCAAATCGACATTTTAAGACAAATATTAGATATTGATCCCAATAATGAGAATGCGCAAGGTGATATAGCTAGAGTGTATGAGCTGACAGGGAGAGACCCTCTTCAAATATATGGAGAAAGATTTAGAAATAATCCTGATAATGTTTCATATGGTTTAGATTTTGCCGATCGTTTATTAAACGCAGATAGACCGGAAGATGCGATAGATGTATTAAAGCAGGTAATTCGACAAGATGAAACAAGCAAAGTAGCATATCGTCAGCTAGGATTAGCATATGATAGATCCGAGAATTTCAATGATGCATCAAATGCATATGAGAAATTACATGCCTTAGATATCCGCGATTTTAAAGTAGCAATTAAAGTTTCTGATGTGAATATAGCTGCTGGAAATTACGGGAAAGCAATGCGTTGGGCAGAGAAAGCAATTACTTCTTCTAAATCTGGAGATGCATACGGTCAACGAGGTAACGTCTATTACAAGGCTTTACAGGAATGTAGATCTGCAGATATTTCTGATGATGATAGGATTATAGCTTCTTTAGCCCATCAAAGTTTTAAGAAAGCAGAAGAAAATGGTTACAGAAGGTTCAACAATTCATTGCTTTGGTTGGAAGAGAATGAAGTATTATTTGGCCGTACTCATTGGTTTATGCTTGATCCAAAAAAGCAAAAGCAAGGATACGTTAAACCTGAATCTGAATGCTATAATTGGGTTGAAAAAAGATTAGATAAAGATTCAAGTTGGTAACCTATGTTTCCTCATGACTAAAACCCCTCTTAAAACCTCGGATCCTGAACTATATAATATTCTATTAAAAGAAGTAGTCCGTGAAGACACCACTTTAGAATTAATCGCTTCAGAAAACTTTGTTAGTTATCCAGTCTTAGAAATGGCTGGAGGTGTAATGACCAATAAATACGCAGAAGGCTACCCAGGGAATCGGTATTATGGTGGCTGTGAATTTGTTGATCAAGCAGAAAATATAGCTAAGGATAGAGCTAATAAGTTATTTGGAGTTAAATACTCAAATGTTCAGCCGCACTCTGGTTCACAAGCAAATATGGCTGTTTTAATGACATATCTTAACCCTGGAGATACGATTTTAGGCCTTGATCTTGCACATGGAGGTCATTTAACGCATGGAAGTAAAGTAAACTTTTCTGGAAAGCTATATAATTCAATCTTTTACCAAGTTGATAAAGGTTCAGGTTTAGTGAATTTTAATGAAGTACTTAAGTTAGCTCGAGAGCATAAACCTAAATTGATTATTTGTGGAGGCTCTGCATATCCAAGATTTATTGAATTTCCAGAATTCAAACAAATTGCAGATGAAGTCGGCGCCTTTTTAATGGCAGATATTGCGCACCCATCCGGTTTGGTTGCTGCAGGAATTCATCCTTCTCCAGTTCCCTATTGTAATGTAATTACAACTACGACACATAAAACTTTGCGAGGACCAAGAGGAGGAATGATTATGATGGGAAAAGATGAGCTAAATCCATGGGATATCACTGCGCCCAAATCAGGAAGGGTGAAAAACATATCAGAATTGTTAGATAATTCTGTTATGCCTGGAGTACAAGGCGGACCATTGATGCATATTATTGCGGCAAAAGCCGTTGCGTTTGGAGAAGCATTATTACCAGAATTTAAAGTTTATGCACAACAAATTGTTGCTAATGCAAAAGAAATGGCTGATGAATTCCTTAAAAGAGATTTTAAGTTGGTTTCTGGCGGTACCGATACACATGTGGTTCTTATAGATTTAACAAATAAAGGGATTACTGGTAAAGTCGCAGAAAAATCCTTAGAGAAAGCTGGAATTGCTGTTAATAAGAATATGGTTCCTTTTGATGAGAAGAGCCCTTTTATTACGAGTGGGATTAGAATAGGAACCCCAGCTATTACAACTAGAGGAATGGGGAAAGATGATATGAAGAAAATAGTTTCTCTTATTGATATTGTGATTAATAACCCTAATGATGACCATAAAGTTGATTCAGTAAAAGCTGAAGTAAATGAATTATGTAAATTTTTTCCTTTATATCCAGAATTGAGAGATTAAATCTGATACCGAAAAGAACGCATTTATTTTATCCTGTAAAAAATAAACTATTTCTTTTAATCACTGTATTATTTTTTACTAACCAATCTTGTTCGACGACAACAGTTTTACGTACAAGTCCTAAAACTGTTGAAACATTTATGGTAAAAAGATCAGATTCTATTTTAAGGAAGGATTTTTCAAAAGCATCATCGGATAAATTATTAAAACAATCTACTTTTTTAACAATGACTGGATTTGGTTTTCTTATGGAAAATGCAGAAAAGACTTTAGATGAAGATTATCAAAAAGGAGTTGAGTTATATAGTGAAGCAAATAAATATTTTGAAAAAGCAGTAGATTTATCAAAAAAATATTTTATAAATAAATACCCAACTTTTGATATCTGGTTAAAAGGAAATAATAATAGCGATATAGAATTTATACAAGATGATGTTGAAGCTTTGTATTGGTTAGCAGCTGCATATGGTGGTGCAATAAGTTCTAGTCGTGGAAATCCACAATGGGTAATACATTTACCGAAAGTTGGTCAATTAATTGAAAAAGCAATATATGTTAATCCAGAATGGAATTATGGATCTCTTTACTCTGCAATGATTACATATTCTATGACATTATCAGATACACCTGAAAAAGATTGGGATAATAATGGATATATTGGTGGGTACAATAGATTTGGCGCAGAATCTGAGACCATTGGTTATTATAATATTGAAGGTGTAAGAGAAAGTGAATACGTAGGTATTAATGTTGCAACAGATTATTATAAATTATCTTTGAAAGCATCAAAAGGGATGGATTTAAGCGCTCACATCAGTTATGCAGAAAATGTATTGGTATTTCAACAAGATAGAAGTGAGTTTATTAAATTGCTTAATCATGTACTTCAATTTAAAGGCAATAAGATAAAAGATTTAGAATTAGGTAATTATATGGCAAAACAAAGAGCTCAGTGGCTTCTGGGCAAAACAGAGGAGTTGTTTTATTAAATGAAAAAAATAATTTTTATCCTTCTAACCATATTTATTTGCGATTTATCTGCAAAGAAAGTGATAATAAAAATGGCAAGCTTAGCTCCTGAGGGCACTGTATATCATGGTATGCTGATTGAGATGGGACAAAAATGGAAAAAAGCTACGAATGGAGAAGTTATACTACGTGTTTATCCAGGAGGTATTGTAGGTGACGAGAGAGATATGATAAGAAAAATAAGACTCGGACAGTTTCATGCCGCAGCCGTTTCTACTGAAGGATTACATGAAATTAATCCAGATGTATATGTATTTGCTTTACCCTTAGTATATGATAATTATGATGATGTAGAATGGATGAGATCACAAATGGATGGTAGAATACGAAAAGGAATGAATAATAACGGATTTGAATTATTAACATGGGCAGATGTTGGTTGGGTACATCATTTTTCGACAGAACCAGTCATTTACCCTGATGATTTAAAGAAATTGAAAATGTTTGTATGGGCTGGTGGTTATAAGTCAGCTGAACTATGGAAAAAAGGTGGTTTTCAACCTGTCCCATTAGCTTCCACGGATATAATGCCAGGCTTGCAAACAGGTTTAATTCAATCTGCGGCTACAGTTCCTATTTTTGCTTTATCGCAACAATTATTTGGAATAGCTAATTATTTATTAGATATGAAGTGGGGTCTATTAACTGGAGCTTTAATTATTGATTCTAGAACTTGGAATAGGATTAAACCTGAATACCAAAAAGAAATGATATCAATATCAAAAGAAATTATTGATTCTAAAACAGATGTTATTCGAGATGGTGGAGAAGCAGCAATATCAGCAATGGAAGAATATGGCTTAAACGTACATCGTCAAACTCCTGAAGAGTTAAAACTATGGAAAGAATTTGTAAGCTCATGGGCAGACGAAATTCGAGGTGGATATATTCCAGTTGAATTATATGATACTGTTCAAGAAATAATGGATAGAAAGCCAAAATAACAATTAATTAATGAAAATAAGAGAATATATAAACCGATCTGAAAACCTTCTTACAATTGGTGTATTTAGTATTCTTACAATTTTCCCTGCAGTAGAAATCTTTACACGCCTAATGGGACGTCCAGGAATTCCCGCTTCTCCAATTTTAGTTCAACATATGACATTATGGATAGGATTTATTGGCGCAGTCTTAGCTACTAGACAGAACAAATTGCTATCATTAACTAGAGATCCTTTATTTTCACCAGATTCAGTATTCAGCAATGGTCGATGGATAGCTAAAAATATTTCATTTGTAATTATTGGAGCATTATTCTGGGGGAGTATTAACCTAGTAATGATCGAATATAATTACCCTATTCAAATATCTCCTGGTATATACCGATGGGTAATTCAATTAATTATGCCAATTGGTTTTTTGCTTATAGGTTTTCAAATATTAATAAAAAGTTCTAAAGAAAGTTCTCTGAGAATTTTAATGTTAATTATTGGAATACTTTTTGTCTTTATAGGAAATAATGATGTGTTCAGAGATAGTGTTTATTTCTTATGGATTTCTGTAGCATTTATTTTGTTTTCTATGATATATGGTACACCAATTTTCATAGGTCTTGGTGGGCTTGCTGTTTTATTCTTTTGGCATGACTACACACCTATATCTGCCATATCCGCTGAAACATATAGAATTGTTGTTTCTCCAACATTACCTACTATTCCATTATTTACGTTAGCTGGATATATTTTAGCTGAAAGTAAATCTTCAGAAAGAATATTTTATTTATTTAGAGCTGCCTTTGGTTGGATTCCTGGTGGGACACCTATTGTAATAGTTTTTTTATGTGGTTTTTTCACAGCATTGACAGGCGGTTCTGGCGTGGCTATACTTGCACTTGGTGGGCTTCTTTTTCCTCTACTCAAAAAAGAAGGGTATTCTGAACTATTCTCTTTAGGACTCATTACTCTTGCAGGGTCTCTAGGTTTATTATTCCCTCCAAGTTTACCCTTAATTATTTATGGTGTAACAGCTCGAGTATCAATAAAAGATCTGTTTATTGGAGGTCTAATCCCTGGCATAATAATAGCTCTAGTTATCGCTGCATATTCGATTTTTCAAGGATATACTCAACATGTAGAACGTCAATCTTTTAGTATTCAAAAAATAATTAAAGAGTTGAAAAATAGTTTTTGGGAAGTAATAATACCTTTTTTAATACTATTTGGAGTTTTTGGTGGCTATACGACATTAGTCGAAACTTCAGCTACTTTGGTTGTATATATCCTATTTGTTGAAGTATATATTTATAAAGATTTAAAATTAAATGACCTACCAAGAATAGTTTTAGATTGTGCAACATTGATCGGTGGTGTGTTAATTATTCTGGGTGTCGCTATGGGATTTACTAGCTATCTGGTTGATGCGCAAATACCAATGTTATTAATGGATTGGGTTGAGCAGAATATTTCATCAAAATATGTATTTTTGCTTTTATTAAATATTTTATTACTTGTGGTTGGATGTTTGATGGATATTTTTTCTGCAATTATTATAATAGTTCCTTTAATCACTCCATTATTAACCTTATTTCCTGATATACATCCAGTGCATTTAGCAGTAATTTTTATAGCAAATCTAGAATTAGGGTATTTAACACCACCTGTTGGTATGAATCTCTTTCTTTCTGCATATAGATTTGAGAAAGATATGCCAACTGTTTATAAAGCAACTCTTCCTTTTTTCTTATTAAGTGTATTGATAGTTCTTGCTATTACTTATATACCAATTATTTCATTAGGGTTATTAAAATTATTAGAATAAGTGGGAAAAATATTATTGATATAATGTTTGCTATATCACAATAATAAATTATACCTTGTTTGGTTATTATTTAGTTAGATATATTTACAAAAGTCAAAGGGATTTACATATCGATTATAAAAGTTAATAGTTTATAATAACAAATATGACTTTAGTATTTCTAAAGTCGGGAGAAAAAAATGAAACGTATAGCGTTTTTACGTGTACTTGTCCTTTTGACAATCATAAAGCCAATAAATGCGCAAAGTGAGGCTGGTGCCGTATTTTTATTAATTTCACCTGGTGCTCGTGCAGGTGGTATGGGTGAAGCACAGGTTGCTGTTGCGAATGATGTATATGCAAGCTACTGGAATCCTGCAGGTTTAGCATTTTTACAAGGATCAGAACTTGCTTTAATGCATGTCAATTGGTTGCCAAATTTAGCTGATGATCTTTATTATGAATTTTTAGCCTTTCGTAA
>Ga0208261_1000182_pt1 | contig 26899 bp, 22 predicted proteins | sample Knorr_S7_td_DCM__FD_185595 | JGI IMG/M metagenome (GOLD analysis project Ga0208261, IMG submission 185595) | Marine microbial communities from Southern Atlantic Ocean transect - Knorr_S7_td_DCM_ad_131m_LV_B (SPAdes) (version 3) | ecosystem: Environmental > Aquatic > Marine > Oceanic | place...
TGAAATCAATATTAACTGGGAAATTGATTCACCTTTGGGTTATTGGGAAGTAACTTCGGGTGCTTTCTTTATGGATGAGAATAGAAACCAGACTTATGGACTGCATAATTCTGTACCTTCTATTTTAGAAGGAGTTAATTACAGCCTATTAGATACAACTTTTGGTACTTTATTGGCCTATACAGGAATTGACCTTACAGCATATGGTGCCAATAGCTCAGTAATGTCACTAGCTGGTTGGGTCCCAGGTGCATCACCTCATGCAACCATTGCAAATGCAACTCCTGGTTTTGATGGTTCAGGAAGATGGGAAGGTCAGGCTGATGGGGCTGTCTACAAACATGACAATAATGTTCAAAACGATGCTTGGGCTGCCTACACTCAAGGTACTTTAAGAATTAATGAAGAATTCTCATTAGTATTAGGTGTTAGATATGCAGAAGATGAAAAAACGGTAAGAGAAAAAAGACAAGGTTATTCTGAACTAAATGCCTTTGAACTTGCAGGATTTCTACCAGCTCTCAATTTATTAGGAGGTTCTCCTTATGTTCCACTTGAGTCAGATACAGCTACTTTAGCTTATTATTCAAGTTTAGGCTTAGGACAGGCTAAAGGTGTTAGCGCCCTAGCAGCCACTAACGTGGCTATCGGAGCAGCAACTTATGCTTACGATCCTGCCCTTGTAGCTTATTATCAAGGACTTTTTAACTTAGGTTATACCGGGACAACAAACTATGCTTACAGTATGTTTAGCATAGATACCGATAAGCAAATCAATCCAGTTTGTGCCATAGACGCAACTGATTGCGCTACGCCATTAAGAACATATCAAGGAATCCCTTATTCTTATAATAGAGACGTTTCAGATAAGCAGAAATGGTCTGATACAAATATAAGAGTAAATCTTGATTGGACGCCTAGAGATAATATCCTAATGTATTTAGGTTTAACCACAGGATATAGAGCTGGAGGTTATGCCTTAGGTTCAACAGGTAATGTAAGAACTAGAAGAACCTGTAGTGTTTTCTTAGATCCTACTTGTGTAGCTGATTCTGCATTGGGAGTTGAGTTATTAAGCTATGACCAAGAAGAAGTAGAAGCTATTGAGCTAGGATATAAAGGAATTCATTTAGATGATACTTTGCAAATCTTTTGGTCAATATATAGCTACGATTATGATGGTTATCAAGATGAAGTAGTTCAATATGATCCAGTAAGAAACACATCAGTTAGTTGGGCATCTAATGCTGATGGAATCACTAACAAGGGTTTTGAAATGGATGTTACTTGGGCTGCTACAGATAGAGTTACGTTTAATGCCAATTATTCTTATACTGAAACAGAATATGGCGAGGATTATTATGTTTTAACTACAGATGATCCAACTCAACCCAGACAAGTATTCGGAGACTTTACGCCGGGTTATATCTCTAACGCCGCTACTGGATGTTCTCAAGGCGAAACTCCTATAGGAGCAGCTGGTTGTGCCGGTACTTTTGATTATTCTGCTAACGTGAAAGGAAATCCTTTGAAAGGAATTCCTTATGACAAATATACTTTTAGAGTAACTTATGAAGCTGATATGTTTGGCGAACCAGTTTGGATAACAGCAGTTCATTCATATACTGGCGATTTTTCAGCTTCAGGCATTCAAAGAGCATTGGATAGAGTTCCTTCTAGAGAGGTAACTAACATCTCTGCTTCGTGGTGGAGTGATGACTACAAGACCAGTGTAAGAGCTTATATTTCAAATCTGTTTGATAACGATAGGATAAGAGGTATAGGAACTTCTGATGATGAAAGCAACTTTAGGGTTACTGGATCTCCACTTCCTCCAAGAACAATGGGAGTAGATATACGTTATAAGTTTTAACAAATAACGCAATCTTTAAAAACAGGCCAGATTTTCTGGCCTGTTTTATTTTAGGATATTTAAAAATTAATAATTCCTATAGAATGCTATCCCTTTATAAAAATAATGAAGCAAAAAAGAACCAAGATAATTTGTACGATAGGTCCTTCTACAGAAAGCTATAGAGATCTAAAGGAACTGCATTCAGCAGGAATGAATGTTGCTAGAATTAATATGACACATTCAGATCATAGATCTGCAAAGAAAATAATTCAAAGAATCCATAAACTTAATTCATCTTTAGAAAATCCCATTGGTATTCTCTTAGATACTCAAGGGCCAGAAATAAGAACAGGAGATACAGGTCAAACACTGGATTTAGAGCCTGGAGAAGTTGTTTCCTTTACTGTTAGAGATGGATTAGACGTTGAATCTACCTCTATTCACGTTAATTATGATGACCTTATAGATAGTGTGAAGGTAGGAGGAATAATAACTGTAGACAATGGATTGATGAACTTCAAAGTCCTAAAAAAAAGTGATAATAAAATAGAATGCAAAGTGTTAGATGGAGGTAAGTTAAAAGGAAAAAGGCATATAAATCTTCCAGGTATAAGAATTAACCTTCCTTCAATTACTGAAAAAGATAAAAGAGATATTTTATTTGGTCTCAAACAAAAAATAGATTTTATTGCACTTTCTTTTGTTAGAAACGAGAAAGATATAGAAGAATTAGAAATTTTTTTGGGCACAAATAGAAAAAAATTAAAAATAATTGCTAAGATTGAAGACCAAGAGGGTTTAAAGAATATTGATTCGATAGCAAAAGCTTCTGATGGTGTCATGGTCGCTAGGGGAGACTTAGGAATAGAAACTGATCTAGCAAATCTTCCAAATATACAAAGAAAGATAATGCATACTTGTACAAAGCTTGGTAAAAGATCAATCGTAGCAACGCATCTTCTAGAGTCTATGATTGAAAACCCTTCTCCTACAAGAGCTGAAGTTACTGACATTGCCAATGCAATTTATGAAGATACTGATGCTGTAATGTTGTCAGGAGAAACAAGCGTTGGAAAATATCCCATTGAGTGTGTAAAGTTTATAAGCAGAATAGCAGCTCAAACTGAGAAATATCCCACTTTGGGCTATGAAAAAGATTTAATTTTAAATACAGATTGGCAACATTTAGGTGTTGCTGCAAAGCATATTGCTAAACAAATTAATGCTGATGGAATAATATCAATAACTAGATCTGGATATACCACAGAAGTTATTTCAAATTCTAAACCTGGTGATATTCCTATTTATTCTTTTACAAATAACTCAACTACTCACAGACAGTTATCACTATACGGCTCAGTTCAAAATTTTAAATCTACTATCACACTAGATCATGAAAAAAATGTCTTTAAAATTCTTAAAATGTTGAAAAAACGCTTAAAATCTAAGGATAGTTTAAAATTTGTTGTAATTTCAGGTGCGCTTTCTGAAGTTTCCTCAGATGCAATAGAAATAAGAAATATTTAAATGGATATAAAAAAAATAAAAATAACGCTACTGACCTTAGTGCTATTTACGACTTCAGTTTATGGTGAATTTAATCCAGATTTAACTTTATCTGCAGAAAATTCTCCAAAAAGCTATTTGAATTATAAAAACTATAATAAACCTAGGAGTGCTTCTGAAGCCGTTAATCCTAGAACGCTAAGAATTGAATTAGGTTCTAATATTCTTAATGCTAAAACTAAGCTTTGGAATGATTTCTTTAAAATAGATCAGCGATTGAATGTCTTATCTTCTTTTCCAGGCACATCCGTAAATTTAACTTTAACTGAAAATTTAGCCATACCAGAGAATAGATCGGTCATTAGAACTGCGCATCATTTTTGGGACATTCAAATTGGAGTAGGAAAAAGTTGGATAGTTACAGAAAGTATTACAAGAATATCACTACCTTTCACTTTCATAGAAAAGAATGCAAATTGTGTACATAACGGAGTATTAATTTTTGATCTACAAGAAAACAAGATTAGTAAAGGGTATTTTCAGATTGGAGGTGAGACTTGTCTTTATTTTAAATATGATTTGATTGGTGAAATAAATATTGAATTTGAAAATGTTGAATACAACGCAATATCTGTTTCGGAGTATAGGTCGTGGAAAGAAAATCAATTTCCAATTAAATCTATAACATCATTAGGAAATTTCAGTAAATCCTTTGGAGCTGAAAAAGAAGTTAAGTCTATGTTTATGTCGGTTTATGGTTATTTTGATGGAGAAAATCATTACCGAGGAGGATGCTCAACTAGGTGGGGAAGATATCCTCACTGTTCTCAAATGCTTTTACCTTCTTATTCTCTTGCTAAAAGCGTTTATGCTTCATTGGCTTTAGACTTACTTGAAAAAGAATATCCTGGAATAAGAAAAGCAAAAATAATCGATTATGTTCCTGAGTGTTCAAGTAAAAAATGGAAAGGCGTAACCTTCGAACATGCTCTTGATTCTGCAGTTGGTCATTATAGAAATGACAAACATCCTCTAGATGAGGCGCTGATATCTGAAAGAGGTTTTTTTACCTCTCTTACTCATTCAGAAAAAATTAAATTAGCATGTGGATTATTTTCAAAAAAAGATAAGCCAGGTAAAAAGTTTGTTTATCACTCTACTGATATTTATATATTAGGTAGTGCCTTAAACAGCTATATTAAATCCTCTAATTCACTAAGCGCAGATATTTATGAAGATATTATGAAACCTATATGGAGCGATTTAAATTTAAGTCATGCACTAAATGAATCGCAAAGAACAGCAGACGCTATCAATCAGACATTCACAGCCTGGGGTCTATTTTTTCTTTCTACAGATATAGTTTCTATTGGAAATTACCTTAGGAAAATAGCTGAAGAAAATCCAGAATCTATTATGAATTCTTCGTTTCAGTTAAATAAAAAAGATAGAGGTTTAGATGCTTTTTCAGGAATTAAGTTTTATAACAATGGATTTTGGGCAAGAAAATTACCTGGTTTTCAGGTTGGTTGTAAGGAAGATATTTATATTCCTTATATGGAAGGGTACGGAGGAATAGTGGTTGCATTAATGCCAAACGGGCATTTGTATTATTTTTTTAGTGATGGCGATCAATTCTCTTGGTCAAAAGCAGCTAGAGCTTCTAGCAAAATCAAATCTTTTTGCTAAACATGAAATCATTTTTTATTGGAGCTGCCCAATTAAATTTATCTCAAACAGATAATTTTAATTTACTTGTAGAGAAATCTAGAGCTTATGTAAAAAGATTTCCATATTTAGAAATGTTAGTCTTTAGTGAGTTGGCTGTAGGTGGTGGAGGTGCTCATAATGATAAGTATCATCTTGAGAAATATGAAGAAAAGTTATCTTCTTTAGCCAATGAATTAGATATATGGCTAGTTCCAGGTTCATTTTATGAAAAAACTGAAGAGGGTATTTTTAATACTAGTCCTATTTTTAATAATAAAGGAGAGTTGGTAGCTAAATCTCAAAAAATATTTCCTTTTTTACCATATGAAGTTGAAGTTACTTCAGGAGAGGATATTTGTGTTTTTGAAATACCTAATAGAGGATTGATAGGTGTTCAAATTTGTTATGACCTTTGGTTTCCAGAAACTTCTAGAGCATTAGCTACTAAAGGTGCTGAAGTAATCCTTCATCCAAGCCTTACTGATACTTGCGATAGAGATTTAGAAAAATCTATGGTTAGAGCTACGGCAGTTCAACAACAATGCTACTACATAGATATAAATGCAGGAGGAAATCAGGGTTGTGGACAATCAATTGTAGTAGGGCCAGAAGGAGAGTTAATTCATGAAGCTAGTATCGGTGAGGAGTTGATGCTGGTAGAGGTTGACTTCGATAAGGTAAGAAGAGTAAGAGAAAGAGGGGTAAAAGGCTTAGGTCAACCTTTAAAGAGTTATAGAGATAATGAAAATATCATCAAAATAATGAATAATACGACTAGAGGTCAATACCTTTCTACACTAGGAAAGCTTAAGTTACCAAAAAAAGGAGAATAATTAGATATATGAGTAGTAATCACGGAAAATGGAAAAATTCTGATTTAAGAGCACTAACATTAGGTGAATCCCATCATTTTATTTCAACTAATATGCATAGTTATGGGGGTGCAGATTGGTATAAATGGTTTTTTAGCAACGGTACTCGCTTAGCTATTTTTGGAGTATTTATCTATGCCTACGGTAAAGGAGATCTAGTAAGTTATAGCGATTTAACTAAAGCAGAAAAGATTGGTTCAGTCCCTTTAAAGCTTGATTCAATTAAAGCAACTTTGAGGGAAGCTATATCTTTAGGTTTCGTAAAATCTTATAAATCAGAAGAAGATAAAAGAGTAACCTTATATCAATTTAATCCAGATTTAATGCAAGAAATTGGTGATTGGTGCTTTGAAACAAGAAGAAATAGAATGTATGAAATGGCACTTTTTGTTTCAGAAGATACAACCCTTGAGATTAATAATAGATTGAAAGGGACGATAAGAAGAGAGTGGATAGAAAGCATAAATAACTTTGTAGGCAGTATAGCTTTAGCCGTTAAAGAGAAATATGGCGATAAGATGGAAAATGTCACCCCTATAGATGTCCGTAAATTAGAAAAGCGACTAAAAAAATAGCTCAAAATTATAACCACGATAATAATTGTCTTTTTAAAGGGAGTTAATAAAATTCATTTTGCATGCTTCCTAGTTTTTCACCCCTTTTATGGGAACAGGAATCATTAGGGCTAGGTATAGTTACCTCATGGATGATTGTGGCTATACTTTGGCCCTTAAAGTATCATTAGTATTGGGAGAGGCAATGATATGAAACGGATTATCACATTTTTTTTAGTTTTCTTTTCACTAACTTGTATATCTAAGGAATTAGAAAGATTACCTTCTGGTGTTCCAAATCTAAATGGAGTTTGGCAGGTAATGAATACAGCAAATTTTAACTTAGAAGCTCATTCTTCTTCAGCAGCTCTTCAGATGGTAGAAGGACCAGTTGTTCCTATACCTCATCCAGATTTAGTTGCGTTAGGGGCGGTCGGTTCAGTTCCTGGGGGGTTGTCTGTAGTAGAAGGTGGAAAAATTCCCTACAAGAAAAGAGCCCTCAAACAAAGAGAAAATAATAAAGCTAATTGGTTAAATTTAGATCCAGAAATAAAATGTTATTTACCTGGAGTGCCTAGGGCAACTTATATGCCTTATCCTTTTCAAATATTTCATAGTGAAGAAGCTTTATTCTTTTCATATCAGTATGCAGGTGCAGTTAGGAATATCTACTTAGAGGACCCTGGTCCTGCACCAGTAGATTCATGGATGGGTCAATCCTGGGGATATTGGGAAGGAGATACATTTGTAGTGGAGGCTAGTGGTTTCAATGACCAAACTTGGTTTGATAGATCAGGGAATTATCATAGTGATAAGTTAAAAGTAACAGAAAGATATACTCTAAAGAATAATCATGTCATCGAATATGAAGCTTTGATAGAAGACGAAGAAATTTTTTCTGAACCTTGGAAGATAAAAATGAACCTTTATAGAAGAACAGGACAAGACGCTCAAATAATTCAGTTCAAGTGTGTAGAGTTTGTTGAGGAGCTTATGTATGGCAAATATAGAGCCAAATAGTAAATTAAATATTGCTTTGGTTTGCTTCTTATCTCTGAGTATTGATTCTAAAGAAATTAAAGTAAAAACTTGGTTTGGTGACCCAAATCTTCAAGGCATTTGGACTAATGCATCACTTACAACTTTAGAGAGACCAAATCATCTAAGATCTTGGGAAGTAACTGAAGAAGTTGCTATTGAAGAATCGCTCAAAGCACAAAAAGTATCTGAGGCTTATGATAACCCCCTTGAAATAGGAGAAGAAATAAAAGCTTCTCGAGATCCTGGTGGTTACAATGCAGCATGGATGGATGGAGGATCTAAATTCTTTAAGGTAAAAGATAAATACAGGACTTCAGTGATAGGTTATCCTAAAAATGGGAAACTGCCTTGGGACGCAGAAAAATCTAGAAACTTCTTTCAAAAATTAAGACCTAGAGGAATGAAGAGAACAGACCATCCTGAATTAAGAGGAGTCGGAGAAAGATGTATAGTTGGTTTTGGTTCAAGTGGTGGACCCCCTATGATGAATGTTCTTTATAACAATCACTATCAGATAGTTCAATCTCCAGGCTATGTCATGATTATGGCTGAAATGATACATGACACAAGAATTATAAGACTTAATAGCGAACATCTTCCTAAAAACATGAAACCTTGGCTAGGAGACTCAGTTGGTTTCTGGGAAGGAAATACTTTAGTAGTTGAAACAACAAATTTTCATCCACAGCATCAGTTTAGGGCAGGATTAAGACATAGATTTGCAATAACTGAGAACGCAAAAATAACAGAAAAATTTACAAGAATCTCTCAAAATGAGATTATTTATCAATTTTTCGTTGATGATAAAGATGTCTATCAAGATATATGGGCTGGTGAGATGGTTTTGAGCGCTGATAACGATAAAATTTATGAATATGCTTGCCATGAAGGCAATTACTCTATGGAAAATATTTTAGCAGGAGCAAGGGCCCAAGATTGATATGAAAAAATCTTTACTAACAGCTTTTATATTTTTTATTGGAGCCTTATTTAGCTCTGAGTCAAAAACTACATGGTTCGGTGATCCAAACCTACAAGGCACTTGGTCAAATCAAAGCCTTACTAGCCTAGAGAGACCAGACGAAATTGAAGGTCTTATTATTTCAGATCAAGATGCTGCAAGATATGCCTACTATTATCAACAATTTCTTGAAGCTGCAGATGGAGAGTTTGAAGTAGGAGAAGAGATTCAAGCAGCAGATGATCCAGGTGGATATAACACTGAATGGATGGACCCTGGAACTCAACTTTTAAAAATAGAAAATAATTATAGAAGTTCAGTAATAACTTATCCAGAAGATGGAAAATTACCAAGAAAGCTTTGGAGGTGGGCTATCAATGGGCCACTAACTATTTATAAAATGTTTGTAAGAGCTGATCATCCTGAAGAAAGGAGTTTAGGAGAAAGATGTATAGTGGGCTTTGGATCAAGTGGAGGCCCTCCTATGTTAAATGTTTTATACAATAACAATTACCAAATCGTTCAATCTCCTGGATATGTAGTTATTTTAGTAGAGATGAATCATGACGCTAGGATTATTAAGATTAATGGAAAGCATAACCCAGAAAGTATGAAGCCCTGGTTAGGTGACTCCATAGGTTATTGGGAAGGGGAAACACTAGTAGTGAAGACTAAGAATATGCATCCACAGCAGCAATTTAGGGCAGGAATAAGGCATCAAATATTTATTTCAGAAAATGCTCTTATAGAAGAAAGGTTCACCAGAACCTCACAGGATGAAATACTTTATCAATTTATAGTAAATGATGAAAAGTTTTATAATGATGCCTGGAAGGGAGAAATGTTATTTCGAAAAACAGATGGAAAGATTTATGAGTATGCTTGTCATGAAGGCAATTATGCGATGGAAAATATATTAGCCGGAGCTAGAGCATTGGAGAACCAATAAGATGAAAAAAATTAGAATATTGATGTTACTTACAGTTATTTCCCTTTTAACTTCCTTATCCATCAGTTCGCATCATGCATTTACTGCAGAGTTTGATGCAAAAGCACCAGTTAATTTAACTGGGAAGATAGTGAAAGTAGAATGGATTAATCCACATGCTTGGGTTCATGTAGAAGTCATAGATAAAAATAAGAAGACTATATGGATGGTTGAAGGAGGAACTCCAAATACTCTCATAAGGAATGGGTTAACTAAACAAACCTTGAAACCAGGCACAGTGATAGTGGTAAGAGGGTATCAAAGCAAGGGAAAACTATGCACACCAAGATGCAGAGCTAATGGAAGAGATGTAACTTTCCCGGATGGAAGTAAAGTCTTCATGGGTTCATCAGGTACTGGCGCCCCTAGAGATGGAGCAGACCCTAGAGAGCCAAAAAGGTAGTGCATGCCTTTTTTTAGATATTTATTAGTTTTATCTTTATTTTCTTTTCAAGTTCTGGGTGAAGAAGACCATGATGAAGAGCATTCTGAGGTTCATGATGTCATGGCTTATGTTTTGGATCCGGCCGCAAGAGGAATATGGAATTTTTCTGGTTCCTATATTACGGAAGATGGTGAATTTAGGCTTGAACCAACTACTGATGAAGGATGGGAAAAGATTATGCAGTCAGCAAAAGTAATTTCTGAAACTTCTTATTTACTTTCTTTACCTAGCAGATCTGAAGGTAGACCTCTATGGCTTTCATTTTCTTCCTCTCTAAAGATAGTAGGTGAAAAGGCATTTGAAGCAGCTGAAGCAAAGGATACAGAAGAGTTATTTAAAGTAGGCGCTGAAATATATCAAGTCTGTGTTGCTTGCCATAATGCATATTGGATTAAAAACTAATACTTCATGATACTCGAATTCTGTAAATGGTTGGCATCTACAAAATGGAGTATAGCTCTTCATGAATCTCTTTATATGTACCCTTGGATTGAATCTGCACATGTATTGTCTATATGTTTGTTTATAGGAATATTACTATTTATAGATTTAAGGTTATTAGGTAAAGGTTTTACCTCTATTCCAATATCAAGACTAAATAGCTCTTTACTACCTTGGTCTATATTTGGCTTCGTTTTAATGACGATTACTGGTTTGCTATTATTTTATGCCGTTCCTGTAAGAAACTACCACAATATTTTCTTTAGATTTAAGCTCCTTTTAATTCTCTTGGCCGGAATTAATATGCTTCTTTTTCATAAAAAAATGAAAAAAGAAGGGCATCTTTGGGATGTGTCTAACTCTATACCTCTATTAGTTAAGAGATCAGCCTTTGCTTCTTTATTTATTTGGGCTCTAGTTATAATTTCTGGAAGAATGATTGCTTATAATTGGTTTGATTGCGATATTCAACCACAACCTGACTGGGTTAATTTTCTTGCTTCTTGTGAACCTACTGTTTATGAATTGGAATCCTTATAGACATGTTTAAAGAAAAGCTATTTTTCTTTTTTGATGATTTAGAGCAAGGCTTCATTGGAAGTTTTATTAGAGATTCTTTATGGTTATTTCCTGCCATAGAAGCAATACATTTAATAGGTTTAGCTATTCTGGGAGGATCTGTTTTAGTTAATGATCTTAGATTGATGAGATTTTTGTTAGTTAACAAGCCAGCCATTTATGTTTTAGATCAAACTATGAAATGGTTTTACGTAGGCCTTATTGTGCTAGTCTCAACCGGAGTACCATTATTTCTTAGTGAAGCTATAAAATGTTTTTATAGCCGAGCCTTTTGGATAAAAATGTGTTTTCTTATTATAGGTATAATTTTTACGCTATTTTTAAGAAATCCTTTGATTAGAACAGAAACCAAAGAAAATCTTAGATTTAAGATAATAGGTTTTATTTCAGTGTTTATTTGGGCCATAGTTGCTGGGTCTGGAAGATGGATAGGTTTTTCTTAAAAGTTATAAACTAATGAAACAATCAAATCTCTCTTTGAAAGTTAGATTGGGATATGGAATCGGAGATACTGCTATTTGTCTCTACTGGAGCGGGGTAGGGCTTTATCTTCTTTATTTTTATACTGACGTTGTAGGAATTTCTCCTGAATTAGCAGGGACAATATACTTAATAGGCATGATGTGGGATGCTCTTACAGATCCCTACATGGGCTATATAGCAGAAAGAACTAGGACCAGATGGGGTGTTTATAGACCTTATCTATTATTTGGAAATATACCTTTAGCTCTATCTTTTGTTCTTCTTTTTTGGGTACCTCCACTTGAAGGATTTTCGTTATTCCTCTTTCTAGTTTTTGCTAATATTATTCATAGAACTTGTTTTACTATTGTCAGCGTTCCCTTTTCTTCCCTTACTCCGAGAATTACATCTGATAGTACAGAAAGAACAAATCTCACTGGATTTAGAATGCTCGGAGCACAGACAGGAACTAATTTGATGGCTCTTTGTGCATTTCCTATTATACGTTGGGCTAGTGGTGACTCATCTGGGCCTGCAGCTGAAGCCCCTGGATTTGTTGCTTTAGCTATTATTGCAGGGATAACTGCAGTTTGTATTCATACTATAACTTTTTTAACAGTAAAAGAACCTAAAAACAGCCAAGGTATAGAAAGAGTTAGTGGTAGTTTGATAGAAACTGCTCGCGCAGTATCAAGGAACAAAGCTTTTTGGATAGTTTTTTCTGCAATACTAATTATGGGAATGACAACTTTATTTTTTGGAAAAACTCTAATTTATTACACAAAATATGCTCTTGATTTACATAACCATCAAGAAACTGTGTTATTTACTAATGGCATTGTGGCTTTTCTGAGCATCCCTTTTTGGTGGTGGGTTTCTAATAGAATTGGAAAGAAGAACACCTGGTTGGTTTCTGGTACATTAACAATGATAGCTTTTTTAATTTTTTACCTTTATCCAATAACTACTTTAAATGAGTTACTGATACTAGTGGCCCTAATTGGTGTTGGTGCAGGCGCTGGAGGAATTCTTTTTTGGTCTATGCTTCCGGACACAATTGAATATGGAGAAGTTAATACTGGAATAAGAAGTGAATCTTCCCTGTATGGATTTATGACTTTTGCCCAAAAAAGCTCTATTGCATTAGCTGCTTCTATTTTTACTTTTGTTCTTTCATTCATAGGCTTTGAGGCAAATGTAGTTCAAACAGAAGAAACAATTAAGTCAATGAAATCTGTAATGACACTAATTCCTCTTCTAGGTGTAGCCACTAGTGTTTTTATAATTTATCAATATCCAATCGATTCTAGTACCCATAAGGAGCTATTAGAAAACTTAGAAGGAGGCTAGAATATTAGCATGGTTAAATGGGGTGTATTAGGAACAGGCATGATAGCAAGAGCTTTTGCTTCTTCAATAAAAGATAGTCAAAATTCAGAGCTTAAATATGTTGCAAGCAGGTCTATAGATAGCTCAAACAGGTTTGCAGAAAAATACAATTGCGAAGCAGTAGAGGGTTATAATAATTTGATTAATCTTGATGATTTTGAAGCGTTATATATAGCAACCCCGCATCCTCAGCATTTTGAATTTGCTTTAAAAGCCCTTCAAGAAGGAAAGGCTGTTCTTTGTGAAAAACCAATGACAATGAACTCTACGGAAGCCATGATACTTATAGAAGCTGCAAGAAAAAACAATTCTCTTTTAATGGAAGCCTTTATGTATAGAGTCCACCCTCAGACTCAGAAGATTAGAGAAATAATTGAAGATTATTTTTTAGACGAGCCATTAGAAATAGAAGCTTCTTTTGGATTTAAGGCAGATGTTCCAAAGGAGCATAGGCTAGTTAATCCAGAATTAGGAGGGGGTTCAATCTTAGACATTGGCTGTTATCCAATGTCTATATCAAGAATGGTGGTAGGAATTCAGGAGGGTAAAGGCTTTACAAATCCCATAAATTTAGAATCAAAAGGAATTTTATCTGAAAGTAATGTGGATCTCTTTGCTGAAGCTAAATTAGAATTTAGTAATGGAAGTAGTGCTCATATTAGTTCTTCAATAAACGAAATTCTTCCTAACAAAGTAATAATTAAAAATAAAAAAACAAAGCTAGAAGTTATTGAGCCTTGGAGGTGCGGGGAGGACATTGGAAGAAAATCTTCGATATTTTTATCTCATGAAGGGAAAGAAGATGAAATCCACTTTAATGAATCTATTGGTATTTTTACTTTCGAAATAGATCATTTTTCAGAAATTTTACTTAGTGGTTCTATTGAATCAAATCTAGTATCTCATTCTGATACTCATGGAAATATGATCTGGTTAGATGCATGGCGAAAATCTATAGGAGTCTATTATTTAGAAGATAAACCTATGAAAAGAGAAAAGAAGATGAATTCATTTTATGGAGAAAGGAAGTCTATGCCCGTTTCTAGCATTGAAGGTATAGATAAAGATTTATCTAGAGTAGTTTTCGGTTGTGATAATCAGTCAGACACTAATCACGCATTTGCTATGTTTGATTATTTCTTTAATAAAGGAGGCAATGTATACGACACTGCTTTTATTTATAACAATGGTAAAAGCGATAAATACCTAGGAGAGTGGATAAAGGCAAGAAATAATAGAAATGACGTTGTGATATTAGGAAAAGGAGCTCATACTCCAGATTGTTTACCAGAAAAAATTAGACCTCAATTAGAACAAACTCTTGATAGATTAGGCACTAACAAATTAGATATTTATTGCTTGCATAGGGATAATCTAGAGATACCAGTAGCTGAATTTATGGATTCTTTAAATGAGCTAAAAAATGAAGGATTGATTGATGTCTTAGGAGCCTCTAATTGGTCATTAGATAGGTTTAAAAAAGCGAATGAATACTCAAATTCAAAAAATATATCTGGGTTTGGAGTCTTAAGTAATAACTTTAGCTTAGCTAAGATGTTAGAACCTGTCTGGCCCGGCTGCTTTAGTTGTTCAGGGGAGGACTATAAGCAGTATCTTGTTGATAACCAGATTGCTATATTTCCATGGTCAAGCCAGGCCAGGGGTTTCTTTTTGAAATCTCAGGAGTTTGAAGGGGCAATGCATGTAGCCAACCCTAACTTAGAAGAACAAAATAGAGTTTGGACTAACAAACATAATCTAGAAAGAAGACGAAGATGTTTTGAATTAGCTGAAAAAAAAGGATTTGAACCGATAGAAGTTGCTTTAGCTTTTGTTTTAAACCAACCTTTTCCTTCATTTCCATTGATAGGTCCGAGAAATTTCTTTGAAACTGAAAGTTCACTAAAAGCCTTTGATATACATTTAAGCGATGAGGAGGTTGCTTGGCTAGATCTCAATTGAAGTTTTTCTTTGGTGTAATAATCCTTCTTTTATTTTCTTCTTGTGGAGGTGGGGGAGGTTCCTCCGCTGAAGGAAGTGGAGCTATAAAAACAAATTCACCTCCTAGCTTTTCGACAATGGTTTCTGAATGGGCAATTCCTGAAAATCAGATTGAAGTATTAACTGCAGAAGCAACTGACCCCGATGGAGACACTTTGACCTATTCTATGGGAGGTGAGGATGCTTCATTCTTTTCAGTAAATAGTTCAGGGGAAGTTTCGTTTAAAGTTGCTCCTGATTTTGAAAATCCTCAAGATTCTAATATAGATAATGTGTATTCTTTTAATGTCATGGCTAGTGATGGCTCTTTAACTGCCACTTCAACTTCTTTTCTAGTTCAAGTTCAGGATGTAGTTATTGAAGATTGTTCAGTAGAAGTAGTGGAAAATCCTGAAGTTAAAGTCTGGCCAACTTTAGATTGGGAAAATTCTACACCTGAAGCACAAGGGCTATGTCCCGATGAGATTAATCAGGCAATGGATTATGCTTTTGCTAGTAATAATTTTACTGGAGCTGTTATTGTTATACGCAATGGATATATAGTTGCCGAGAGATATGCAGCAAATAAATTATCTTCGGATTTAGTAACTAGCTGGTCTGTAGCTAAAAGTTTTACCAGCGCACTAGTAGGAGCAGCAATAGAGGATGGCTATATTAGTGATTTAGACCAGAGCGCTTCGGATTATATAACTGGTTGGCAAGGGACTGATAAATCAAGTATAACAATTAGACATTTAATGAATGTTCAATCTGCCCTTGAATTAATAGATGGAGGTGCTCTTTACGGTGCAGCAAATCAACTACAAATTTCAATAGATCGAAATTTAATTGGAACACCAGGGAATAAACTGTACACATATTCAAATGCAGATGTCATGCTTGCTGGAGAGGTAGTCAGGTCAGCTACGCAAATGGACCCGGACAGTTTCTTGGACTCTAAAATCTCAAGTATCATCGGATTTAATGGTGAATGGTGGCAAGATTCAGCAACCAATATAATGACTTACTGCTGCATAGACTCAACACCTAAGGATTTTGCTAGATTTGGATTATTATTCTCAAGAAAAGGAGAGTGGAATGGAACTCAAGTTTTACCTCAGTCCTGGGTTCTGGAGAGCACAGCAAAAGCATTATCAGGTGAATATGGTTTCTACTGGTGGCCAGCAGGCAATCAGGGGTATACAGCTTTTGGTGTGCAAGGACAAATAGTTGCAATATATCCAGAAGAAGATCTAATAGTATTAAGGTTTAGTTCCTACACAAGAATGGGCAATGGATCAGTTATTAGACAAGGATCAAACTACCATGCAACTACAGAACCACAGAATTTCGATAATTATACTTTTATGAATTTAGTACGTTCATCTGTAAGGGTATATCCAGAATAAATTTAGTTTAGAATTTTCTCCATTTTTGTTAATCTTACTTTGACGTTCTACTTTAAGTCATACATAAGGGGGGCTTAAAGTTAGGTTAATTGAACTACCCTTTATGAGGAGGTGATCTGTATTAGTATTTATTTATTAGCAGGAATAGCAGGAGGTGCCTTCTGACACGGGGTTCTCCCGATTCCGGCCATAGAAATGAGTTTTTATGGTTAGAGGATAGTTGAGATACTTCCTCTGTAAAAAACCCTGCTTTTGCAGGGTTTTTTATTTCTTAAAGATTAAATCTTAACTTCCTTGTCTCCAACCATCTCTGTCAAAAACTCTAATGTAAGTTAGATTCTCTTGCTCATGAGTATTGTTAACTTTTATATAATCTCCTTCTTCAGCGAAGACAACAGCTCCAGAATAAACATCCATTTCTTCTTTATGCTGTATCCCAAAACTTGGATCATCACCATGACCTGCCTCGTGATTAGAATATTCAACAACCTCTACAGACCCAGATCCTGAAAGAAAGATATAGACTACTTCTGATTCCATTAACACATGACCTCCAGTAGATTTACCTGGTTTTATAACTGTTTTACTAGCTATTACTTTCCTTAGTACATCATTAGTCCATGTCGTATAAGAATCATTTTCTTTAGAAATATCTTTGCTGACAGTGTAGTTTTTAAATTTTTTTGCCATATCCTTACTCTTAAAATAGAACTCTAACATTAACTTATTACTTTAACTTAACTTAATTTTAAAAAATTCTGATTTTTTGTAATTAATAGTCTAAATCTGACATAATTAATAAAAAAGAGGCTTATATGACTACTAAACAAGCAACATTTACGGAAATGGAAAATGGAACAGCTGAGGATTATTCAATAATACAAGACCATACCTCTAGTTTTGCAAAAGAATTACCAGATAGAATTCTAGAACACCTTCGTATATTAAAAGGTGACACTGGAGGTTTTGCAGTAGATAGGTTTACTCATAGCATTCAGACAGCTACAAGAGCTTTTCGAGACGGAAGAGATGAAGAGTATGTTGTTTGTGCTTTATTACATGATATTGGAGATACAATAGCTTCTGCTAACCATGCTGATTTAGCTGCAACTATGCTAGAACCTTTTATTTCTGAAAAAAACTACTGGATTGTTAAACATCATGGAATTTTTCAGGGATATTATTTCTTTGAGCATATGGGGCTGGATAAGAACATGAGAGATGAATATAAAGGACATAAGTATTGGGATGATTGTGCTGAATTTTGTGAAAAGTATGATCAAAACTCTTTCGATCCTGCATATGACAATATGAAATTAGAAGACTTTGAACCAATGGTAAGAAAAGTTTTTGCAAAACCAAAACATTCAATATATAGAAAAAGAGACTACTAATATTTTATGGATAAAATAAGTTCCCTTATTAAGGAACTAACTTTAGAGGAAAAAGTTTCTATCCTCTCTGGTTCTGATTCCTGGCATACAACACCTGTAGAGCGTTTAAATATTCCTAGAGTAAAAATGACTGATGGACCTAATGGCGCCAGGGGTGATGCAGTTAGTGGCGAAACTGCAGCCTGCTATCCTAATGGATCTGCAGTGGCTTCTACATGGAATACAAAATTAATTGAAGAATTAGGTAAATCCTTAGGGGTCGAAGCAAAAACTAAAGACGCAGATATGCTTTTGGGTCCCACCATTAATATTCATAGACATCCCACAGGTGGCAGACATTTTGAATGTTATTCAGAAGATCCAGTTCTAACTGGCAAAGTAACAGTAGCCTATGTAAAAGGAGTTCAATCTGTAAAAGTATCTGCATGTTTAAAACATTTTGTGGGCAATGATACTGAGTTTGAAAGACATAGAGTAAGTTCAAATATTGACGAAAGAACTCTTAGAGAAATTTATCTATTACCTTTTGAGATGGGAGTAAAGCAAGCTGGAGCCTTGGGTGTTATGTCTGCATACAATCAATTGAATAATGTTTATTGCTCTTCTCATAAAGAGATTCTAATCGATATTCTTAAAGACGAATGGAACTTTCCAGGGTATGTAGTTAGTGATTGGGGAGCTTCACTACAGACTATAGAAAATGCCATAGGTGGATTAGATTGTGAAATGCCTGGCCCAGCAAAATCTTGGGGTGAAAATTTAGTTCAAGCAGTAAAGAAAGGTAATGTACCTGAAGAGATTATTGACGATAAAGTAAGAAGAATTCTTACAGTAGCAGATTTTACTGGAAGATTAGATTCTATAGAAGAGAAACCAGAGACCTCATCTAATTTAGAATCTGATAGGACTTTAATTAGACAAGCGGCTAATGAAGGAATGGTTCTTTTAAAAAATGAGGATGTTCTTCCTTTAAATGAAGAAAAATTATCGAAAATAGCAGTTATTGGACCTAATGCTCTTAAAGGCCAGTTTATTGGAGGTGGAAGTGCTAATGTTAAACCTCATTATGTTGTACATCCTCTAGAAGGTATTACTAATAACTTAGATGGTTTAGAGATTGAATATGCGAAGGGGTGTCATACACATAAATACTTACCTGCTATAGAAAAAAGACTTATTTCTTGTCCTGAAACTGGCTCTGAAGGTTTTAAAGTAGATTTCTTTGAAGGGGAGGGTTTAGATGGATCTCCTATAGAAACAAAAATACTCTCAGGACAAAGATTCTGGGCTATGCAAGGATTTGGAGTTGATATAGCAACAAAGTCTGAACCACCATCTCTTTCTGTAAGATTTTCAGCAAATTTAGTACCTGATAATACAGGAGAGCATCACTTTGAATTAGTTAGTATAGGTTCTGCTAGGTTAAAAATAGATGGTGAAGAGATTGTAGATAACTGGACATCTCAAGACCCAGGAGAAGCATTCTTTTCCTATGGAAGTGCACCAAGAAGATCATCAATAACTTTAGAAGAAGGACGTTCTTATTTAATAGAAATTGAATATAAATGGATGGGCAGGTTTCCTGCAGTTCAAATAGGAATGCTTCCCCCAGATAAAGAGGATTTAATGGCAGAAGCAATTAAGCTAGCAAAAGATTCTGATGCAGTGATACTAGTTGCAGGAACAAATTCAGACTGGGAAACTGAAGGTAATGATAGGAGCACACTTAAATTACCAGGAAAACAAAACCAACTTATTGAGAAAGTAACAGAAGCAAATCAGAATACGATTATAGTTATGAATACAGGAGGTCCTTGTACTATGCCTTGGATTGATAAGGCTCCCGCTGTTTTACAAAGTTGGTTTCCAGGACAGGAATTTGGCAACTCTTTGTATGATCTTATTTTTGGTAAAGTAAATCCTTCAGGAAAGCTAACAACTACTTTCCCTAAAAAATTGAAAGACACACCAGCTTTTAAGCATTATCCAGGAGAAAACTTGCAGATGGACTACTTGGAAGGGTTGTATGTTGGATATAGATGGTATGAGAAAGAAAATATAGAACCTTTATTTTGCTTTGGACACGGTCTTTCTTATACAGACTTTGAATATGATAATTTAAAAGTTATACCTCCTCAGATAGAGGATGCAGTTATATCACTATCATTGAATGTAAAAAATACAGGTGAAATAAAGGGCAAAGAGGTAGTGCAAGTTTATGTAACAGTTGAAAATTCTAATGTAGATAGACCATTGAAAGAGCTAAAAAGCTTTAAAAAAATAGACCTAGAAATTTCTGAATCTCAGACAGTTATTTTTAATCTAACTGAAAGAGACTTAGCCTATTGGGATGTAGATAAGAAAGCTTGGGCCTTGGAGCCTGCAGAATATAAAGTCTTAGTTGGGCCCTCTTCAAAAGATATTAAATTAGAATCTTCTATTTGGCTAGGTTAATTATTTAGCTGTAAACCCTCCATCAATAACCATTTCAGCTCCAGTTATAAAGGAACTTCTATTTGAAGCTAAGAATAGAGCGAGCTGAGCAATTTCTTCAGGTACACCCATTCTTTTAACTGGATGCATTAGAGCAGTCATTTCTTTAGCTTCGTTATCTCCTAACTCTAAGTTTTCACTTAGATTGCTGACTACTTGAGCACCCATTTTTGTTTCAATCACGCCAGGATGAATACTATTAACTCTTATGTTGTAATCTAATTCTGCAAATTCAATCGCGCAACTCTTGGTAAATAATTTAACTGCACCTTTGGAGGCAGTATATGCTCCATGTCCAGCAGACCCTACTAATCCCGCTATAGAAGAAAGATTTATTATTGAGCCACTATCATTATCTAGGCTACTCTTTTTCATTTCATCTAAGACTGCTTTTGTACCCAAAAATACTCCTTCAACATTTACAGTGAACATATTTTTCCACTCTTCTATAGAGGTCTCCTCTACAGTAGAACTAGAATAAATCCCTGCATTATTAATAAGAATATTAAGTCCCCCAAATTCTTTAATACAGCTTGATACAGCATCATTCCATGAACCTTCATTAGTTACGTCATGAGAGATAAAACTTATATCCCCTTTTTTATCTGATAAATTTTCTACTGTTTTGTTTCCTTCCTCTTCTAAAATATCAGTAATTAAGACATTTGCACCTTCGTCTAAAAACAAAGAAGCAATGGATGCTCCTATTCCTCTAGAGCCTCCTGATATAAGTGCAGTTTTTCCTTCTAATTCACTCATTTATGATTTTAACGGTTTACCTTTTTCTTCTACTTCAGCATCATGATGTTTTTTTGCTTCTAAAAGTTGAGGCATTAATTGATTTAATTGATCTATGGTCCATAAATTATCACTGGTATAAGATTTAATTACTGCTGGTTGTTGCATGATTCCCAGAATTCCTCCTTGTGAGTGTATGATCTGAGATGTTATATCATTAGCTTCATCAGAACATAGCCAAGTGACAACAGGGGCTATTTGTTCTGGACCTTGGGTCCAATCATCTTCATCATATTCTCTTCCTGCAGCTTCAATTAAATCTATGGTTAATCTAGTAGCAGCGCCTGGTGATATTGTATTCACAGTACATTTATATTTAGCAACTTCTAAAGCTAATGATCTAGAGAATCCAGCAATACCTGCTTTAGCAGCTCCGTAATTAGTTTGTCCGAAATTTCCATACAAACCCGATACTGAAGACATGTTTAGAATTCTGCAATTTAATCTATTCTCATCTCTTATATATCTTACGAACGGACGAGTACAATTGTAATGACCTTTAAGATGAACCTCCATAATTAGATCCCAGTCACTTTCTTCCATATTATAAAGAGTTCTGTCTCTTAGTATTCCTGCATTATTTACTAAGAAATCCATTTCTCCAAAGGCATCGATAGAAGTTTTAAATAAATTTTCTCCTCCTTCTACAGTAGCTACTGAGTCATAATTTGCTACTGCTTCACCACCCATATCTTGTATTTCTTTAACCACTTCATCAGCAATTTTTCCTTCACCAGAACCATCTCTATCTCCGCCCAAATCATTTACTACTACTTTAGCTCCTTCTTGAGCAAAACTTAAGCAGATCTCCCTTCCTATACCTCTTCCAGCTCCAGTTACTACACCAACTTTTCCATTTAAAACACCCATAAATACCTCTATATCTTAATTATTTATTTATCCGAATTTACTTGTCTATATTAGTGCTTATAACGCACAATAGGAATAGAGGAGAGATAAAAAAGTAAATGGATGTAAAGGTCGATCGAGCTTCAACAGGAACTATGTGGACCTATGGCCTTGGTTCAATAGCTGTAGGCATAAAAAATAATCTTCTAGGAACTTATTTACTTATCTATTACAACCAAGTTTTAGAAGTAAATGCTTTGCTTGTTACTGCAGCTTTATTTATTGCTCTAATGGTCGATGCCTTTACAGATCCTATGGTTGGAATTTGGTCTGATAGAGTTAGATCAAAGTGGGGCAGGAGACATCCTTTTATGTATGCTGCCATAATACCTTTTGCTTTTTCTTACTATTACATTCTTCAAGATCCAGGGAATTTATCTCAAACAGAGCATTTCGTTAGATTAGTTTTTTTGATGTTTATTCTCAGGCTATCTATGACTTTTTATGAGATACCAAGAGGTGCTCTAGCACCAGAATTAACAAAGGATTATGATCAAAGAACACAAATATCTGGCATAGGCATGGCTTTAGGTTGGATAGGTGGTGCAGGAATAGATTACATTTACAGAGCTTATTACTTAGGAGAGAGCTTCTTAAACAAAGAAGCCTATGCAGAGATGGCATTTTTAGGTGGTTTGGGGATATTTATTAGTACGGTAATTACAACCTTAGGTACGCATAAACATATTCCTGGTTTACACAAACCACCAGAAAGAAAATTTGAGTGGAAAACCTTTATTCCAGAAGCAAAAGAAACTCTATCAAATAAATCCTGGATAGTTCTGTTTTGCTCAGGCTGTATTTATGCTTTTCTAGTTGGTTTAGATACTAATGCGGGCACTTATTACAATACTTTTCTATGGCAATTTAGACCCGATGATATAGCTATTTATGGTATTTGCATGACAGCATCGATCATTTTCTTTTCTATGTATCTTGGGCCTTTGCTAGCCAGGGGTGTAGAGAAAAAGAAAGTAGCTGTGAGTATTTTTATGACAAGTATCTTTTTAGGTCCTCTGCCTATACTACTTAGGCTAATAGATACATACTATGGAACTAGCCTTTTCCCTGCTAATGGCACTGACTCACTTTGGTGGATAATGTTATTTCACGCTTGCGTAACTGCAACTTTGGGGTCACTTGGATTTATTATCATAGGCTCCATGACTATGGATATCGTTGAAGATGTTCAGAGAACAACTCAAAGAAGGTCAGAAGGACTTCTTGGCACAGTAAGTGGAATGGTGCACAAAATTATTGGAGCAGGAGGAACTCTGTTAGCAGGAGTTATAATAACCATAGTTGGTTTTGATGATCCAGGTGCTACTTTAGAATTTAAACAAACAACAGCTATTTCTGAATTTTCAATTATTCATGTAATTTGTGGATTTGTTTTTCCAATTTGCTCTACATTATTGATTCTTCTATACAACATTAAGAAAGATGATCATCTAGATAACGTTACTGATCTTGGTTATGTTGATAAAGATTAATGTTCTTTTTCCCTTTATTTGACGATAACCCCTCAGGTACTAGACCCTATGTTTGCTATGGAATAATAGCTCTTTGTATTTTTTTCTTCTTTTGGCAGTCTTCTCTTCCACCAGGAGTTCTTAATCAAGCGGTAAATGACTTTGGAGTAGTACCAGTTGAATTATTAGGAGATCAAGAAAATACAATACCACCAGTTTTAACTATATTTACATCTATGTTCATGCATGGCGGTTGGTTTCATCTAATAGGAAATATGGTTTTTCTTTGGATTTTTGGAGATAACGTTGAAGATGCAATGGGTAAAACTAAATTTATAATCTTTTACCTGCTTTGTGGGATATTAGCTGCTTTATTGCAAGCAATAATTGATCCTACTTCTAATATACCAATGATAGGAGCTAGTGGAGCTATAGCTGGTGTTTTAGGGGCTTATCTGCTTTTATATCCTAGAGCAAACATAAATGTATTAATGTGGATAATAATTATTGTCAGTATTATAAAAGTTCCCGCATTTATTGTTTTAGGTTTTTGGATACTTTCACAATTTTTTTCTGGAGCTATAGCAGATACGTCTACAGGGGGTGTCGCGTATTTTGCTCACATTGGAGGTTTTATTGCTGGAATGAGTTTGATTACTTTTTTTAAACACCCTAGTGTTAGAATGTTCCAAGAGGGGCATTCTTCTGCATTTGAAACGCAAGAGTTTAGAGAGTTTATGGATTATGGGATTCCAAATAATAAAACAAAAGGTTTTATGGAAGATTTCATTGATAAAGCAAATAAAAGGAAAGATAAATGATCAAACTGATATTTAAGATATTGGGCTTTACTTTATTTTCAGGAATCCTAATAGTGGGAATATATGCATTAGGGATTAATTACAACTGGTATGGAGAATTAGAGTCTGCTGGAACATTAGTTGAAGATGAATTGCCTAGATCCTTAGTAGAGAAGAAATATAAATCGCAGCTAAAAGTTAGTCCTAACACTAAACAAATATTATTTGGTGATACACATGTACATACCACATATTCCACTGATGCCTTTCTTTGGAGCTTACCAATACTTCAAGGTGAAGGACCTCACCCTATTTCTGATGCATGTGATTACGCTAGATTTTGTTCTGCGATAGATTTTTGGGCAACTACAGACCATGCTGAATCTTTAACACCAAGAAAATGGAATGAGATCAAAGAGAGTGTAAGACAGTGTAATTCTACTACGAGCCCCAAAGATCCAGATTTAGTTACTTTTCTCGGCTATGAATGGACTCAAGTTGGAAGTAATCCTGATAATCATTATGGACATAAGAATGTTATCTTTTTAGAGACTGAAGAAGATAAAGTACCTCTCAGACCTTTAAGCTCAGGAGGAATTACTCAGCAAGGAATGAGGGAAACGCTAGCAGATCAAGCGGAAAGACTTAAGCCTCTAGCTCTTTTTGATTTTACAAATAGAGATAGATATAACAACTTTACTTCCTTTGCTCAGGAGCTTGTTAGAACTAAACTTTGTGAAGAGGGAGTTAATTCAAACTTACTACCTGCAGATTGCACAGAGTCTGCAGATACTTCAAAACTTCTTTTTCAAAAATTAAATGAAACAAATGTACCAACCATAGTTATACCTCATGGAAATACTTGGGGTTTTTATACTCCACCAACTTCATCATTAGATAAGCAACTTGAAGAAGGCTATAACGATGAAAATCTTCAGGTTTTATTTGAAATCATGTCAGGTCATGGAAATTCTGAGGAATATAGATCTTGGAGGGCTTCTAAGGTCAACGAAGATGGATCCTTATCTTGCCCAGAACCATCTAAGAATTATTTACCTAGTTGTTGGAGGGCGGGAGAGATAATCTATGAGAGATGTACAAGTGCTGGTTTATCTGAAGAAGTTTGTAAAGAAAGAGAAGTAGAAGCAAGAAATAACTATGTTACTTTTGGTACCTCAGGACATTTAACCGTACCAGGTGTAGAGGTTGATGATTGGTTAGATTCAGGTCAGTGCAAAGATTGCTTCTTGCCTTCTTTTAATTATAGGCCCGCAGGATCAGGACAATATGCATTGGCTATAGGAAATTTTGATCAAAGTGAAATTAAAAGATTTAGGTTTGGTTTTATTGCTTCAAGTGATAATCATAGAGCTAGACCTGGAACAGGTTATAAAGAAATAGACAGGAGAGTAACCACAGAATCAAATGGAGTTGTTAATACTGAGATTGAAAATTTACTTTATCCTCCAGAAGAGAAAGCAGCTAGATCAGTTTTATTAGAAGGAAACTTAATAGCAGATCTAGGTTTTGCTGCTCTTGAAGTTGAAAGAGAGGCTTCTTTCTTTACTACTGGAGGCTTAGCTGCAGTACATGCAGATTCTAGATCTAGAGATGATATATGGGATGCTTTTCAAAGAAGAGAAACCTATGGAACCACTGGAGATAGAATTTTATTATGGTTTGATTTATTAGCTAGTAATGCAACTCTTCCGATGGGCGGAGAAATTAGTACTAAAGAAAATCCTACATTTAGAGTAAAAGCAGTTGGTGCATTTAAGCAAAAACCTGGTTGCCCAGATTATAGCTCTACAAAAATTAAGCAGGAAGACCTAGAAAGAATATGTAAGAACGAATGTTATAACCCTTCTGATGAGAGGAAAATTATTACCAAAATTGAAGTAATTAAAGTAATTCCACAAATATACAAAAATGAGTCTGTAGATCCTTTAATTATGGATGCTTGGAAATCTTTTGATTGTGAAGTTGATCAGAACGGTTGTGAAGTGACTTTTACCGATCCTGATTTTTCAATAGATGGCAGAGATGCGGCCTATTATGTAAGAGCTATTCAAGAACCTTCACAAGTTATAAATGCAAAGAATCTAAGATGTGAATTTGACTCTGAAGGTAATTGCATAAAAGTTAATCAATGTCATGCTACATACAAAACTGATCCAAATGATGATTGTCTATCTATGTCGGATGAAAGGGCTTGGTCTTCACCAATTTTTGTTGATTATTTGAAATCTTAATATTAATTAGTTTGATTTTTTATTAATTTCCAAGTTTACTAACAAAATTAAACTGCTTTCTCATGGAAGAACCTAAACAAAAGAAATTATCATTTACTACAAAGTTTTTTTACGGCTTTGGATCTATCTCATTTGGAATAAAGAATAATGGGTTTAGTTACTTTGTACTTTTTGTTTATTCCATAGCTTTTGGACTAGAACCTTGGATGGCAGGACTGGCTTTAAACATAATCTTAGTAGCTGATGCTATAACAGATCCTCTAGTTGGTTATTATTCAGATAGATTGAGGTCTAAATGGGGACGAAGACATCCTTTTATGTATACAGCAGCTATACCAGTTACTCTTTCTTATTATTTTTTATGGGTTCCTCCAGATGGTTTAACGCAATGGCAACTTTTTTCTTACTTATTAGTATGTGCAACTATTATTAGAGTTTTTATAACCTTTTATGAAGTCCCCTCGATAGCATTAGGACCAGAGCTTACAGATAATTATGTTGATCGAACCTCGTTGATGTCCTATAGATATTTTTTTGGTTGGTTTGGTGGCTTAACTACTTACAATTTAGTCTGGTGGGTTTTTGAGGA
>Ga0208261_1000183_pt1 | contig 26771 bp, 27 predicted proteins | sample Knorr_S7_td_DCM__FD_185595 | JGI IMG/M metagenome (GOLD analysis project Ga0208261, IMG submission 185595) | Marine microbial communities from Southern Atlantic Ocean transect - Knorr_S7_td_DCM_ad_131m_LV_B (SPAdes) (version 3) | ecosystem: Environmental > Aquatic > Marine > Oceanic | place...
GATAAAAAAGAATTAATTGATTTCGAAGAGGAAATTGCCTCTCTGTTTAATAAAGGAAAAATTTTGTCACCAGTTCATCTTTATCAAGGAAATGAAGAAAAAATTATTAATATTTTTAAAAAAATCAAAAAACAAGACTGGGTTTTTTGTAGTTGGAGGTCTCATTATCAATGTCTTTTAAAAGGAGTGCCAAAAGATATAATAAAAAAAGAAATTCTTGATGGCAGGTCTATATCATTGTGTTTTCCAGATTATAAAATATATTCTTCAGCTTTAGTTGGAGGTTCAATACCTATAGCAGTTGGAACCGCAATGTCTTTAAAGCTTAAAAATGAGAGGAATACTATGGTTTATTGTTTTATGGGAGAAATGACATCCGAGACAGGAATTGCTCATGAATGCATAAAGTACAGTAGAAATTTTGATTTACCTATCCACTTTGTAGTTGAGGACAATGAAAAATCAGTCTGTACAGACACAAGAAAGACTTGGATGCAAAAAAAATTAAGCTATGAGGGAGTTAACGATAAATTTGTTACCTTTTATAGCTACAAATCAAAGTGGCCACATGCTGGAGCGGGAAGTAGAGTACAATTTTAACTTTATGAAATATTCAGAAGAACTTACTAAAGCAATGGATTTTTTAGGAAAAGACCCCAGAACACTATTTGTTGGGCAAGCTGTTGAATATCCGGGTACTGCAATGAGCAATACATTAAAAAACATACCTAAAAAAAAACTTTACGAACTTCCTGTTGCCGAAGAGATGCAACTTGGAATTACAAATGGGCTTGCATTAAACAATTATGTTCCAGTTAGTATATTCCCTAGATGGAATTTTCTTTTGCTAGCTGCTAACCAACTAATTAATCACTTAGATAAGTTTGATGTTATGTCTCAGGGCATGTTTAAAACAAAAGTAATCATAAGAACTTCTATTGGGTCCCAAAGACCACTTCATCCTCAACATCAACACATCGGAGATTTTACTGAGGCATTTAAAAAAGTTTTAACTACAGTAGATATTATTAGGTTAGATGAAGCATCAGATATTTTTCCATCCTACAAAAAAGCACTTACAAGAGAAGACGGAAAAAGTACTATTTTAGTAGAGTATGGAGACTATTATAACGAGAAATAAAATACATGATAATTACTAAAACTCCTTATCGTATATCTTTTTTTGGCGGTGGTAGCGATTACCCTTCATGGTATAAAAAAAATGGTGGAGCAGTTTTATCAACCACAATTGATAAATATATATTTATTTCATGTCGTTTTTCTCCAGAGTATTTTAAACACAAGTACAGAATAGTTTGGAGAAAAATTGAGAACGTTCAAAGAATTAATGAGATAAATCATAGAGCTGTTAGAGAATTATTAAAACATTTAAACATCAAACATGGATTAGAGATACACTACTATGGTGATTTACCGGCAAGAAGTGGTATGGGGTCTAGCTCTTCTTTCACAGTTGGTTTAATGAATGCTTTACACAAAATAAAGAATGTAAAATTAACAAAATCTAAGTTAGCAAATAAAAGTATATATTTTGAACAAAAAGTCATGAGAGAGGTAGTTGGGTCCCAAGATCAAACCTCAGCTTCTTTTGGAGGTTTTAATAAAATAATATTTAATAAAGATGATTCTATTAATGTTAAAAAAATTAAATCAAAAAAAAATCTTCAACTATTAAACGAAAATCTAGTTTTAATTTATACCGGGATTAATAGAACAGCACATAAAATTGCTAATCAGTACGTAAATAAGCTTACAACAGTCAAAAGAGATCATATCGAAAGAATTATAGAATATGTTGGGGAAGGTGAAAAAATATTAAATTATGGTGACATAGATGATTTTGGAAGACTTTTAAATGATGCCTGGACAGAAAAAAAGGCCCTAAGCAATTTAATAACAAATTCGAAAATTAATGAAATATATGATTTGGCCATGAAATATGGAGCTTTGGGAGGAAAGCTTTTAGGTGCTGGAGGAGGAGGCTTTTTATTAATGTATATGAACAAAAATAAAAGAAAAAACTTTTTTAAAAGAAATAAAAAATTAGTTAATATTCCTTTTACTTTTACAAGTTTAGGTAGTGAAATCATTTTTGATAAATTAATAAAAAAAATATAATGAAAATTAATCATCCATTAATGCATAACAATTTTTTAAATTCCGATATGAACGCGGTAAGAAAATTGATTAGAAAAAAGAATCTTATGCTTACACAATCAAAAAAAGTTTTAGAATTCGAAAAAAAATGGTCTAAATGGCTTGGTGTAAAATATAGTGTTTTTGTTAATTCAGGTTCTTCTGCAAACTTTATCAGCATGTTGATTCTTAAGAGCCTATCTCCAAAAAAAAAAGAAATTATAGTTCCAACTCTTACATGGGTTTCAGATATAAATTCAGTAATTATGAGCGGTTTTAAACCTGTTTTTGTTGATATAGATCCAAAAAATCTATCAATGAATGAAGATCAGGTCCTAAAAAAAATTAACAAAAATACCCTTGCTGTTTTTATTACACACGTTCAAGGTTTTAATGGATTATCAGAAAAGATTTTAAAAAAGATTAAAAATAAAAAAGTTATGCTAATAGAGGACGTTTGCGAATCTCATGGTGCAACTTTTAAAAATAAAAAACTAGGAACTTTTGGTTTGATATCAAACTTTTCTTTTTATTATGCTCACCATATGTCTACAATTGAGGGCGGTATGGTATGCACAAACGATAAAAAGATTTATGAAAAGGCAAGAATTTTTAGATCCCATGGAATGTCACGCGAGTCTAAAAACTATACATTCGAAAAAAAAATTATTAGAAAATACCCTAAACTATCTCCACAGTTTATTTTTCTTCATCCTACATTCAACTTTAGGAACAATGAAATTGGTGCTGTAATAGGATTAAATCAACTTAAAAGACTTAATAGAAATAATCGTATAAGAACAAAAAATTTAAAACTTTTCTTAAAATTATTGAATCCTTTAAAATATAGAACCAACTATGATATTAAGGGAAGCTCCAATTATGCTTTTCCTGTAATTTTTCAAAATAAAGATTTTAAGTTTAGAGAAAAATTTGAGCTTACTTTAAGAAAGCACAATATAGAATTTAGAAGAGGGAATGCAGGAGGAGGGAATCAGTTGAGACAACCTTATCTAAAACCTTATTTAAAAGGGATTAATTTAAAAAATTTTTCTGAGGTAGAGCACGTTCATTTTTTTGGATATTATATTGGTAACTATCCAAGTCTAAAAAATGAAAAAATAAAAAAAATATGCAAAATTTTAAATAAAATAAATTTATAAAATAGAGCTGACATATGTTAAAAATAAAAGTAATTAAAAATTCTACCTTTGAAGATCATAGAGGTTTCTATTGGACAACTTGGAAAAAAGGCGTTTTTAACAAAATAAAGTTCAATCACGATAAGTTTTCTATTTCAAAAAAAAATGTTTTGAGAGGACTACACTGTGATTTTAAATCTTGGAAATTAGTAACATGTACTTTTGGAAAAGTATTTTTTGTTGTTATTGATATGAAAAAAAAATCTAAAAATTATTTAAAACATAAATGTTGGGTTTTAAACCATGAAAAGCCAACATTGATACTTGTGCCCCCACACTTTGCGAACGCTTATTTATGTCTATCAAAAAAATGTGTTTTTCATTACAAATGGCATTACAAAGGAAAATATGTTGATTCGAATAAGCAAAAAAGTTATCGATGGAATGATCCGAAATTTAAAATTAAATGGCCTATAAAAAAACCAATTTTAAGTAAAAGAGACAAAACTTCTAATTTTTTATAAAAGAAATAATGAGCAAAATATTAATAACTGGGGGAGGTGGGTACGTTGGATCAATGCTTACAACTATTCTAGTTAATCTGGGCCACCATGTATCTGTCATAGATTTAATGAAATACGATAAAGGCTCATTAAATCACCTCTATTACCATAAAAATTTTAAATTAATTCAAAAAGATATTAGAGATAAAAAAATAATGAAGAAACTAATCAGACAAAATGAATATATTATTCCATTAGCTGCGTTGGTTGGCGCTCCTTTATGTGATAAAAATAAAAAAGAAGCAGTTTCTGTTAACTACGATTCAATAAAATCACTAGTGTCTCTAAGTACAAAAAAAAATAAAATAATCTTTTTGACAACTAACTCAGGATATGGCGTAGGTGAAAAAAATAAATTTTGTGATGAAAATAGCCCTTTAAGACCTATTTCACTTTATGGCAGGACAAAATGTGATGCAGAAAAAGAAGTAATGAAATTTAAAAATTGTATTTGTTTTAGATTAGCAACTGTTTTTGGTTTTAGTTACCGCATGAGAACTGATTTATTAGTTAATAATTTTGTTTATAATGCAATGCAGACAAAAAGATTAACTATTTTTGAACCTCACTTTAGGAGAAATTTTATTCATATTAGGGATGTTGTTTCTGCTATCGTTTATTCAATTAATAATTTTAAGAAATTGAGATCGAATGTTTATAATCTTGGATTATCTTCGGCAAATATAAGTAAATTAATGTTGGCGAAAAAAATTAGAAAGCAGATGAAAAATTTAAAAGTTACAATAGTCAAAAATAAAAAGGATCCAGACAAAAGAGATTATTTTGTTAGTAATAGAAAAATTGAAAAAAAGGGTTTTAAAGCCAAAATTTTGCTTGAAACAGGTATAGATGAATTAATGACTTTATTCGAAGTTGATAATAAAAAAATAATTAATAACTATTAGATTTTCTAACTATTTTTTTTACTTGATCATAAAAATTTTCTCTTGCATACTCAAAATAGATACTGCTTCTATCTGCACATATTTTATCAGATACCTGGTCTCCAATCATAAAACTTTTTTTAATTTTTGTATGCCATCTAGATTTTATTTGTTCAATCATCAGATTTCCAGGTTTTCTTAAATTTGTAATTTTTCGATATTTTTTAATTTTTGCCAAAGGATGATAAGGGCAAAAATTTATATCATCAAAAAAAATATCATTCTTTTGTAATTTTTCTTTTAAGGCATTATGGAGTTTATAAAATTGTATTTCACTATATAGACCTTTTGCTATTCCAGCCTGGTTAGTAATTATAAAAATATAATAATTATTTTTAATTAAAAATCTTAGACCTGAAATTACACCTGGCCTTAATTTAAAATCTCTAATTCTATGAACATATCCTGTATCGTAATTTATTACTCCATCTCTGTCTAAAAATGCAGCTGGTTTTAAACAATTTTTGAGTAGAAGCTTTTTTGCTATTTTAAAATTTTTTGGTGTTCCAATGTCTAAAAAAAAGTTTTTGACAAAAAGACCAGAGATCTTACCTTTTCCTATTAAATTTGGCAAAACATCATTTTCCAAAGAAGTATTTTTATTTTTTATCAATTTAAATATTCTTTTCTTAAAAAAATAGACACCACCATTCATGAAGAAATTTTTCTTTTGATAAATTATCTTATTTTTTTTAATTCCTATTGAGTTTAATTTTTTATTTGATCTATAAGAATGATTTTTAACAAGAGCTAAAGATCCATAACTTTTTTTATCACAGGATTTGATTAATTTTTTTAAATTTATTTCAAGAAAAGTATCTCCATTTACTAATATAAAATTATTAATTCTTTTTCTTAAACAATACAAAGCACCAGCTGTGCCCATAGGTTTTTTTTCCTTTAGGCATTTCACTATAGTGCAATTATAATTTTTATTTTGAAATTTTTTAGAAATTAGGTTTGATTTGTATCCAGTTAGTATAAAAATATTTCTAAAACGGTATTTGCTGTAGCTTTGAATTATATATTCTAAAAAAGGTTTATTATTGAAAGTAGCCATTGGTTTAGGCTTTCCTTTTAACAAAGATTTAATTCTTGATCCTTTACCGCCTGCTAAAATCACTAAATCTAAAGAATGCATTTTTGTAAGCTTAAATTTATAATCAATTGTTGATTTAATCAATTTTTAAAATATAAATCTTGAATGCCGAAAATTAAGAAAATTTTAGTTACAGGCGGAGCTGGCTTTGTTGGCACAAATTTAATCAATTCTTTGCTAAAAAAAACAAAATATAAAATTATTAGCCTTGATAATTACTCCTCTGGATCAAAAAAAAATCATATTAAAAATAAAAGAGTAATCTATATAAAAGGAGAAACAAAAAACATTTCTCAAATTATAAAAAAATCAAAAGATATTATTTCTGTTTTTCATTTTGGTGAATTTGCAAGAATCTATCAAAGTTTTATAAAAATGGATGAGTGTATTGCCTCTAATTCTATCGGAACTAATGCGGTTTTTAATTATTGTTTGAAAAATAAAATTAAGCTAATTTATTCAGCTACTTCTGCTTCATTAGGAAACAGGGGGGAAGATAAAAATTTATCTCCTTATGCTTTTACGAAAGCAAAGAATTTAGGATTATTAGAAAATTTAAAAAAGTGGTTCAACTTTAAATATGAAGTAATATATTTTTATAATGTTTATGGACCACATCAAATTTGTAAAGGAGATATGGCTACAGTTATAGGAATATTTGAAAATTATTATAAATTAAAAAGGCCTTTGCCTGTAGTTAAGCCTGGAACACAAACAAGAAGATTTACGCATATATACGATACAGTTGAAATTTGTTATCAAGCTTGGAAAAAAAAACTTTGTAGACATTACAGCATTGCTCACAGAAAAAGTTATTCAATATTAGACGTTGCTAAAATGTTTAATACAAAAATAAGATATTTGCCAAAGAGACCAGGGGAAAGATATGCATCAGCATTAACAAATATGAACCTTTCAAATAAAGTCTATAAACATTTTGGAAAGATCGAACTTGAAGATTATATAAATGATTTCCTAATTAATAATTCTTAAATTTTAATATTTAATGACCAGGAAATTCTATTAAACTTTTTGTAAAGTAAGACTTATCAATCAGTTTTTTATTTCCTCCTAAGTCAAACAAATTTATAATAAATATAAAACCAGCAACTTTTCCGCCACAGAGTTCTGCTAATTTAGCGCCAGCTTCCGCAGTTCCACCTGTTGCAATTAAGTCGTCAATAATTAAAATTTTTTCATTTTTATTTATCGAATCTTTATGAACTTCTAATGTAGCTTTTCCGTATTCAAGCTCAAAATCTACAGAAAGTTTTTCTGCTGGTAATTTATTTTTTTTTCTCATCATGATCAAAGGTTTTTTCAACTTATAGGAGACAGCAGAAGCAAATACAAAACCTCTAGATTCTATAGCTGCTATTTTGTCGAAATTTATTTCCTTAGAAATATCGCAAATTTTATCAATAGAGTGATTAAATGCATTAGAGTCTTTTATAAGAGTGGTGATATCTCTAAACAAAATACCTTTTTTGGGGTAATCAGGTATAGATCTTATATATTTTTTTAAATCCATATTTTACTTCATTATCTAACAAAAAAAGATTAATAATTAAATCATGAAAAATAGAAAGCTTGGGATAAATAGAAAGCTCGGGATAATTGGAGGAAGCGGTATATACAAAATGGAGGGTTTTGAAAATACCAAATGGAAAAAAGTTGAAACTGCCTGGGGAGAACCCTCCGACTCAGTAATGACAGCAAAATTTTATGGTAATGAAATATGTTTTATTCCAAGACATTCAAGAGGTCATAAAATAAATCCAACTAACATAAATTTTAGGGCAAATATTGACGCCATGAAACAACAAGGTGTTACAGATATAATATCTGTGTCAGCAGTTGGTTCGTTAAAGGGAAGCTTAAGTCCTGGTACTTTTGTAATAGTTGATCAATTTATAGATAGAACTTTTTCAAGAATTAAAACTTTTTTTGACGAAGAAATAGTTGCCCATGTATCAATGGCACAACCAACTAGCAAGGGTTTAAGAGAATGTTGTGAAGAAGGTTTAAAAAAATTAAATATAAAGCATCAAATGGGAGGAACTTATGTTGTAATGGAAGGTCCACAATTTTCAACATTTGCAGAGTCCAACTTATACAGATCTTGGAAAGCCGATGTTATTGGAATGACAAACATGCCTGAAGCTAAATTAGCTAGGGAAGCAGAAATAAGATATTGTACAGTTGCAATGGTGACAGATTACGATTGTTGGCACTCCGAACATGAAGAAGTTGATGTTGCAATGGTGATTAAGACTTTAAAACAAAATGCTTCTAATGCACAAAATCTGGTTAAAGAGGTCATTAAAACATTTAAATACTTTTCAGTTGATAAAGATCCAGCTAATGATTGTTTAGACACTGCAATAATTACAGATCCTAAATCAAGGACAAAAAAAACTATAGAGAAACTTAAACATGTTGGCGGTAGAGTTTTAAAAAAGTAATGAAAATTAATAATAAATCTTTCCGAACGATTTGGTTTGAAAATAATATTGTAAAAATAATTGATCAAACAAAACTTCCACATCAGTTTATAATTAAAGATTTAAAATCAGTTAAGGACTCTATTAATGCAATAAAAACTATGGAGGTGAGAGGCGCCCCACTTATAGGTGCTACAGCAGCTTTTGGTTTAGTCTTGGCCATAATTGAAAAAAATGATCAATCTTTTTTAAAAAAATCTAGTGAGGATTTAATTAATTCCAGACCAACTGCAATTAATCTTAAATGGGCAGTTGACAGAATGATGAAAAAGCTATCTGGAGTAAATAGCCAAGAAATTCTAAATATAGCTATTAAAGAGGCAAAAAATATTTGTGAAGAAGACGTTGGTTTTTGTAAAAACATTGGTCTTAATGGTTTAAAGATAATCGAAGAAATATATAAAAATAAAAAAGATACAGTAAATATTCTCACTCATTGCAATGCTGGTTGGCTTGCAACTATTGATTGGGGAACTGCAACTTCTCCAATATATCATGCACATAAAAAAGGTATAAAAGTTCATGTTTGGGTTGACGAAACTAGACCCAGAAATCAAGGAGCTAATCTTACTTCATTTGAATTAAACGAAGAGGGAATTTCAAATACAATTATTGCCGATAATACCGGTGGCATTTTAATGCAAAGAGGAGAAGTAGATATGTGTATAACTGGTACAGACAGAACTCTTTCAAATGGAGATGTTGCAAACAAAGTTGGGACCTATCTTAAAGCTCTTGCTGCACATGATAATAAAGTTCCTTTTTATGTAGCTTTACCAAGTTCAACAATAGATTGGAAAATAAAAAATTCTAAAGATATTCCAATAGAGGAAAGAAATTCTGAAGAACTTTCACATGTAGAGGGATTAGATAAAAATAATAAATTAACTAAAGTTTTGATCTATCCAAGAAAAAGCAAATCAATGAATTTAGCTTTTGATATAACGCCAGCTAAATATGTAACAGGATTAATTACAGAAAAAGGAATTTGTAAGGCTTCTAGGGAAGGATTAGAAAATCTATTTAAATAATGAAAAACAATTCTTATACATTCTTACAAGGATCAAATAGCGGGATTACTAGATTAAAATTAAATGACCCAGGTACCTATAATTCATTATCATCTAATATGCTAAAATCATTAATAAGTAGGTTTAAAGAGCTTGATAAAGACCATAAGACAAGAGTTATTATAATCGAAGGCTCAGGAAAGGGATTTAGCGCTGGCCATAATTTGAAAGAGGTAAAATTTTTAAAAGGAAAAACAAATTATAAAAAATTATTTGAATTATGTTCTGAATTAATGATGGCCATAATAGATTGCAATAAACCAGTAATCGCAAAAGTTCATGGAGCAGCATTTGCAGCTGGATGCCAATTAGTTGCCACTTGCGATCTAGCCTTAAGTACAGACGATGCAATTTTTTCAACACCTGGTGTAAATATTGGTCTTTTCTGCAGCACTCCAATGGTTGCTTTAAGTAGAAATGTAGCAAGAAAAAAAGCAATGAAAATGCTTTTAACAGGTGAACCAGTTAATGCAAAACATGCAAAAGAGATTGGCTTAATTAATGATCATTTCAATCATAACGACCTAGAGGAAGAAGTTATAAAATTAGCAGAAAATATTTCGTCTAAGTCTAGGAAGGTTGTAAAAATTGGAAAAAAAGCTTTCTATAAACAATTAGAAATGCCTTTAGATAAAGCCTACAAATATACAAGCCAAGTTATGAGTGAAAACATGATGGCTTTAGATGCAAAAGAGGGAATATCCGCTTTTATTGAGAAAAGAAAACCAAATTGGAAAGACAAATGAGTCCAGATGATTTAATTAAAGAAACTCTTAAGAAATCTAAAGTTATAGCAATGGTTGGAGCAAGCGTACCAAAAGAGAATGAAGCTGTTGCTAAAATGAGATTAAAACCCTCAATTATTGTTATGAAATATCTTTTAGAATTCGGATTTAAAGTTATACCTGTAAATCCATTTTCAGTTGGAAAAAAAGTAAATGGAGAGTCAATAGTTGAAAAATTGGAAGATATTTCTTCACAAATAGACATTGTAAATGTTTTTAGACCATCTAAGGAAACACCAGACATAGCAAAAAATGCAATAAAAGTTGGTGCTAAGACATTATGGTTACAGTTTGGAATTCAAAATAATGAGGCTGAAGAAATTTCTAAATCTGCAGGACTAACTTGCATCATGAACAAATGTATAAAGCAAGAATATCAAAGATTATTTTTAAAAATGAAACCAGTCTTTCCAGTTCTTTTAAACGATTAATAAAACTTATCTTAAAGAAGCAGCAATATTACCACCGTCAACTGTAAGAACAGCTCCAGTTGTTTTTTTTGATACAGCAAGATGAAAAAATGCTTTTGCAACATCCTCAGCTTTTACCTCATTAGATAATAAATTACCCTTCATATAGGTATCAGTGCTCACAGATCTAGCTTTAGCTCTTGTCTTAATCATCTTACCAGTCATTAGACCACTTTTAATTCTATCAGCATTAACTCCATTGGATCTTATTCCGATAGAACCATAGTCAACGGCATATTGTTTGCATAAACTTAACAATGCAGATTTTGGTAATCCATATGGTCCAAAGTTTTTCCCTGGATTAACTGATTGTTTTGAAATGTTAAATAATAAACAGCCATTAATATTTTGTTTCTTCATAATTTTTATTGCTTCAGAAGCGCAGTTTTGATGTGAGAAAAAATTAATTTCAAAACTTCTCCTTAGAACTTCATCACTTACATCTCCTATTGCTCCTCCTGGAGCAGCCCCTGCATTTGAAATTAAAATATCAAACCCGCCAAACTTTTCACAAATTGTATTAAAAGCTTTTTTAACACTTTTTTTATTTGTTACATCACAATGTAAACACAGGTCCTTAATTTTTGATTGTACTTCTTTTAAACGTTTAAGATCTTTATCAAGTAATATAACTTCTGCACCATAGCTTTTAAACATTTTATAAGTTTCAAAACCAATTGTTCCAGTTGCTCCAGTTACAACAACAATATTTCCCTCTAAAAGTTTTTTCTTTTTTTTAATCTTAGCTTGTTCTAAAGACCAATATTCAACATCAAAAAGATCTTTTTCGGGTATAAATTTATAAGACGATGTCTCTTCTACAGAACTAATCACTTTTGCATTAGTTTCAGTTAAATCACCCGCTATTTTCGCTGAACCAAGATCTTTTCCAACACTAAACATTCCAACATTTTGAACAAGAACTACTCGAGGCGATGTATCCAACATAACTTTTTTTCCTTTAACTTTTTTACTATTTACTTTGAAATAATTAACATATTTTTTTCTATAATTTTTAAAGGCTTTTTCTGCAGTATTTTTAAAATCTATAATTGATGAATTTTTTTTAGGTGTAATAATTAGAGGAAATGGTTTTACTCTTATAACATGGTCTGGAGTTGCCGTACCTTTTGAGGAATAAGTTCTTACGTTTTTACCATTTATAAAATATTTAAGATGCTTGTTTAATCTATAATTAATGACAAATTTTTGATCTTTATTTTCAGACAAAAGACCTCTTATTATTGGAGCAATATCGTGTGGGTTAAATTTAATACTATTTTTTTTAATTTGTTTTATTTTTTTTGACTTCAATTTTTTTACTGCTTGTTCGGCTTTAGAAACATATTTAATCATTAAATCATAGGCTTTCTTACAATCATTAGAGAAAGTGAAAATTCCATGGTTCATAAGTATTAAACATTCAATATCTGGATTTTTTGAGTAAACCTCATTAACTTTTTTAGCCAACATGAATCCAGGCATAACATAAGGAACTATACTGGCTTTTTTTCCAAATATTTTTTTACTTAAATTTAGTCCACCAGGTCTATTTGTTACATTCATTACCGCATCAGCATGAGTGTGATCAACATACTTATAAGGTAAAAATGCATGCAAAAATGTTTCAACAGATGGATTAGGTGATTTGATATCTATCAAATTTCTTTTTTGAAAAGCAACCATATCTTCGTCTGATAAATATTTTTTCTTTTTAAGAGTTAAAAGTGGATCTAATTTTACAGCTGGAAGACCAGGAGGCTCTATATCCGCCATGTCCCAACCACTTCCTTTGACACATAAAACATTATATTTTTTACCATCAATATCTTTAATTGTAGTTTTTACAGATGTATTTCCTCCTCCATGCAAAACTAGCTCTTTATTTCTTCCTAGCAGACGTGTTGTATAAACTCTAAGGGCTAAATCCTTAGAAAAACCAAGTTTTTTGTACTTTTTTATATAATTATTTGCAATTTTTTTTGACCAATTATTTTTCAAAATCAATCTCCAGTTTTTATCAACAATGAATTTTTAGTTGTAAAAAATAAAATAACAAGCTAAAAAAAATGAAACGAGTCGTAAAAAATGAAAAAAGTAGGAGAACACGTAACAATAGATTTTTTGGGGGTAAAAAGGGATTACTCTCCTAATTTTTATAGCAAAGTTATTTATAAAATAGCTAAAAAAGCCAAAATAGAAGTACTTAATATTTCTGAAAAGGTATTTAAACCACAAGGATATACATGTTTAGCACTCTTGGCTGAAAGTCATATGAGCTTTCACACATTTCCTGAAAAGGGTATAATAAGTTTTGATTTCTTTACTTGTGGTAAAATTTCACCTACAGCGGCTTTAGATATTTTAAAAGAGGAAATTAAACATGAAAGAGCAGTAGTTAGAAGCTTTGATCGAAGCAACAAAGGTATTTACGAAGACATATATAGTACCCCAGGACATAAAAAATATTATGTTGTAAGCGATGTTTTAGAAAATTTAGTTTCAAAAGTTGGTCAACACATTGAGGTTTTAAAATTAGAAGAATTCGGCAATGCACTTTTCATAGATAGCGAACTTCAAGTAGCCGAGAAAGACGAAAAGAAATATAGTGGTCAGTTCGTAAGCTCATCCCTTAATCTTTCAAAAGATAATTCAAGCGCAGCAATAATTGGCGGGGGAGACGGTGGTGTAGCAAGAGAACTTTCTTCGAAAGGTTTCGACTTAATAGATTGGTATGAACTAGATCCTGAAGTAGTAAAAGTTTCACAAAAACACCTTCCAAAAGTTTGTGGAGATATTAAAGCAAATAATAAAGTAAAAACTTATTGGGGAGATGCTTTTGAAAGTATTAAGAAAGTTAAAGATTCAAAATACGATAAAGTTTTCGTTGATCTTAACGACGATGACTTTTGTATAAATTTAGCAGCAAAAAATATGAAAGGTTTAAAAAGAATTTTAAAACCAGGTGGAATTATTACCGCTCAAGTTGGTTGCTTTTCGAAGAATCCAAAGCAAGTAAAAAATTGGTTAAGTGTCCTAGAAAATAATTTTGGGAACGTAGAACTTTCAGAAGTTTTTATTCCTAGTTTTGATTGTAGATGGAGCTTTGCATCTGCTACGTCTAAATAATTTAATACTTCGTATATTCCTTAACTTCCTCAATACTAGATCCAAAGATCTTATTAATTTTTGATTTAACTTTTGCTCTATTATCATTCATAAAATGTACATCTCTAGAAACTTTAATAAATTTTTCTCCAAAGTCTGATTTTTTTTCACAAAGTCTTTTTTCATTCTCTATATCCCACAATTTTCTGTTTATAGATTTTAATTCATCAAATAAGGACTTATATTGTTTTTTATCAATTTCAGAAAGATCTGTATTTTTTAGTGCTTGATATTCTTTTTCAATAATTTTCAAAGAACCTTTATCGTTAATTTTTTCTAGCTTGATCTCCAAAATAGTTAATTTATCTAACAATTCCCCTACAGATATCTCAGCTAATATTTTTTTCATTGAATCTTTATAAATTATGATATTTTAACTTTTAATGTCAAATATATTGATTATCAAGCATGGTTCTCTTGGAGATATAATTCAAGCAAATGGTGCAATGAAAGACATTAAACAGAGATTTCCAAATGACAAAGTTCTTTTGCTAACTACTCCTCCATACACCAATTTGATGTCATACTGTCCATATATAAATGGAGTATTGATTGATAAAAGACTACCAAGATGGAACATAATCTATTTATTTAAATTAAAAAAAATGCTTGAAAGATTTAATTTTGAAAAAGTTTTTGATTTACAAAATTCTTCAAGAACCAAATTTTATAGAAAATTTATTTTAAGAGATACAGATTGGTCAAGTACAGAAACTTCGTTAGAGCCCGAACAAAAAAAATCAGATTTTGATCAAGAACCAGTATTAAAAAGAATGAAGATACAATTACAAAAAAGTGGGATAGAAACAAAATTTACAGAAAATCCAGATTTAAATTGGGCATCTAAAAATATTACAAGTTTAATGAATCAATATATTGATGGAAATTATATAGCCGTTTTTCCTTTTTGCTCATCAAAGCACAAAGAAAAGGTTTGGCCTTATTTCGGTGATCTTATAAAAGAAATAAAAAATCTTTACAAAGGTAAATACAATGTTGTGGTAGCACCAGGACCTAAAGAAATTACTTTAGCAAAACAACTAGATGTAAATATTATTTTAAATAAAGAAAAACCTCTAGATTTGATGGAGTTGGTCGGTTTTATCAAAGGATCAAGTTATGTAATTTCAAATGATACTGGACCAGCACATATTACTAAGCATTTAAACAAAAAAGGTTTAGTTTTATTTGGAAGTCATACGTCACCCAAAAAAGTTAGTCTTGGAGGAGATAATTTTAAATCTATAGAAGTTAAAAGTTTGAAAGATCTTAGTGTAACAACAGTAATTGATAAAATTAAAGCAGATTTAAATTAGATTAAGATATTTTTTCACTATTTTCGTCCAGTTAAAATTCTCAGAAAATTTTAAAGCATTTAAACCATAAGTTTTGTAGTTATTGTTTTCAAAAAATTTTATTATGTTTTCATAAATCGAGTTAATATCTTCACCATCACATATAAGCCCAGTTTCTTGATGTCTTATTGCATCGCTAGCACCTCCATCTTTTCCTCCTATAGATCCCACCCCATAACTAGCGGCTTCAATAAAAGATATCCCAAAACCTTCGACTGATTTTTTAAAAATTATAGATGGCATTAAAAATAAATTTGAATTTTTAATAAGTGCAGTTTTTAATTTTTGATCTGCATGATTTAAAAAAAGCACTTCCTTTTCTATTTTCAGCTCTTTAACTAGCGAAACTAATCTCGTTTTTTCTTCTCCATCACCAATACTAATATATTTAATTTTTGGATATTTTTCTTTGAGATTTCTTATACACATTAAAACATTTTGGTGATTTTTTCTTTTGTCTAATCTTGCAACTGTCAAGATTTTGGGGAAAGAGTCTTTAAAAAGTCTCTCAGATTCAATTTGAAAACTATTTTCTATTTTCATTGGTTCATCATGCCCAGGATGAATAATGTGAATTTTTTCTTCAGGTATACCGATCTTAATTGCTAAATTTTTAGTAAAATTTGAATTTGCTATTACAAATTTTATTTTATGAAGAGAATTTATAACTCTTTTATTAAGTCCGGAGTCTTTTGAATGATTAATTTCTTTAGAATGTATAAGGCAAAAAGATGGTATATTTTCTATTATACTAGCATTGATTTTTTCAACACTTTTCCAATGGTCAAAAAAAACTGATCTTATATTTTGGTTATTTTTTATATACTCGGTAACCCTATTTGCTTTTCTGTACTTCCTGAGAAGTTTTATTCCACCAAATCTCTCAATTTCTGTCTTAGAATGCTTATCGTATTCGTCAAAATTTTCTGATTTATCGGCAAAGACTTTTACAGGTCCATGATTGACCAAAGCATTAGCTAAACCACCCATCAAATTTTGCATACCACCAATTTCTGGCGGAAAGTTTCTCGTTGATATAACAAACATTACTTAGTCCACTTAATATTACAGCCCATACTTGGAATTTGATTTTTTGGTCCACTTCCAGTTTTGATTATTAAATTCATAGCTTTTAACAAATCGCTCTCACCAGAGGAAATTGGTTTTAAATCTTTAAGTTCTCTAATTCTACCTCTGTATTGTAATTCGAGTTTGTTATTATACCCAAAGAAATCTGGCGTACATACGGCACCATAGTCTTTTGCTACATTTTGAGTTTCATCAATTAAATAAGGGAATGAAAATTTGTTATTATTACTAAATTTTACCATATTTTCAAAAGAGTCCTCAGGATATTCTTTTACATCATTTGACATGATGGCTATAGAATTTAGTCCAGAGTTTTTCAAATTTTTACAATCATTGACGATATCTTCAATTACTGCCTTCACATATGGACAATGATTACAAATAAACATTATTAATAATCCACTTTTCCCGATATGGTCCTCAAGTTTGTGCAACTTGCCGTCCACACCCTTAAGCTGAAAATGTTTAGCTTTTTCTCCAAAATTACATATAGGTGTTTTAGTTAAAACCATAATGTATTATACATAAAATTATGAATTATGACTTCGAAAAAAACGTTCCTGAAATTCACCCAGAAGCATGGGTAGCTTCCAATGCAACTCTTATTGGAAAGGTTAAATTAGAAAAAAATTCTAGCATATGGTTTAACGCGGTTTTGCGAGGAGACATAGAGTTTATTACAATTGGTGAGAATTCTAATGTACAAGATGGTAGTGTGCTACACACAGATCCAGGTTATAAATTAAATGTTGGCAAAGGTGTAACAATTGGACATATGGTGATGTTACATGGCTGTAAAATCTTAGATGATACTCTAATAGGAATAGGGAGTATTATATTAAATAATGCAAAAATTGGAAAAAATTGCATTATAGGTGCCAATACTTTAATTCCTGAAAATAAAGATATACCAGATAACTCTCTTGTTGTTGGTAGTCCAGGCAGGGTTATTAGAAAAGTAACCGATGAAGAAATCAAAGCAATTCATGATAATGCTAAGCATTACGTTGAAGGATCCAAAAAATACAAAAAATAATTAAGGTACTAGCCAAGTAAATTTTTTAGAGCCCTCGAAATTTATTAATGCTCTTCTATGACCTTTTGCAGCAAGGTAAAGCCACTCAATAGTTTTAATTTTACATTTTATAACGCAGAAGTTTTTATAACCTTCCTCGCTTTGCTCTTTAGTAAAATCGAAATTATCAAATTTAGAATCAAGTCCCGAAGTAGGTTTTTCAGATACAGATCCTGGTCCATTATTTACTAAATAACATTTCCTACTTATATGACCTGTTTTTTCCCATGACTCTTTTGTTATATTATTTTTAAAATTTATTTCAGCAATAACTTTTAATCTCAATTGTATTTTGTCTTTTTTACCGTAAAATAATATTGAGCAATTAGAGTTCTCTTTTATTTTTTTAATTTTTGAAGATCTAATGTCACTATGGAATTGTAAAAAACGATTTTCTTTATCAGCTTTTCTTAATACAATTACTCTACCGTCTAAATCATTTTTATTACCACAAATGAACACTGGTGTTCTAAACTCTGACTCTCTATTTTTAACTGCTTCAACTAATAAACTCCAAAGCTTATTTTCGATTTCTAATGGGTTCTCATAATAGTTTACTTGATTTTCGACCACGTTTATTTTCTAAACCTTTTTATAAGACTTGATGTGTCCCATCTTTTTCCACCCATGTTCTGAACTTCACCATAAAATTCATCAATTATTTTAGTGATAGGTAAAGGTGAATTATTTTTTTTTGCTTCATCCATAGCAATTTTTAAATCTTTTCTCATCCAATCAACAGCAAATCCATAATCAAATTTATCTTCTATCATAGTCTTGTGTCTATTCTCCATTTGCCAGGATTGAGCAGCACCTTTAGAAATAACTTCAATTACATCATGCATATTTAATTTTGCATTAATCCCGAAGTTAATTGCCTCCGATAAACCTTGAACTAACCCTGCAATACAAATTTGGTTTACCATTTTACAAAGTTGACCATTACCAGCAGGACCTAGTAATTTAATTTTTTTACTATAACAATCGATAATCGGCTCAGCCCTTTTGAAATCTGCTTCATCACCACCCACCATTACTGTAAGAGCTCCATTTTCAGCACCTGCTTGGCCACCTGAAACTGGTGCATCTAAAAATCCAAAACCATGTGCTTTAGCAGACGCATAAAGCTTTCTTGCTATATTTGCTGATGCTGTAGTGTTGTCGATGTAAATGGCTCCTTTTTTTATAGAGTTATACAATCCATTTTTTCCAATTGTAACTTCCTCTAAATCTTTATCATTTCCTACACATGTAAAGACGAAATCAGCATCTTTAGCGGCATCCTTTGGAGTTTCAGCCAGTTGTCCTTTGTAATCTTTAATCCATTTTTCAGCTTTAGATTTTGTGCGATTATAAACAGTTACATTATGCCCGGCTTTTGATATATATCCAGCCATTGGGTAACCCATAACACCAAGACCAATAAAAGATACCTTAATCATATGTTGAACCTTAGTTTAAATAAAAAAGTTTTAATTTTTGGATTCATATTTACATTTTTTTCAAGCTTTGGACAGAGTTTTTTTCTTGGTTTATTTAATCCAAGTATAAGAAATGAATTGAACATCTCACATGGACAATTTGGCACAATTTATGCAGGAGCTACCATTTGCTCTAGCTTAGTTCTCATTTGGTTTGGAAAAAAAATAGATGACTTTAGGTTATTTAACTATTCATTAATTGTAATAGGAATTTTATTTTTTTCCTCATTTTTTTTTTCAATCATTAACAATATTTATCTTCTTATTGCTGCAATTTTCCTGATGAGGTTTTCTGGACAAGGTTTAATGTCACATACTTCTTCAACAACAATATCAAGATATTTCAACAAAAGACGAGGCAGGGCTCTAAGCGGGATATGGTTTGGTCTTTCTTCAGCAGAATTTGTTTTGCCCATCTTAATAGTGTTTTTATTAACTTTATTTTCTTGGAGAATTATCTGGCAGTTTATATCTTTATTTATAATTATAACTTTGCCATTTGTTGTTTTTTATACAATAAGAAATATAACAATAGAATCAAGAGAAGGTTCTATTTTAAATAATGAAAATAAAATTTTAAATAATTTTAAAAGTTGGAAGAGATCTGAAGTTTTAAAAGATCCAAAATTTTATATAATATCTTTAAACATGTTGGCTTTACCATGGATTGCTACCGGTGTTTTCATCTATCAGTCTTTCATAGCTGATTCTAAACTTTGGGATATATATATCATTCCAAAATCATTTATGATTTATTCAGCTACATCTATCATAACACTAATATCATCAGGCTTTTTAGTAGATAAGTATACAAGTAGAAAATTGATACCATTAATGAATTTGCCAGTACTTCTAGGTATGCTGATCTTATATTTCTTTGACCATTACTTTTATGCCTTTATATTCTTTGGGCTTTTAGGAGTTTCTAATGGTTTAGCTAACGTACTTGGATCTTCTCTATGGGCTGAAATTTATGGTGTTAGGTATATCGGCGGTATTAAAGCACTTACAACTGCAATGATGGTCTTTTCAACTGCTTTTGGCACTGCCTTATTTGGATTATTAATTGATAACGGCTTTACAATTGAGTTCATTTCGATAATTAGCATTTTGTATATTAGCCTTTCACTTTTAGTTTTAATTATAATAAGAGGTTCGATTGAGCCAAAAAATATAATAAAAAAAACTTGATTTTATCTATGCTTTTCTTTAATTATTGCTCATCATTATGGCACGTATCACAGTAGAAGATTGTTTAGAAAAAGTTAATAATCAGTACGATTTAGTTTTATTAGCAAAAGAGAGAACTTCTCAATTAAATTCTGGAGCAGAAATGCTTGTAGAGCAAGATAATGACAAAAATACAGTCGTCGCTTTGAGAGAAATAGGCGATGGAAAAGTTGATGTTAAAGATCTAAGAAAAAATGCAATTTTAAGATTGAGAAAAGAACCTAATGAAGATGTACAGGAAGAAGTTGAGGAGGAAATTTCCAACGATGATTTTGAAAAACAATATAAAGGTGAGGTTTCAAAAAGCGGTGTCGCAATATTACCTTCTAAAAGAATGAGAAAAATTCCAGCTCAGACAGCGTCTACAAATGAAGAAACCAATGTAGAGGAAAAGAAAGAGGAAACAGAAACACCTTTAAAACTTACTGAAGAAGTTCAAGATAAACCCAAAGAAGAAAAATCATAATTGACAATTAATAGAAAGATTTGTGTTGCTCCAATGATGGATTGTACGGATCGACATGAAAGATATTTTTTGAGATTGTTAAGTAAAAATGTAATGCTTTATACAGAGATGGTAGCAACAAAGTCAGCTATTCACGGAGATAGAAAAAAAATTTTAGGGTTCAATAAAATAGAAAAACCTCTTGCTCTACAAGTTGGAGGCTCTGATAAGAACGAACTGTCGGAGGTATGTAAAATAGCAGAGGAAATGGGTTATGATGAAATAAATATAAACTTAGGTTGTCCTAGCAAAAAAGTTCAAAAAAATAAATTTGGAGCCTGTTTAATAAAAGAACCAGATCTAGTAGCTGAATGTATAAATAAAATGATCTCATCATGTAAAATTCCAGTAACAGCAAAGACTAGAATAGGATTTGATAATGTTGAAAGCTTCGATTATTTAAATTCTTTTATTAAAAAAATTTCAGAAGCAGGATGTAAAACAATAATTTTACATGCGCGTAAAGCTATTTTGAAAGGACTTACACCAAAAGAAAATTTAAAAATACCGAAACTTAACTATCCTTTAGTTTATGAAATTAAAAAAACAAATAAGAATTTAGAAATTATAATTAACGGGGGTGTCACAAATTCAGAACAAATTAAAGAACATTTAAAAAATTGTGATGGAGTTATGATAGGAAGAGCTATTTATCAAAATCCATACTTTTTAGCAGATATAGAAAATAAAATTTTTGATAACACTAGTGTACTTTCAAGATCTGAGGTAGCTGAAAAATTAGTTGAATACGTTCAAAAAGAAGTAAAAAAAGGAACTAGAGTAAACCAAATTATGAGACATACCGTAGGCCTATATCATGGGCAAAATGGAGCAAACAAATGGAAAAGATATTTGAGCGATAATATGATGGCAAGAGATTCTGATTTTCAAAAAGTAAAACATATAATGACAATTGCTCAAAATAATGAAAAGGCTAACCAAGCAGCTAAATGATTGAATCTTTCGGTACTAATCAAATTTTATTTTTTTTATTAATAATGTCAGTAACAGCTTTATTTGCAGGGTTCTTTGCGGGTTTTTTTGGAATTGGTGGAGGTATCATAACAGTTCCTTGTCTTTTTTATATTTTTGGTGCCGTTGGAATTGATAAATCTTTTATTATGCACCTAGCAGTTGGAACTTCATTTGCAATAATTGTTCCAACAGCAATGATGTCTGTTTTTACACACTACAAACACAAAGCAGTAGATTTTGGTGTTGTAAAAACATATGGAATATTTGTTGTTATTGGCGTTGTTATTGGGACTTTTTTTGCAGCATCTATGAACACAAAATCTTTAGTACTTTTTTTTAGTGTGATTATGTACTTATTGGCCTTAAATTTGATTTTTCTTAAAGATAAAACAAAAATAAAATTGAAATTTACTTTATTACAAAGAACAGTTCTTGGTTTTATAGTTGGTTTTGTATCTTCATTAATGGGCATTGGAGGTGCAATAATGAATGTGCCCATATTAAAATTTGTTGGTTATACAATAAATAAAGCAATAGGAAGCGCTGCTTCTATTGGTTTTTTGATAGCAGTTTTTGGATGCTTAGGTTTTTTAATTTCGGGAATAATGATTAAAACCGATATACCCCTTAGTACTGGTTTTATAAATATACCTGCTTTTTTAATATTTATACCAATAACAATAGTAATGGCAAAAGTTGGAGCTACCACAGTTCATAAAATGAAGAAAGAAATTATAGCAAAATTATTTGGACTTTTTTTAATAATAATAGCTAGTAGATTTTTATACGAATACTTGAATATTTAAATTTTTTGATCGTAGTCTCCAATTTTATTAGTCTTCTGAAGCAAATCATCTATAAAATTGAATATTTTTTTTTTACAATTATCAGAAGAAGTACTTTCTACAACAACAACTAATGAAGGCTTGTTAGAAGAAGCTCTTATTAAACCCCATGATCCGTCCTCTAAAACAAATCTTATACCATTAACTGTTAAAATTTCTTTAATAAATTTATTATCTATCTTAACATTATTATTTTTCATTTGTTTAATCTGTCCTACCAAGTCTTCTACAACTTCGTATTTTTCCTCGTCCTTACAAAAAGGAGCCATAGTAGGAGATTGAAATGTTTTTGGAAGATCATTTACAATAGAGCTAATTTTTTTATTTTCGTTATTCAATAAATGGCATATTTGTATTGCAGAATTGATACCATCATCATAACCATAACCAATCGGTTTATTAAAAAAGAAATGGCCACTTTTTTCAAAACCAGCTAAAGCTTTTTCATTATTAACTTTTCTTTTTATATGAGAATGACCCGTCTTCCAGTATATTGTTCTGCAGCTATTTTTTAAAAGAATATTATCTTTAGAATATAAGCCAGTAGATTTTACATCAACAATAAATTTGGAATTTTTATTTTTGCTTGATAGATTTCTTGCAATAACTAGCCCAATTTTGTCTGCAAAAACTTCATTACCTTTATCATCAATAATACCAACTCGATCTCCATCTCCGTCAAAACCAAAACCAATATCAGCGTTATTTTTTTTGACACATTCTGAAATAGCACCAAGCATTTTCATATCTTCGGGATTAGGATTATATTTGGGAAATGTAAAATCTAATTTACAATCTAATTCAATTACTTCACAGCCTATACCTTTTAAAATCTTCGGAGCAAATATACCAGCAGTTCCATTTCCACAAGCTACTATAGTTTTTAATTTTTTTTTTAATTTATTTTTTTTAATTAGATCTTGGATATAAATTTTTTGAAAATCTTTTATATCTTTATTATTTCCTTTACCTTTGGCAAAATTTTTATTTAATGTTATTTTTTTTAATTCATTCATTTCCTCAGGAGTATGAGTCAAACCTTTCTCGATTCCCATTTTGACGCCTGTCCAACCATTTTCATTATGACTAGCTGTTACCATCGCAATTGCATCAGAATTTAATTTAAACTGCGCAAAATAAACTGTGGGTGTTAGTGACAAACCTATGTCTTCAACATTACATCCAGTAGAAATTAAACCTTTTTTTAAAGCAGCTTTTACTTCTTCGCTATATGATCTGTAATCATGACCAACAATAATTTTTGGATTAGTTTTTTTAGTTTTGTTTATTACCTGTGTTCCGAGTCCTTTTCCTAATTCCTCGATTCCCTCTAAATCTATGTCTTTAGGATATAACCATCTAGCATCATATTCTCTAAAACCACTATGTTTGATTTTCATTATTCCTATAGGTTTACTAACATTAGATTTAACAGAATTAATTTAAACTTGAAAAAACATTTATGTTCCTGTAATGTTCTCTTGAAATGAATGTTATTTAGTATATTAATATATTTGTAACACAACATGTAGTTGTTTTACTCTAAAAACCATTTAAAATAGGGAATTTATGAATAAAAGTGTATCTTTGGCAATTGAAAAAGCTGTCTCAAATCTAGATAAAATTGAGAATAACGATCTAAAAGAGCTAAATAGTAAAAAACCAGATTTATTTTCACTAAACAATCAAACAGAACTATTTCAAAACGATAAAGGCATAATTATTAAAATCGATAGATCTAAAGATAATAATCTTACAGATTTTGGAAGAGCTACCTTAACAGATAGATATTTGGGACAAGACGAGTCCTACCAAGATTTATTTGCAAGAGTTGCTAGTACATATGCTGACAATAATTTACACGCTCAAAGACTTTATAACTATATAAGCAATCTTTGGTTTATGCCGGCAACACCAGTTTTGTCTAATGGAGGTACTGAAAGGGGCTTACCTATCTCATGCTTTTTAAATGAAGCTGGTGATAGTCTAGAAGGTATTTTAGGTTTATGGAGTGAAAATGTTTGGTTGGCTGCTAGAGGAGGCGGTATAGGAAGTTATTGGGGCAATCTAAGATCTATAGGAGAGAAAATCGGTAAAGTTGGAAAGACCTCTGGGATTATACCTTTCATTAAAGTTATGGATTCCTTAACATTAGCTATTAGCCAAGGTTCATTAAGAAGAGGTTCAGCCGCGTGTTATCTTCCAATAGATCATCCTGAGATAGAGGAATTTATAGAAATGAGAAGACCGACTGGTGGCGACACCAACAGAAGATCACTTAATTTACACCATGGAGTTTTAGTTTCGGACTCATTTATGAGAGCTGTTGAAACAGATGGACAATGGGCTCTTCGAAGCCCTAAAGATGGATCGATACAATCAACTATTCCGGCAAGAAATTTATGGATAAGACTTTTAACTGCAAGGGTAGAAACAGGTGAGCCTTACATAATATATATTGATACTGTTAATCGTCAAATCCCTCAACATCATAAGCTAGCAGGATTGACCGTTAAGACATCAAATCTTTGTAGTGAAATAACACTTCCAACAGGAAAAGACAGGGATGGCAATGAAAGAACAGCAGTATGTTGCTTGTCATCGTTAAACATTGAAAAATATGATGAATGGAAAGATGACAAACAGTTTGTTGAAGATGTTATGAGATTTTTAGATAACGTACTTGAAGATTTTATTAAAAAAGCACCAGAAAGTTTTGCTAATGCAAAATACGCAGCAGCAAGAGAAAGAAGTGTTGGCCTTGGTGTTATGGGCCTTCATTCGTATTTTCAACACAAAGGTATACCTTTTGGATCTGTTATGAGTAAAGTATGGAATAAAAAAATATTTTCAAATATACAACAGAAAGTTGACAAAGCTTCAAAAGATCTTGCGGATGAAAGAGGAGCGTGTCCAGATGCTGAGGAATTTGGAATCAAAGAAAGATTTTCAAACAAAACAGCAATTGCACCTACCGCATCTATCTCAATAATTTGTGGCGGTGCTTCTCCTGGTGTTGAGCCCATAGCAGCAAATAGCTACACACATAAAACTTTATCTGGTTCATATAATGTGAGAAACAAATATTTGGCAAAAATTTTAGAAAAATATAAAAAAAATACCGATGAAATTTGGTCATCTATTACAACAAATCAAGGCTCTGTTTCTCATCTAGATTTTCTAACTAAAGAAGAAAAAGACACATTCAAAACTGCCTTTGAAATTGATCAAAGATGGATCGTAGAGTTGGGAGCAGATAGAACACCACATATATCACAGGCTCAATCAATCAATGTATTTGTTCCTGCTGATGTTCACAAAAAAGATCTTCATCAATTACATTTTCAGGCATGGAAAAAGGGTCTAAAAAGCCTTTATTATTGTAGGTCTAAATCAATTCAAAGAGCAGAAAACATAAATGAAGGTTCATCAACAGATGTGACAAAGAATGTTTATTCAAACAAAAAAGAATCAAGTAATGAAGAAAATAAATATGAGGAGTGTTTATCATGTCAGTAATTAAGTTAAAAAAAGATAAAGAAGTTTTTAAAGGTGGTTTATTAGTTGAAAATCCAGTCTATAAACCATTTAGATACCCATGGTGTTATGATGCGTGGTTAACACAACAAAGAATACATTGGTTGCCAGAAGAGGTCCCATTAGGTGATGATGTTAGAGATTGGCAAAAAAATTTATCACAGGGAGAAAAAAACCTTTTAACCCAAATTTTTAGATTTTTCACTCAAGCAGACGTTGAGGTTAATAACTGTTATTTAAGGCATTACACAACTGTTTTTAAACCAACAGAAGTTTTGATGATGATGACAGCTTTCGCTGCTATGGAGACAGTTCACATAGCCGCCTATTCTCATTTACTGGATACAATTGGTATGCCTGAGTCAGAATATTCAGCTTTTATGAAATATAAAGAAATGAAAGACAAATATGATTACATGCAGGGATTTAATGTAAATTCAAAAGCCGATATTGCAAAAACAGTTGCTGTGTTTAGTGCTTTCACAGAAGGACTCCAGCTCTTTGCAAGTTTTGCAATACTACTTAACTTTCCAAGACATAACAAAATGAAAGGTATGGGCCAAATTGTTACTTGGTCTGTTAGAGACGAAACCCTTCATTGCAATTCTATGATAAGATTGTTTAGAGCTTTTATAAAAGAAAACCCAGAAATCTGGAATGACAAGCTAAAAAAAGAACTTTATGATGCTTGCAAAACTATCATAGCGCACGAAGACTCTTTTATTGACTTAGCATTTCAAATGGGACCTATAGAGGGCTTAACAGCCGATCAGGTAA
>Ga0208261_1000184_pt1 | contig 26675 bp, 24 predicted proteins | sample Knorr_S7_td_DCM__FD_185595 | JGI IMG/M metagenome (GOLD analysis project Ga0208261, IMG submission 185595) | Marine microbial communities from Southern Atlantic Ocean transect - Knorr_S7_td_DCM_ad_131m_LV_B (SPAdes) (version 3) | ecosystem: Environmental > Aquatic > Marine > Oceanic | place...
ACGGAAGCGCAGATGCCAAATAGAGCTCCCGGTGCGGGAAGGAAATATATGTGCACCGGGAGCCCTAAACCAGAAGAAGTTTTCTAACGATCTCCACCTCCTGTCACGAGGCGGGGGTTGCTCCCGTGACAGCATCGTCGAGCGCAAGGCCTGGACCTCCGTGTTCGGAAACATCTAGCCCTGCAATTTCTTCTTCTGGTGACACCCTCAGACCCATAGAGCGCTTCAGAGCGCCGAACACGATGAATCCAGTAACAATTGTCCAGGCTGCGACGATGATGACCAGAATTGCTTGCACGGCGATTTGATCTAATCCTCCTCCATAGAACAATCCGGCGTCGTCGCGACCTAGGAACGCATCGTCATATTTAGCGAATAAGCCAATGGCTAAGGTTCCCCAAATACCACATGCTCCATGAACAGCAAATGCTCCGACTGGGTCATCAATTTTGAGTTTTCGATCTACGAAGTTGGCGGCAGCAACTGCAATGAAGCCTGCGATAAGGCCTGTGAGCACTGAACCCCACGGAGTCATTGTCCCGCAACCTGCAGTGATGCCTACCAGGCCACCCAAAGCTCCGTTACCTGCAACAGCGATATCTGGTTTTCCGGTGCGGAGCCAGTTGAGTGCGGTGGCACCGATAACTCCGGCGCAGGCAGATAGTGCTGTATTAAGGGCCACAAACATTACCCAGTTGTCAGCCGCCAACTCAGAACCTGGGTTAAATCCAAACCAGCCGAACCAGAGTATGAAGACTCCTAGTATTGCGAGGGTGATGTTGTGACCCGGAATCGTACGTACGCTTCCATCAGTTCCGTATTTCCCTATGCGAGGGCCGACCATCAGCGCTCCGACGAGCGCTAGCCAACCTCCGACACTGTGGACGATGGTGGATCCTGCGAAATCGCTATAGACAGCATCGCCGATTGATATTTGAGCAATCAGTCCCCCGCCCCATGTCCAGTGGACAACAATCGGGTAAATAAGTGCGGTGGTGACGACGCTGAAAATCAAATATGTGCTGAATTTGGTGCGCTCTGCGAGCGCTCCTGATGCGATAGTCACAGCTGTGGCGGCGAAGACAGCTTGAAAGAAAAAGTCTGTGGCGCCGCTTAAGCCGCCGCTGATATCGAAGAGGTCGACTCCACTAAGGGCGAATGAGCCCCAGCCGAACCAGTCACCGCTGCCTGAATCACCGCCGTATGCAAGGCCGTAGCCGACTAAGAAAAAGGCCATGATTCCGATTGCAGCGTCCGCAAGGTTTTTCGCCATAATGTTGCCAACGTTTTTCGACCTGGTTAAGCCGGATTCGAGCATCGCGAACCCTGCTTGCATTAAGAACACGAGTACGCCAGCAATGAAAACCCATAGGTTGTCCATTACTGCTTGCACCGCAGCCGCGGCTGCATCTGGATCGTGACCATCTGCATTTGCTGGTCCCGCAAATAGAAATAAGCCGCCGAGAACGCCGACGACAGCAATAGTTAGTTTGCGTTTCATTTTTTCCTTCCTGAACGCACGAACAAGACGCACTGTAAAAGTGAGTTGTTTCAAGTCCGTCAAGGAAGGGTTAAGCGAACATCACCATCATTTTTCGGGTGTGAGTCCAATCTGTTTCGACAGCGTTAACGTCCGCCTAATGCCTGGCAACACGGAGCAGGCATCACACGAATTGCCACGAAATGGGACTAGGGCTGTGACTAAGGAATTGTTTTGTGGAGCTGATCGGATTCGAACCGACGACCCCCTGCTTGCAAAGCAGGTGCTCTAGCCAACTGAGCTACAGCCCCAACGAATATTTGAGGGTACCGAACGAATCGTAAGGTTACGGACCATGCAAACAAATGAATTTCCGGGCATGATCAATAGACGAAGTTTTTACGAAACGAACATTTCTATGAAGGGACCTACAAATGACTATGCCAGCGATTTCCTTGGCTGCGGTAAGTGGTCGACGACAGCAAACACTCGACATAGCAGCTGAGATTGAACGTCGCGGTTTTACGGGAATTTATTGTCCGTCTATGGGCGACTGCGTCGCTTTGTGCCAGTCAATTGCCTCAGTAACCAACGAAATAACGTTTGGCACTTCCGTCCAACCTATTTATTTCCGCAACCCTGAAGATCTTGCTGCAACCGCAGCGTTTATTCATGAGATAAGTAATGGTCGTTTTCGTCTTGGTATCGGTGTAACCCATGGTCCTGTCCATCAGCGCTTAGGAATCACGCCGGGCAAACCGTTAGCTGATATTCGTGATTACGTCGCGGCGATGGAGCAGGCCGCTTCTCATCACGGCGAATTACCTCCAATCGTTCTAGCCACATTGCGGAGAAAGATGGTCGAGTTGTCCGTGGATATAAGCGCTGGAGCAGTGTGGGCGAACGCCAGTCGAAACGACTTCAACAATTCAGTCGCCGACATTCCCGATGATGTTCAAAGCAGTGATTTTTTTATTGGGAACATGATTCCTACCGTGATCGACCCGGATCGAGAGGCTGGAGCAGCTCGTAATAGGAAAACCCTTCAGGGATATGTCGCCTTACCGAATTACCGCAACTATTGGAAACAAGCAGGCTATGTAGAAGAAATGGAAGGCATCGAGGCAGCCATTAACGACGGCGATCGTGAACGCGTTTTGACTTGTATGACTGACGCGTGGCTTTCAAACGCGACGCTTTACGGGTCTCAGGATGAGGTCCGAGAGGGCGTAGAGGAATGGTTCGATCAGGGATGCAAAACACCTATTTTGGTGCCTTCCAGCACTAGTGGTGGGCAAATGCACGCAATCCAGGAGCTTTTCGATTGTTTCGCATGAGTCTCCGGAACAGCGATGTCAGTGTCTTCTGAAATAGACATGGATGCAGCTATGGCTCGTCTGAAAGGCGTCGTCAAGCAAACTCCAGTACTGAGATCTCGATTACTCGATGATCATGTTGGGGCTGAAGTCCATCTCAAGGCGGAAAACTTGCAGACAACGGGCGCTTTTAAATTCCGAGGAGCCTTCAACGCTATTGCTGCGTTGAACGCCGATGTGCGTGACAGAGGAATCATCTCTTTTTCTTCTGGGAATCATGCACAAGCTGTGGCTCGAGCTGCCCAACTCTTTAATGTTCCAGCAACGATCGTGATGCCTTATGACGCTCCAGCGTCCAAACGTTCCGCAACCGAAGCTTATGGCGCTGAGATCATTTCCTACGACCGGTACACCGAAAGTCGTGAAGATGTTGCAGCTGGAATCCGTGACGAGAGAGCACTCACCCTTATTCCCCCTTTTGACCATTTAGAGGTCATTGCCGGTCAATCAACGTGTGTTCAGGAGCTCTTCAATCAGTCTGGTGTTATGGATCAACTCATTATCTCCGTTGGAGGCGGTGGCCTAATTTCTGGCAGTGCGTTAGCAGCGCACCGACAAAATCCTGATTGTCAGGTTGTTGGTGTTGAACCCACAGCAGGAAATGACGTGCAAATGTCGCTGCAACAGGATCAGATCGTTCAAATTGAAGTGCCTGAGACTATTGCAGATGGGCAGCAAACGACATCTCCGGGTGTTCACACTTTCGAAATAATGCGACACCACGTTGCGGAAGTAGCAACTGTGACTGACGCTCAAATACTTGAGGCCATGGATTGGCTCTTTCATTATCAGAAACAGGTTGTAGAGCCGAGTGGAGCATGTGCTTTAGCTGCTTTGTTATGCGGTGAAGTCCAAGCGGTAGGACAACGCGTTGGCGTAATTCTTTCTGGTGGCAATGTTTCACTTGAACGGTTTACCGAGTTGCTTCAACACCGTGCTGCTACCTAGGCGCAGTTCAACCAGCCTTACTTAGGGACCGTGTTTGATCGGAGTAGTGAATTTCTTCGTCGCGCCCAATCTCTGGGTCGATAACCCACGGTTCTAGAAAAGTTCGCCACCGCTGGGTCCATGTGTGTTCAGCAGTTACTCGTGACCAGGCAGCTTCACCAACATTTCGAAGTTCTTGTAAGTCAGCTAGCAGTAATGGGGCTAGGTCTGACAGGTCACTGAGTGACTCATAAACGAAGATTTCTTCCCCTGGAACGAAAACTTGTGGCACTGCAGGTCTCGCTTGGACCAAGGAAGGAGTGCCTACAACTGCCGCTTCATAAACACCATGGGAAAGACCTAGTTCTAAGTGTGAACGTCGAATTGCTGACTGGTGAGAGAGAGCTGTTTCTAACTCGATTATGAGGTCAACTCCCGCTAGAAGAGAGGCGCGGTCTGGTAGGGGTAACGGTTCTACGATCGTGATATCTAAAGGCAGTTCGGACCAGCCTTCCCCCATTACTAGTAGGTCATGAAGATGGTCGAGTGTTGCGACCGCATCGATATTGGCTGGATTCGCATCTCCTATGAGCAGCATCCCACTTCGAGTTGAAGGAACAAAGTCCATTAGTGCCGGAGGATGAGTCGCCGGTTCCATTAACGAGAGCCGATAACTGCCAACAGCGGAATACTCTTCGTATACGTCTCGATCGGGGACAGTGACGAGATCATATTCCCGGAGGTCGTCGTCCAACTCGGTGAACTCGGTACATAGCTTCGGTTCTGTCGGGCCCGTGTGCATACACACGGACACAGTTCCGCTATCTGCCGTCAGTGTTCGAATTTCGCTTCTGTCGGGGCTACCAGCTGAAGGAATTACTACAAGCATTTCTGGGGAGTAACGATTTAGTCCCCATTTGATAGCGGCTTTGGTTGGCGCAACCGCTACGACTTCATGCCCCAAGAACCTCAAGGGGTCGGCGATCCGAGATCGTAAGGGTGAATCGCTTGCATCTACTCCGTAGCCGCTTACAACTATTCGCATTCTGGAAGGTGTCCCTATTGGTCAGGTCAATCGGTCCGCTTTGGGGCCTCCCACTTCAGTGTGGAACACTTTCCGTTGTTTTTCGATGACCATCAGGGTGGTTATTTCGTAGACCCTTAATTACAACAAGAACAGCGGCTACGAAAACTATGAGTGAAGTCCAGACATTGATCCTCGCGCCAAACAATTTGGTTGCGTCATCGATCCGGAGTAGTTCGATCCAAAGCCGCCCTGATGTGTATCCGGCAACATATATAGCCCAGCTGTACCCCTTTTTGAGTCGTGGAAAGAGTCTGGGAACAGCAAATGCAACAAATGCAGCTACTCCGAGGTTCCAAAGAGCTTCGTAAAGAAAAGTTGGGTGAAAGGTCGGTGAATCTATGTGCCCTAGAGGTCGTTTGTTCGGTTGGATCTCAAGACCCCACGGCACATTTGTTGGTTGACCGAATAGTTCTTGGTTGAACCAGTTGCCGAGTCGGCCGACTGCTTGTGCCACTGGGATTCCTACTGCTGTGGCATCAAATACAGCAGCGACGTCTCCCCCGTCACGATGCACCGTCCACCAGGCGACTAACGCTCCGCCCGCGATTGCACCCCAAATTCCAAGGCCACCTTTCCAAAGTTGTGGGATTTCCAACCAGTTATCTTGAAATCGGTTGAAATCCGTAGCTACGTGGTACAGGCGAGCGCCAACAATTCCAGCGGGAATCGCCCAAGTAGCCATCCGGTGAACAATTGCTGGATCTCCTCCCGCTGCTTCATATCGACGGCTACTTATCCACACAGCCAGCAAGGCACCTAGAGCGATCATCAGGCCGTAGGCTCTCAACTCGAGTGCTCCGATTTGAATCGAGTTCGTTGATGGACTCGGGAGCGCGGCAATTATCACGGTGTTCACTTCCGCTGAGGATATAACGACATGTGGTCTTTCTCCGGCGTCAGCATGATTACCCCAGAATCAGTCAGGGTGATTGGCAGAATTAAGTTACGGAGATGCCTTCATAAACTGCCGCTGTCACTCCCCTTGCTTCGAGTTCTTGTAGCCAAGGGACTGGGTCATCGAGCATTCCCAAACTCCAGGCACCATGTGGTAGCGCTTCCTCTAGTAGCCACTCTGCTGAGATAGATGCTAAAGCTCCGGATACCGCGGATGGATAATCAATAGCTCCGATGACCTCTGTTGCTTGGCTTCCGTCGACAAGCCCACGTATCTCTACTCGGATTGCACCTGGACCGCCGTCGTTATGGGGAGGTCTCAACATTGGTAACCACGCAGTGAGGCGGTCCCTTCGAGTTGCTGAAACTTTTGCCGTGATCCGATCAGCATCCGAGAAATTTGCAGTTAGCAGCAGCGGATCTGGGAGTGCAGCCCGATAACAATCTTTAGCGCCTAGTGGGTCTGGGAACCACACGAGTTCTCTCCCAGTTCCGCCAGGGCGTTTCACCCAGCTTCCATCGCGCCATTCGATGGCGTCTTTCGTCCGAGCTCGGTGCAGCTGTCGTTGACAGGCTGGTCCCCCGGTACCCATTCGGGCGACATGAACTTCCTGCACTTGATCGAATTGGTGACCGCAATGGCGTGCTAGTAGACAGCTCATCCCCGGGGAGAACGCAGCGCCAATGATTACAGCTCGTTCAGCCTTAGTTGCAAGCGGGTCAAGGTCCAAGAGTGCTTCAACGTCGTCGATAGATTCAGACACAGAGACAACATGTGAACCGTTGCTGATGGCCTCTTCCGCTAGTTCAGCATGCCCGCCGCTGGGTTGGGTCAGCACTGTGATGTCACTTTCGGGCAGCGGGCCTGGCGCGATTACTTCAACGTCAACGTCAAGTAACTGCCGAACAAATCCGTGCAAGCGTTGGGGTCGACGTGCACCCAAAATAAGTCGATCAACTAGCCCCGATGCCGCGAGTTGCCGCGCGACTCTTTTACCTACTACCCCACAACCGATAACAGCGACTGTTGCCACTTCAGCGGAAATCCGGTCCACTGAGTTGCCTCCACTTACCCTGCCTGGGCGGGACACCACCTGAACCTCTTAGTCGTAAGATCGCAGCAACGATGGTTCCGACACCCATCGCCAAGATCGCTCGGCGTAGTGTTTTCACAACTACCTCCGCTGAAAGTTTCAACCTCTGATATGAGACTGACCGTTCGAATCGTGGGGCTAGCTGGAGTCGAACCAGCGACCTCACCCTTATCAGGGGTGCGCTCTAACCAACTGAGCTATAGCCCCGAACGAGTTTCTGATGGTAGCGCCGCTAGCTAGCTGTATCCAACGTCACGGCATATCGCCTGGTGGCTGGTCCTCTTCTAAAAGTGTTACTCGGACCCCTCCTACAAGGTCACTGATCAAATTAAAAATAATTGTGAGGAGGACATTTAGTGCCACGCCTGCCACGAAAAGCACTGCCCCTATGACAGTTGCTCGACGGAAAACTTCAGCACCGTTTATTTCCCAGACTTCATAGGAGCCGACCTCAGCGATAAATGATTCGATATTTGAGATAACTCCAGACTGGACTGCTGCTGTCCATAGCAAGTAGCCCGCTAATACCGTGGCCCCGTATAGGCAGGCGTACAACAGTATGGACACTTTAAGTACGGACCACGGGTCGATATGTCGCAACGTTCTCCGGGTTCTTTTGACTCGTGCCCGTCGACGAGACAGCCATCCTAAATTGTTGTCTGTGAGAGTAATTTCCTTATCTGGTGGGCTTATTGCAGTTTGCGCCACCTGAGGATCTGTTGCTTCCGTTAACGGCGTCTCTACCGTTGTGCTTTCGGTGGGTTGAACGATCGGCACTACACCTGTGACATCTCCTGGGGGTGGGGTTTCACTGTCGGGACTGGTCTTCGACCCTGAAGGTGGTCGTCGAACCACTGTCCGTTCCTTAGACCGGCGTTCTTGTTTAGCACTGGAACGCTTCCCAACACTTGCTGTTCTTCGTCTGCGATTTCGCGTTTGATCAGGGTCTGGGTTATCTAAGCCCACCGCTCTGGCGAATGTCTCGTCATCAACTCCGTCTGAGGGCGAAGGATTTTGGTCAGCTTTATCTGAGTCATCCACATCTCGAAGTGTATGACAGAGCCTGTGTTAGGTGGTCGCGGACGTTATGTGGGTGATTGGGCCTCAACCACTTCGTCAAGGTCTAGTGTGACGGGCGATAGCGCTGCAACCGTTTCTTCTTCACCCACATTCATCACCTTGACGCCGGTTGCATCCCTTCGTTGCTCTGCGATTTCTGAAACAGCTGTCCGTATCAGGACACCACCTGAGGAGACCATGATGACCTCGTCGTCCAAATCAACCATGCGGGCACCAATGACGGATGCTCCTCGCGCTTCGGTCAGCTTGATGCCTTTCACGCCCATCGTGCCTCGCCCTTTTCTTGGGTACGCATCTATAGGCGTTCGCTTTCCGTATCCGCCTTCGGTGACTGTTAACAGATGTCGTTGATCATCTTCTGATGTTGCTGCGGCTGCAACAACTACGTCGTCTGGGCGAAGCTTCATTCCTCTAACCCCTGCAGCGCTGCGTCCCATTGGACGGACTTGATCACCAGCAAAGCGGATCGCTTGTCCTGCACTGCTGACCAAGACGACGTCGTCACTTTCACGAACTTGGATTACTCGGACAAGTTCGTCTCCTTCGCGGAGATTAATTGCTATGAGACCATTGGTTCGATTCTTGTCGTATTCGGTGAACGCTGTCTTTTTGACTACCCCTTTACGGGTTACAAACAACAAGAACTCATCAGCAACAAATTCTTGGGTGTCAATAAGTGCTTCGACAACCTCGTCTGGTTCTAGTTGCAAAAGATTGACTACTGCTGTTCCTCTTGCCGTTCTGTCCATCATTGGGACCTGGTATGCCTTAAGCCGATAGACCTTTCCCTTATTGGTAAAGAACAGGAGGTAGGAGTGGGCTGTAGTAGTCAGGACCCGCACCAAAATGTCATCTTCTTTTAGTCGTGCTCCTTGTACGCCTCTCCCTCCGCGTCCTTGTGTTCGGAAGGTGTCAGCGACCACTGATTTGATGTAGCCGCCTTTGCTCAAAGTAATCACGACTGGTTCGTTATCTATCAGGTCCTCAATTTCCATATCCCCTTCGTCAAACACAATTTGAGATCTACGGGGTGTGTCGTGTTCTTCCCGTACTTCGGAAAGCTCACTTTTGATAACGGACCGCAACTGTGTCTCGTTGTTCAGAATTTCTTCGAGTTCTTTTATTCGTTCCTGTAACTCCACCAACTCTTCCTCGAGGCGTGTTCTTCCCAGTCGCGTCAGACGTCCGAGTTGCATGTCAAGGATGTGATTCGCTTGTCGCTCACTAAATTCGAATGGTTCGAGTTGAAGCTCAGCAAGAGCGGATGCTCGATCTTCACTTGCACGTATCAATGCAATAATTTCATCGATCAAGTCAAGGGCCCTCAAGAGGCCTTCCACAATGTGAGCGCGATCGCCTGCTTGTTGGAGTCGATATTCAGAACGGCGAGTGACTACTTCGATTTGGTGTTGAACATACGCGTTGAGCGCATCAGCGAGATTGATTGTGCGTGGAACGCCGTCAATCAAAGCCACCATATTTGCCGCGAAGCTAGTTTGCAGCGGGGTGTGTTTATACAAATTGTTGAGGACAACGCTTGCCGGGGCATCGCGTTTGAGTTCGATAACAAAGCGAGTTTTGCCTTTTGCTGACTCGTTACGAAGTTCTCGAATTCCGTCAAGAATCTTTCGATCAACGGCATCAGCGATCTTTTGTTCAATATTCTCAATGGATTGTTGGTATGGAATCTCAGTGACCACAATCTGAGTATTGCGTCCGTCTTCGACTATCTCGGCACGTGCTCGTATGCGAATCGAACCGCGCCCAGTTGTGAAGGCGCTAGTTAAACCTGCTCGTCCCATGATGAGCCCGCCGGTAGGAAAATCGGGACCTTGAACGAATTCCATTAGGTCAGCGACAGTGGCATCGGGGTTATCGATGAGATGGAGGGTCGCATCAATAATTTCGGTCAAGTTATGTGTAGGGATATTGGTAGCCATTCCGACCGCTATGCCTTGGCTTCCGTTAACGAGCAGATTCGGAAAGCGAGCTGGCATCACTAACGGTTCTTCGCCTGAACCATCGAAAGTTGTAATGAGATCGACTGTTTCCTCGTCAATGCTCTCAACCATGCGCATCGCTAGATCTGTTAAACGGCACTCTGTGTATCGATATGCAGCTGGAGGGTCACTAGGTGACCCAAAGTTGCCGTGAGGATCAATGAGTGTGTTAGCCAAACTGAACGTTTGTCCCATTCTGACCATGGCTTCATAAATCGCGTTGTCACCGTGGGGGTGATAGTTACCAATGACGTCCCCGACAACAGTCGCGCATTTTCTGTGCGGGCGGTCCGGACGAATTCCGGTGGAAAACATGGACCACAGAATTCGTCGATGAACTGGTTTCAAACCGTCTCGTGCGTCAGGAAGAGCTCGCGCAGTGATCACCGACATCGCATAGTCAAGGAACGACTGTTCCATCTCGTGTTGTATTTCTATGGGTTGTACCGAGAGGTGGAGTTCATCGTCAGAGGGTGGCAAGTCAGTCATCTTTGTCAGATATCCAGGAATCGAACGTCATGGGCGTTGTTTTGAATAAATCCTTTCCTGCTTTCGACATGCTCTCCCATCAGGACACTGAAAATGTTGTCAGCTATGGAAGCTTCGTCGACAGTTACCTGGAGCAGTGTTCTTGTATCTGGGTTCATGGTTGTATCCCAAAGTTCGTCTGCGTCCATCTCTCCAAGGCCTTTAAGTCGCTGAAATTCGCTCTTGTGGTTCGGCCTCTCGGTTAGGAAGGCTGATTTAGCGGCATCGTCTTTGAGATAGACGGTGTCGTTACCAGCTTTGGTCGAATACAGCGGCGGTTGCGCGATGTAGATATGTCCAGCCAAGACAAGTTCCTTCATCTGTCTCCAAAAGAAAGTGAGGAGAAGTGTCCTGATGTGGCTTCCATCAACATCTGCGTCACAGAGCAAAATGACCTTGTGGTACCGCATTTTCTCGGCGTCAAAGTTTCCTTCGCCTACCCCAGCGCCAATGGCAGAAATTAACGCTTGAACTTCTGTATTTTGGAACATCTTTTCGAGACGTCCGCCCAGACGTTCAACATTCAATATTTTGCCACGGATAGGCAGGATCGCCATAGTTCGAGGGTCTCGGGCATCTTTGGCCGATCCTCCTGCGGAGTCACCTTCGACTATGTAGAGCTCGGTTTCGGCCGGATCACCTGAAGAACAGTCAGTGAGTTTGCCCGGCAACCCGGCTCCCGCGAGCGCGGATTTTCTTATTGTGTTTTTTGCTTTTTGTGCGGCCAGGCGTGCCCGGCGGGCGTCAATAGCTTTACCGATGGTTCTCTTTGCCTCTTTTGGGTGCTCCTCGAGCCAATCGGTGAGCGCATCATTAGTGGCTTTTTGGACCAGGCTGCGCATTGAAGTGTTTCCAAGTTTTGCTTTGGTTTGTCCTTCGAACTGGGGTTCTTGCAGTCGGACACTCACAATTGCGGTCAAACCCTCACGAATGTCATCACCTTGGAGGTTGTCTTCTTTTTCTTTTAGAAGGTTTTTTGCGCGGGCATACCGATTGACAGTTGACGTCAACGCTGTTTTGAATCCCTCTTCGTGCATCCCGCCTTCAATGGTGCTGATCCCATTGGCAAACGAGTGAATGCCATCGAGCTGATAGCCGGTATTCCACTGGAAGGCTATTTCGACTTCGTCACCTTCTTCAGCGGCCGCTAAGTATCCAACGTCGTCAAAGAGTGGGTCTTTGGCGTCGTTTAAGTGTCGAACAAAGTCTCGAATCCCACCGTCGTATTGGAATTCCGCTTCAACTGGTGAGGTTGCTCGCTCGTCTCGAAATACGATTTTTAGGCCCGCGTTGAGGAAAGCCATCATTTGAAATCGTTCAAGCAGTGTCTGAGATCGGAACTCGGTGGAGTCAAAAATTGTGGGGTCTGGGGCGAAAGTTACGGTGGTGCCAGAATGGGAGTCAGGACTGTTGCCTTCTTCTGTTAACGAACCTTCTGGTTGTCCTCCATTACGGAACTCTTGTTTCCAACGCTTACCGTCTCGGTCGATTTGTAACTCAACATGAGTAGATAGAGCGTTAACTACCGAGACGCCTACTCCGTGAAGACCTCCTGAGACTTTGTAGCCGCCGCCGCCAAACTTCCCTCCAGCGTGAAGGACCGTCATTACAACTTCGGCTGCTGATTTGCCTGGGTATTTAGGATGTTCATCCACTGGGATGCCGCGTCCGTCATCTACTACTCGACATCTTCCGTCTGGGAGAATAGTGATCTCGATGGTCGTACAGTGCCCGGCCATCGCTTCATCGACGGAATTATCTACAACTTCATAGACCAAGTGGTGAAGCCCGGCAGGGCCTGTCGAGCCGATATACATACCTGGGCGTTTACGAACGGCTTCTAATCCTTCAAGAACCTGAATGTTTTCTGCCTGATATGTAACGTCGCTCACTTAACCCCTTTTCGTGAGTCAAACATTACCAGTAGTAGGGGACCCAAAGAGGTAGGGTCGAATCTCTTATATAGCTTCTCAGAGCCTCTGAACGAATTTAGCTATCTGGGGTACCTTTGACATGAACCTTGACTCCTGCAAAGCGTAACTTTGGATCAATCTGAGCCAAATTTTCGAGAAGTTCGTGCTCTAAATACTGTATTTCGGTTGCCCAGCCAGGATGATCAACGTGAACAATGAGCTGGCCATCCACTATTTTTTGAGGTTTGCAATGTTCCGCGACTGTGGGGCCTACTCCCTGCTCCCAATGTTGGTGAAGTAAATAAAGCAGTCCCCCATCGCCAAAGTCGTTGATGATGCTCTTTAGCGCATCACGTATAGAACGCGGCTCGGGAACACGCTCGCCGGCCTTACGATCACGCCCCATGGATTTGACCTTCATTGATATTGAGGGTTTGAGTGGGGTTGACGCCCTCTGGAACAGTGCCTGTGGCTGAAGTGAGCACAATTTGCGAATTTGGTAAGCATTCAACTAGGCGTCGAGCGCGTGTCTCATCAAGTTCAGAAAACACATCGTCTAATAAAACCAGTGGTTGGTCTCCTGACACTTCTTCAATGTAGAGATAGGTCGCTAGTCGGAGCGCTAGCGCCAAACTTCTTTGTTCTCCTTGGGACGCGTGAGAACGAGATGGAAGTGAATTTAGGAGAACGAGTAAATCGTCACGATGGGGACCCACTAATGTCATACCCCTTCGCACCTCATCGTTATGGGATGTTAAGAGCGCCTCAGTAAGACCCATATGTCTCCACTCAGCATCGAGCTGTAAAACCACTGGGTCATTACGACCGGCCACTTGTTGGTAGAAGTCAGTCACCGCAGGACCAAATCGGTTGATGAATTGTTCTCGTGTGTCTCCAATGAACTCTGCGGCTGTTACGAGTTGGTCATTCCAAATCGTGAGGTTTGTTTCAAGATCTACTGATGTCCTTCCCTTAGCTTGTTTGAGCAGGTTATTTCTTTGCCGCAAGATGTGATCAAAGTCTGTTCGCACAGCCCGAAATTCTGGGTTAGTGATAGCAATTGTGTCGTCAAGCATCGAACGGCGTATGGCCGGCGGCCCTTTGATGAGTTCAAGATCATCTGGACTAAATACCACTGCGCGAACGGTGTCTCCGAGATCGCGGAATCGTTTTACTTTTTGTTTATTTACTTGAGCTTTAGAACGTCCTTGGGTTGTGAGTTCTATTTCAATCAATGATGTACGACCCTGTTGTTCAACCTCAGCACGAATATAAGCAGAGGTATGACCTGAACGAATTAAGGCATCAACTTTTGCCCCACGAAACGAACGCGCTCCACTTAGTACGTACAGACCCTCAATCAAATTGGTTTTCCCGTGACCGTTTAAACCGACTACGAGTGTTGTGTTGTTGTTTAGCGCAACGTCAGTTTCGTGATGATTACGAAAGTTGGTTAGCCATAGGCGCTTGATAATCAAGGGCTCGACGAATGGTTTACGAAACTCGAACAGGCATCAGTAAATACAAGAAGTCCCCACCTTCACTTGAGCGCAATACTGCTGGTTTCAAGGCATCTAGGGTCTCAAGAATGACTTCATCGCCAGGCGCAGCTTCTAAGCCTTGGATCAAATAGTCAGGGTTGAAAGCAACTGTCAGTTCATCGCCGCTGTATTGAGCGTCAACCTCTTCATGGGCTTGACCGACATCTTGTGTAACTGCCATCAGTTCGACCGAGTCAGTCTTCTGGGTAATTCTGAGTGGTGTTGTGTCTCTCGCCATTAACTTCACACGGCGCACCGCTTCCAGTAACGGTTCTCGACCGATTGTCAGCTGGTTGGGATAGCTACTCGGAATTAACTGTCTGTAATTAGGGAATTCGCCTTCAATAAGCCGGGTTGTAACTTGGACGGCTCCGTCTTCAATCGACACATCAAAGCTAACTTCGCGTTCACCCAACCTGACATTAACTTCTTCAGAGTCCCCTAGCACTCGGCTTAGTTCGTCTAGAGCTCTGGATGGCACGAGCACTTTTTGGCCCTCGCTTAGGACTGTTGCTTCTGGCAGATCTCGAACCGCAAGCCGGTAAGAATCAGTAGCTACAAGTCGTAAACCACCATCTTCAGCGGACATCAACACGCCGGTAAGAATCGGTCGCGCGTCATCACCACTCGCTGCACGAACTACTTGCTTTAAGCCAGCTGCAAGGTCTGCAGTTGCAACCGTTACTTGATCCCCTGATGGGTCGCTTAGGGCTGGGAAGTCATCAACAGGCAATGTTCGTACTGAGAACTGTGAGCGTCCTCCAGAAATTTTTGCTTCTTCCCCAGAAACCTCAACTTCAACCGCCCCAGAATCCAAAGAACGAATGATGTCTACAACAATGCGCGACGGTAAAACTGCCTCCCCTGACTTTTTAACATCAACAGCAACCGAAGCGCGCACGGTAATTTCTAGATCGCTTCCAGTCATCGTAAGTGTGTCTTTGTGAGCTTTGAGGTGGATTCCTGTTAAGACCGGTAAAGCACCACCGCGGCTACTTACAGCTCGACTAGCTGTACCTAATTGTTCGACGAGCGCATCGCGTTCACATCGAAATTTCACTTCTACTTCTTCTTTCTATTTGTTTTTAAAATTTAATAGTGGCAATAGGTCCTGTGGATTGTGGACAACTGCTCATATTGCCTGGTCAGCAGCAGTTTCCTTATTGACACTACTGTCCACGGCTACCCACAAGAAACCGCCTGTATTGAGCGAAAAGCTTAAGTCGTGTGGATAAACGGCAATTTTCCACTTCATCTCCACAATGTGATCCAGAACTTTATCCACCTCTCAACTTGATTTGATATCCGAGATCAAGGCACTGACTTGATCGTAGACCTGCCGTCGCTCAGCCATTTGATTTCCAACCTTTTCAACTGCATGCATCACTGTGGTGTGATCTCTACCACCGAACTCTCGAGCGATAGCTGGATAACTTAAGTCGGTTAGCTCTCGAACTACATACATGCTGATTTGTCGAGCTTGAACCAAGCTTCTATGGCGACGTTTTCCTTTTAGTTCTTCGACGTCGTACCCAAACATTGAAGAGGTCGCGTTCAGAATTACATCAGGTGTTATAGGTCGAGATTCATTGTTGTGAACGATGTCACCAAGCACTCGCTCAGCCAATTCGACTGAAATGGGCTCATCAGTTAGAGAGGCATACGCACTTACGCGAATCAACGCTCCCTCGAGCTCTCTAATGTTATTCGTGATTAGTTCTGCTATGAATTCCAACGCTTCATCAGGAACTTCACTTCGCGCGACCTCAGTTTTCTTTCTAAGAATGGCGAGTCTGGTTTCGAGGTCCGGTGGTTGAATGTCGGTAATTAGTCCCCATTCAAATCTGCTTCTCAACCGATCTTCCAAGGTCGCAATGTTTCGTGGTGGTCGATCAGAAGAAAGGATGACTTGTCGACCAGCACCATGAAGCGAATTGAAGGTGTGGAAGAACTCTTCTTGTAAACCTTCTTTTCCTTCCATGAATTGAATGTCGTCAATTAGTAGAACATCAATATCTCGATACCTTCTTTTAAAGGTGTTGGTAGTTGAAGTTCGAATGGCTTCAACGAATTCGTTTAGAAAAGTTTCGGTTGAAACATAACGTGCTGTGTAGTTGGGATAAGTGTTCCGTATGTAGTGGACAATGGCTTGGAGTAAATGCGTCTTTCCGAGGCCCGCCCCTCCATGAATAAACAGCGGGTTATAACTCCTTCCAGGAGTTTCAGCCACGGCCAGAGCTGCTGCGTGTGCGAATCGATTGCTAGTGCCAGTAACAAATGATTCGAAAGTGTAGAGAGGTTGGATGGTGTCGGTATAGGAATCAGTGTGGCCGTTGTCAGAGTTGTTTGGAGTTCCTAAACGGTCCTGTAGATCAGGGGCGGGAGTTGAACTCGCTTCAATTTTTGGTTCCTCGATAATTGCTGGAGGTTGTTCAAGTTCAGGCTGCACTTCTATTTCAATCGCACTGGTCTCACACCCGGCATCAGCCAAAGCAGCTTCGACCATAGGTAAATATCTGTTTAATACTCTGTCCCGAATCAGATTGCTAGGGGCAACCAATACAACGCGTTCAGAAGACATAGCGACCATATGAAGATCCCTAAATGAAGTGAGCCACACCGCTTCTGACACCTGACTTCTTAGGAGGCCCCGACAGGTGGTCCAAATAGCATCCACATTCAACCCCATCGAGTGTTCTAAGTCGTTATTTTCCTGATTACTTAACGTTTCTTCAGTCACAAGGCCTCACAAGTCGCATGGTGTGGAAAACTTGTGGCTGTTGTGTAAAACCCCAAGATTCACTCAATCGCGAGTTGTGGAACCTAGCACTCCGTGGTGAAGAAGAGAAAATAAACTACTTTAAGTGGCAAAGTTGTAACCGATACGCCATATTTAGCACGTTGCGCGCGAGAACTGAGAAAAACGCCTCCAGACATGGACTTTCGAGGTGGATGTTTCTGTTTCGTCGTATTCCCCTCTAGGCTGAATCTGTTCCGGTGTAGTCGCATGACTCACCAGGCAAGATTTACAACTTTTATTCGATCGTCCGAAATTAAGAAGGCTCTTAAAGGCAATCGCGGACTCTAGATGCACCAGTGATCGCGTAAAGATCACAGCTCTAGCTCCTTCCCCTTTGTGATCCTTCCTCGGACTCTTCTGCCCCTAGATGGAGGCTGAAAAATGAAACGTACCTTTCAACCCAACACTCGTCGACGAGCGCGTCGGCATGGCTTCCGCCATCGAATGTCTAGCAAAGCTGGACGCTCAATCATCCAAGCACGTCGCGCCAAAGGCCGACACAGGCTGAGCGCTTGATAGATAGTTGTAACCAGAGAACCGATTTCGATTTACTAAAACGAGCTGCTCGATTTTCTGGCCAACATTATTGGATGATGTTCTCGCCCGATGTAACGCTGAGATGTCCGCGCGTTGCCTACGCGATAGGACGTAACTACGGAAATGCGGTTCAACGCAACCGCGTTCGCCGGCAAAGCCGATCAATTCTTCGAAGCCATGCGAACTCCATGCCTAAGGGTCGTTATTTGATTGGAGCAGTTAAGTCGATTCCTCGACCATCTTTTTCGGACCTCGAGGTAGATCTAAGCACTCTCATTTCGAAAGTGAACGCCTCGAAATGAACTTCCCCGCTCTGGTCTTAACGAAACTTATACGGCTCTACCAAGCCCTCACTAGCCGACGTCTTCCCTCTTGTCGCTATTCACCGACCTGCTCTAGATACGCCATCGAAGCTATTAACCAACATGGAGCCATGCGAGGCACAACTCTTGGTCTACGGCGTATTTGCCGATGCCACCCATGGGGTGGCTGGGGTTACGACCCCGTTCCCACACCGACACAAAGGGTCGACGCCTGATGTTTGATCTAATCGCTCGAGTTCTTGCTTGGTTCTATGACTTTTCGAGCAGTTACGCGATTTCCATTGTTCTTTTGACATTCCTAATCATGCTTGTGTTGACGCCTTTGACTCTCAAAGGGACTAGGTCAATGATGCGCATTCAACAACTCCAGCCAGAGTTGAAGCGCATTCAAACGAAACACAAAGGTGACCGACAAAAAATCAATGAAGAAACCATGGCCCTGTATCAAAAGCACGGGGCCAATCCGCTTGCTGGATGTCTTCCTACCCTCGTCCAACTACCCGTATTTATCGTTCTATACAGAGTCATCAATGGCATGACAAAGATGGGGAAAGACGGTGTACCTGACCCCTCCTATCTGAAGAAAGAATCACTTCTATACGAACGGCTCGTTGAAGATAAAGGCGAAATGGTGTCGTTCGGTATCGATTTATCCGAATCCGCCAAGGACGTCATACAAGCCAATTTCGTTGATGGACTCCCCTATCTGGCGTTAGTAGCCATCACTTTCGTCTTGTCGTTTCTTCAACAAGCGCAGATGAAAGCCCATCGGGGAGATGCCGCTGCGCAAAATCCTCAGATGGAAATGCTGATGAAGATCATGCCCTACATGCTCCCCATTTTCGCATTTTTGGTTCAGGCAGCACTGGGCGTTTATTTCATTGCGTCCAGCCTCTATCGCATAGCTCAACAGTCTTTTATCCATAGGACCATGAAGCCAATCGCAACCACGGATACAACTATCGAAGCAGAGCTGGTTGAGGAAGAACCGCCTACGAAAGAGATTACGAATCAACGTTCCAAAAAGGCAGTTGCGGCGCAGGACGAAAGACGCCAAGCAAGGGAAGCTCGAAGTAAAGAACGAAATTCAGCACGTAGCGAGCGACCGAAAAAGAACCAATCTAAAAAAGAACCGAAGGCTCAAGGCGATAACGATCAGAAACCAATCCAATCCAAACGAACCTCTGGAGACGGACGAACAAGAAAAAAGCGGAAGTAAGAAATGGACTGGATCGTTACCACTGGAGCGACAGTAGAAGAGGCGTTGGAAAACGCCCTTGATGAGTTATCTGTAACTTCCGACGACGTTGAATACGAAATACTCAAAGAACCGAAAAAGATCCTATTAGGGCTCCGTAGCAGCGAAGCACAAATAAGGACACGTGTGCGTCCGGTAGCAGTCCCGGCTAAACGGGAGCGTCGTCGTCCAGCCCGATCAGAAAAACGTAAAAAAACTAAAGCTCAACGCCCTAAACCCAAGTCCACATCTGGGAACCAAAAACAACAACGTCGTTCATCTAAACGCTCACAACCAAAACAGCTTCCTCAAGAGCCAGCACAGGTTTCGAATAACCGTGAGGCGCCAGGGACAAGTTCCTCGACTCGTAAGCGGACATTAACGACAGAACATAAAGCCAGTAAGCAATCGAACACACGTTCGGTATCAAATAAAACAACGGTGCAGCCACCAGCTAAACAAACAGCTCGCCGTACCCGCAAGATCGACCACTAGGGAGAGATCCCACAATTAAAGGCAGGAGACTGCAATGACAACTGAGATCAATGTTGAAGAACAACAGCAGATGGTTGGTGAATTCCTAGAAGGATTAGCCCAATCATTTGGCGTGACGGCAAAGGCAGAAAATGTTGCTGCCGACGAAGACAGCTTTGAAGTAAATCTCGCCGGAGATGACAAGGAACTTGGCCTTTTGATAGGGCCTAAAGGCAACCACCTTGTGGCGATCCATGAGGTGTCGAAAACAATGCTGCAGCGCCGTCTGCCAGGCCTCAACAGAGCTCGCATCAGAGTTGATGTAGGCGGTTACCGCAGTCGCCGACGAGAAGCATTAGCCGCGTACGTTCAAGAATTGGCGCAAAAAGTTATTGAATCAGGGGTTGAAAAAGGTCTTGAGCCCATGAATGCTGCTGATCGCAAAGTTGTCCACGACGCTGTTAACGAAGTCCCAGGAGTCAACACAATTTCGGTGGGTGACGAACCGCGCCGACGAGTCGTTCTCGTCGTAGCTGACGACTGAAGAAAATAGTGAGCCGGCGCACGCTGGCAGAGACCATTGAACGAGCGCAAATTCTCGGGCACGTTGGTCCTGGCGAAATTGATAATTACATAGAACATGGGTTGGCCCATCTTGAGGCTGCCAATCCAGGCAATAACTCCAGGTGGTGTGATTTGGGGTCTGGAGGCGGGCTACCTGGCCTTGTCGTTGCGCTGCAGCGACCAGACTTAGAGGTAACTCTTTTGGACCGGTCGCTTTCAAGGACTCAATTCTTAGAGGAAGCAGTTATAGATGTTGGATTGAGCGAAAGGGTTGAAGTTGTAAACGGTGATGCGACTGACTTGGCCCATGACCCTCTGCACAGATCGCGCTATGACGGAGTTTTTAGCCGATCCTTCGCTGCCCCGGCAGTGACGGCTGAATGTGCCGCTGCCTTCTTGTGTCCTGGTGGGATTCTTGTAGTGAGCGAACCGCCTGAACCCGTCGAGGGTAGATGGCCGGCTCAACGGGTTCAGTCCCTAGGTTTGTCGGCAGTCTCAGTGATCGAAGGACCGCCTCGGTTTGTCACCATGAAATTACTGGAACTTCCAGAGATGACTGTTCCTAGAAAATGGGCTCAAATAGTTAAAAATCCCTTGTTCTGACTGTTCCACGTGAAACCTTGCTGACAAATCTTGAAAATGTTTCACGTGGAACCATTGCTGAAATCCTTGACCTAGGTGTCGTGAAGGGCTGAGATTAGCGAGGAAGCCGTATATAACACGACAGTGCAAAGAGGCCAGAAATGCCGCGCATTCTTGCTGTAGCCAATCAAAAAGGTGGTGTAGGGAAAACTACGACCGCCGTCAGCGTGGCAACAAATATCGCGCTGTCTGGGAAAAGGACCCTTCTCGTAGATCTTGATCCGCAGGGGAACGCGACAACGGCACTCGGATTCAGTCCGAAGAGTGTTGAGAGTTCAAGTTATAACGTTGTGGTTCAGCAGCTTCCGATTAGCGCCGCACGCGTAACAACGAGCGTGGACAAGCTGGATCTTTTGCCTGCCACCATGGATTTAGCTGGAGCTGAGATCGAGCTAGTTCCTATGTTTAGTAGAGAACTTCGGCTGCGATCGGCCATTTCGTTGGTTGAAAAAGATTACGACTACATCCTGATTGATTGTCCGCCCAGCCTGGGTTTACTCACTATCAATAGCTTCGCTGCAGCATCGGAGGTTTTGGTTCCCCTGCAGTGTGAGTATTACGCCCTCGAGGGATTAAGCCAGTTGTTGAGCAATGTTGAACTTGTTCAGGATGCGCTTAACCCGAACTTAAAGGTCAGTGCCATTGTTCTCGTGATGTTTGACTCGCGTACTCGTTTGGCTCAAGAAGTCGCTGAAGAAGTGCGTTCCCACTTTGGTGATCTGGTTCTGAGCGCGGTAGTGCCGCGTTCCGTTCGCTTGTCGGAAGCTCCGAGCTACGGGCAGCCGATAGAAATTTACGATCCTGCGAGCCAAGGCGCGGCCGCTTATCGGGCGGTCACGAAAGAAATTCTTACACAAACGTCCGACAATTTAGCTTTGTCAGAGAGGAGTCCATAATGGCGCGCCCACAAGGGGGACTAGGAAGGGGATTGGAGGCGTTGATACCTGCCTCAAATCAATCAACTAGCGCGCTAGCCGACCGTCCTAATGACATGGCCTTAGGCCGCGATGGAAAGTCGTCAAGTGCTCAAAAAGTTCAGCGTTTGGGGGCTTACGTTGAAATTCCAGTAGAAGAGATTTCAGTCAACCAAATGCAGCCTAGGAAAGCCTTTGATGATGAGGCGCTAAAGGTGTTGGCGGAGTCCATTCAACGTTTTGGCGTGTTGCAGCCAGTTGTAGTCAGGGCATCTTCGGGTGACAAGCCATTTGAATTAGTAGCGGGGGAGCGTAGATGGAGGGCTTCTTGCTTGGTGGGTAAAGAAACTATTCCCGCAGTAATCCGGAGTTCAGATGAGGAGACGAGTTTGGTTGAAGCTCTGGTCGAAAATCTCCATCGCGAAGATCTGAACCCGATAGAAGAAGCCGCTGCATTTAAACAACTCATAGATGATTTTGAAGTCACACATGCTGACCTTGGCCAACAGTTGGGAAAAGCCCGGGCGACTATTTCTAATTCGTTACGCTTGCTCGAGTTGCCGAGTGATATTCAGCTGGGTCTCATAGAAGGTCGCATTACCGCTGGGCACGCGAGGGCCCTGCTCTCGTGTGAATCAGAGTCTGACCAGTTACAGCTCTTGGAAAGAATTGTGCGGGACAAGCTTTCTGTTCGAGAGGCGGAGCAAATCACTCGATCTACTGCGAGCAACGCGAAGCGGCGAGGGCAACAAATCAACAAAGCGTCTTTACCTGATGCCTCTGCTCTTGAAGTAGAACGACATCTGAGCGATTACTTAAATACCACTGTGAGTGTTCACACCACTACTAAACGAGGCAAAATAACGATCGAATTTGCCACTGTTAGTGACCTTCAACGTATTTATGATCTTATATATCCAGGTGATCAGACGGACGCTACAAACCGTCCTTAAGAGTCTCGTCCTAGCAAAGGGTTAGTCAAGCCCTACTTCAATAAAAGATCGTAAAGCATCGGTGATGACCAAGGACATGGTGTGATGATTACGAACCAACGCTGTGACGTCGTCTATTCGTAAGAGCAGAGCGGGCATTCGTGTTTCACGCAGCAAAGGGAGTCTCATTCCCTGTGACGAAATACCTGGAACAATTGACTGAAGATTCTCGGCTACAGCTGAACCGAGTTGCTTGCCAGTTGGGCTCTCAAAATGATCACCTAAGAAATGGCAAACCGCTGAACCCTCATCCCTTATCTCAATGCCGATGCAAAAATCTGCATCAAACATGTTCGCTTGCTGAGCGTGACTACTCCAATCAGGATGATGGGTAGTCAGCACTTCTGCGCCCGAGTCAGATAGCGATCGACGAAGAGACGCAACTACCGCGTCCAAGCCTCCGCTTTCGGCGAGCACGATTTTGTAACCATGTAATTCACTACCGGCTTTTAGAAAACGTTGTTTCTCTTGTAACCGTGTGATGTCAGCTGCCTCGCCAAAACGTTGACCGACTCGGTGCAAGAAATCGACAGTAATTGGGCCACAAACACCATCGGGCACTAGACCCGCGTTCAGTTGAAAGTCGACGAGAGCATCGGCTGTCTGTTGTCCGTGAATGCCGTCGATTTGGCTCATAGGGAAACCAAGCGATGTTAGTAACCGTTGAAGATCAGCCACATCATCGCCTCTGAGAGGAGGCGATTGAAGGTACAACAGCCTTGATCCCAAACGATGTCCAGCCTCTACGAGCTGATCCCACGTTTGTGGGCCACAAATGCCGTCAATATCTATGGATCGATCTCTTTGAAAATCTTTGACAGCAGCTTCCGTCCCACTCCCAAAAATGCCGTCAAGTGGCTCAACGAGGTGACCTAGGGACACCAGCCTGGTTTGTAGATCTCGGACATGGTCCCCTTGAGCCCCGACACCGAAGGGACGAACGAAGGACGGATCTATAGGAATTCGCCAATCTCCTCGAGCAAGGCACCCTTAGGCTTCGCACCAACGAGTTTTTTAGCAGGCTCGCCATTCTCAAAAACTATAAGAGCTGGAATGCTCATTATTTCGTAACGTCGAGCCAGGTCGGGACTGTCGTCAACGTTTACCTTCGCGATCTGGATGGCGTCTTCCTCTGCTGCTATTTCTTCAAGAATCGGAGCAATCATTTTGCAAGGTCCACACCACTCAGCCCAAAAGTCGACAAGCACAGGCTTATCCGAAGCACTGATTGCCTCATCGAATGAACTCATATCAAGGTCGGTGATTCCTTCAGCCATCTTTAACTCCTCATCTTGGGTGAAGGCACTCTAGTCCTAATCACTGGTGATTTATCGGCTTACTTAGGGATCAACCTTTACGTTAAATCTCTAGGCATCGTTTTCTTCTAGCCACCGTTCTGCATCGATAGCAGCCATGCATCCTGAACCTGCGGCTGTGATTGCTTGTCGGTAATAATCATCTTGGACATCACCGCATGCGAATACCCCTGGAACCTGAGTTTTGCTGCTGTTGGGTTCTGTAACGAGATACCCGTTGTCTTTGAGATCTAATTGGTCAGCGAAGAGTGCAGTATTTGGCTGGTGCCCAATAGCGATGAAGAGGCCCGTAATCGGAAGAGCGTTTTCTTCACCGCTGACAGTGTCTTCAAGGATGATGCCTGAAAGCTTTTCATCTCCTTGTATCTCCGTAACCTTTTTGTTCCAAAGAATTTCGATCTTAGGGTTATTTAAAGCCCGTTCCTGCATGATCTTTGATGCGCGGAGTTCGTCTCTGCGATGCACCAAATAGACCTTTGAAGCAAAGCGGGTAAGGAAAGTTGCCTCTTCGACAGCACTATCGCCACCGCCAACAACGGCGATTTCTTGATCCTTAAAGAAAAAACCATCACAAGTCGCACATGTCGAAAGACCGTGTCCGATCAACCTGTCTTCGTTTGGTAAACCCAGCATCAAGCTCTGGGCTCCTGTCGAAATGATGACTGTGTGAGATTTATAGGTGATGTCTCCGACTTCGACCGTAAATGGTCGCTGGTTAAAGTCGACCTCCGTGGCTTTTTGGGTAATAAATTCAGCCCCGAACCGTGCTGCTTGGGCCCGAAAATGCATCATTAACTCAGGACCCATGATTCCCTCTGGGAAGCCAGGAAAATTCTCAACCTCGGTGGTCAACATCAACTGTCCACCAGGTTGATCACTAGTTGAAGAGGGTTCACCTTCAATGACTAGGGGTCCCATATTTGCTCGAGCAGTGTAAATGGCTGCTGTAAGCCCAGCGGGTCCGCTTCCGATAATTATGACGTCGCGAATGTCACTCACATTCTCTCCATTAAAGGTATGTAGATATTTTTTTAATTAATACGTTTCGACCACAGAAAGACACCTAGGAAGGCACAAAAGACACCTAGCAGAAGATAGGTTGCCCAAACTTCACCAGGCAGCACCTGATTAACCACTGTGACGGTCAAAATCACTAAGAGGGTTACTGCTGTGATCGCCACGATGAAGAGCACCAGTCCATAGACCACCAACCGAGCCATGAACAACAGCGGTCCAGTGGTCTTGGCGCGTACCGAACCAACGCTGTCCACCACAAGTTTTGTAGCTTGGGCTGCGAGACCTTTGTCCGGCGATTTTTCAGCTGAAGTAGAAGTCACAACGTGATCCTATCTACTACGGCTGACTGTCGGATTGGTGGCAAACTTAACCGTATTTCGGACGCCCGGTTATGGAGATCTCAGTTACCGTCACCCGATGTCCACCGGCAGCTAACTCTCTGCCTAACGATGTGATCCAGAGCAGCAAGGTCGCGCCGGGCGTGTCGTTCAGATTGACAGTGATAGTGCCGCTTACTTCGTTGCGACTGACAACTGGTTCACCCCAACTCTGAATTGCACCGCCCGTATTCTCCGAGGCAAAGATCTCGAAGGACCAGTCAATCGTGGGAGAACTGATCCGGAGCCGGTCAAGTTGTTGGGGCGGACCAAGTGAAATGATGAGCCCTACGCCTTCTTTGAGTTTTCCGAAATCAGCGGTTGTGTAGCGTTCTGTGTACCAGCCGGTGTTGCTGTCTCCGTCATTGATCAAATCGATCTTTTCAGGGTGCTCTACTTGGTCGTTACCAGCTGGATCAAAGGGGACTATCGAGACAATTTGAAGCTGGGTTGGGCTGGACTCTTGCCGCGATAGAACCGGCGAAGTTACAGAAGGTGAACTATCAAAGTCCTCGACGATTAACGGATCTTGTGCCTCTAAACGGACAGCTTCACGGACATTTTCAACAAGTGACGAACCAACCTGAGTTCGGGTCACTAGAAGACCCACAAGAATTACGACTGTGGCCAGAATTCCTACGAAAGCTGCTGGGGCGAGCCATGACCGTTCCGCTTTTAAGAAATGGGCCTCATCTATGTCCGTAGCATCTGGAACCCGATCAAAATCTTGAGTTAATGATCTCAAAGCCAGTACTAGTGCCGACGCGTCAGACCATTGGTTCTCTTGGTCAACAGATCTTGTTATCAGTTGTCTAAATGAGGAAGATATAGCCGGGTGAATTTCGTGCCGGCCTTGATGGTCGAGTTGTGGTCGAAAGCCAACAAGGCACTCATGGATTAGTTCGCCAAGTGAGGCGATGTCATCTTGGGGACGTGCGGGAATCTTGTTTGCATCGCCGGTTGGGGGACCGTCGACTATCACGACAGTGCCGTCTTGGCGCTGACCTATGTTTTGCGCGTTTAGATCCCCAATTGCGAATCCTGCTGAGTGAAGAGATGCCAAAGCTTCGCCCAGCTGTATGGCGACGGAAAGACATTCTTCGCTTGAAAGAGTTCCCTTCGCACTGAGATGTTGTTCGAGGGTCTCGTTAGGCAACGTTTCGGTTACCAGCCCAATGCGGTCACCTAACTCAATAGTGTCTAAAACGTGTAAAAGCGCAGGGTGTTCAAGGCGAACGAGCGCTCGCGCCTGGAGTTCCACGCGCTTTCCCACTTCAGTCGAAGGATCCAATAGCCGGATGGTTACGGGACGATCTAACGTTCGATCAAGTCCTGACCAGGACTCAATAAGGCCAGGACGAACGCACTCATCGATCCGGTATCTCTGATGGTCGTCGGCCATTGTTTTGGGGGAGTGCTTAACGGGTTGTCTGGAAAGCTACGCCTATCGTTCCCAAACCGGCGTGCGCGCCAACAACTGGTCCGACTTGGCCCACCAAGACATCGACGTTGACAACGGCTTTTATCTGTTCAACGAATGTGTCAACGTCGTCACAAGCGGC
>Ga0208261_1000185_pt1 | contig 26596 bp, 22 predicted proteins | sample Knorr_S7_td_DCM__FD_185595 | JGI IMG/M metagenome (GOLD analysis project Ga0208261, IMG submission 185595) | Marine microbial communities from Southern Atlantic Ocean transect - Knorr_S7_td_DCM_ad_131m_LV_B (SPAdes) (version 3) | ecosystem: Environmental > Aquatic > Marine > Oceanic | place...
TATCTTTATTTTTAAGTTTTTTTTCTAATTGATCAAATTCAGCAATTTTATTTTTTTCTAAGGAAGTCATATATTCAGTAATAGATTTGCCTACTTTAGAATTTGTCAAAATTTCATTAATATCTATATATACAATTTTTAAATCTGCATTTGCATTGCTTATAATTATAAAAAAAAATATTATATAGAAAAATTTTTTCATTTTAAAATGATGTCCCTATTTGAAATCTAAAAGATTCAGTTTTATCACTACTACTGTCTGATATTGGTACAGAATATGAAAAAGATAAAGGTCCAACAGGTGTAAACCAATTAACAGCAATTCCAGTTGCAGATCTTATTTTGTTAGAATCAAGAGAACTATCGTAATCTACATGCCATAAATTTGCTGCATCTAAAAATAAACTAAAATCAACATTTTCATAACCATTTAAAATATTTGGTAAGGTAGTGTCTAAATTTATTGCACTACCATAGTTTCCTCCAATGTATTGATTACCATCTTTTGGTCCTATAGAGCCAGCTTCAAATCCCCTTAATCTACTACTTGGAATGTAGACTCTTCTTGAAACTCTTACATTTTCCTCAAGTGAATTAACTGATTTTAAATATAATTTTGCAGAAATTATTAAATTATCTGTGAAAGAATGATATTTTGATGCTTTAAAAGAATTTTCTATTGTAAATTCATCAGAATAAATGGGAAGTGTCTGAGTAAATTTTGTCATATAACCATCGGTTGGTTGAAAATTTTGATCCAGTCTATTTAAAGAAATTCCATAAGTTAATAAATTTTCGAAATAGTCACCTTCTTGTTTTCTTTTTATTGCTGTAGCTATGTTAGATGTCTCTAATTTTTCATAGTATGTAGATATGTCTAAATTTATAAAATAATCTTGATATTGCTCAAAATTACTTCCTAAACTAAATCCAGTTCTAGTAGTTTTCCATCCACTTGAGGTCATAAAATCAGAAGATGTACTTTCAATTGTAGTATTTAATGCTCTATCCGAATTTTTAAAATTTGGATTAACTACACTAAATCTACCTTTTATTTCATCTTCAGATAATGAAAGATTTGTATCTAATCTAATTCCTTTTCCTAAATAATTTTTTTCTTTAATTCCAGCGCTTATAGTTGAGCCAGCTGTTCCAGTACCGGCTCCTGCGAAAAGTTCACCTGTTGCTTTTTCTTCTACTGTAATATTAATAATTTTACTATTTTTTTTACCTTTAGACTCTTCAACTTCAGCTTTTACATTTTTAAATATATCTTTATTTTTTACTTCATTTATTGATTTATTAAATAATATTTTATTGTATGCATCACCTTCATCTACGATTAAAACATTTCTTATTACTTTTTCTTCTGTAATATAATTGCCAAATATATTTATTCTTTCAACATAATTTTTGTCAGTCTCTTCAAAGAAAATGTTAATATCAATTTTATTTTTATCGATTATATTTTCATTATATTTTGCATTTATGAAAACAAATTCTTTTTGTAAAGCTATTTTATCAATTTCTTTAATTATTTTCTTAATTGAATTTAAAGAATATGCTTTGCCTTTTAATTTTTTAAATATCTTATTAAATGATAAAAAATTTTCTTTTGAATAATCATCCGAAACTTCAAAATCAATATTATTAAAATAGTATCTTTCACCTGAATCTATATTGAATGTTAGAACAAATTTATCATCATCAATAATTTTAGCAAAAGACGATTTTACAACAACTTTATAATAACCTTTATTTTTGAAATAATTTATCAGTAAATTTTTATCTAAGTTTATTCTACCCTCGTTCAAATATTTATTAGAGGTTATGAATTTCCATGGTTTAGACTCCTCTGAAACTATTATATTTTTTAATTTGCTACTCTTAAAAATTTTTTTACCTACAAATTTTATCTGGTGTATTTTTGCTCTTTTTCCAAGTTTAAAATTATAAATTATGTTAACAGAGTTATTTTTATTATCTTCGATTTTGGTTTCGATTTCTGCAAAGTAAAAACCACTATTGCGAATAATATTTGTTAAAAGATTTTTTTGATCTTTTATTTTGTTTTTTAAATATGGATATTTTTCTGATTTTTTTGTAATAGATTGCAATTCATCAATAAGTGATAAATTTTTTACACCATTTATTGTGATTCTTTGTATAATAGGATTTTCAACAACCGTTATTTTTAAATTATTGTTTTCTAAATTAATCTTAATATCCTTAAAATAATCAGTTTCATATAATTTTTTAAATGCATTATTTAATTTATTTGAATTAACGTCATCATTTAGATTTAACTCAGAAAATAAAATTATTGTTTCTTTTGCTAATCGTTCATTACCAATAATGTCTATTTTATTAATAATTTCTGAATTTGCATATGTAAATTTAAAAATAAGTACAAAAAAAATAATAGTAAAATTTACTTTAAATAATTTTAAATTTATTTTCATTTTAATAATTTTTTTTCATATAAGTATTAACTCTATTTACCATAATTTTAATATCATTTATATTGTTTGGAGAAGATTTATAATACTTGGTAAAATAGGGATGTTTAATTAATTTAAACAAATTTTTTTGAAGAGAAATAAAGGTTATTTCATCCTTTAAGTATTTATTTACTAATGCATCGTTTATTGAAACTAGAATTACCTCGAAATAAGTATTATTTACATTTATATATTTTAATAGTTTTAAAAATGGAAATTTAATTTTATCTGGCTTAATAAAATTTATACCATTTAACATTTTAAAATTAAATTTTTTGTTATCGTAAACTTTAGTCTCATTGTTTAAATAAAGTGAGTTAAATATTGGTACTTGCATACTAGTTTCGTGTACAAGGATTTTACTTATACCGTTTTTAAATTTTATAATAGCATGAATATATGATCTTGGATGAATAATTATTTCAAATTTATTTAATTTTAAATTAAAAATATTTACTGCCTCAATTACTTCAAATATTTTATTCATCATTGTTGCTGAGTCGACAGAAATTTTCTTTCCCATAGACCAATTAGGATGTTTAATAGCATATCGAGATTTAATATTTTTTAAGTTAGATAATTTTTGATTTAAAAAAGGCCCTCCAGATGCAGTTAAATAAATCTTATTTACATTATTGATTTTTTCATCTTTAAGCAGTGACCATATGGAAAAGTGTTCTGAGTCTATAGGAATGAAATTTGTTTTGTATCTTTTTAATGATCTATCTATAAATTTCCAACCGCATATTATTGACTCTTTATTTGCAATTGCAATATTTTGTGTGAATGGAATTATCTGAATAGTAGGTTCAAGGCCATTTATTCCTGATATACCATTAATAGTATAGTAAACTTTTTTTCTAATATTTTTTAGAGCTTGTTCATAAGTAGAAAATATTTTTATTTTTTTTTTATTAAACTTTAAAAATACTTTTTTATTAATTTTTTTATAGTTTTTTATAACTACGATTTTTACTTTAAATTCTAGAGCTTGATTATAAATTGTTGAGATATTATTATTTGTTGACAGTAATTTTACATTAAAATCTTTTTTATTTTTTCTGATTATTTTTAATGTTGTTTTTCCAATAGATCCTGTAGATCCTAAAATTATTATTTCTTTAGGCATTTATATATTTACTATAATTAATCCTATGGGAAGAGTTAATAATATACCATCAACTCTATCTAATAGACCACCGTGACCAGGTAAAAAAGTCCCAGTATCTTTTATTTTAGCTTTTCTTTTTAAAAATGAAATTATTAAATCACCAATTTGAGAGATGGCCGATAATAAAATAGTGATTGTTAAATAATTAAAGGGTAAATTAAGATCTCTAAAAAAAATAAATGAAATTAAAACTGACAATAATAATGAACCGATCATTCCTGAATACGTCTTATTTGGACTAATTTTAGTTAATTTCTTACCTTTAAATATTTTGCCAAATAAATAACCACCAATATCTGTTGAAATAGAAATGCTTAATAAATAAATAAAAATTATTTTGTTATTATAAATTTCTAAGTTTAAATAGAAAAATATACTTAATGAAAAAAATATAAGATAAATTAAAATAACAAAAATTAAAATAAAATGTTTTAATTTATTATATTTAAATATTTTTAATAAAATATTATTAAATTCATAAAATGCAATAAAGACAGTTAAAAACAACGTACATGAGAGAATATAGCTATGCATTATTGATAAATACAATATTATAAAAAGTGGTAATGAAGTTAAAGTCCTTTTACTTAAATTACTCATTATAGACCACCGTACTTTCTTTTAATATTTTTATATTTATTAAGTATTTTATTAAAATCATTTTTGTTAAAATCAGGCCATAATTTTTTTTCAAAAAATATTTCTGTATAAGTTAATTGCCATAATAAGAAATTACTTAATCTATTTGTATTTCCAGTCCTAATTAATATGTCTGGATCAGGTATGTCTTTTGTATATAGAAATTTAGAAATATTTTTTTCGTTAATAGAAAGAGAATTGTATTTTAATTTTTTAATTGAATTAACTATTTCTTGTCTTGAACCATAATTTAAAGCAATATTGATTTGAATTTTGTTATTTTTTTTTGTCATATTTTCAACATTTTTTAAATTATTTTTTAATTTTTTTGAAAACTTATTGATTGAACCAATTATTTTTATTTTTATATTGTTTTTAACTAATGATTCTAATTCATTATTTATGTATTTTTCTAACAATTTAAGTAAATAATTGATTTCAAAAATAGGTCTTTTCCAGTTTTCTGTAGACAGTGTGTATAATGTTAAAAAAGAAATTTTTTTCTTTATCGCTTGGTTTATAATTTTTTCTACAGTTTTTACTCCTTGCCTGTGACCAAAATTTCTTGATTTTCCTTTTTTTAAACCCCACCTTCCATTACCATCCATAATTATGGCTACATGTTTAGGTAAAGTCATATTGTCATTATTTCTTTTTCTTTAGATATAACTTTTTCTTCTACTTTTTTTATCTGAATATCAGTTTGATCTTGCACAATTTTTTCATTTTTTCTAACATCGTCTTCAGAAATTTCCTTATTTTTTAACAATTTTTTTAATTCGTCATTTGCTTCTCTCCTAATATTTCTTATAGAAATTTTACATTTTTCACCCATGGATTTTATTATTTTCTTTATTTCATTTCTTCTTTCTTCGCTTAAATCTGGTATTGGTAGTCTTATTAACTGACCATCTATTTGAGGATTAAGTCCTAGTTCTGATTTTTTAATTGCTGAGTCTATTAATGTTACATTATTTAAATCCCAAACTTGAATATTAATAGTTCTAGCCTCTGGGGTAGTTATACTACCTAGTTGATTTATGGGCATTTGTTGGCCATATACATCAACTTTTACCAAATCTAACATGTTAGAATTGGCTCTTCCTGTTCTCAATGATGAAAGCTCCTTTGCAAATACATCTAATGTTTTAGACATTTTGTCTTTATATGCATTTTCTTTAAACATTATTCTGCAATTTTAATCCTTATAAACTCAATTATACTTAAGTCCTCATTATTAATTTCTTTTATTATATCGCTAACCTTTTTTTTAGGATCTATTACCCAATCTTGTGTCATTAAACTATTTTCTTGTTTAAATTTATTCATTTTACCAATACTAATTTTTTTTGCAATTTCATCGGTTTTACCTAAGTTTTTTAGTTCTTCAGTAATAAGTTCTTGTTCTTTCTTTAAAATTTCATCACTAATTTTATCTTGGGTTAAAGCTATAGGGTTTAATGCAGCAATATGCATGGTTAATTGCTTTCCAAATAAATCTATTTCATCAGTAATATTTTTACACTTTAATGATAAAATCACTGCTAATTTTGAAACATTATCTTTAATTACTGAATGTTGATATGTGTAATTTTTAGTATTTTCAATATTTATAGTTTTGTTTCTACCTATAGTAATTTTCTCACCTATCTTTGCTATTAATGATACTAAATTTTCCTCTACGGATTTGCCATTTTTCATATCAGATTTTTTTAGTTTATCTAGATTTGATGAACAATTATTATTTAATTCACTTAATTCTTTTACGAACGAAATAAAATCTTCATTTTTTGCTACAAAGTCTGTTTCACAATTTACTTCAATGATTGAACTTTTCTCAGAGTTTCCAGTAACTACAATGACACCTTCTTTGGCATCTCTAGACATTTTTTTTGAAGCTTTAGCAATTCCTTTTATTCTCAATACTTCCGTTGCTTTATCTAAATCACCTTTTGTTTCTTTTAAAGCTATGTTGCAATCTTTAAAACCAGCACCTGTTAATTGTCTCAATTTTTTAATATTTTCTATGTCACTCATTTAAATATAATTTATTTAATGTTAGATATTTTTTTTTTCAGACTTTAAATCAGATTGTGATTTATTTGATTTACTTTCATTTTTTAATTCCTTGATTTCAGCTTTTTTTTCAGCTTCGTTGGGAATATCTTTTTTTGCATTATTAATAGTTTCCAACAAAAGATTACAATATAAATCTATAGATCTTCTGGCATCATCATTTCCTGGTATAGGAAAATCTATTCCATCAGGATCTGAGTTACTATCAAGAATTGCTATAATTGGTATTCCAAGTTTAATTGATTCTTTAATTGCCAAAGACTCATAGTTTGTATCAATGATAAATACGAGATCAGGAATTTTTTTCATTTCTGCAATTCCACCGAGAGATCGTTGAAGCTTGTCTCTTTGTCCGCTCATTTTGAGTAATTCTTTCTTCGTAAAACCTCTATTTTCAGAAGATAAATCTAAATTAATTTTATTTAATTTTTTGATTGAATTAGATATTGTTCCCCAGTTTGTAAGCATCCCTCCTAACCATCTATAGTTTACAAAATATTGTTCAGTATTTTTTGCTAGTTCTGCAATAGCTTCTGATGCTTGTTTTTTTGTAGAAATAAATAGTATTTTACCTCCATTTGAAATAGTTGAATAAACTTTCTCAAGTGCAACATTTGTTAATTCCAATGTTTGAGTAAGATCAATTATATGAATTGAATCTCTTTTTCCAAAAATATATTTTTTCATTTTGGGATTCCATCTCAATGTTTTATGACCAAGATGCACCCCTGCTTCTAAAAGTTGCTCTATTGATAAATTTGGTATCTTCATATTTTTTCCCGGTTATGCCACCACAATTATTGCCACTATAGGACCGGAGGTATAAAACCAAAAATTGTGTGCGTGTTAATTTAGAGGGTAAATACAAATTTTATTAAAAAAAAACAAGTATTTTTTTAATCTATTATGATATTTTCTCTTATTTTTAGCTCATTTATAATATTATTATCTATATTTCTATTATCTCTTAAAACAAAAGTATAATTTCTGTTTTTATCGGCGATTTCAAATGAAATTTTGGTTTTACCGTCGGCTTTATTTAATTTCTTTAATTTTGCTAGTTCTTCAATATTATTTATTTTAAATTTCAATTCTACAAAACTTTTGTTTAAAACTTCCTTTAATGCTACGATTTTTTTTACGTTAATTTTTTTTTGATTTTTTGAATCATCCATATAATTTTTTATAAGAGTTATCATTAACGAATTTCCTTCTATTAATTGATCTCTATTTAATTCAAAAATATCTGAAAAAATAAATATTTCAAAAACATTATTTAAATCAGATAATTTAACTATCGCGTATGAATTTCCTTTTTGAGTTTTCTTTTCTTGAACTTTTAAAACTGTGCAGGCTATATTAGAACTTAATAAATTTTTGTCTCTTTCAAATTGATCGAAGCTAACAATATTATATTGATTAAAAATCATCTTATATTGGTTCAAAGGATGATCTGACATAAAAAAACCTAAGGTTTCAAATTCTTTCGATAATTTATCGTCAATTTTCCAATCATCAACTTGATCTAAAAAATCATCACTAGATTCTAATTCATCATCAAATAAATTGATTTGATTATCCAAATTATTTTCATAATTATTTTTAGATTTTAAAATAATTTTTGGGATAGAGTTAAATAAAGATTGCCTGTTATTATTAATTTCATCAAAAGCGCCTGCCCTGACCAGTCCTTCCAACTGAAGTTTATTAATATTTTTTGGATTGGTTCTTTTAATAAAATCTGAAATATTTTTATACTTTCCATTTTCAATTCTTTCTTTTACTAAGTTTGAAATAGCTTCATATCCTACATTTTTAATTGCTCCTAAAGCATATAGAAAATCTTTACCATTTGAAGAAAAATCCGCATGGCACGTATTTATATTTGGTCGTATTACATTAATGTCTAACCTTTTTAATTCTTCATAAAATTCACTAAGTTTATTTTGATTTGAAAGTTCCATTGACATTGAGGCAGCAAAAAATTCATGTGGATAGTGAGTTTTTAAAAATGCTGTCTGATAGGCTATTACTGCATATGCAGCTGCATGACTTTTGTTAAATCCATATTCTGCAAAAGGTTCAATTTTTAAAAAAATTCCTGCAGCTATATCTTTGCTTATTCCATTTTTATAAGCACCTTCGACAAATCTATGTTTTTGTTTTTCTAACTCTGCTCTTTTTTTTTTGCCCATAGCTCTTCTCAAAATATCTGCTTCACCTGGTGTAAAACCTGATAATACTTGTGCAATTTGCATTACTTGTTCCTGGTAAATAATAACTCCATATGTAGGTTTTAATATTTCCTCTAATTTTGGATGAAGATAGTCAGGTTCTCTTTTTCCATGTTTACAATCGTTATAAATTGGAATATTGCTCATGGGTCCGGGTCTATAAAGCGCAACTATAGCTATTATATCTTCTAATCTGTTTGGTTTCATGTTGATTAGTGCATCTTTCATACCTGAGCTTTCAAGTTGAAATAAACCAACGGTGTTGCCGTTACTTAATAAATCATAAACCTTTTGATCTTCAAAACTAATATTTTCTATTTTAAATTTAGAGTCTTTTTTGTTTATAAGTTTTTGTGTTTTATCAATTACTGTTAGAGTTTTTAATCCAAGAAAGTCAAATTTTACCAAACCTGCATTTTCAGCTGAATACATATCAAATTGGGTAGAAGGTAGTAATAAATTTGCTGAGCTATCTTTATATAATGGAACTGTATCTGTTAAATTTTTATCTGCTATAACAACGCCAGCTGCGTGTGTGGCAACATTCCTATTTAATCCTTCCAACTTAAGTGACAAATCAATTAATCGTTTAACTCTTTTGTCTTCTGATATAAGTTTCTGTAATCTTGGTTCTACATTGATGCTTTCTTGTAAATTCAAAGGTCTAGAAGGATCAAATGGTATCATTTTACATATACTATCAACAAAACCATAAGGGAGCCCTAAAACTCTACCAACATCTCTGATTACCATCCTAGCTTTTAGTTTACCAAATGTAATAATATGCGCTACACTGCCTTTATATTTTTTGGTTAAATATTCAAAAACTAAATCTCTTTTTTCTTCACAAAAATCTATATCAAAATCAGGCATAGATATTCTATCTGGATTTAGAAATCTTTCAAAAATTAAATTAAATTTTATTGGATCTATATCAGTAATAGATAAACACCAAGCTACCAGTGATCCTGCTCCAGATCCTCTTCCTGGTCCTACTGGAATATCATTATTTTTAGCCCACTTAATATAATCGGATACTATAAGAAAATAACCAGCATAATTCATTTCACTAATTATTTTTATTTCATGTTCTAATCTTTTTTTATAATATTGGTAATCATTATTTTTCTCTAAATCATTTTGTTCTAATTTAAAAAGTTTTATAAATTTTTTTTTTAAACCTTCATAAGAGTCTTTTATTAATATGTCATTAATATTGATATCTTTTACTGAAATACTGGGCAGAATTGGTTTGGATGTAAAAGGTTTATATGAACACCTGTAAGGTAAATTAAAATTATTTTCTAATGCTTCGGGTAAATCGCTAAAAAGATCAATCATTTCGCTACTAGATTTAAAATAGTGCTGATCAGATAATTTTAGTCTATTTGTATCATTAACATATGTTTTCTCACCAATACACATTAGAGCATCATGTGCCTCAAACATATTTTTATCCAAATAATAAATTTCATTAGTTGCAATAATAGGTAAATTAAACTTTTTAGAGATATTTAAATTAAAATTTTCAAATTCTTTTTCGTTTAGATCATTATGTCTTTGTATTTCAATATAAAAGTTATCTTTAAAAGTTTTGGACAATTTAGATAAAATATCATCTATCTCAATAAATAAACCTTTATTATATAAATTACCCATAAGACACCTTATTGACCCACTTAAGACTATTATACCTGAAGACTTTTTTAACAAATCATCAAAGTTACAATATGGTTCTGTAGTATCGGTATTATCTAAATATGATTTTGATGAAAGTTCTATAATATTTTTATATCCAACAATATTTTTTGCAATAAGAGGTATAAATCCTGTAAATTTCTTGTATTTAAATAATATTTGAGTTCCAACAATTGGTTGGGTTCCAACGGAAGATAAACTTTCAGAAAATTCAAGAGCGCCAGATAAGTTATATGAATCGGAAATACCTAATGATTGAATTTTGTTATTTTTGCAAAATTCTTTTAATTGATCAATTTTAATGGCTCCTTCACAAATAGAATATTGCGTATGTATTTTAAAATGATTAAATTTTTTGTTAATTGAATCTTTCATTAGTGATATTCATTTTACCATCAATCATTTTGATTTTACAATCGGCCATATTAGCAAAATATCTATTGTGGGTTGCAAATATTATAATTCTATTTTTGTTTTTAAGATTTAATAGAATTTTAAAAACTTGTTTTGCATTTTCAAAATCAAGGCTTCCAGTAGGTTCGTCTGCAAGTATAATTTCAGGATTATTTATTAACGCTCTTGCTATTGCTATACGTTGATTTTCTCCTCCTGATAATTCAGATGGAAAATGATTTAATCTTGACGAAAGACCAAAATTTTTGATTATTTTTTTTGCTATAATTATTGATGAATTTTGGTCATTAGATAAAAGTAAATTTGGCAAATAAACATTTTCAATGGCGGTGAAATCTGACAATAGATTTTTATCTTGATAAATAATGCCTATTTTTTTTGCTCTAATATCATCATTTATGATTTTGTTTTCAAAGTTAACTTTATTGTTATTAATTTCAATAGTTCCAGATGATGGAGTATCAATTAATGATAATAAATTTAGTAATGTTGATTTTCCAGAGCCAGAAGGTCCTATAATAGAATATATTTTTCCAGACTCAAACTTAAATGAAATATCATTTAAAACTTTTATAGATTTATTTTTTTCATATTTTTTGATTATATTTTTAATTTTTATAAAATTATTCATATTTTAATGTTTTAACTGTATCTAAAGATGAAGCTTTAGATGCTGGATAGATAGATACAATTATAGTTGTAATTATTGAACAAAAAGCAATTAAGATTATAGAACCCGGATCTATCTTAGCAGGCATTGAATTAAGAAAATATATTTCTTCAGGAAACAAAGTTACATCTAATATGTTTGAAATAAAAATTCTTATATTTTCAACATAATAGGAAAATAATGTTCCTATAACTATTCCAAAAATAGTTGCACCTGTACCTATGACAAAACCAATTAAAAAGAAAATTTTTTTTATTGACTTATTAGTTACACCAATAGATTTTAAGATACCAATATCTCTTGTTTTGTTTTTTACTAAAATTGTAAGTCCTGAAATTATATTAAATGCTGCAACAATTATTATTAAGGAAAGAATTATAAACATTACATTTCTTTCAACTTTTAAAGCAGAGAATAATGCCTTATTCATGTCAGCCCAAGTATAAACTAGCTCATCAGGAAAAAGTTTTAATAATTTAGTTTTATGAACTTCTATATTTTTTGGATTTTGAAAATAAAATTCTAAAAATCTTTCATTTTCATTTTTGTCAAAAAAGTTTTCTAGTGTTTCTAAATTTATGTATGCAATATTTGCATTATAATCTGATAAACCACTATCAAAAATTGATATAATTTTAAAAGATTCTTGTTTTGGTAACGATCCTATTAATGTTTGTACTCCAGAAGGAGACATAATTGAAATAGTATCACCTATATTTACATTTAAAGTAAAGCTCAATTCTCTTCCTATTGAAATAGAATTATTATTTAAATCTTTGGACCCAAAAAAATTTTTATTATTCATAATTTTAAGATCCTTTAAATCTTTTTGCAAATAACCTTTCAAAAGTATCCCTTTTGTATTATCTCTATTTAAAATTACCGCTTCTCCATCATTTGAAAACATATTGATTCCAAAATCACTATTATACTCAAATTTTAAACGTTTAGCGTATGGCTTCACTACTGCATGAGCATTAAAACCAACTATCTTATCAATTAGCTCTGTTCTAAATCCATTCATTACAGACATGACTATAATTAATACAGCTACTCCCAATGATATCCCTATAAATGAAAAAATAGATATAATATTTAAAAAACCATCATTTTTTCTGGTTTTTAAAAATCTTAAAGCAACTTCTTTTTCTAATTGCGAGATCAATTTGATTTAGCTTTATTAATTTGTGATGCTATTTCTTCAATTTTTATTTTTTGAGTTTCTTCACCCACTTCTTTAAACTCAAAAAGTTCACCCTCAGTTTTCTTTCCAATAATTAACTGATAAGGAACACCAATTAGATTAAATTTTTTAATTTTTGCTGATATATTTTCATCTGTATCATCAATAATTGCATCTACATTTTTTGATTTTAAATATTCAAAAATTTTATTTGATTTTTCTAAGTTTGATGAATCATTTTTACTAATCATTGGTATTATTGCACAGTCATAGGGTGATACAGAAATTGGCCATTTCATAATTTCATCTTTATCGTTATATTTTGCTTCAATTATGGCACCAACTAATCTTGAAACACCTATTCCATAAGAACCCATTTTAACAAATTCTTTTTTACCATTAAAATCAACAGAAGCGTTCATTGGCTTTGAATACTTGTCTCCGAAATAAAAAATATGACCAACTTCAATACCTTTTGTGTTAACTCTATGCTCTTTAAGCACTTTATTTTCAAAATCATCTTTATTGAATTTTTCATCGGTAACTGAATAAAATTTTTCATATTCATTTCTAAGTTTTTCTAGTGATGAACTTTCTAAAAGAGTTGAACTGTAATCAACGTCAAATATTCTTTTATCAGTGTAAATCTTGCTTTCTCCAGTTTCAGCCAATATTATAAATTCATGAGAAAGATTTCCTCCAATTGGTCCGGTATCAGCAGCCATTGGTATGGCTGACAAATTTAATCTTTTGAAAGTTCTTAAATATGATAGAAAAAATTTATTATAAGAAAAAAAAGCATCATCATCGGTTAAATCAAATGAATAAGCATCTTTCATATAAAACTCTCTACATCTCATAATTCCAAAACGGGGTCTAAGCTCATCTCTAAATTTCCATTGAATATGATATAAAAGTTGTGGTAAAGATTTATAAGATTTAATACTTGATCTAAATATTTCAGTTATTAATTCTTCATTTGTAGGACCATAAAGCATTTCTCTGTTCTGACGATCCTTAATTCTTAACATTTCTTCTCCGTAATCATCATATCTGCCACTTTCTTTCCAAATTTCTGATGATTGTATCGTTGGCATTAATATTTCTTGTACACCTACTCTATCTTGTTCCTCTCTAACTATTTGTTCTATTTTTTTCATAACTTTAAAACCTAAAGGTAACCATGAATAAATACCTGCTGAAGATTGTTTTATCATTCCTACTCTTAACATTAGTTGATGAGATTTAATTTTAGCTTCTGTAGGATTATTTTTTAATATAGGTATAAAAGATTTTGAAAAATACATTAAATCTGTAGATCCTTCATTTTAAATATTATTTTTTTAATAAATATATGAATATAAAAATTATTAATGTAATTAAAGTAGAATTAGCTATTTTTGTTAACATTTCTGCATTTTTTAACTAATCTTCTATATTCTAACTAGATTAATATTAGCCAAGGGTCTTTTCCCAGTCTTTTGTTTTGTAAATTTCCTACAAGTACTTTTAAGGGCATCTACTAAATTAGTTTCTTGTTTTTTATTATTTAAGGAAAATGATTTAACAGTTCTATCTATTTCATCTTCAAGTCCGTTTTGAAATTCTTCTTTTTCATAAATTGGCAGACCTCTAAAAGTGATAAGAGGTCTATTATGAATATTCCCTTTTGGCGTTATTAAAATTGTTGCCTCAATAAAACCGTTTGCAGATACATTTTTTCTTTCTTTAATAGATTGAGAATCTTCTTCAACACTTATTGATCCATCAACATAAATTCTTCCTGTTGGAGCTTTGTCGTAAATTTCAGGCTTATTACCAGGATATAATCTTACTATATCTCCATTCTCAACTTTAATTGGATATGGAACTTGCATCTCTTTCGCAAAATTAATGTGTTCTAACATATGTCTATGTTCACCATGCACTGGTATTACAGACTTTGGTTTTATCCAATTATACATATCTCTAAGATCTTCTCTATTTGGATGTCCTGATACATGAATATACTCACTTTCTTCAGAAATTACTTCTATACCTTCTTTAACGAGCTGATTATGTAATTTGTAAAGTTTTTTTTCATTACCAGGAATTATTTTTGAAGAAAAAATTACTGCATCGCCTTTTTCAATAAAAATATCTGGATGGGTATAATTTGATATTCTATTCATAGCTCCCATTGGTTCACCTTGGCTACCTGTGCAAAGATAAACTATTTTATCTCTTGAAATATTTTTTGCATCTCTTGCATCTAAAGGTTCAATAATATTATTTAAATATCCACACTGTTTGGCCGCTTTATAAATTCTATGCATTGACCGACCAACCAAAGAAATTTGTCTACCAATTTTTTCTGCACAGTAAAATGCAGTTTCCATTCTTGCAACATTTGAGGCAAATGAGGTTATAATAATTCTTTTATTTAGTCGCTCAGTAACTTTTAGCATATTTTTTCTAACATCTAACTCAGAACCAGCTCTACCTGCGCTAAATACATTCGTGGAGTCACAAATCATTGTAATAACTCCTTCTTTTCCTATTTCCTTTAATCTTTTTGAATTAATATTTTCACCTATTAACGGGTCGGAATCACACTTCCAATCACCTGTATGTAATATATTTCCTACAGGTGTTTCTATCTTTAATCCATTCGGTTCTAAAATTGAATGAGTTAATGTTACAAATTCAATTTTAAAAGGGTCTAAATTAAGAGTACTATTTAATTCAACTATTTTTAAATAGCCTGTTATATCAATTTTTTTTTCCTTAAATTTTTCTGTTACTAAGACCGATGTAAAAGGAGTTGCATAAATTTTACATTTAAGCTTAGGCCAAATATGTGTTATTGCACCTATATGATCTTCATGCGCATGTGTTAAAATGATTCCTAAAAGATCTTCTTTTTTATCAATTATAAATCCTGGATCGGGATATATCAAATCGATACCGGGAATACTATCATCAGCAAAAGTTACGCCTATGTCAACTATTATCCATTTTTGATTTTCAGGTTTTCCGTAAGCAAATAGATTCATGTTCATGCCTATTTCTCCAGATCCACCCAATGGACAAAAAATTAATTCTTCTTTCATTTATTTTGACAATACAGCAGCTTTTAAAACACCATTAATAGTTAAGTTTTTTTTTATTACAGTCTTCTTTTTAAATGAATTCTTAAACAAATGAGAATAACCGCCTGTTAGAATTATATTAAAAGGTTTCCCGGTTTGTTTAATAATCATTTTAATAATATTGTCAATTAGTCCAGCATAACCATGGTAAAAACCAGCTCTAATTGCAGAAATAGTATTTTTTCCAATAATGCTTTTTGTTTTTTCAAGTTTTATCTTTGGTATTAAAGATGCTTTGTCAGATAAAGTATTTAAAGATAAATCAACACCCGGGGCTAGAATGCCACCAATATAATTATCTTTTATTATAACGTCAAAATTAGTTGCCGTACCAAAATCAACAACAATAAAATTATTTTTTTTATCAATAACTGATATTGCATTAGCCAATCTATCTGATCCAATTTGTTTTCTGTTAACTTTAATTTTGAGCAACTTTTTTAGGTTTAAATTTTTTAATTCAACACATTTAATTTGAATTAAATTTTCAATAGTTCTTTTAATTTCCTTATAAGCGATTGGAACAACAGAGCTGAATAATACTTTAATTAACTTATATTTATATTTTTGAATAAATTTTAATTTTTTTTTTAAATATTTGTTATTTAATAAATTACTTTTGATGCGCATTTGTTTGATTAATTTTAATTCTTTATTAAATAAACAAATTTTTATATCAGTATTTCCTATATCGCCAATTAGATACATTAAAGCTTTAATCCTTGTATTTCTTTTCTAAAGTTAATTTAATTTTATTAATTAATTTTATTTTATTAATTTTTTTTTTACTATATTTATTTAAATAAGTTGTGGGGTAGTTTTCTATAATAGGACTTGTAATTATATTAATTCCAATTCCTATTATCAGATATTTAATATTATTTTTAAATATAATTTCTTGTAAAATACCGCAGACTTTTTGTTTATATATCAATATATCATTTGGTAATTTAACATGTGTTTTAACTTTTATTTGATTTGTAATAATTTTTTTTAATATGGATAAATTTAGAAAGGTTAGTTTTTTTATTGATAATTGATTGTTAATTTTAAAGAAAATTGTAAGAAATAAATTTCCCTTTTTTGATATCCATTTTTTTCCTCTCTGACCTTTTCCATTAGTTTGTATATCGCTAGATATTATACCATTTTTTTCACCTCTTTTGATTAACCTAATAGCTGTTTCGTTGGTACTTTTTACTTTTTTAAAAAAAAATTTCTTTAACCTCATTAAATAATATTTATCTTTGAAATTATTTCAGTTAATCCACTAGGATAAATAAAGTAAGCAGTAATAAATATTGTAGATAAAATTAAAGTTAATTTAAGACCTGCGGGATGTTTTTTTTCATACATTTCTTTTTCTGGATCAAAATAAATAATCTTGATTATTCTTAGGTAATAAAAAGCTGCTAAAACAGTTGATAGTAAACCAACTACAGCTAGGAAATACATTGAGCGTTCTATAACAGCCATAAAAATATAAAATTTAGCAAAAAAACCTGCAAGAGGTGGTATTCCTGCTAATGAAAAAAGTATAACCATCATTGAGAATGCAAGCAATGGATGGTTTTTTGATAATCCTGAAAGATCCTCAATTTTCTCAAAGTATTTTTCTTCTCTTTTAAGCATAAAAAGGCAACTAAAAAAAGCTAAATTCATGACTAGATAAATTGTTATATAGTTTATTGAACTTTGAATACCTTGATTTGTACCAACGGACAAACCTGCTAAGGCATAGCCCATATGACCAATTGAACTATACGCTACTAAACGTTTTAAATTAGTTTGACCTATTGCTGCAACCGCACCAAAAACCATTGATGCTATAGATATAAAAATTATTATCATTTGCCACTGATCAATCATATTTGCGAATGGTACATATAGAAATCTTATAAAAACAGTCAATGCTGCTATTTTTGGAAGTATAGTAAAAAATATCGTTACAGATGTTGGGGAACCTTGGTATACATCTGGTGCCCACATATGAAAAGGAACTGCTGAAATTTTAAATGCTAAACCTACTAAAACAAAAACTATACCAAAAGTTAAACCATACTCGGCTTGACCTGAGTTAATAAATATTTCATTAAAATTAGTTGTTTCGGTAAAACCATAAATTAGAGAACATCCATATAATAATAATCCTGATGATAGGGCACTTAAAATAAAATACTTTAAACCTGACTCAGTTGATAATAAATTATCTCTATTAAATGATGCTAAAACATAAAGAGCTAGTGATTGTAGCTCTAATCCCATATAAAAAACAATAAGATCATTAGAGCTTATCATAACCATCATTCCCAAAATTGCACTAAGGATCAAGATTGGGTACTCTATTTTGTCAATTTTATTAATTTGAAGGTATTTTGATGATGCCAACATTACAAAAATTCCAGATACAATCATAATTATTTTCATAAAATTAGATAAATTATCAATTTTATAACTTTTATTGAATAATGAAGTTTCAGTAATTGAACTTAAATTAAAAACAATAGCTAAAAGAATTAATAAACTTACTATTGTCAAATTATAAATTAGAGAAGAACTTTTTTTTTTAAACACCCCAATTATTAAAAATAACATTATTGCTAATGAGATAAAAATTTCTGGTAATATTAAATTTAAGTTTTCCATTAATTTTTATATACTAAATTAGTTTTAATTTTTGTATCGTAAGTATTTAAAAGATTATCAATTGAGGTTTCCATAGAGTTAATTAATGGCTCAGGGTAAAAGCCAAAATAAATTATGGGTATAACTAAACTAAAAAGAATTAAAATCTCAAACCTTTTCAAGTCTGTCATTGATTTTAATTGACTGTCTATTATTTCACCAAATATTATTCTTTTATAAAGCCACAGCATATAAGCAGCACCTAAAATAACTCCTAAACTTGCTATAGTAGCAACTAAAAAACTTTTTTTGAAAGCACCCATCAAAATTAAAAATTCACCAACAAATCCACTGGTCCCAGGTAGCCCTAAAGATCCTAAAGTAAAAACCATAAATACTATTGCATATTTTGGCATTATTTGAACTAAACCACCATATCTATCAATTAATCTTGTATGATGTCTTTCGTAAACAACGCCTACACATATAAATAACGCTGCAGATACAAGTCCATGACTGATCATTTGAAATATACTTCCTTCAATACCCTGTTGTGTCATAGTAAATATCCCTAATGTGACAAATCCCATATGCGCTACAGAGGAATATGCTATTAATTTTTTCATATCTTCTTGCATTAGAGCTACTAGTGAAGTGTAAATTATTGCTACTAAGCTCAAAAAATATACCAAAGGTACAAAATATTCTGAAGCTATAGGAAACAGTCCAAGAGAAAATCTTATAAAACCATATCCAGCCATTTTAAGTAATATAGCAGCTAATAATACAGACCCAGCAGTTGGTGCTTCAACATGAGCATCCGGTAACCATGTGTGCACTGGCCACATTGGAGTTTTAACAGCAAATGAACTGAAGAAGGCCAACCATAATAAATTTTGATACTTAGTGTCTATTCCAATTTCATATAATTTTTCAACATCTGTTGTTCCTGTGATCCAATAAATAGAAATGATTGCAACTAGCATTAATACTGAGCCTAATAATGTATAGAGAAAAAATTTAAATGCAGAGTAAACTCTTCTTTTACCTCCCCAAATACCAATAATTAAAAACATCGGTATTAATCCTGCTTCAAAAAATAAATAAAAAACTAATAAATCAAGAGAACAGAAAACACCAATCATGAATGTTTCCATAACTAATATTGCAATCAAAAAATCTTTTAATTTTTTTTTAATAGTTGAGTTAACTAAAATTATACAAATTGAAGTAATAAAGGTTGTTAAAATAATAAATAATATTGAAATACCATCTATGCCAACTTTATAGTTAACAAAACCCAACAACCATTCTCTATTTTCAACAAATTGGAATTTTGTTGAATCTTTATCGAACAAATACCATAAATAAATCGAAAGTATAAAATTAGCGATTGCTATGAATAATGCAATATACTTACTTGCTTGGTATTTGCCACTTGAAGACTTTACAAAAAAAATAAAAAGAGCTCCGATTAATGGTAATAAAATTAAAGATGATAATATTGGAAAGTCCATTAATTAACCAAAAGTAAAGTTAAAAGTATAGAAAATCCTATAAGCATAACAAACGCATACTGGTAAATATATCCACTTTGAAATTTTACTGCTTTTAACGAAAAATATTTTATTAATTGAGATAAGCCATCAGGACCAAATTTATCTATGATAGAAATATCAATTTTTTTCCAAAAAAAATAACCAATTTTTTTTGAGGGTTGTACAAAAATATAGTCATAAATTTCATCAAAATACCATTTATTTTTTAAAAAAAGATATAAAGATTGGTTAGAGTTTACGATTGATTCAACAATTTTTTTATTTTTAAGAAATAAATAAAAAGATAATGGTATCGATATAACTACTAAAACTGGGGTTAAAAATAAAAACCAGCTTGGAGGATGATCTTTGCTTAAGGGTTCTAAAAATTTTATAGAACTTGACCAAAATTCATAGGATGTCTCATGTCCTATAAATAAATCTTTAAATACAATACCTGAAAAAACTGCACCTATTGCTAACAATATCAATGGTAATAGCATTGTCATTGGAGACTCATGTACAGTATCAATTTTTATTTTTGAATTATTAAATGTTCCATGAAATGTTTTAAATATTAACCTCCAAGAATAAATTGAAGTTAATAAAGCTGTAAATACACCAATACTTGATGCATAATAACCAAGATTACTTCCTCTTAAAAATGCAAACTCGATAATTGCATCTTTTGAATAATAACCTGAAAATAAAGGAAAACCAGTTAAAGCTAATGTTCCTATAATCATTAAAACATATGTATACGGGAGTCTTTTCCACACACCTCCCATTTTATTAATATCCTGCTCATCTTTAAATGAATGTATTACTGAACCTGATCCTAGGAATAACAAAGCTTTGAAAAAAGCATGTGTAAATAAATGAAACATTGCAACACTATAAGCCCCAACCCCAGCAGCAAAAAACATATATCCAAGTTGACTACAAGTTGAATAAGCAATAATTTTTTTTATATCAGTTTGTACTAACGCAACACTTGCAGCAAAAAAAGCTGTGGACATACCTACTATAGTAATGATTGATAAAGCTAATTCTGAATATTCGTAAATAGGTGAACACCTAACTACTAAAAATACACCAGCAGTCACCATAGTTGCCGCATGAATTAAGGCTGATACTGGAGTAGGACCTTCCATTGCGTCAGGAAGCCAAGTGTGAAGAAAAATTTGAGCAGATTTACCCATTGCTCCTATAAATAAAAGTATGCAGATTAAATCAACAGCGTCAATGTTTATACCTAGAAAAGATAATTTAATATCTAAAATCTCCGGGATTTTTTGAAAAACTTCATTGTAGTTTACTGTTCCAAAAATATAAAAAATTAAAAAAATTCCCAGTGCAAATCCAAAATCACCCACTCTATTAACTAGGAAAGCTTTGATAGCTGCAGCATTTGCACTTGGTTTTTTAAACCAAAAACCAATTAAAAAATATGAGCTTAACCCTACGCCTTCCCACCCAAAAAATAACTGAATAAAATTATCTGAAGTTACAAGAGTTAACATTGCAAAGGTGAACAAAGATAAATAAGACATGAATCTAGCTTTATGAGGATCATGAGACATATAGCCAATGGAATAAATATGAACTAGAGAAGAAACCAAAGTAACCACCACTAACATCACTGAAGATAATGCATCTATATTAATTGACCAATTAACATTTAGAGATCCTGAATTAATCCACGTTGTAATTACAATATTATCTTCGTAACCAACGGTTATAACTCTATAAAAAATAACCAATGAAAGTAATGTCGATATTGAAACAAATAAACTTGTAATAATTTCACAACTTCTATCTCCAAGTAATTTTCCAAAAAAACCAGAAATTATTGCACCTAACAAAGGTAAAAATAAAATTAAATATTCCATTTTATCCTTTTAACCTATGTATTTCTTCAACTCTTATTGTTCCAGAATTTCTATAATAAATAACAATTATAGCTAAGCCAATAGCAGCTTCGGCTGCGGCGACTGTTAAAATAAAAAGAGTAAAAATCTGACCACTTAAATCATTTATAAAGATAGAAAATGATACTAGATTTATATTTACCGCAAGCAATATAAGCTCTATGCTCATTAAAATTACGATAACATTTTTTCTATTTAAAAAAATACCAACTATGCCGATGATAAATATAATTGCCGCAAGTGTTAAATAATGTCCTAGTCCAATACTATACATCTATCTTAACTCCTTTATTACTTTCAGGTTCTGTAAGAACTACACCATCTTTTTTTTCCCTAGATATTTGCTTGAAATAACTTTGTTTTTTTACACCTAATCTTTCCCTAAATGTTAATACTATTGCTCCAACCATAGCAACAAGCAGAATCATGCCTGACAGCTGAAATAAGTGAATATAATCGGTGTAAATAACATTACCGAGCGATTGTGTGTTGGTTATGTTTGAATTAATTTTAATTGAAATAGAGTCAGCTAAATCAGGTTTATATTTCCATCCTCCTATAACGATTAATAATTCAGAAAATATAATTAAACTTACTAATAATCCTATTGGTATATGTGTACTTTTAATTTCTGAAGAAAACCATTCATTTTTTTGTTGAGCAACGTTGAGCATCATAACTACAAATAAAAACAAAATAGCTACAGCGCCAACATAAACAATTAACATAATCATACCTAAAAATTCAGCACCAATCATAATAAATAGAAAAGAAATACTTATAAAATCTAATATTAAAAAAAAAACTGAGTGAACTGTATTTTTAGATACAGTTACCATTATAGCCGAAAAGATTGCTATAAAGGAAAAAGTATAAAAAAATATTGCATGTGCTATCATTTTGTTTATCTGTGAGAGCTATCTGCGTTAATGTTTGCTGCTAGTATACTTTCCCATCTATCTCCATTTTCTAATAATTTTTCTTTGTTATAATAAAGCTCTTCTCTTGTTTCTGTTGAAAATTCAAAATTTGGACCTTGAACTATTGCATCAACAGGACACGACTCTTCACATAATCCACAGTAAATACACTTAATCATATCAATATCATATCTAGTAGTTTTTCTACTTCCATCTTCTCTTTCTTTAGACTCGATTGTGATGGCTTGCGCTGGACAAACTGCTTCACATAATTTGCAAGCAATACATCTTTCTTCTCCATTAGGATACCTTCTTAAGGCATGCTCACCTCTTGTTCTTGGGCTTATGGCACCTTTCTCATGTGGATAATTAATTGTTTTTTTTTGCTTAAAAATTTCTTTAATAGCAATTATTAAACCAGTTAAAAAATCAATCATAAATATGGTTTTTAATAATCTTGAAATTTTCATATTAATTTACCGGTAACAAATCAAAATATAATAAATAACTTGCGGTTAAAACAACCCATGATAAAGATAAAGGAAGAAATATCTTCCATCCTAGTTTCATTAATTGATCATATCTATATCTGGGAACTGTTGCTTTAACCAAAGAAAAAAGTATAAACAAAAATAACATTTTAGAAATCATCCACAAAGGTCCGGGTATTGTATTAAAGGGAAACATATCAATAGGAGATAGCCATCCACCAAGAAATAAAATTGAACCTAAAGAACACATTAATAATATGTTTGCATATTCACCAAGCCAAAACATTGCATACATCATGCCAGAATACTCAGTTTGATATCCTGCAACTAACTCAGCTTCGGCTTCTGGCAAGTCAAAAGGTGGTCTGTTAGTTTCTGCTAATGCAGATATAAAAAAGATAATAAACATTGGAAACAATGGTATGATAAACCATAAATTTTCTTGAGCTTTAACTATATCACTTAAATTTAAAGAACCAACACAAAGCAAAACATTAATTATAATTACACCTATAGAGACTTCATACGAAACCATCTGAGCTGCAGACCTGATTGATCCTAAAAAAGGATATTTAGAATTTGATGCCCAACCACCCATTATTATTCCATAAACACCTAAAGAAGAAACAGCAAATATATAAAGTATACCAACATTAATATCAGCAAGAACAAAAGTTTCACTGAATGGTATAACAGCCCAAGCAATTAGGGCCAAAGTCATTGTAACAATTGGAGCTAGTATAAATATAATTTTATTCGAACTTGCAGGAACTATAATTTCTTTAAATATATACTTCAACGCATCAGCTAGTGATTGAAATAAACCAAATGGACCAACAACATTTGGACCTCTTCTTTTTTGAACAAAAGCCCAAATTCTTCTATCTAACCACACAATTAAAGCTACAGCGGTTAATAAGGGTATTAAGAGAAATATGATTTTATATACTTCGGATAATAATATTAAAAAATATTCCATCATTATCCATCAGTTCCTGTTTTTTTTAAATTTGAAGATGATTTCTTGCAATCACTCATGGTTTTTGATGCTCTAGCAATAGAATTTGAATGATAGTAATCTAAATCATCAACATAAATTTTTTCATTAATAAATTCATAATTAGGTACTTCGAATATTTTGTCTTTATTTAAATTTAAATAATTTTTCATTACGTTAATTAATTCTTCTTTATTAGTGTATAGACTTTTTCTTTTTATAGATGCAGCGAGTTCATTTATAATTTGCCAATCTTCCTTTGCTTCACCAGGAGGATAAGAAGCATTATAGGCTTTTTGCATTCTTCCTTCTAAATTAGTATAATAACCATCTTGTTCAGTGTATGCTGCTGATGGTAAAATAATATCAGCCATTTCTGCTCCACGGTCACCATGGCTTCCTAAATATATAATAAATTCATTTTTTTTTATAAATTTTAAATTATCTTGTCCAAATAAAAAAATTATATCAAATTCATTATTTTTAATTTTTTCTAAAGTATTATTATTACCATTATTTGAACTTAATATTCCTAGATCATAAGCGCCAACTGTAGATGCATTATTTGATAAAATATTCAAGGCATTCCATTGATGACTTATTTTTTTGTTTGCTAACAAGTATTTTTTTAACTCTTCAAAAACATATGGCGCAGATTTCATTTTTAATAATGATTGACCTAAAACTATGATTGGTTTTTGAGATTGTTTTATTAAATCAGATAATTTATGCTCATCATTTACAATCTCATTAATTATTTTTGTAGAATTTTCAAATTCAGTGTATGGGTAAGTTAGATCACCTACATTGCCTATAGAAAAAATATCAGTATTATTATTTAAATAAGCTTTTCTTATTCTTGAATTTAAAATTGTAGCTTCATATCTTGGGTTTGTACCAATTAATATAATTAAATCAGCTTCTTCAATTCCTGTGATTTTTGAATTAAATATATAATTGCTTCTATTTTTTGAATTTACATAAAAATTTTCACTTCTTGAATCTAAATTTTTTGATTTAATAGTTTTTTCAAAAAATTCTTTAATCGCAAATAAAGACTCCATATTTATCATATCACCTGTAATACCTGCAATTTTTGCCGAAGGTGCTTTAGAAATTTTATCAAATATTTTTAAATAGGACTCTTTCCATGATATTTTTTCAAACTTATTTTTTGTTTTAAAATATGGTACATCTAACCTTTGATTTTTTAAACCATCGCAGGCGTATCTGGTTTTATCTGATATCCATTCTTCATTAATTTCTTCATTAATTTTTGGTAAAACTCTTTTTACTTCCCATCCATACGTGTCGACTCTAATATTTGATCCAACTGCATCCATAACATCGATAGTCTCTGTTTTTTTTAATTCCCAGGGTCTTGCTTCGAATACGTACGGTTTTGAGGTTAATGCCCCAACTGGACATAAATCAATAACATTAGCTGATAATTCAGACTCCATTGCTTTTTCTAGATAAGTAGTGATTTGCATATCTTCACCTCTTCCAATAGCTCCTAATTCAGGAACACCTGCTACTTCAGTTGCAAACCTTATACAGCGAGTACAATGTATACATCTTGTCATTTGAGTTTTAATCAATGGTCCCATATATTTTTCAGGTACATATCTTTTGTTTTCTTTAAATCTACTTTTATCAATTCCATAAAACATTGATTGATCCTGAAGATCACACTCACCACCTTGATCGCAGACGGGACAATCAAGTGGATGATTAGCAAGAAGAAACTCCATTACACCTTTCCTAGATTTTTCAACTTTTTCTGTATTCGTTTTAATTACCATTCCATCTGCAGCAGGCATTGCACAAGAAGCAACGGGTTTTGGTGATTTTTCTAATTCAACAAGACACATTCTACAGTTTCCAGCTATAGAAAGTTTTTCATGATAACAAAATCTTGGAATTTCAGCTCCAGCTAATTCGCATGCTTGAAGTACAGTTAATCCATCTTCAACTTCTACTTCAATATCATTTACTTTCAATTTAAGCATTTTCTTTCTCTAATAAATGTTGATCAACTAAATAAGGAACATTTTTTTTCTGTTTAACTACAGGATCAAATTTATTTCTTTCAATTATTTCCTCTTTAAAATTTCTTATTAAGCCTTGTACTGGCCAGGCTGACCCTTCTCCAAAAGCACAAATTGTATGGCCTTCAATTTGCTTTGTAACATCCATTAGCATGTCAACTTCATCTCTTGTAGCTTCACCTTTAGCCATTCTTTCTAGCATTCTCCACATCCATCCTGAACCTTCTCTGCAAGGTGTACATTGTCCACAACTTTCATGTTTATAAAATCTAGCAATTCTTGCCATACATTTAATAATGTCTTGATCCTGGTTTATAACAACTATT
>Ga0208261_1000186_pt1 | contig 26548 bp, 25 predicted proteins | sample Knorr_S7_td_DCM__FD_185595 | JGI IMG/M metagenome (GOLD analysis project Ga0208261, IMG submission 185595) | Marine microbial communities from Southern Atlantic Ocean transect - Knorr_S7_td_DCM_ad_131m_LV_B (SPAdes) (version 3) | ecosystem: Environmental > Aquatic > Marine > Oceanic | place...
TTCTAATTAATAAGGGTGATGAGTTAAAATTAGTCTATCCTCAAGAAGGTGCGGAGCCTTCAAAATACGAACATCTAGAATTTGATTATTTTTCATTACAACCAATGGATAGTGATCAACTCGAGGAAAATACTAAGAAAACAATTGAATATTGCAATCAACATCCCCTTTGGAGACTTAGCCTTCAAACACATAAATTTTTGGGTATACCTTAAGAAATATAATGGAAATTTATAAAGATATCACATTTGAGGCAGCGCACCTGCTTCCAAATCTTCCCGATGATCATAAATGTCGTAGGCTTCATGGGCATTCATTTATGGTCCGTGTTACTTTAGATGGACCAGTTAATAAAAAAGTTGGTTGGGTTGAAGATTTCGCTGAAATAAAAAAAGCATTCTCACCAATATATGATCAGCTAGATCATCATTACTTAAATGATGTTGAAGGCTTAGAAAACCCTACCAGTGAAAACCTTGCTAAATGGATATGGAATAAATTGATCGGACAATTGAAATATCTAAGTGCAATTGAAGTGAAAGAAACGTGTACTTCAGGATGCGTATATAGAGGTGAAGATGGCTAAAGCTGAAGGAAAATATTTTGAGTTTGATGATGAAGATCAGATTAATCCTGATTTTTTAGAAACCTTTCCATTTGACAGTCCAGATCAATATATAATGACTGAGACCGATGAGTTTAGTGCAGTATGTCCATTTAGCGGACTTCCAGATTTAGCATATGTGCAAATTGAATACTATCCAACTGGAGGTAAATGCATAGAGTTAAAATCATTGAAATACTATTTTGTGAGTTTTAGAAATGTTGGGATTTATCAAGAAGCTGCAACAAAAAGAATTTATATGGATTTAAAAAATGCTCTGGGTACTGAAAAAATTAAGGTAACAACAATTTACAACACACGTGGTGGGTTTGACACGACGTGCATTGAGGGTAAATTGGATTAGTATTTTTGGTATGAATCGCAAAGCATTTTAGTTAATTTCGTTACCACTTTTTATTAGAATAAAGATTAAATCTAAAATATTGATGAGCCGGTAGCTCAGTTGGTAGAGCAGTGGCCTTTTAAGCCATTGGCCGTGAGTTCGAGTCTCACCCGGCTCACTATTCGGAATAGGTAAATTACCGAGCATAAACCCACCGTAATCGGTGGGTTTTTTGTTTAGTTAGCACAACCTTCTTTGCAGTCCGCCATGGTTTCAAATGGAACCACACCCCCACATCCACCCCATATAAATTCTTTACACTGTTCTGCATCAATGTCATAATAATATCGTGGAAATGCAGCCATACACAATCCTGGATCAGGGATTAAATAGCACGCATCACTTAAAGGTTCAGTTTTATCCTTTTCTTGATTATTATTACATCCAGTATTCATAAATACAAGTAAGAATATTAATCCTGCTTTGTATCGTTTCATTTATTTTTTAAAACCTAAAGTTTAAACCAATAAAAGGTAAAATAAAGGTATCACCACCATCTTCATCCGAAGTTCCTCCCAGCAGAGTGCCGCCCCAAATACCCATTTTTACTTGGGCTCTCCTGCTCAAGTTCAATTCTCCTCCAAGCGAAATGGTTGGCACAAAACCAGAGAATCCCAAATGCATAACTGCCTGTCCTGATAAAACATAATAAAAAGAAAGTTTCGATTTTTTATAATAATGTTTCCATCCTGCAGATCCTGTAAATGCCATTAACATAGTACTTCCACCAATAAAATACTCATCCATTTCTGTCTGTCTAATATTATAGGTATAGCCAATGAGACCAAATCCAGTTTTATCATCAAGAAATCCAAGGGATATATTATGCTTAACAATATCTTGAGCGAAAAGTGGAAATACAAATAATATGAGCCAGGCTCGTTTCATTGTGATTTTATATATCTTTTGTAAAACAAATAAAGACCTTCGCCAACCATAGCATACCCTAAAATAATTGGACGCTCTATGTAATCCATAGCCCGTAAGTAAATCAATAAACTACCAAACAATAGCAGCATGACAATCACTATAAAAGGATAATTTTTATCAAATGATTTAAACCAGTTCATCATTTTTTCAGCTCTTTTAAAATCCACTCTTCTGGATCAATGTAAATCGAATCAGGTTTCATGCTAGAAATTATATCAAATGATTGGGTTTTCTGATCGACTTTTATTGGTATACATTCATTATTGTCCCAGCATAATTGACTTTCAAAAATAAAGGTGGGCCAGTCTTTCTTTTGAGTCTGATTAATAGTAACTATCGTTTTGCCTTTTCCATTTTTTTTAGGATACCAATTTTGTTCAATTTCTATAATTGGATATCCAGGGCTAAAAATCCATTGATCAAAAAAATATTTGAGATCTTTTCCTGAAACCTGTTCCATAACCCCCATAAAATCACTAGTCAATGCCGTTTTGTTATTATATTGAGCATAATACTTTGAAACCCCTTTAAAGAATATTTCATCTCCCACTAATCCCCTTAACATGTGCAATACCCATGCTCCTTTAGGGTAATTATTTGAATTCAATAATTTAAATAAATCCCTGACTTCGTAATCAACAATAGGTCTATTGGTAGCTTTAGATTCAAGAATCCTATTTTTACTTTTCTCCATTCTTTCATTAAAATTATCTTTACCGTCACTCTGTTCAAAAAAAAGCGCTCCGAAATAAGTTGCAAAACCTTCGGACAGCCATAAATGATACCACTCTTTTTCCGTGACTGAATCTCCAAACCATTGGTGGGCAATCTCATGTGAAACCGTACCCTCTATATTCCTGCCCTTTGCAATTGCTCCTTGAGAATAAAATATAGCCGACGCATTTTCCATCCCACCAAAACGCGTTGAAGATTGGACGTTTGCTAATTTCTCATAAGGATATGGTCCAATTTTTGTTGAAAAGAAATTCACCATTTCAACCGAACGCATAAAAGAAGGCCTGGATTTTTCAGTATCTTCAGGAAAAGTCCAATTAGAGACCTCAATACTACCATCGGCTCTTAAGGATGAAGGGGAATAAGCAAAATTGGCTACACCCAATGTTGTTATATCCATTTCAGCAGCACCAATCACCATATTATAGGTTGGTATTGGAACAGTAGACTTCCATTTCCAGGTACGCCTTGATTCCTTTGGGCCAATTGCATCTAGCTTTGAAGTCTTCGGCTTTTCTACTAGAGCGCCATTTGCTATAACTTTCCATTTAGATGGGGCATGAATAGTAAAACTAACCGTAGCTTTGTCGCTGGGGTGATCTTTAGATGGAAACCAAAAGCGAGCTCTATTTGGCCAATTATCTGCAAAGACAGAACGCTTTCCATGTACATTTTCCCCTATAATTAAACCATCATCAGGTTTGCCGCTGTATGCAATATTAATTGTTAGTATTTGATTTGCTTTATACTTTTTCGAATCTATAAAAATCTTTCCCTTTGTATAATTGTAGTTTACCCTGGAATTATTTATCAAAATATTTTGAATACTAAGACCAGTAAAATCTAATGTTATCTTATCAATATTTTCTTTTAAGGCTATAGCAATAATTGCATTGCCAGCGATTTCATCTGACCTTTCACCCAATCCAATCTCTAGATCATAGCTTAATACATCATATTCATTTGTGTACTCATTCTGATAAGGGGCAACCCCTGATTTAATCGGTGCAGGTTCTTGGCTAAGTAAAAAAGGGATCAAAAGGAAAATGATAGATATTTTTTTCATGATTATGTTTGATTGGTCATTAATTGTTGGGCTATTTGCGATACGCCCGCTTCAGCTTCTACCGTAATTATATTAAAATTATTACTATTCATATTTTCATTCCCCTTGGGATCAATATAATAACGATCCGCGTAACTTGGAAGATAATCAATTAATCCAGATGCCGGATAAACTGATAAGGATGTTCCAATAACAATCGCTATATCTGCATTTTGAAATATTGGAATAGCTTCATTAATCATAGGGACAGATTCACCAAACCATACTATGTGCGGTCGTAACTGATGACCTTTTTCGCAGGTTTGCCCTATCTTCATCTCCCAATCAACAAGATCATAAACCAAATTAGGATCGCCGCAACTACGAGCTTTATTTAGCTCTCCATGCAAATGCAGCACTTTTGATGATCCAGCGCGTTCATGTAAATCATCAACATTTTGAGTGACAATAGTTACATCAAACATCTTTTCAAGATCATATAGGGCTGCATGTGCTTTGTTTGGCATGGCGCTATTTACCTGCTGTCTTCGTTCATTATAAAATTTCAAAACTAATTCGGGGTCTCTATTCCATGCCTGAGGAGTAGCAACATCTTCAACCCGATGATTTTCCCATAGCCCATCGCTATCACGAAACGTCTTTAATCCACTTTCTGCGCTAATCCCCGCACCGCTTAGAACTACTATTTTTTTCATACTAAAAACTAGATAATTATCTTATATCAAAATAAAAAAATTTGCTCTTTCTGATTCCACTATAGTATGTGTATAATAATACATATATGCCTGACCAGTCAAAACTAAAACGCGTTTTATCACTTATGGATGCTACCATGATAAATGTTGGAGGGATTCTTGGCTCTGGGATTTTTATGGTACCAGCCACCGTTGCATTATACGCATCTTCTAGCTCGCTTTTTTTTATGGTATGGATTATTGGTGGAATAATCAGTTTATTTGGAGCACTCTCAGTTGCTGAGCTTGGCGCCGCAATGCCTAAAGCAGGCGGGCAATATGTTTACTTAAATAAAGCCTATGGCTCCGTATGGGGTTTTTTGTACGGCTGGTCAGCTGTTGCAGTTATTAACACTGCATCAATAGCTGCGGTTGGCGTTGCGTTCGCTGAATATTTAACATTTTTCTTTTCACTGAGTAACTATGATATAAAAAGTGTCGCTATTGCTTCTATTATTATATTAACAATAATAAATATCGTAGATGTAAAATCTGGTGCTCGATTTCAAAATTGGTTTACGCTTGCTAAAATTGGGTCTATTGCAATGGTGATCATATTGGGTTTGTTTTTAGATGGTGGATCAACAAAAAATTTATCTCCTTTTTTTACGGACCAGTCCTTTTCTTCGCTTATAGGACCTTTAGGCCTTGCGATGGTGGCAGTGCTTTGGACTTTTGATGGTTGGATTTTTATTACTTATGTCGCCGGTGAAGTGAAAAACCCAGGCCGCAATATTCCCTTATCTATAGTCTTTTGTATGATAATTATTGTGACAGTGTATTTGGCTCTTAACTATGTATTGGTATATGCGCTTGGATTTGACAAAATGATCGGCTCAGAATTAGTAATGTCTGATGCTGCTACAGTATTTTTAGGTGGCTATGGCGGATCTATTGTTACGATCATTATTTTAATTTCATTAATTGGCGCAAATAATGGATTTGTGCTTGCCAGCGCACGCATTAATTATGCTATGGCAGAAGATAATTTATTTTTTAAAAAAGCGGCTATCATTCACCCAAAATATAATTCCCCGGCCAATGCATTAATTATTCAATGCGTATGGGCATGTATCCTTACCTTTACAGGCACTTTTAATCAGTTAATAACCTATATTATTTTTGCTTCATGGATATTTTATGGAATGTCTGCTGGCGCAGTGATAATCCTTAGAAGAAAAAACCCTGAACTTACAAGGCCCTATAAAACACCTTTTTATCCATGGATACCAATTACTTTTATCTTATTTGCTATTTTTCTTACCATCAATACAATCATGGAAGCTCCAAGAGATGCAGGAATTGGAACAATTCTAATCGTGGCGGGTCTTCCGTTTTATTATTATTGGAAAAAAAATGCATGATATAAAAAATAAAATCAATAAAGCAATTAATGATAATAAAGATGAGATAATAGCGTTTGTTCAAGAATTAGTCAGAACCCCTAGTCTCGCAAATCATGAATCTGGCGTGCAACAAATTATTCATAATAAACTTAATTCCATTGGGCTTAGCTCTAAAATTATTCCTGTTATTTTTAGTGAACTTGAACACCATCCTGCATTTAACGATGATGGTTTCTCTCCTGATTCACGAATCAATGTTACCGCAGCATGGAAAGGGAAAAATAATGCCAAGTCGCTTATCTTAAATGGCCATGTTGATGTCGTTCCAATAGGCCCTGAAAAACTATGGGATGATGATCCTTTCTCTGGCAATATTATTGATGGTAAAATCTATGGTAGGGGATCCTGTGATATGAAAGCAGGTTTATCTTCCGGACTTTTTGCAATTTCCATTTTAAAATATTTAGGCTTTGCCCCTGATGGTGATATTATTTTTCAATCAGTAGTTGGTGAAGAATCTGGTGGCTGTGGAACCTTAACAAATATTGTAAAGGGGTATAATGCAGATGCTGCCATTATACTTGAGCCAACTTCGCTTAAGCTATCTCCAATTCAATCTGGCGCCCTAACATTTAGATTAAAAGTCTCAGGTAAAGCTACCCATGCCTCAATGAGATGGGATGGTATAAGCGCTATTGAGAAATACTCCTTAATCCATCAATCAATCATTAATTTTGAGAAAGAACGCCATGACTCTTTTGATGTTGAATACTATCAATCTAAAGATAGGGTCGCCCCTATAAATATTGGAACAATTGAAGGTGGGCAATGGCATTCTACAGTACCTGAATCCATCATTGCTGAAGGGCGACTTGGAGTTTTTCCTGGCGAATCTAATGCAAAAGCAAGGCAATGCTTTGAAGATCATATAAATAAATTTGCTCAATCGGATAATTGGTTAAAGGACCATCCTCCTGTAATTGAATGGTTTGAAGGGCAATTTGAGTCAGGTCAAACATCATTAGATCATCCATTAATAAAAGAGCTAGGTAAAACATATACTAACGTTTCAAATCAAGATGCCATTATTGAAGGGGTTACCTATGGATCAGACTTGCGCCTGTTTACCAATCATGCTAATATTCCCAGCGTTCTTTTCGGTCCGGGCGATGTAAGGCTGGCCCATGCAGCCAATGAAAACATCCCAATTAGTGAAATTTTAATTTCAACCGAAGTAATTGCAAACATGATAGTTAATTGGTGTGGAGGAAATTTTGAATAAAGAATTTGGTTGTCAAGATATGACTAAACCAATAAAGCGCATATTGATAAAACATCCAAATAGCGCATATAAAACCCAAGCAAATATTGATGAGCAAGCTAAAAATTTGAATTATTTTGGCACACCTAATTTTGAGCAAGCAATCAATGACTACAATAAATTTCTAAATATACTAAAAAGCTTTGATATTGAAATCCACACCCTACCTGCAGATAACAAAACGAGTCTTGATTCAATCTATACCCATGATCCTTGTCTAATATCAAATTCTGGGGTGATACTTTGTTCAATGGGAAAACAGTTACGTAAAAGTGAGCCTGAAATGATTGCGAATTATTTTTCTTCAATCGGCATACCTATCGCAGGTGAGATAACACCTCCCGGAAATCTTGAGGGTGGTGACATCGTATGGATAGATGATCGAACTGTTGCTGTGGGTGTAGGCTACCGATCAAATCTAGAAGGTATTAATCAATTAAAATCAATATTAGGCAGTGATGTAGATACGATAATTCCAGTAGACCTACCGCACTGGACAGGTCCCGACGATTGCCTTCACTTAATGAGTAATGTAAGCCCTATCGATTCTAATCTTTTTTTGGTTTATTCTCGATTGCTACCAGTATCGTTTAGGCAATATCTTCTTGATAGAAAAATTGAACTTATTGAAGTTCCAGATGAAGAATATGATTCTATGGGATGTAACGTTTTGGCTATTGCTCCAAAAAAAGTAATTATGCTTAGTGGTAATTTAATTACTGAACAAAGATTGAAGGATGCGGATGTAGAAGTTCATACTTACGATGGAAGTGAAATTTCAATTAAAGGCGCAGGCGGACCCACATGTTTAACGCGCCCTTTTTATCGAATATAATTTATGTCATACGAAAATAAATTCAACGCAACAACCCAATTGAAGCTATCTCCTTTTTTTGAACGCACTTCTCAACTTAATGAATCGCAAGAATGGAGAAGATGGGCCGGTCATCTTGCTGCCACTAGCTATGAACTAACACATGAAAATGAATATTTTGCTATTCGCACTAAAGCAGCCCTTCTAGATATTACACCTTTAAAAAAATATATTGTTGAAGGAAGAGATGCGCAAAAAGCGCTCGATAATATTGTCACTAGAAATATTGGGATATGCAAAGTCGGGCAAGTTATGTATACAACTTGGTGCGATGAGGATGGCAAAGTTATTGATGATGGAACTGTGCAAAGGCTTGCAGATAACAAGTTTAGAATAACAAGTGCAGAACCAAACCTTGAATGGATTGAATCGAATATCGCAAGAATGGACGTGCAAATAAAAGATGATTCCTATTCTACAGCTGCACTAGCACTTCAGGGTCCAAACTCTAGAGATATCTTGAATGCAGTTTCATCAGAAAGTTTAGATAGTCTAAAATTTTTTTGGATGATGGATACACATTTTGAAGATATCCCGGTGTCGATTTCACGTACTGGATATACAGGAGATTTAGGGTATGAAATTTGGATGAACCCCAACGACGCTTTAGCTGTTTGGGATTTACTTATTGATAAGGGTGCGCCTTTTGGTATAACGCCAACCGGACTACATGCTTTAGATATAGCTAGAGTTGAAGCAGGTCTGATTCTATTAGATGTTGATTACATTTCATCGCGACATGCTATTGTTGAAACTAGAAAATCATCACCGTATGAACTAGGTCTAGGCTGGACAGTTAAAATGAATAAAAATAATTTTATTGGTAAAAATGCACTGGAAGAAGAAAATAAAAATGGTCCACTTTGGAATTTTGTTGGCATAGAAATTCAATGGCCGGAATTTGAAAAACATTATAGAAAAGTTGGTCTACCCCCTGGCCTACCATCCACAGCTTGGAGAACTAGCACTCCATTGTATAATCAACAGAATCAACAGGTTGGCTACGCAACCAGTGGTACATGGTCTCCAATTCTGAAGCGATATATTGCATTAGCGCATATTAAATCAAAATATGCCAAAGAAGGTTCTGAATTAATGTTTGAATTAAAAGTAGAGCACTTCAGAAAGCTAACAAAAGCTACGGTTGTCAAAACTCCTTTTTTCAATCCAGAAAGAAAACGGTCATGCCCGGTATAAAAAAATATGATGCTATAGTAGTTGGCGGTGGCCATAATGGTCTAACTGCTGCAGCTTATCTTGGCAGGGCAGGTAAAAAAGTTTTGGTCCTAGAAAGAAGACATGTATTGGGAGGAGCAGCTGTCACGGAAGAAGTTTTTCCTGGGTTCAAATTTTCAGTCTGCTCCTATGTAGTTAGTTTGATGAAGTCAAATGTTATGCGTGAATTAATGCTGCCAAAGTTTGGCTTAGAATTACTGCCTCTAGAAAGCACATTGACCCCGCTTGAAGATGATTATATTATTCGTACTGCCGATCCGGATCAAACATATCGAGAAATTGCAAGGCATTCAAAAAAGGATGCAGAAAATTATATGAGATTTGGACCAGCAATGGGGCAAATTGGTATGTCTGTTCGACCAGTTTTAGAAACGATTGCTCCCAACGCAATTCGCCCATCATTATCTGATCTATCGGCGACTAAAAAACTATTAAACCATGTGAAGACACTTTCTTCAGAACAATTTGAATATCTAACGAAGCTAATGACAATGAGCTCTGCTGATTTTTTAGATGAATGGTTTGAGTATGAACCGTTAAAAGCAACTATGTCTGCTAGTGGAATCATTGGAACGTTCATGGGGCCGCGATCTCCTGGTTCAGCCTATGTAATGCTTCATCACTATATGGGTGACATTGACGGTGCATTTCGCGCCTGGGGTTTTCAAAGAGGTGGCACAGGAGCAGTAAGCATGGCTATCGCAAGATCAGCTGAGCATTTTGGTGTTGATATTATGACTGAGGCATCTGTCGAAAAAGTAATGGTCAAAAATGGAAGGGCCACAGGTGTGGTATTGGAAAATGGGGATGAATATAATTCTAAAATGGTGATTTCTGGTTTAGACCCCAAGCTTTCATTTTTAAAAATGCTAGATGAAAAAGACCTTCCTTCAGACTTTCTAACGGCAATTAAAAATTTTAGAATTCGAGGTTCGTCAGGTAAGGTGAATCTTGCTCTTGATGCGCTACCCAATTTTACATGCTTACCTGGAGATGGACACCATCATAGAGGTGCTATTTCTATAAGTCCATCATATGATCACCTTGAAAATGCTTACGATGACGCAAAGTATGGAAATTTTTCCCAAGCTCCATTTATGGATATTATACTGCCATCTGTATTAGACCCGGACATGGCTCCACCAGGAAAACATGTTATGTCTTGTTTTGTGCAGTATGCACCTTATGATATTAAAGGGGGGTGGAATGACCAAAAAAGAGAGGATTTCGGCGATGCTGTAATTAATACCATTGCAAGATATGCCCCAAATATTAAAGATATAATATTACATCGACAGGTCCTGACACCGGCAGATTTAGAATCTACTTTTGGACTTACAGAAGGAAACATTTTTCATGGAGAATTAACGCTACAACAATTATTCTCCCTTCGACCTGCAGTAAAATGGGCTGACTATACCACTCCTATTAAAAATTATTTTCAGTGCGGGTCAGGAACACATCCAGGTGGCGGAATAACTGGATCACCAGGTGAAATGGCTGCAAAAAAGATTTTAGGTACATGGAAATGAATAAATTTGATGTAATTATAATCGGCTCTGGAATAAACAGCTTGACTGCAGCATCCATCCTAAGCAAAGCCGGTAAAAGCGTTCAGGTACTAGAAGCTAGGAATGAAATTGGTGGGTTAGCCTCAACCAATGAATTCGCACCGGGGTTCAAGTGCAATGTAATCAATGATACAATTAAGTGGATAGATCCACGCATAATGAAAAAGCTAGACCTTGAGTCTAAAGGTTTAGAGCTAATTCAGCCAGATATCGTTCGTAGTGCTATTGGTAATAATGGAGAGCAGATTGACTTTTATTTAGATTCCAATAAAACTGTAGAATCTATTGCTAAATATTCAAAGAAAGATTCTGAGAAATGGAATGAATTCACTTCTTATATAAATAAACTAACTCAATTTCTTGAAAAAATATATGAACTAACTCCCCCCGCACTTCCTAACGTAGGCTTAAAAGAACTTTTAAAGATGCGATCTATGTTTGGACCTGTTCGCCGACATGGAACTCGTGGAATTGTAGACTTGTTGCGCGTTGCTCCAATGATGATGCCAGAACTTGTCGATGAGTGGTTTGAAAATGAACTACTTAGAAGTGCAATTTCCACCGCGGGGATACACCACCATTCATTTGGCCCATACGCTGCAGGAACCGGGTATAATCTTTTGCACCAACATGTCCATGCAAACGGGGTATTTCATAATGCATATTTTATAAAAGGTGGAACGGAAAAATTAGCTTTAGCTCTGAAAGCGCAAGCTGAATCTTCTGGTGCTGATATACGGTGCGCAGCTAAAGTAGTTTCAATTAATATTGATAATAGCACTTGTAATGGCGTAACCCTGGAAAGTGGAGACACTCTGGAAGCTAAACAAGTTATATCAGGCCTAGATCCAAATAATACTTTTATGAATTTGATTCAGCCATCACATCTTAGTCCAAATTTCCAAAGACAATTAAAGAACATTAGATATCGAGGTAGTATAGCACGCGTGCATTTTGCGTTAAGCAAGCTTCCAAAAATCAATAATATATCAAAAGAAAGAATGGTAACATTATTTTCAATAAGCCCCTCTATAGAATATTTGGAGCGTGCATCTGATGGTGTAAAATATGGCTATGCTGCAAAGAGTCCCTATATTGAATTCACTATTCCCTCATTGATAAATGATGATTTTTCGCCAACAGGGAAGCATGTTTTATCAGCATCAGTCCAATATTACCCCTATCAATTGAGGGATAATGAGTGGTCTGATGATTTAAAAAATCAATTATTGAAAAATGTAATTCAAACTATTGAGGAAATATCTCCAGGGTTTTCATCAAGCATAGAAGGCTCAAGTTTTTTGAGCCCAGTAGATTTTGAAAATCAATTTGGACTCACACAGGGTAATTTAAATCACGGTGAAATGACATTGGATCAATTTATGTTTATGCGCCCTACAATTAGCACATCTCAATACAAAACTCCAATTGCTAATCTATACCTTTGTGGATCTGGCACCCATCCAGGGGGTGGGCTCCATGGAGCAAATGGATATAATGCAGCACAAGAAGTATTAAAACAATGAAATTTAGGAAAACTGCTGAAACCCTAGAAGATGGAGCGCGCACCCTTGAGAGAGATTATTATGTAAACCCTAAAATTCTAAAGAAAGAATATGAAAAGATTTTTTTAAAAAATTGGATATGTGCAGGTCGCGTATCTGAACTTTCTAATAAGGGTAAATATAAAGTAATAAATTTAGGGACTGAAAGTGCTATCATATTAAGAGACTCAAGCAATGCCCTTAAGGCTTTTACAAATGTATGTAGGCATCGCGGAACACGAATCTGTAATGAGCTTAAGGGTGAATTTTCAAAATCAATCCAATGCAGTTATCATGGCTGGACGTATGATCTAAGTGGCAAATTAGTTGGGGCTCCACACATGGATTCTGTTGAAGGGTTTGTAAAAAGTGACTATCCTCTTTATTCTATTGCTATTGCAGAATGGGATGGGTTCATTTTTATTAATTTTGAAAATAAACCAGAATCATTTAAAAAAGAATTTTCACCTATACTATCTAAGTTTACGAATTGGAACATCTCGGATTTAGTTCCGATAGAAACCAAAACATACCAAGTAAAAGGAAATTGGAAATTAGTTATTCAAAATTATTCTGAATGCTATCACTGTCCTATTCTACACCCGCAACTTGCTGCAATTACTCCTTATTTAGGAGGAAGAAATGATTTATTTGAAGGGCCATTTTTGGGCGGTTACATGAATTTTAATGAAAACAAAAAAAGCGTGACTTCATCAGGTGATCTGTGTTGTCCACCAATAAAAGATTTGAATAAAAAAGAGTTAGACCGTGTTTATTATTATTCAATCGCACCAAACATGTTACTGAGTCTGCATCCCGAATACGTAATGTATCATACCGTTTGGCCTATTGATATTGATCACTGCGAGGTTGAATGTTCATGGTTGTTTGAAAAAGAAACTGTTGATTCAAAAAAATACAATACCGATGAGGCTATAAACTTTTGGGATACAACAAATAAACAGGATTGGCATATTTGCGAATTGTCCCAATTGGGCATTCAGTCAAAAAAATATAATCCTGCTCCATACTCTGGTCAAGAAAGTTTACTTGCTGCATTTGACAGCTACTATAAATATCAGCTTAATAATTAATAGCATTTTTAACAATTCTATTAGTCATGCATGTATTCCTATTTCTAAATTTATTTATTAAATAATTAGAAAATATTTCAGTTTCCCTTAAAAAAATATATGGCCAAAAATTCCACACAAAAATTTTCTCACCGTCATATCGGTCCAAATGATCATGAAATAAATGAAATGCTTTCATTTCTTGGCTATGAATCAATTGATGAATTAATACACAAAACGATCCCTGATAATATTTTACTAAAAGATAAATTGGATATAGGTGATGGGCTTAGTGAGCATGAGTTCTTGAAAACAATCAAATCAGTTGCCAGTAAAAATAAAATTGTGAAATCATTTATTGGGATGGGATATTATGGAACTATTACACCACCAGTAATCCTGAGAAATATTCTTGAAAATCCAGGCTGGTATACTGCCTACACTCCTTATCAAGCTGAAATATCGCAAGGTAGATTAGAAGCATTGCTTAATTTTCAAACAATGGTAACCGATATGACAGGTTTAGAAATTGCAAACGCTTCCCTCCTTGATGAGGCTACTGCTGCTGCAGAGGCGATGGTTTTAATGTATCGCTCATCGAAAAATGGAGATCAATTTTTTGTAGCAGATGACTGCCACCCTCAAACTATTGATGTACTTAAAACTCGCGCAGAGCCCATTGGTATTCAATTGATTATTGATTCGCCAAACAAATTTAATTTTACAGATCAAGTTTTTGGATATTTAATTCAATGCCCTACAACCGATGGAAAGGTTTTTGATTATAGGGTGATTTGCGATAAGGCCCATCAAGTTGGGGCTTTTGTTGCAGTAGCTACAGACTTATTAAGCCTCGCTATTATTCCTGAACCTGGTTCATTCGATGCAGATATAGCAATTGGTAACTCGCAAAGATTCGGGGTTCCATTAGGATTTGGCGGTCCTCATGCTGCATTCTTAGCCGCAAAAGAAAATTTTAAACGTAAAATGCCCGGCAGGATCATTGGTTTATCAAAAGATTCTCATGATAATCAAGCGCTTCGAATGGCGCTGCAAACTAGAGAACAGCATATTAGAAGAGATAAGGCAACATCTAATATTTGTACAGCTCAAGTTTTGCTTTCTGTAATCGCAGGTATGTATGCTGTATATCATGGACCAAAAGGAATTTATGAAATTGCTCATAGCGTTCATAGCAATGCAAGAAAACTAGCAACCGCATTAACAAATGGTGGTTATAAAATTGTTCATGATCAATTTTTTGATACCATCCGTATTTCTTTAAACGGTAAAAATCTTGAGTTAGAAAAAGCTGAGATGAATTTTAGAAAATTTGATAATGGTGATATTGGAATAGCAATTGATGAAACTAGCACACATTCAGATATAGCTAAAATTATTAAAATATTTGGAGTGAATTTTAAATCAAAATCTGAATACAAATTATCAAGTTCCAGAAATACTCAATATTTATTACATGAGGTGTTTAATTCCTATCATTCTGAAACAGAAATGATGCGATATTTAAAAAAACTTGAATCAAAAGATTTAAGTTTAAATACCAGTATGATTTCCTTAGGCTCGTGCACTATGAAGCTTAATGCTGCTGCAGAGATGATGCCTATTTCTTGGCCAGAGTTCAATACAATTCATCCGTTTGCACCAAAAGATCAAACCAGGGGGTACTACCAATTATTCGAATCGCTTTCTAAATGGTTAGTTGATATTACTGGGCTTCATTCCTGCTCTTTGCAACCAAATTCAGGAGCGCAAGGGGAATACGCTGGGCTGATGGTTATAAGAGCCTATCATCGAGATAAGGGAGATAATAATAGAACTGTTTGCTTAATACCTGAATCGGCTCATGGAACTAACCCCGCGAGCGCAGTGATGGCAGGGATGGATGTTGTAGTAATTAAATGTGATGAATCTGGAAACATAGATGTTCAAGATTTAAAAGAAAAGTCTATAGCAAATAAAAACAACTTATCTGCCCTGATGATAACCTATCCATCTACACATGGCGTTTTCGAAGAATCCGTTTCTGAAATCTGCGATATAATTCATTCCAATGGCGGACAAGTCTATTTGGATGGTGCTAATTTGAACGCAATGGTAGGGCTTTCACGATTAGGTGAATTTGGTGCAGATGTTTGCCATATAAATCTTCATAAAACATTTGCTATTCCGCATGGAGGTGGTGGGCCAGGTATGGGACCAATCTGCGTAGGTGAACATCTTTCTCCTTATTTACCTGGGCATCCAGTTCTTAGTAATGATTCAAAATCAATATCAGCGATTTCTGCTGCCCCATTTGGTAGCGCAGGAATATTGCCTATATCATGGGGATATATTTCTATGCTTGGTAATGAAGGAGTAAAAAAAGCATCTCAAATCGCTATTTTAAATGCTAATTACATGGCCAAAAGACTTGAAAATGATTATAAGGTTTTATTTAGAGGTATCAATGGAACCTCAGCGCACGAGTTTATTATTGATTTAAGAGGCTTAAAAAATGATACCGGAATAAGCGATGAAGACATTGCAAAACGATTAATTGATTATGGATTTCACGCTCCAACAATGTCTTGGCCGGTTCCAGGAACATTAATGATTGAACCAACTGAAAGTGAATCTAAAAAAGAACTAGACAGGTTTTGCGATGCAATGGTATCAATTAAAAAAGAGATTGATGATGTTGTAAATGGAAAATTTGATCCTAAAGATAACCCATTGAAAAATGCGCCTCATACCGCGCTTTCAATAATGAATGATAATTGGAATCACAAGTATAGTCGAGAAATAGCTGCTTATCCAGCTGCCTGGCTTAAAGATTATAAATATTGGCCTAGTGTTGGCAGAGTAGATAACGCATTTGGTGATAGAAATTTAATATGCACCTGCCCACCAATTGACGATTATAATAAATAAAGCAAACCTCCTCTATGTTCAATTTCTTAAAAAATGATATCTTAAAGATTCTTGATATTACTCAAAAAGAGAGAGATGATTTATTAAACCATCAAATTTATAATTCAATTGATAATATAGATCATCTGCATATTTTCATGGAAAATCATATTTTTGCAGTTTGGGATTTCATGTCTATTTTAAAAACTTTGCAGAATAAATTAACCTGCACCGAGATTCCTTGGGTTCCAAAAAATGGTGGGACATCAGCACGATTATTAAACGAGATAGTTACCGAAGAAGAGTCAGATATGAATATTTATGGTGAATATTCTAGTCATTTTGAAATGTACTTTCAGGCCATGAAAGAAGCGGGTGCCAATACGGAACCCATTGAGAGTTTTTTATCAAACTTAGATAATGGTATTGATAACGCTTTATCTATATGCAATGCACCTAAGCCAGCATCAGAATTCGTGAATAAAACTTTTTCAATGCTTGATAACGCGCCAGTGCATGTTGTAGCAGCAATGTTTACTTTTGGAAGAGAAGAAGTTATACCTAATATGTTTCGATCAATTGTAAATAAAATAGACCGTGATTTAAAAGGTAGATTGAAAAGTTTTATTTATTACCTAGACAGGCATATTGGAATAGACGAAGATGAACACGGACCTGCAGCTCTAAAAATGATTAAAGAGCTATGCCAAAAAGATGATTCTAAATTGTCTGATGCAGTTGAAGCATCAAAAGAAACTATGAAGGCTAGGATTATTTTTTGGGACGGAATCCTAGAGCAATTAAAAGAGAATTAAATATTTAATTCTCCATAAATAATTTTTCCATTATTTTTATAAAGCTTAACATTATTTATAGAATTGATATAAGAGCTATCAATATCAGCAGAGATTAAAATATAATTATCGGTATGCCCAACGAGTTTACCATTTTTTATATTTTCAAATAATACCGGTCGTGATGAACCAACAAATTGATCATAGAATTTTGATAGTTTTTTTTGAGATAAATCTCTTAGCATTGCACTTCTTCGCGATCGAGTTTTTTTATCAACTGATTTATCAAGATTTATAGCATCAGTGTTAGGTCTTTCAGAGTAACTAAAGACATGTAAATATGAAATATCTAGCTCATCTATAAAATGAACTGACTCGATAAAATCATTATCGGATTCACCAGGAAAACCAACAATTACATCCGCGCCTATCGCTGCATCAGGCATATATTTTTTGATTGTAGCTATACAATGTTGAAATTGATTCCTTTTGTATCTTCTTCGCATTAAGCTAAGTATTTTATCTGATCCTGATTGTAAAGGAATATGAAAGTGTGGCATAAATTTTTCCGAAGATGCGCAAAATTTAATTATTTCATCGGTCAATAAATTTGGCTCGATTGATGATATTCTTATACGATCAATAGGTAAATCATCTAATTGTTTAATTAAGGCAATAAAAGATTCTTTATGATTTTTACCAAAATCACCTACATTTACTCCTGTTAGTACAATTTCTCTAGAACCATTTTCAATAGCCTGGCTGGCTATTCTTAATGTATTATCAATTGTGTCGCTTCTACTTTTTCCTCGCGCTAATGGAATAGTACAAAAAGAACATGTATAATCACAGCCATCTTGAATTTTTAAATAAGATCGAGTTCTTTCTTTTGAAGAATATGAGGGCATAAATGAATTTGTATGTGTAATAGGAGAGCGCACAATTTTTGGTTTTCCATTTAAATTTAATTGATCAAGCTCATTAAGTAGGTTGAATTTATTTTCAGCGCCAAGTACTAAATCTACGCCTTCAATTTGAGCGATTTCATTTGGATTTAACTGGGCATAACAGCCAATAATTGCAACTGTGGCATTGGGATTTTTTCGCTTTGCCTGTCGAATTAATTTTCTGGCCTCTCGATCCGCATTTTCTGTAACTGAACAGGAGTTTAAAACATAAATGTCGGCTTTATCTTTATAGTCAACTTTTTCAAATCCTTGATTCACAAATTCTCTAGAAATCATAGAAGATTCAGAAAAATTTAATTTACATCCCATTGTATGGAAAGCTACTCGTTTATACTGTGTACTCATATTAAAAATTAAGGTATTTCAACCAAAAAATTAATTAAATATGTTTTCACACTTATAATAGTAATTTGTATTTTTTTGAATGAATTCAAAAAATAAAATTAACGAGCTAAGAAATAAAATAGATGAATATGATGATAAAATCCTTACACTCGTAACAAAGCGCCTAGAAATTTCAGATAAAATTGGTTCAATTAAAAAAAAATCAAATCTTGAAATATTAGATAAAAACAGGGAAAATGAAATAATCAGCCGATTGGCGAAAAAGTTTAAAATGCTGAAAAAAGAGCATATAAAATCTATTTTTAATCAAATTTTTAATGTTTCAAGATTAATTCAGAAGGAAAAAAAATAACGTTGGTATCAATGATTGAAATGATTAATATTCAACCTATGAATTATATAATAACAAAAAACTATTATAGTAGCTATTTCTTTTTTACTCGGGAGAGGGTTTTGTAATCCCAGGTATACCTGCTATATGCTGATTATTCAAAACCCCGGTCCTGATCGGGGTTTTTTTTTATATAAAATGAAGGGAAATAAATGAAATCAATTGGAATTCAAGGTGGAAAAGGTAGTTTTTCTGAGCAAGCTGCAAAGCAATTTGCAATTAACCATGGAATTGGTGAATATAATATCGTATATCAAATTTCATCGGAAAGCGTTTTGGGGGGATTAGAATCTGATCAAACTGATTATGGTGTAATTGCTATGGAGAATGCTCAGGGAGGGGTGGTGATTGAAAGCGTTGAAGCTCTAGCAAATTATCGCTGCTCAATTATTGAAATGTTTCATATCACTGTTGATCAAAATTTGCTCGGATTGTCTGGGATGAATGTTGGTGACATTACAGAGATACATTCTCATCAACAAGCACTACGCCAATGTAAAGATTTTTTAAGTGAATTTTTTTGGACGAGACCATTGATTGAAGAAGACGACACAGCTGAATCTGCTAGAAGACTATCCGAAGGGAAATTACCTAAAACCGCTGGGGTAATTGCAAACAAAGCATGCGCAAAATTGTATGGCCTAGACATTCTACAAGAAAGCATCCATGATTTAAAACATAACCTCACTTTATTCCTTGGGGTTAAAAAACTTTAAATGTTATGAATAGTGTTGGAATAATTGGATTGGGTAGATTTGGTAAAGTACTTGCAAGTATTTTACAAAAAGGGTACCAAATTTCTGGATATGATATTGAAGAAATTTCACCTCTTCCTGGTATTGAGTTTCATAATTTAGAAAAGGTTCTTGAAGAAGATGTTATTTTTATAGCTGTTCCAATCCGACATTTTAAATCATTGATAGTTGATATAGCACCACGATTGAATAAAGGAACTACGGTAATTGATGTTTGCTCCGTAAAGTCTTACCCTACTGAGATTATGAAAAAATTTCTTTCCCAAGATATAGGTATCATAGCCACGCACCCAATGTTTGGACCAGATTCATTTTTAACCAATAAAAAATTAAAAATGATGATGCATAATGTTCATGATATCAATAATCAATTTAGTTTATGGAAAGAGTTTTTTAAAAATCAACGTGTAGAAATAATTGAAATGTCACCAGATGAGCATGATCGGCTCGCAGCTCGCAGTCAAGGCATAACCCATTTTCTTGGTAGAATGTTAAAAGAATTTGGGATTAATAAAACATCAATTGACACGCAAGGATTTAAGGACTTGCTAGATCTTGTTGAGCAAACATGTAATGACACCTGGGATCTTTATACTGATCTCCAATTGTATAATCCTTATACAATGCCAACGATTTCGAAATTAAGAAAATCGACAGAGTCTCTTGATAAACAACTAAAGGAATTAAATGATGTGGCAGCTAGATAGTTGGAAAAAATATAAAGCAAAACATATTCCTGATTATAAAGATCCTGAGCATTTAAATAGAGTTCTAGAAACCTTAAAAGGGTTTCCTCCGCTTGTTTTTGCAGGAGAAGTAAGGTCTCTTAGTAATTCGCTTGCTGAGGTTGCTGAAGGTAATGGTTTTTTACTACAAGGTGGTGATTGCGCTGAAAGCTTTTCAGAATTCCATGCTGACAATATTCGAGATACGTTTCGCGTAATTTTACAGATGGCAATCATACTTACCTCAGGTACAAATCTTCCGATTGTTAAAGTTGGTAGAATGGCAGGACAATTTGCCAAACCAAGGAGTAGTCCCACTGAGCAAAATAATGGTCAAGAACTTGAAAGCTATAAGGGTGATATTATTAATGGAATTGAATTTGATGAAACTGTACGCAAACCCGACCCCGATAGAATGCTTAAAGCATATTCACAAGCCGCATCAACACTGAATTTGCTGAGGGCATTTGCTGATGGAGGCTATGCTGACCTTCGTTTTGTAAACTCGTGGAATATGGGGTTTTTGAAATCAGGATCTGAATATGAAAGATATAGAAAATTGGCTAATAAAATACAAGAGAGTTTGAATTTTATGGATGCACTTGGCGTTACAACTGACAATACTCCCCAATTAAGAAAAACCGATTATTATACATGCCATGAGGCATTACTCCTTCCGTATGAAGAGGCACTTACTCGAATAGATTCAACCTCAGGAGATATATACGATACATCTGCTCATTTTGTTTGGATTGGGGATAGAACAAGATTTGAAAATAGCGCGCATGTTGAATTTTGCAAAGGCATTAAAAACCCGATCGGAATCAAATGCGGCCCTTCAACAGACCATGATGATTTGATTAAAATAATTGATAAGATCAATCCAGATAATACTGCTGGTAGGATTACCCTTCTTGCTCGTTATGGGAATGATAAAGTGGATAATCTTCTTCCAAAATTAATTAAAAGAATAACGGATGAAGGGCGTATTGTAGTATGGTCCTGCGATCCTATGCATGGCAATACCATCAAAAGCTCAAATGGAACAAAAACTAGACCATTTAACGAAATACTATCAGAGGTGAAAAAAAATATCCAATTACATAATAGCCTAGGATCCTGGTTCGGCGGTATTCATCTAGAAATGACAGGTCAAAATGTTACAGAATGCACTGGAGGGATTGATGAAATATCAGAATCAGATCTAAAAGATCGTTATCATACACATTGCGATCCACGGTTGAACGCAAATCAGGCAATTGAGCTTGCATTTTTAATTGCCGATGAATTGAAAAACAATGGCAATTAGCGGAACATTAAATCTTCCTGGAGATAAGTCTATATCGCACCGTGCATTGATGCTAGCATCGCTAGTAAATGGCAGATCTGAGTTGCGTAATTTATCCAGTGCAGATGATGTAGTTTCTACTATATCATGCTTGAAAAGTTGTGGACTTAAATACGATAGGACTTCAAATAGTGTAATTGTAAATGGTGGAAATTTTGTAGACCCTGATCAACCACTTGATTGCGGGAATTCTGGAACCACTATGCGTCTACTTCTAGGACTTTTATCTGGTCAAGGAATTAATGCAACACTTATTGGTGATGACTCCCTATCAAAAAGGCCTATGAAAAGAATAATTAATCCATTAAAAAAAATGGGATTAAAAATCATTAGCAAGGATTATAAATCTCCTATAAAAATACAAAAAAGCAAATTGAATGGTATAAGCTATCACTCTCCAATTGCAAGCGCACAGATCAAATCATCTCTTTTATTTTCTGGGTTAGGGGCAGCCGGGACTACAATGATTACTGAGCCGATATTGTCTAGAAACCATTCTGAAATAATGCTTAGCAATCTTGGCGCCAAGATAAAAACTAATGATTTGTCAATAAGTATATCTAAAAGCAATAATTTTAGTCCGTTGAATCTGACTATACCCTCAGATACTTCTACAGCATCATTTTTTATTGCTGCGGCAAGTTTAATTTCAGATTCAAGATTAAAATTCAATAGACTCTTATTAAACCCTACACGAACAGGTTTCTTAAATGCTATAAAAAAAATGGGCTGTACAATAAAATTTATAAATACTTCTATCGAAAATGGGGAAAAAATTGGAAACGTAGAGGTGTATCATCAAAAACTTAAAGGTATTACAATAGATAAAAACGATGTCCCTTCAATTATTGATGAATTACCTATTTTAGCTCTTATGGCAACCCAAGCGCATGGAATAACAAAAGTCTCTGGAGCTGAAGAACTAAGGGTTAAGGAATCTGATAGAATAGAAGCTATCTGTGATAATCTTAAAAATATGGGTGCAGATGTAGAAGAGCTAGATGATGGATTCATCATTAAAGGTCCTACAAAACTTAATGGTGCATTAATTAAAACTTATGACGATCATCGCATTGCAATGACGTTTGAAATTGCTTCATTGATAGCTGAGGGTAAAACACAATTAGATAATAATTCGTGTATATCTATTTCATTCCCTGAATTTTATTCAACATTAGAAAGTATCTTGCAATGAGAAAATATGGTGTAATTGGAGATCCGATCAGTCACAGCCTAAGTCCCTTATTGCATGGGGAGATATATAGTCAAATAGGAATACCTATTAGTTATAATAAGCAACTCATTAAAAATTCAGAGCTTTCATCTTTTGTGCTTGATAACAAATTGCAATCCTACAACGTGACAATACCTCATAAAGAATCAATTTTACATTTTTTAGATAGTCTAGATTCAGTTGCAGTTGAGATAGGTGCAGTTAATTGCGTAATGAATAAAAAGGGTTTTAATACAGACTGGCTAGGCTTTATAAAAGCTATGGCGTTTAATAAGGTAGAAATTAAAGATAAAAATTGCTTAATTATTGGAGCTGGCGGTGTTGCAAAAGCAATTTGCTATGCGTTAATTAAGTCAAAATCTAAATCTATTGATGTAATTAATCGATCAAGGAGCAGAAAAAAAGAACTTGTTCGCTGGATCAGTTCACATGGAATAAAGAATAATCAAAAAGAGATTCCAGATGTAATTATTAACTGTACGCCTATTGGTATGTGGCCAAATGTAGAAAAACTACCAATTAATATAAATAAGATACATACCAATCAAATAATCGTTGATACAATCTATAATCCCATAGAAACTGAGTGGATAAAATTATCTAGAAAAAAAGGGGCATACACAATTGGGGGTCTAGATATGTTTATTTTTCAAGGAATAGCCTCTGCAGAAATATGGGAAAATAAAAATATCACTAATTCGCTTAAACTCAATCAAATAAAAAAGGTTTTAAAATTAGAACTATGCTAAAAAGACTACAATTTTTAACAGCCGGAGAATCTCATGGAAAAGGATTACTTGGAATCTTAGATGGGCTTCCATCTGGTCTAGAAATATCAGAAGAATATATAGATCAAGAATTAAAACGTCGTCAAATGGGTCATGGTAGAGGTGGGCGTATGAAGATTGAAAAAGATCATGCTGAAATATGGTGTGGTGTTCGCCATGGAAAAACACTGGCGTCACCTGTTGGTATTTTAATAAAGAATTTGGATTGGGAAAACTGGACCGATAAAATGTCTGTAGAAAAGGTGGATAAAGAAATTAAGCGAGTTACTCTTCCAAGGCCTGGGCATGCCGATCTTGCTGGAATCCATAAATATGGTTTTGACGATATTCGAAATGTTCTTGAAAGATCAAGCGCTCGCGAAACTACCATGCGTGTAGCACTGGGAACTGTATGCAGAAAATTACTGGAAGAGGTTGGTATAAATATTGGAAGCAGAGTTGTTCAAATACACAATGTTAAAGACGAATCCAAGTATGATATGAATCCAAAAAAATTGAATCTAACTGCAGATAGCTCACCAGTTAGATGTTTGGATAGCAAGGTTGAAAAAAATATGATCAAGGTTATAGATGATGCTAAAAAGTCCGGCGATTCAGTTGGCGGAATTTTTGAAGTAATTGCTACAGGCATACCTTATGGCTTGGGGTCATACACACAATGGAATGAAAAGCTTCAAGCAAGAATTACAGCAATGATGATGAGCGTTAATGCTTTTAAGGGAATAGAGATTGGGAGTGGTTTTCATAGCTCAACACAATTTGGTAGTGAAGTACATGATGAAATTGGGCATGATGGAAATAAGTTTACTCGTTATAGCAACAATGCTGGAGGGCTTGAAGGAGGTATGAGCAATGCTCAACCAATTGTGCTTTGGATGTCGATGAAACCTATATCAACACTGATTAAACCTTTAAGATCTGTTGATATAGACTCTAAAGAAAAGAAGAAAGCGCACAAAGAAAGGACGGACTCATGTGCAGTTCCAGCTGCTTCAGTTATATCAGAAAGTATGTTATGCATTGTCTTGGTAGACGCCTTGCTTGAAAAATTTGGCGGAGATAGCATGAAACAATTAAAGTCTCACATGAAAGCTTCAGCTAAGTATTGAAAAATATATTTTTAATAGGAATGATGGGAACAGGTAAATCCACTATTGGTAAATTATTATCAAAGGATTTGGATTTGAACTTCATTGATACCGATAAACAAATAGAGAAGCATTTTAACATGCCAATAAATAATATATTTGATCAGCACGGTGAGCCATCATTTAGAAAAATTGAATCTAGAGTATTGCAAAAAGTTACAGAATCAATAGTTGCATGTGGCGGGGGAATTGTAGTTAAAAAAGAAAATCGTGATTTTATCAAACTAAATGGAACATCATTGCTATTAAATTCAAAAATGAATTTATTAGAAAATCGATTAAAGGGCTCATCAAATAGACCTCTTTTAAATTACAATGATTTAAAGCAACAGTTAGAAAAAATATGGAACGAAAGGAAAGATTTATATTTTAGCTTAGCAGATCACGTTATCGATATTAACTCTAAAACAAAAACACAAATTGTAGATCAAATTATTGGAATTTTGTAAAAAATGAAAACCATACAAATGAAATTAGGCCAACGATCGTATTCAATAATTATTGAAAATGATTTGATTCAATCATTGGGGGATTATTTAAAAAATAAGAATACTAATCAAAAATGGGTCATTATCTCCCAAAATGCTATAATGAATCATTATGGAAATGATCTATTTTCTCAGCTTGAAGAAAGTGGTTTTGATATAAATAAAATATCCATTGATGATGGCGAGGGATCAAAAGATTTAAATATATATACTCAGATAATTTCACAATTACTTGAATTCAATTGTGATCGAACAACAATTATTCTTGCGCTTGGTGGTGGTGTTGTGGGTGATATTGCAGGTTTTGTTGCATCTACATATATGAGGGGAATAAAATACTACCAAATTCCTACTACGCTATTGGCAATGGTTGATTCATCAATTGGAGGTAAAACTGGTTTAAATTATTTAAAAACAAAAAATATCATTGGTACCATTTATCAACCTGATAGTGTTCTAATTGATCCTAACCTATTATCCACCCTTCCAAAAAGTGAAACTATATCTGGCATTGGTGAGATAATAAAATATGGCGCTATAAAGGATAAGGAATTTCTAACTAAACTTTCTGAATGGGTTAATGACTTGAACAATTTTCCATTTTTAGATGCAATACAACGATGCTGTGAAATCAAGGCTGAAGTAGTATCGCTTGATGAAAATGAAAATGATTTAAGAAGAATTTTAAATTTTGGCCACACAGTTGGCCATGCGCTTGAATCACATATTGGATATAGCAATATCAAGCATGGTGAAGCAATTAGCTACGGTATGAAGTGTTCTTCTTGGATATCTAGAGAAAAAGGGTTAATAAGTGATAATGAATACAATTTTATGATAGGTATTATTACTAAACTACCCTTGCCAAAATTAGGCAAAATTAATCATGAAGAAATTATCCAATATATAAATTTTGACAAAAAGCATAAGAATGGCAAGCTAAGCTTTATACTGTTAAATGGTTTGGGAAATACAAAAATATCTACTGATATCTCAAAAGAATTAATCTATGAATCTTTAAAGGTTTTACAATGAATATTCAAATAATCAATGGACCAAACTTAAACTTATTGGGCACCAGAGAGCCTCATATATATGGATCTGAAAGCCTTGAAGATATTAAAATATGGTTTGAAGGTGAAATTGATACTACCAAGCACCTAGTCAATTGGTTTCAATCAAATCATGAAGGTGAAATTATTGATCAAATTCATAAA
>Ga0208261_1000188_pt1 | contig 26512 bp, 24 predicted proteins | sample Knorr_S7_td_DCM__FD_185595 | JGI IMG/M metagenome (GOLD analysis project Ga0208261, IMG submission 185595) | Marine microbial communities from Southern Atlantic Ocean transect - Knorr_S7_td_DCM_ad_131m_LV_B (SPAdes) (version 3) | ecosystem: Environmental > Aquatic > Marine > Oceanic | place...
GCACCAAACATTCTGCTATAAATTCTATAAATTATGAAGCTATATTCTGGAACCACGACTTCATCTCCTTTATTCAAAAAAAGTTTACAAACTAGTTCAAATATTTGATCAGATCCTGATCCAAGTATAATTTTATCTTTTTTTAAGCCAAATTTTTTTGCTAGAACTTTCCTAAAAAAAGTTCCATCTGAGTCAGGATATCTTACAAAGCCTTTTCCAATTGAATTATATGCCTTAACTGCTTTGGGGCTGGGCCCTAATGCAGACTCGTTAGCAGAAAGTTTAATTGGGCTTCTTACGCTTTTAAATAAACTTAATCCAGCTACGTATTTTTCAGCTATAATTTTTCTTGGTTTGGGTAATTTCATATTATTTTAATTGTCTTATATAAAAAGCGACTCCATTTGTATAATATAAATAAACTTATTTGAATAAATTGACATGTTTGTGGCGATTTAGTATACATTCGCCTAGCGCTGATTTAACCGAATTGCGAGCGCTAAGTAAATGCAGCTAAACAGGGTTTTTGCCCAGTCTAGCTGGGCTTTTTTTTTATATGAGTAATAAACTAGAAAATATTAAAAAATTAAATATATCAAAACCTCTTTTGCTTGATTGTAAGCAAACTATAAAAGATTTTCCTTTGGCTTATGAAACTTATGGAAAATTGAATGATTCTAAAGATAACGCTATTTTAGTTTTTCATGCTTTGACGGGCGATCAATATGTAAGTGGAATAAATCCAATAACAAAAAAAGACGGTTGGTGGGTAACAGCTGTAGGTCCAGGTAAAGCTATAGATACTGATAAATATTTTGTTATCTGTGCTAATGTTATAGGTGGATGCATGGGTTCATGGGGTCCTAAAGAAATAGACAAAGATACCAATGAGTACTATGGTTTAAATTTTCCAGTTATAACTATAAGAGATATGGTTAAAGCTCAAGAAACTCTTCTAGATCATTTGGGAATAAAAAAACTTTTATGTGCCACTGGTGGTTCTATGGGCGGAATGCAATTGTTACAATTTTGCTCCACATTTCCAAATAGAACTTTCTCCGCTATTCCTATTGCTTGTAGCACGAGTCACAGTGCACAAAATATAGCATTAAATGAATTAGCTAGACAGGCTATTATGGCAGATCCTGTATGGAATAATGGAAAATATTTAAAAAATAATGTTCAACCTAAAAATGGATTAGCGGTTGCAAGAATGGTGGGGCATATAAGTTACCTATCGGAAAAAGGTATGCAGGAAAAATTTGGCAGAAAGCTTCAAGAAAAAGCTGATTATGAGTTTAGCTTTAATGCTGATTTCCAAGTTGAAAGTTATTTAAGGCACCAAGGATTTGCATTTGTTGAAAGGTTTGACGCAAACTCAATTTTATATATTACAAGAGCCATGGATTATTTTGATTTAGGCAAACAATTTAAAGGTGGGCTTGTCGAAGCATTTAAAGATCAAAAAACAAAATTTTTAGTAATATCTTTTTCATCTGACTGGCTTTATACGACAAAAGAGAATAAGGATACTGTGATTGCACTTAATGCTTCAGGTGCGGATGTTTCCTTTGCTGAAATAAAAACAGATAAAGGTCATGACTCTTTTTTAGTAAATGAACCCGAATTTTTAAAAACTTTAAAAGGATTTATTGACTCAATGTACACAAAATTTAAAAATGAAAAAAGAATTTAAAGTAATTGCAGATTTATTACCCAATAATGTAAGAGTCCTTGATGTTGGTTGTGGGGATGGTTCATTGATGAGCCTTTTGACTAAAGAAAAAAATATAGAGGCTCGTGGTTTAGAGCTTATAGAGGATAATGTAAAGAAGTGTATCTACAAAGGACTTTCGGTAATAGAAGGTAATGCAGAAACTGAACTTCATCAATTTCCAAGTCAGTCTTTTGATTTTGTTATTTTAAGTCAAACACTTCAGGCATTTTATAATCCAGAAAAAGTTTTAAAAGATTTGTTAAGAATTGGAAAATCTGTAATTATATCAATACCCAATTTTGGATACTGGAAAGTTCGAACTAGCCTTCTTTTTTTTGGAAAAATGCCAGTTACTAAAACACTACCAAACAAATGGTTTGATACACCAAATCTTCATATGTGTACGATTAAAGATTTATTTGATTTTTGTTTAGAAAAAAATATTAAAATTGATAGAGCGATAGGAATAAACGAAAACTCAACTTCTGAGATTAAAAAAAGTAACCTTGAATTAAAAAATCTATTTTCTAAACTGGGAATATTTTTATTAAGTTAAAATGCTTGAAGTGTTAGTTATAAATTGTTTGGCTGATAATTATAGTTATTTAATTAGAGATAAGAAAACTAATGCTGTTGGAGTTATCGATCCATCCGAATTTAAAGCTGTAAACTCAAAAATAGAAAAAACATATAGAAAATTAGACTTCATTCTAAATACGCATCATCATAATGATCATGTAGGAGGAAATTTAGAATTGAAAAAAAAATACAATTCAAAAATTATTTGCTCAAAATTAGATGAAAAAAGAATTCCTGGAGCTGATATTAAAAAAAATGAAGGAGAAGAATTTCTTATTGGTGAAACTAAATTTCAAGTAATTTCTGTTCCTGGTCACACTTTGGGGCATATAGCGTTTTATTCAGAAAATTCTAAAATTATATTCACAGGTGATACTATATTTTCTCTTGGGTGCGGAAGAATTTTTGAGGGAACACATCTACAAATGCTAAATTCCGTTGAAAAAATTATGAAGTTACCCAAAAGTACTCTTGTTTATTGTGGGCATGAATATACAAAAAAAAATGGTGAATTTTGTTTAAGCATCGATGAGACAAATATTAAACTTAAAGAAAGAATAAAAATTGTAGATAATAAATTACAAAAAAATCTTCCAAGTATTCCAATCACTTTAGGAGAAGAATTAGAAACGAACATTTTTTTTAGATTTGAAGATAATAAAGTAAAAAATAAACTTAAAATGAATAATGCCTCAAAATTAGAAGTTTTTACAAAATTAAGGAATTTAAAAGATCAATTTTAGTATCATTGAACTTGACTTGATAAAGTACGGGGTTATATTGCCTTTAATTTTTAATAGAGGTTAATTTATGTCTTTTGCAGTAATAGAAACAGGCGGTAAGCAGTACAAAGTATCTGCTAGCAACATACTCAAGGTTGAAAAATTAGATATTCAAAAGGGCAAAAAAGTTGAATTCAAAAAAGTTTTATTGATTAATGATGACAAGACAACAGAAGTTGGAAATCCAACCGTCGATGGAGCAGTGGTTGAGGCCATGCTTTTAGATAATATTAAAGATAGAAAAATATTAGTTTTTAAAAAAAGAAGAAGACAAAATTCAAGAAAAAGATACGGTCACCGACAGCCTTTATCAAAAATTCAAATTACAAAAATTCTTTCTAAAAATGGTAAAATTGTTTCTGAAATGAAAAAAGAGGCAATTAAAACATCTAATCAACAAAAAGATGATAAAAAGACAGTTTCTAAAAAAGAAAAAATTATTAAAAAAACTGTGAAATCAAAGGACAAAAAATAAAATTCTATGGCAACAAAAAAAGCAGGTGGATCATCGAAGAATGGACGAGATAGTGCAGGTCGTCGACTAGGTGTAAAGAGATATGGAGAGCAAATAGTAAAGCCTGGAAATATAATAGTACGTCAAAGAGGAACAAGAATTCATCCTGGCATTAATGTTGGTATGGGAAAAGATCACTCAATTTATTCTTTAATAAGTGGGAAAGTAAAATTTAAAAAATCAAGATCAAACAGAACTCTTGTATCTGTAGTTCCCAAATAAATTTAATTAATTAACTCAATTTATAAAAAATGAAGTTTTTAGATCAAGCAAAGATATATATTAAAGCTGGTAATGGTGGTTCTGGCTCTTCGAGTTTTAGAAGAGAGAAATATGTTGAGTTTGGAGGACCTGATGGAGGAGACGGTGGAAATGGGGGATCGGTTATTTTAGAATCAGAACGGAATCTAAATACATTAGTTGATTTTAGGTATAGGCAACATTTTAAAGCTGAAAATGGAAGATCCGGTAGCAAAAAAAATAAAACTGGCGCTGGTGGAGAAAATTTAATTTTAAAAGTACCTATTGGAACACAAATATACGAAGAAGATAATAATACTTTGATATATGATTTAACTAAAAATAATGAAAAATTTGTAGTTGCCACTGGAGGAGAAGGTGGCTTAGGAAATACAAGGTTCAAAAGTTCAACAAATCGAGCACCAAGAAAAAAAACAAGCGGTAAACAAGGAGAAGAGTTTTGGATATGGTTACAATTAAAGGTTATAGCGGATGCAGGAATTATTGGTCTTCCTAATGCGGGAAAGTCAAGTTTGCTATCTAAGTGTACCAGAGCTAAACCGAAAATAGCCAATTATCCTTTTACAACCATAAACCCAAATTTAGGTGTGCTTAATTTAAATCACAAAGAAATAATCCTTGCAGATATCCCAGGGTTAATTGAGGGATCACATAAAGGAGTAGGTTTGGGTGATAAATTTTTACGGCACATAGAAAGATGTAAGGTGTTGATTCACTTAATCGACATATCAGAAAAAGATATTATTGGAAATTATTTGAAAATAAGGAATGAATTGTCTAAATATGACAAAAAGATCTTAAAAAAAACTGAAATTGTAGTTTTTAATAAATCAGATCTAATTGATATGAATTCTATTAATGAAAAATTAAAAAATTTTAAAAAAAGAATTAAGAAAAGTTTTGAAGTTACATCGCTAATTTCAAATAAAAACTTTGGCAAAGTAAAAGAAATAATTTATAAAAAATGTACCTAAATAAAGCAAAAAAAATTGTATTAAAAATTGGATCATCTAATCTTGTCGATAATAGAGGTAATTTAAAAGAGAAATGGTTAAAGAGCTTAGTGAAGGACATAGAAATATTAAGAAAAAAAGGTAAAGACTTTGTTATAGTATCTTCAGGAGCTATAGCATTTGGTCAAAACTACACAAAAATAAAAAAAAAAAGGCTCCAAATTGAAATGAGCCAAGCCCTTGCGTCAATTGGACAAATACATTTAACAAACACTTATAGAAAAATATTTGAGAAAAGAAAAATTAAAATTGGTCAAATTTTAATATCTCCTGATGATACTGAACAGAGACGAAGAGCTATCAATATAAAAAGAACATTTGAAAACTTATTTAAACTTAAAGCTATTCCTGTAGTTAATGAAAATGATACAACCGCTACCTCTGAAATTAAATATGGAGATAATGATCGTTTAGCTGCAAGAGTTGCTCAAATAATTAGTGCTGATGTTTTAATAAATTTCTCAGATGTTGATGGCCTCTACGAAACTCCAAAAACTAAAAAAATTATCAAAGAAGTAAAAAATATTAATGACAAAATATATTCTTATGTTGAAAATAAAAAAAATTCCTATGGTTCAGGTGGAATGGGAACAAAACTCGATGCTGCAAAAATTTGTATGAATTCAGGTTGCTATATGGCTATAGCAAACGGAAAATATACAAATCCTTTAAATAGATTAGTTGAAAAAAATATTTGCACTTGGTTTTTGCCAAAAATATCAAGTCTTGATGCTAGAAAAAAATGGATTGTAAGCTCAATTGGTTCAAATGGTAAAATACATATTGATAATGGAGCCTCCAATGCTCTTAGAAATGGAAAGAGTCTTTTGCCAGCTGGAATTATCAAAGTTGAAGGAAGTTTTTTGAAAGGAGACAATATATTAATAGTTGATCAAAATGGTGAGGATTGTGCGAGAGGGATAACATCATTTTCTTCTGATGAAATAAGTAAAGTAAAAGGTCTTAAAAGTGATCAGATTGAAAAAATTTTGGGCTACTCAAGTAAATCTGAAATAATTCACAGAGATGATATGGTTAAATTAAAATGAACAAATATCTTAATAATATTGGTGTAAAGTCTAAAGTTGCTTTTAAAAATCTCTCTAAAATAGATATTAAAAAAAGAAATAAGGTCCTTGAGAATTTTATTAAATCTTTAAAAAAAAATAGTAAACAAATATTTAAGCAAAATCTTTTAGACGTTAAAGCCTGTAAACGTAAAGAATTAATTGATAGATTGATAATTAACGAAAAAAAAATTGAAAGCATTAGAAGTTCAATAAGTCAAATTATTAAATTTAGTGATCCTCTTGGAAAAGTAATTGAAAAATGGAAAAGACCAAATAATCTTATCATTAAAAAAGTGACTATACCTATAGGGGTTATTGGAATTATTTATGAAAGTAGGCCGAATGTTACAATTGACGTATCATGTTTAACTTTAAAATCTGGTAACGTTGCTATTTTACGAGGTGGATCAGAGTCATTTAATTCAAATAAAATATTAGCAAATTTATTTAGAGAATCTTTATATATAAATGGATTGGATAAAAACTGTATTCAGTTTATAGAAAAGAAGAATAGAAAGCTCGTAGATTATATCTTGTCTAAAATGACAAATTATATTGATGTTATTGTTCCTAGAGGAGGCAAAAGTCTAGTAGCTAAAGTAAAAAAACTCTCAAGTGTAAATGTTATTGGCCATTTAGAAGGAAATTGTCATGTTTACGTTGATAAAGATGCAGAATTACAGATGGCAAAAAAAATTGTTGTGAATTCAAAAATGCGAAGAACATCTATTTGTGGTGCTGCAGAGACTTTGCTAATAGACGCCAAGTGTATTAAATCTCATGCTATACCAATCATAAGAGAACTAATCTTACTGGGATGTGAAGTTGTTGTAGATGGAAAAATAAATAATTTATTTAAAAATAGATTGAGAACTGCTAAAGAAATCGATTGGAAAACTGAATACCTTTCCCCAAAAATTTCTGTAAAAACTGTAAATGGTGTTAGAGATGCAATAGCTCATATTACAAAATACGGAACGATGCATACTGATTCTATAATCACAAAAAATAAAAAAACTGCAAAAATTTTTTTAGATGGAGTAAATAGTTCTATAGCAATTCATAATGCCTCTACACAGTTTGCCGACGGTGGTGAATTTGGTTTTGGAGGTGAAATTGGAATATCCACAAATAAAATGCCACCAAGAGGTCCTGTAGGAATCAATCAACTTACTTCTTATAAATACGTAGTTGAAGGAAAAGGAACTGTAAGAACATAGGTAATGAATAAAAAGAAAAATTTTCAAAAAAAAATTGGAATTTTTGGAGGTACCTTTGATCCTCCGCACAAAGGTCATTTACAGATAGCGAATTTTTCCTTAAAAAAATTGAATTTAGATTATTTAATTTGGGCTATAACTAGGAAAAATCCTTTTAAAAAAAAACCAATACTTTCATTAAAATCAAGAGTTTTTTTGTCAAAAAAAATTTTAAAAAAGAATAAAAAAATAGTAGTTAAAAATTACGATAGATTTGTAAATTCAAACAGAACTATTGACTTACTTAAATTTTTAAAAAATAAAAATAAAAAAGCTGAAATATACTTTATTATGGGATCTGATAGCTTATTAAAATTTCATAAATGGGAAAAGTGGAATAAATTCCAAGATATATGTAAGATAGTTGTCTTCCCAAGAAAAGGCTATTTAAAAGAAACATTAACAAGTAAAGCCTATAAATCTCTTAAAAAAGAAAAGTTAATATTTTTTAAGTCAAAAATAGCAAATATTTCTTCTTCCAAAATAAGAAAAAATTATTTAATATAAATCTGTGGAGATTGCTAAGTTAAAAAAAATAATTGAAAAAACCTTAAATAAAAATAAAGCAAAAAATATTGTTTCATTAAATTTAAAGGGGAAAACCTCTATTGCGGATTATATGGTTGTTGCCTCTGGTACCTCATCTAAACATATTCAAGCTTTATCTGAAATACTTCTAAAAGAATTAGAAAATAATGGTTTTGATAAGTGCAAGATAGAAGGTAGAACAAGCAATGACTGGAAATTGATTGATGCTATTGACATAATAGTTCATATTTTTCACCCTGATAAAAGAAAATTTTATGATTTGGAAAAAATGTGGTCTCAGACAATTACTAAGGACAGGATAAGTATATGAAGAAAATATTTATTTTTTTATTTTTAAGTTTTTTTTATACCTCAGTTGTTAGCAGCAATACTTTTAATGATGAATTGTATAAAAAAATTGATCTTTTTGCTGAAGTTTTGGAGAAAATAAGAAAAGAATACGTGGATGAAGTAGATCAGTCTGAACTAATTGATAATGCTATAAATGGTGCTTTGCAATCTTTAGACCCCTACTCTGCTTACATGGACTCCGAACTTTTTGAAAGCATGGAGACAGACACAAAAGGTGAATTTGGTGGACTTGGAATTGAAGTTGGTATGGAAGCAGGAGTTGTAAAGGTTGTTGCTCCTATAGACGGTACGCCAGCTGCAAGAGCAGGCTTAAAAGCAGGAGACTATATTGTGAAGATAGACGGTGAACAAGTTCAGGGAAAATCACTAATGGAAGCAGTTAAACTAATGAGAGGACCTGTTGGATCTACAATTGATTTAACTATTAGAAGAAAAGGAATAAAAAAAGCATTTAGTAAAACCGTTAAAAGAGAAATAATCGAAATTAAATCAGTGGAGTCTAAAATTCTAAAAAAAAATATTGGATATTTAAAACTAAATGCATTTAATAGTAATAGTAGCAAACAATTATTTGATCAAATTAAGAATATTGAAAATAAAAATAAAACCTCTGGCTATATTCTTGACTTAAGAAATAATCCCGGTGGCTTATTAACCCAAGCGATAAATGTAGCTGATTTTTTTCTAGATGACGGCGAAATTGTATCTACTAGAGGAAGAAAATCTATAGAGAACAGACGCTTTTTTGCAAAAAAAGGAGACAAAGTAAAAGGGAAACCGCTAATTGTTTTAATTAATAATGGTTCAGCTTCAGCATCAGAAATAGTTGCTGGTGCACTTAAGGATCATAAGAGAGCTATTATTTTGGGTAGCAGCACATACGGAAAAGGATCTGTTCAATCAATAATTCCCTTAAAAAACGGAGGTGGTATAAGAATTACTATTTCTAAATATTATTTACCATCTGGACAATCTATTTCTGAAGTGGGTGTCAAGCCAGACATCTTTGTAGATGATGAAAACGATGATTTTCAAATAAATACTGATACGGATAGCCAATTAAATTACGCTTTAAAACTTTTAACTACCTAGATGAATAAAAATATTCTTCCATTAAGAACTGGGGTTGGAGCCATAGTTCTTAATAAAGAAAATAAAGTTTTTGTAGGAAAAAGAAAAGATAATCCTGAGAAACACTGGCAAATGCCTCAAGGTGGAGTAGATATAGGCGAAAATTTTATTGATGCAATGAAGCGGGAATTATTAGAAGAAACTAGTATTAAAAGTATTGAAATTTTAAAAGAAATAGATGGTTGGACTCAATATGAACTGCCAGATTATCTTTTGGGAAAAATTTGGAAAGGCAGATATAGAGGACAAAAACAAAAATGGTTTGTAGTAAGATTTTTAGGAATAGACAGTGAGGTTAATTTAAAAACAAAAAATCCTGAATTTATCGAGTGGAAATGGATAGATATTGATAGTTTACCAGGGGTGATAGTTGACTTTAAAAAAAAACTCTACGAAAATCTTCTGCCTGAAATAAGGAAAGTTATTGGTTAATTTTTGATAAGGAGTCAAATTTATGAAAAGCTATATACCTAGTTTTGTCATCTAATTCTTCCTTATTTAATTGACTCTTGCTTTCTTCTACCATCTTGGAAATTTTTTGATTATTTAGTAAATCCAAAGAAATAATTGTAGAAGATAAAATTATTAAAGTATTATTTGAAAATTCAACTGTTCCCTCTTCAAGGAAAAATTTTTTTTCTTTTGCTCCATTTACATTAATGATCCCGGGCCTTAAAAAAGTTATTAAAGGAATATGCTCAGCTAAAATTGTCATTTCACCTTCAAATGATGGTATTGTTACTGCACTAACTTTATCTGTTAATAAAATTTTTTCAGGCGAAATTATTTCTAAATTAAAACTTTTATCCACTTAAGCTGCCGCCTCTTTTGCCATTTTTTCTGCTTTACTTATTGCTTCCTCAATAGTACCGACCATATAAAATGCTGACTCGGGCAAATGATCATATTCTCCCTTACAAATTGCATCGAAGCTTTTTATTGTAGAATCTAGATTTACTAACTTTCCAGGAGTCCCCGTAAATACTTCGGCCACAAAAAATGGTTGTGATAAAAATCTTTGTATTTTTCTAGCTCTGGCTACTGTTAATTTATCTTCTTCTGATAATTCATCCATACCTAGTATAGCTATTATGTCTTGAAGGGATTTATAAGTTTGTAAAATTTTTTGGACTTCTCTTGCAACTCTATAATGCTCTTCACCAACAATTCTTGGATCTAAAATTCTCGAAGTGGAGTCCAAGGGATCGACGGCTGGATAAATCCCTAGTTCTGCGATTTGTCTTGATAGTACCGTAGTTGCATCTAAATGTGAAAAGGATGTTGCTGGCGCAGGATCAGTTAAGTCATCTGCTGGTACGTAAATAGCTTGAACCGATGTGATAGAGCCTTTGCCTGTGGTTGTAATTCTTTCCTGCAGGTTTCCCATGTCTGTTGCCAAAGTAGGCTGATATCCAACTGCAGATGGTATTCTACCTAACAAAGCAGAGACTTCTGAACCTGCTTGTGTAAATCTAAAAATGTTATCTACAAAAAATAAAACATCTTGTCCTTCTTTATCTCTAAAATATTCTGCAACTGTTAATCCTGTTAAGCCAACTCTTGCTCTAGCTCCAGGTGGTTCGTTCATCTGACCATATACGAGTGCAGCTTTTGAACCTTTTCCATCTGGTTTAATAACCCCTGACTCAATCATCTCATGGTAGAGATCATTTCCTTCTCTAGTTCTTTCTCCAACTCCTGCAAAAACTGAGAAGCCTCCATGAGCTTTGGCAATATTGTTAATTAGTTCCATTATAATAACTGTTTTTCCTACTCCAGCTCCGCCAAATAATCCTATCTTTCCCCCTTTTGAGTAAGGAGCTAAAAGATCTATAACTTTAATTCCTGTTTCTAAAATTTCAGTTTCTGTTGATTGGTCGGTAAACTTCGGTGCCTCTCTATGTATCGGCCATTTCTCTTTTGTTTTAACTTCTCCTTTTTGATCGATAGGTTCACCTATAACATTTATAATTCTTCCTAAAGTCTCAGGTCCTACGGGAACACTTATAGGTGCACCAGTATTTTGAACCACATCTCCTCTCTTTAAACCTTCAGTATTGTCCATAGCAATAGTTCTCACACCATTTTCACCTAAATGCTGTGCAACCTCTAAAACTAATTTATTCCCAGAGTTGTTAACTTCTAATGCTGTTAATATTTCAGGTAATTCACCATCAAACTGCACATCAACTACTGCACCAATTACTTGAGTAATTTTTCCATTCTTGCTCATTTATAAACTTTCTGCTCCTGATATTATTTCAATTAATTCCTTAGTAATAGCTGCTTGTCTACTTCTATTATAATTAATAGTTAACTTATCTACTAAGTCACCGGCATTTCTTGTCGCGTTATCCATTGCTGTCATTCTTGAACCCTGTTCACTTGCAGAATTTTCTAAAAATGCTTTATATATCTGGGTCGAAATATTTTTAGGCAATAAATCGTCTAATATCTCATCTTCCTCAGGTTCAAATTCGTAAGATGATATTTCCTCTTTTTTTGATGGATCATCTTTTGTTGCAGGAATTACTTGTTGTTTTTCAGGTATTTGAGTAATTACATTTTTAAATTTATTGAAAAATATTACACATTTATCAAATTCTTTGTTCTTAAATAATTTAACAATTTCTTGTCCAACAGACTCTGCATCCTCAAAAGATAACTTCTTTTTATCCTTAAAATTTAATTTTTTTATAATATATTTTCCGTAATCTCTTTTCAACTGATCGAGACCTTTGGTACCTACTGTTATAATTTTTAGATTTTTTGAACTTTTGATTATCTCGTCAAAATAATTTTTTGCTAATTTGCATATATTTGTATTAAAACCTCCACATAGACCTCTGTCCGCTGTCATCACGACGCATAAATGAGTTTTGTCTTCACCAGTTCCTACTAAAAGTTTAGGTGCATTAGATGGATCGCTAATTGATTTGCTTAAATTCTGAATAATAAAATTCATTTTATCACTAAATGGTCTTCCTTTTTCAGCCATCTCTTGTGCTCGTCTAAGCTTTGCAGCAGCAACCATTTTCATAGCTTTGGTAATTTTTTGTGTGGATTTAACACTAGATATTCTTTTTCGTAAATCATCAAGACTTGGCATTATTTTTTTTCAAAGTTCGATTTTTTATAATTAATTATAACTTCAGATAAAAGTTTGTCTGTATTTTCCTCTATTTTCCCACTTGTCTGAATAGTATCTAAGATTTCAGGTTTTTCATTTTTGATTATTTCTAATAACCCTTTTTCAAAAGATCGAATTTGGTTATTATCAATATCATCAAGGTGCCCTTTAACCCCTGAATAAACTGAAACTACTTGTTCTGCTACTGTCATAGGAGAATATTGATCTTGTTTTAAAAGTTCTGTAAGTTTTGATCCTCTATTCAAAAGTTTTTGCGTTGATGCATCAAGATCAGATCCAAATTGAGCAAATGCTGCCATTTCTCTATATTGTGCAAGTTCAAGTTTGATAGATCCAGCTACTTTTTTCATAGCTTTTGTTTGCGCTGCAGAACCCACTCTAGAAACAGAAAGGCCGACATTTACTGCGGGTCTTATTCCTTGATTAAATAATTCAGTTTCTAAAAAAATTTGGCCGTCTGTAATTGAAATAACGTTTGTTGGTATATATGCTGAAACGTCTCCTGCTTGAGTTTCAATTATTGGCAATGCTGTAAGAGAACCTCCTCCATTATCATCATTTAATTTAGCAGCACGCTCAAGTAATCTGCTATGTAAATAAAAAACATCACCAGGATAAGCTTCTCTTCCGGGAGGTCTTCTTAATAAAAGTGACATCTGTCTGTAAGCAACCGCTTGTTTTGATAAATCATCATAAATAATTAATGCATGCATTCCATTGTCTCTAAAAAATTCTCCAAAAGTGCAGCCTGTATAAGGTGCTAAGAATTGTAACGGAGCAGGATCAGATGCTGTTGCAGAAACAACAATGGTATATTCCATGGCTCCCGCATCTTGTAAGGTTTTTACAATTTGAGCGACTGTTGATCTTTTTTGTCCAATAGCAACATAAATACAGTAAAGTTTCTTTTTTTCATCCTTAGACTCGTTTACTTTTTTTTGATTAATTATCGTATCTACAGCTACAGCTGTTTTGCCTGTTTGTCTGTCGCCAATAATTAATTCACGTTGTCCTCTTCCAACCGGAATCAAGCTGTCTATAGCTTTTAAACCTGTTTGCATAGGCTCACTTACTGATTTTCTAGGAATTATTCCTGGTGCCTTTACCTCAACCCTTTTTCTCTTAAGATTTTTATTTAAATTTTCTTTTCCATCAATTGGATTTCCTAGTCCATCAACTACTCTACCAAGTAATTCTTTTCCAACTGGAACATCAACTATTGAGCCAGTTCTTTTTACTGTATCACCTTCCTTGATTGATTTATCGTCTCCAAAAATTACAATTCCTACGTTGTCACTTTCTAAATTTAATGCCATACCTTTAGATCCATCTTTAAATTCTACCATCTCACCAGACTGAACATTGTCTAAACCATACACACGTGCGATTCCGTCACCAACAGATAGTACCTTCCCAATTTCAGATACCTCTGTTTTGTCTCCTAGGTTTTTAATCTGTTCTTTTAAAATTTTTGTAATTTCAGAAGGATTTATGTCCATACTAATTCTCCACCATAATTTTTCTGTACTTTTCTAATTTATTTTTTATTGATGTGTCAATCATTAAGCTACCAATTTGAATAACCACACCTCCGATTAAGCTTTCATCCACTTTGCATTTTAGTTTGATTGAACTATTAATGTTTGTAGAAATTTCTTTCTCAATATCTAAAATTGTTTTTTCGTCAATTTTTTTCGATGAAATTAAATTTGCATTTATTTCCCCTTTTTTGAGAGAAATTAATTTTAGAAATTCCTCTATAATAGTATCTAAAAAAAATATTCTTTTTTTAATTATCAATATATAAAAGAAATTTTTAATTATTTTATTAAAATTCATTAGATTAAGTATTTTTTCAAAAAGTTTTTTTTGGCTTTCTACTGAATATGTTGGATTTTTTATGAAATTTTTTAAGTCTAAATTTGAATTATATATTTTCATAAATGACTTTAGGCTTAATACAACCTCTTCTGTCTGATTTCCTTCCTTGGAAAGTTCATATAATGCCAGTGCATACCTTTGGGATATTTCACTCGAAAATGATCTATTTTTGCTCAATGTTTTTCCTTATGTCGAATAGATTAAAGAATTTAAGCGATTTCGTATCATAGGAAAATGGTCTGTTCAAGAGTGATTGGAACGCATATTAGCTAAAATTTAGGGGATCAACATCAACTGTAAGTTTTATTTTTTTTGAAAGATTTATTTTTTTTAGTATTTTATCAATCTCTTTTTGTATCAAAAAATTACTTTTTGATCTTAGTAATAGTCGAGTTCTGTATTTATTTTTTATTTTAAAAATTGGAGAAGTAACAGGACCTAAAACTTCGATATTTTTTAATGATAATAAATTTTTTTTTATCTTTTGTGCCTCTAAAAATCCATCTTCCTCATTTTTTGATGAAATTATAAATGCAATTAATCTTACAAAAGGTGGGAGTTTTTTTTCTTTTCGTAGACAAATCTCTTCCTCAAGAAATTTATTCGGGTCATTTTCAATTATATTTTTTAATGTTTCATCAGATGGATTAAAGGTTTGATATACAACTATGGAGTCTTTGCTAAATCTACCTGCTCGTCCACTTAATTGATTGTAAAGTTGAATATTTTTTTCAGTAGATCTTAGATCAAATCCCATTCCAGAAAAATCAGCATCGACTACAACGATGCAGTTTAAATTTGGAAAATTAAAACCTTTAGAAATTAACTGGGTACCTACAAGAATATTGATCTTATTTTTTTCTATATCAGAGAGTAAATTTTTTGTTTCTCTTTTTTTATTTAGAAAGTCACTGGACAATATCTTAATTTTTTTTTCAGGAAAAATTTCTTTTAATTCTGCAAAAATTTTTTCTACACCAGGCCCGTACATTTGAAATTCGCAATTTGACTCTGTTTTTTTACATTTTTTTTTTGTGTCACACTTATAACCACAGTGATGGCACATTGCTTTATTTAAATGTTTATGAAAAGTTAAAAAAATTGAACAATTTGGACAATTAAGTTTAGAACCACACTTCTTACAAATCATAAAAGGTGCATAACCTCTCCTATTTAAAAAGAATAATACCTGATCATTTTTTTCTAAATATTTTTTAGCTATTTTTAAAGTTTTAGAATCCAACCAAATATTTTTTTTCTTTCTATCTAAATTTAAATTAACTACTTCTGCGTTCGGAAGTGAAAAATTTTTAAATCTTTTTTCTAATTTGGTAATACGATATTTTTTATTTTTAACATTGTTATAAGTCTCTAAAGATGGAATTGAAGTAGATAATAAAACAGGAATATTTTCAATTGATGCACGTGAAATTGCCATATCTCTGGCATTGTATCTTATACCTTCATCTTGTTTGTATGAAGAATCGTGCTCTTCATCAACAACAATTAAACCAAGATTTTTAAATGGCAAAAATAGAGATGATCTTGCTCCAACTACCAATTTTATTTTTCCATTAATAATATTCCTCCAAATTATTCTTCTATTTTTTTTAGTAATTTTTGAATGCCATATGGCAGGTTTGAATCCAAAAAAATCTTCAAATCTTTGGTTAAATTGATCTGTTAAAAATATTTCAGGTAATAAAACTAACGATTGTTTTTCTTTTATCAGATTTTCTTTAATTTTTTCAAAATAAACAATAGTTTTACCAGATCCAGTGACACCCTGTAGCAATGTTACGTTAAAGTTATTTCCGATTTTTTTTATTTCGTTTAAACATTTTTTTTGTTCTAAGTTTAATTTAAATTTAATAGATTTGCCTTCTATTTTGTTTATGAAAGGCTCTACTTCTTTTGATAAAAAAGTTTTGTCGCCAAGACACATTCTCAAAACCATTCCCTTAGAAACTAAATTATAAATTGAGAACCAATTAATAAATTTAATTAAATTTTTGTTTAAAGTATGTGTTTTTTTTTCAATAATAGTTTTAAGCTGGAATTTTTTTTCAGTCTCTTCTATCTTATCCCATACTACTCCTAATTCATTTTCTCTTCCAAAAGGAACCACAACTATAGTGCCTGGTTCTAACTTTCCTAGCTTTCCAGATAAATATGTATGTGGGTGATCGAAAATTCTTGGAATAAGAACTGGTACTTTCATGAATTGTAAAAAACAACTTATTTAAAAATGAATAGGTCTTTTTTCTACTGCTAGAGCTGCTTCCTTTATTGCTTCTGTATGAGTAGGGTGAGCATGACATGTTCTAGCAATGTCTTCGGAACTAGCACCAAATTCCATCGCTATAGCCATTTCTGCGATCATGTCTCCGCTATGTGGACCTATTATGTGTACTCCCAAAACTTTATCTGTTTTTGAATCTGCTAAAATTTTTACAAATCCCTCTGTTTCATTGTTAACTTTTGCTCTAGAATTTGCCATGAATGGGAATTTTCCAACCTTATAATTTATGTTTAATTTTTTTAGTTCTTCCTCTGTTTTTCCTACTGCAGCTACCTCGGGAGAAGTATATATAACTCCTGGAATAACATCGTAATTTACATGGCCTGATTGACCTGCAATAATTTCAGCAACAGCAATTCCTTCTTCCTCTGCCTTGTGTGCCAACATTGGGCCTCTAATAACATCACCAATTGCAAAAATATTCTTCACTGAAGTTCTAAATTCTTTATCAATTTCAATTCTTCCACCTTTGTCTTTGCTTATTCCAATTTTTGATAAGTTTAATCCTTCGGTGTAAGGTTTTCTTCCTACTGAAACAAGTACTTTATCAAACTCCATCTTGTTATTTTTTTTACTTAAATTATCTACAAATTCAACGGAAACTTTATTTTTTTCATTTTTAACTTTTGTTACTTTGTTATTTAATAAAAATTTTATACCTTGCTTAGACAAAATTTTTTGAAACTCTTTTGAAACTTCTCTATCCATACCGGGAATTATATGATCCAAATATTCAATTACAGTGACGTTTGATCCTAATCTCGACCAAACTGACCCCATCTCTAAACCAATATAACCTCCACCAATAACAAGTAAGTTCTTAGGCACTTGGCTCAATGTCAAAGCCCCTGTTGAAGAAACTATATTTTTTTCGTCAATTTCAATTCCTGGTAACGAACTTGACGATGATCCTGTTGCAATAACAATATTTTTTGATTTATATGATGTTTTTTTTCCGTTTTCATACACTACAACATCATTTTTTGAAAATAAAACCCCTTTTCCCTTAATATAAGAAACTTTATTTTTTTTAAATAAGAACTCTACACCTTTAGTTAAAACTTGAACTGATTTACTTTTATTTGCCATTATTTTATTTAGATTTAATTTAACATTTGAAACTTCGATACCTAAATTATTGTAATCTTTTTGTGCTTTGTAATAGATCTCCGATAAATTCAAAAGACTTTTGGACGGGATGCAACCAACATTTAGACAAGTGCCTCCTAGTGTCCCTCTAGCTTCTATACATCCGGTTTTTAGTCCAAGCTGTGCAGCACGGATAGCACAAACGTAACCTCCGGGGCCTCCTCCGATAACTAAAAGATCAAAATCTTCTTTCATGTCTATAAGTTCAGAAAGAGCCTTTTAGGCTCTTCAAGAGTATCTTTAATATTTTTTAAAAAGGAAACTGCTTCTTTGCCATCAACAATTCTATGATCATAAGATAAGGCCAAATACATCATTGGACGAATAATTATTTCACCGTTTTTAACTATTGGTCTTTCAATTATATTGTGCATTCCTAATACTCCAGATTGCGGTGGATTTAAAATTGGTGTTGAAAGCATTGATCCGTATATACCTCCATTAGTGATTGTAAAAGTACCTCCCTGTAAATCTTCTATACTAATTTTACCATCTCTAGCTTTTTGGCCCAAGTCAGCAATATTTTTTTCAATTTCTGCAAAAGACATCTCGTCTGGGTTTCTTAATACAGGAACTACCAATCCCCTATCTGTTCCTACTGCAAAACTGATATTATAATAATTTTTATATACTATTGTTTCATTTTGAATTTCAGCATTTATTGCTGGATAATTTTTTAGTGAAGCTATACATGCCTTAACAAAAAAAGACATGAATCCCAATTTAGTTAAATATTTCTTTTTAAACTCATCTTTATAATTATTTTTCATTTGTATTACTTCATGCATATCAACTTCATTAAAAGTTGTTAGCATAGCTGCATTATTTTGAGCCTCTTTTAACCTTTTAGCAATTGTCATTCTTAATCTGGTCATTTTAATTCTTTCTTCGGGACCATGAGTTGCTTTTCTTTTATTCAAAGATGGTTTTGACCCCATCAAGCTGAGTAGGTCTTCTTTTAATATAACGCCATTTTTTCCACTACCTCTTATCTCGTTGAGATTAATATTTTTTTCATTTGCGATCTTTCTAGCAGATGGAGAGGCCATTTTTTTACTTTTTTCTTTTTTCTCAGGAGCTTTATATATTTCATTTAAAATTAAAGGCGCCTCTTGTGACTTTGGTTGTTCTAATGTTTCGGTTGTTTCGGTTAAAACTAATCTCGCTTCACCATTTTTTTCTTTTTCTAAAGATTGATCCTCAAAAACTTCTATTTCTTCATCTATTTTTTTCTGTGGTGGTTTGTATTTTTTTTCTTTTTTTTCAGGAGTTTTACTTGTACTTGCTCCGATACTTCCTAGCAAAGCACCTACCTCAACAGTATCACCTTCTTTTACTGATATATTTTCCAGTACACCATTAGACGGCGAGGGTACTTCAACGTTAACTTTGTCAGTTTCAAGTTCAACAATAGGTTCGTCGGAGTCTACTTTCTCTCCAATATTTTTTAACCATTTCGATACAGTAGCCTCTGTTACTGACTCACCTAAAGCTGGAACAACTATTTTTTCTGACATTTATTCTAATTAAATTTACCTACAACCTTTTCTAATATTTCTTTTTGTTCTGCAAGGTGTTTGTTAAGATTTCCTGTAGCAGGTGATGCCGCAGCATTTCTGCCAATATACTTAGCTTTTTCGCCTTTTACTTGAATGATTTCAAGTGTTCGATCTATATAATACTTCGAAGTATTCCATGCACCCATATTCATGGGCTCTTCCTGACACCAATAAAATTTTGCATTTTTATATCTGCTAAGTTCTTTTGCCAAGTGTTTTGCTGGGAATGGGTATAACTGCTCTATTCTTATGAAAACTACCGAATCATCTTTAGATTTTTCTCTTGCTTCCAGTAAATCAAAATAAATTTTTCCAGAACACATAATAACTTTTTTTATTTTATTATCTTGTTTTAATTTAATAAACTTGCTCTCAGGTAAATAGGAATGGTCTATTAAAATTCTGTGGAAACGCGTTTTTTTCGTAAAGTCTTCTAAATTTGAAACACATTTTTTATGTCTCAATAAAGATTTAGGAGTCATAATTATTAATGGCTTTCTAAAATCTCTTCTCATTTGACGTCTAAGTAAATGAAAATAGTTTGCAGGCGTTGTACAGTTGACAACTTGTAAATTTTCTTGAGCGCACAATTGTAAAAATCTTTCTAATCTTGCTGAAGAGTGTTCTGGTCCTTGTCCCTCATATCCATGAGGCAAAAGCATTACAAGACCACTTGCTCTGGACCATTTAGACTCAGCAGATGAAATAAATTGATCAATAACAACCTGGGCCCCATTTGCAAAATCTCCAAATTGTGCCTCCCATAGAACTAATGTTTCAGGCTCAGATAAAGAATATCCAAATTCAAAACCTAAAACTCCAAGCTCAGATAATAAACTATCAATAACTTCAAATTTTTTTTGATTTTTTGCTACATGTTGTAAAGGAACGTATCTGTCATGATTTTCTTGGTTTCTTAACACGGCATGCCTTTGACTAAAAGTACCTCTTCCAGTGTCTTGACCTGAAAGTCTTACGGAAAAACCTTCGTTTAAAAGTGTACCAAAAGCTAAAGACTCTGCAGTTGCCCAATCTATTTGTTTTCCCTCCGTAAACATTTTTCTTTTGTTTTCAAAAATTTTTATTAAAGTTTTATGTAAACTAAAGTTTTTTGGTATTTCTGTAATTTTTTTTCCAATATTTATAAGTTCTTTTTTTTCTACACCTGTAATTCCTCTTTTGTCTTTACCTATTTCTGGTTTAAATCGAGACCATACTCCATCAAACCAAGTCATTTTTTCTTTATAACTTCTAGCGTTAGTAAATTCTTTGTTTAAAAAATCTTTAAATTTTCTTTGTTGTGATTCTATTTCTTGTTGTGAAATTAAACCTTGGGCATTAAGTTTTTTTCCATAAATTTGAAGAGTAGATGGATGTGTTCGAATTTTTTTATACATCAATGGTTGTGTGAATGATGGTTCGTCACCTTCGTTGTGTCCAAAGCGACGATAACAAACCATATCTATAACCACATCTCTATTAAATTTTTGTCTAAATTCTGTAGCAATTTTTGCACAATGAACGACTGCTTCAGGATCGTCTCCATTAACATGTAAAATTGGAGCTTCAACCATTTTTGCTAAATCGGATGGGTATGGAGAAGATCTTGCAAATCTCGGTGCTGTTGTAAAACCAATTTGATTATTTACTATAATGTGAATTGTCCCTCCAGTATTGTGTCCTGGTAATCCTGACATTGCAAAACATTCGGCAACTACACCTTGTCCGGCAAAAGCAGCATCTCCATGTATTAATACTGGAATAACCTTTTTTCTTTCCTTGTCTTTATGAAAGTATTGTTTAGCCCGAACTTGTCCTAAAACTATTGGATTTACAGCTTCTAAATGTGACGGGTTATCTGTAAGACTAATATGAACTAAATTTCCATCAAATTCACGGTTTGCTGAAGCACCTAAATGGTATTTTACATCTCCCTCAAAATCTTTTTTGGAGTCAATTTTTTCACCAAAAAATTCTTTAAATATTACCCTAAAAGGTTTTTGCATCATATTTGCTAGAACATTTAATCTTCCTCTGTGTGGCATACCAATTTTTACTTCTTTCACACCTAAGTGCCCACCTCGTTTTATAATTTGTTCTAAAGCAGGTATAAGTGACTCGGCACCATCAAGACCAAATCTCTTAGTTCCAACAAATTTTATGTGTAAAAATTTTTCAAAACCTTCTGCCTCTATTAATTTATTGAGTATTGCTCTCTTTCCATTTTCCGTAAATTTAATACCTTTTTCTTTTCCTTCTATTCTCTCTCTAATCCAAGATCTTTCCTTTGGATCAGCCATATGCATAAATTCATAACCGATATTTCCACAATAAATTTTCCTTAAAGATTTTATGATTTCTTTAATATTTGAGGTTTCTAATCCTAATGTTCCATCTAAAAATATTTTTTTATTTTCATCTTTTTTGTTTAATCCATAGGTCTCAGGTTTGAGTTCTGGATGTTCTTCACGTTTTAACAAGGAAAGAGGATCTAAATTGGCTATCATATGCCCTCTTATTCTGTAAGCTCTTGTTAGCGTACTAACTCTTATAGAATTTTTTGCATTTTCCTTAATTCCAGAAATATCTATATTATCAACGGATTGATCATTTATTTTTTCTCCATTTATCTTTTTGAATTTTTTCTTTTTTTTTGGAGACCAGCTTGGTCCATTAACTGTATTTATGATTAGTTCTTTATTATCTTTAAGACCTTTAAAAAATTCTTTCCATTCTTCAGTCAAGCCTTGCGGATTTGTGATATATTGTGCATAAAGTTCTTCGATAAATTCAGAACTATTATTACCTAAAAAAGATGTTTTTTCGAAAATATTATTATTTTTAATTATAGACATTATTTTGTAGAACTATATTAACACAAAAATCAAATATTCAACTTTTAAGTTTTAAATATTTAATTTTTAAGTTTTTTATAAAGTGTTTTGCCAATATCAGCAGGAGATTTTGATATAGTAATACCTGCAGATTTCATGAGCTCAATCTTGTCTTCTGCTCCACCCTTACCGCCTGATATAATTGCACCTGCATGTCCCATTCTTCTGCCTGGAGGTGCTGTTAATCCTGCGACAAAACCTACGGTAGGTTTTTTTATTTTGGACTTTTTTAAAAACTCTGCTGCTTCCTCTTCTGCTGAACCACCGATTTCGCCAATCATTACAATAGAATGGGTATCATTATCTTTTAGAAAAAGTTCTAAACAATCAATAAAGTTTGTACCATTAATTGGGTCACCACCAATACCAATACAGGTTGATTGTCCAAGACCATTTTGTGATGTTTGAGCAACCGCTTCGTAAGTAAGCGTTCCTGATCTTGATACAATTCCAACAGAACCTTTTTTATGAATGCTTCCTGGCATTATTCCAATCTTACATTCTTCAGGAGTAATTATGCCAGGACAATTAGGTCCTATTAATCTACTTTTGCTTTTTAATAAAGCTTGTTTAACTCTCATCATATCAAAAACTGGTATACCTTCTGTGATACAGACCACTAAATCTAAATTTGCATCAATCGCTTCCAATATTGCCGCGGCAGCAAATTTCGGTGGAACATAAATCATTGAAGCATTTGCTCCTGTTTTATCTTTTGCTTCAATAACGGTATTGAAAACAGGAAGACCAAGGTGTTTTTGACCTCCCTTTTTAGGGGTAACTCCGCCTACTAATTGTGTTCCATATTTAATTGCTTGTTCAGAATGAAAAGTCCCATGAGTTCCAGTAAATCCCTGACATATAACTTTGGTATTTTTATTTACTAGAACTGACATTTATTTTATTGCGTCCACAATTTTTTTTGCTGCATCATTTAGGTCAGATGCTGATAAAATTTTTAAAGCTGATTTATCTAAAATTTCTTTCCCTTTTTTAAAATTGGTACCTGCAAGTCTAACCACCAAAGGAACTTTGATATTCGTTTCTTTTGCTGCTTCTACAACTCCCTGGGCAAGTACATCACATCTCATTATCCCGCCAAAAATATTTATTAAAATCCCCTTAACTTTTTTATCAGATAAAATTAATTTGAAAGCTGCTGATACTTGTTCTTTTGTAGCTCCTCCGCCGACGTCAAGAAAATTTGCTGGTTCTTGTCCATATAGTTTAATTATATCCATAGTTGCCATTGCTAAACCTGCCCCATTAACCATACAACCAATTGAACCATTTAATTTTATGTAAGCTAAACCAACCTTGCTTGCTTCGATCTCGGCATTTTCTTCTTCATTTAAATCTCTTAGTTTTAAAATTTCAGGCCTTCTATACATTGCATTGTCATCAAAATTCATTTTTGCATCTAAGCAGATCAACTTTTCATCGTCGTTGATAATTAAAGGATTAATTTCAATAAGACTTGCATCTTTTTCGATCAGTATTTTATAAAGAATTTTAATCAATTTTCTTGCTTCTTCCTGTTGTTTATCTTTAAAATTAAAAATTGAAATTATTTCATTAATTTCGCTTTCTGAAGGTCCTTCCTCTTTATAGTCAATTTTTTTTGTGATTATTTTTTCAGGTTTTTCTTTAGCAATTTTTTCAATATCCATGCCTCCCTCGGTGCTGCTAATAAATGCAATTTTAGAAGTTTCTCTATCTATCAAACATGATAGGTAAAACTCTTTTAAGATATTTGACGCCTCCTCAATATAAATTCTTTTTACCTCTTTGCCCTCTGGGCCTGTTTGATGAGTTACTAAAGTTTTTCCCATCATTTTCTTTGCCTCTAAAAGTAAATTATCTTTATTTTTAATAAGTTTTACACCGCCAGCTTTACCTCTGCCACCAGCATGAATTTGCGCTTTTAAAACAAACTCTCCGCTTCTCAATTTTGATAATTTTGTGTCAATTTCATCAATGGAAAAAACTGCTATTCCATTCGAAACAGGCGCTCCGAACTCTTTTAAAATTTCTTTTGCTTGATGTTCGTGAATATTCATAGAATTTTATTTATTTTATGCTTAGAGTTACTTATATTAATTTTTGCTATTTTAAAATATTAAAAAATGACTAATAAAAAAAATACTTTCCAGTCTATTTTTTTAATTTCTATATACATAATTATATTAATATTAGTTTTTCCAACGTTTAAAGACCACGGTGTTCATATAGAAGAAAAGTTTCATAGGCTTAATGGTTTATTTTGGTTAAATTATGTTTCTAAATTTTTTAACTTTGAGACTATAAGCTTAATTACCGAAAAAAAAATACTAGAAATAAGTGACTTTACACTAAATAAGGCTGGCTCATACATGGATAAATATGGGGTGGTCTTAGACCTACCGGCTGCACTTATTGAAATATTTTTTAATTTAGAAAAAATAGAAAATATTTATTACGTAAAACAATTTATGAGCTTTGTTTTATTCTTAATAAGTTCGTATTTTTTTTTCAAAATACTCGATAATAGATTTAAAAATTTTTTTTTAAGTTTAACTGGAATGTTATTATTTGTCACTTCGCCAAGAATATTTGGGGACAGTTTTTTGTATAAAGATGTTTTATTTTTATCTTTTTTTGTTATCGCCTTATATTTTTTTCTTAAATTAACAGATAAAATTTCTAAAAGAGATTTAATCTTTTTTTCTCTATTTTGTGCTGTCTCATTTAATTTAAGAGTTTTTGCAATATTTTTGCCAATAACTTTTTTAATTTTTTTAATTCTAAACAATTTAGATAAAAGAAAAATTTTCAATAATCTTAAAATTTTCCTCTTATTCTTTTTTGTCCTGCTTTTTTTTACAATATTGCTATCACCTTATTTATGGACAAATACTTTTACAAACTTGATTGACATATTTAGACCTTTAGAGAGAGCGTCGATAGGAGATAATATTAAAATTTTATTTAATAACGAGTTTTACCCCAATAGAAATTTACCTCAAACTTATTTATTTACATGGATAGCAATTACAACTCCTATTATAACGCTTTTACTATTTATTTTTGGTTATCTAACCTACGCTAAAAGATTTTTAAAAAGATTTATTAGCATTGAAGAAAAGCAAATTTTTAATGATCTTTGGAGAGGAAAAAAAGAAATTAAAGATTTTATAATTTTTTTATTATTAACATCATTTGTTTTAACATTGTTAATTTTTAATTCCCCTTTCTATAATGGATGGCGATTAGTCTATTTTTTGAATATTTTTATAATATATTTTTCTATTTTCCAAATTCATAATCTAATAATTTATTTTAGAAATAATATTGTTAAAAAAAAATTATTAAAAACTTTAGTTTTAATATCAGTTTTGCATAATATTGTGGCTTTAATATCTCATCATCCATTTCAAAGTTACTATTTTACTGAATTAATTAGTGAAAATAAAAAAAATGTTTTCGAAGGCGATTATTATGGATTATCTGGGAAACACTTTTTTTTAAAATTAAATTCAGGTACTTCTACCTCAACATCTCCAAACTGATATTTTTGATTCATACTGCCTTTGATTTAATATTAAATAATTTAAAGTATTCTGTTTAACAACCATAAATTAAAAAAAAAATTGCAAGAAATCTATTCCTTTATTTGTCAAAATACTATAATAACTAAAATAAAGGAGAAAAAATGAATAATAACCGAATTAATAAATATTTTTTTGTTTTAGGTGCATCTATAATTGTCATCTACTTAGCAATAAATACTGAGCATAATCCAGAAAGTTCAATAAATACATATGAAACTACTAATCAAAATTTTAATCAAATTGATGAAAATGATTTTTCACAAACTGATAAAAATGATACAGTTTTAGATATTATTCCATCAGATGAGAGCTCAGATAATATTTTATCAGAAGAACTAAATGATATAGATAAAGAAGAAGATTATACTATATCTGAGACAGTAGATGAAAAGCTTGTTTTTATTAACAATATTAAAATTGCACAAAATATAGATATGGATAAAGAATCAGAATCATATAGAGAACCTATTAATGCATATAAAACAATAACAACATTAAATACAGATGTGATAAAAGAAATTAATTATTACCCATTATTATATGTATGGACTAGTATGAATACAGAAAATATATCTCTAAATAATCCAATTGATAATAAAATAGAACCGGTACAATTAGTAATGACTATAAAATGCAATGACTATATTGTAAAACAAGTTGACTATCAAATAAATGCTAAAACTCCAAGATGGAGAGAATGGGTTGAAATTGATTTATCTCAATTTGAAACAGAATCTATTATGGGATTATGGAATGTAGA
>Ga0208261_1000189_pt1 | contig 26384 bp, 26 predicted proteins | sample Knorr_S7_td_DCM__FD_185595 | JGI IMG/M metagenome (GOLD analysis project Ga0208261, IMG submission 185595) | Marine microbial communities from Southern Atlantic Ocean transect - Knorr_S7_td_DCM_ad_131m_LV_B (SPAdes) (version 3) | ecosystem: Environmental > Aquatic > Marine > Oceanic | place...
TCATCTGGGTGTTACAGGATCGCCTAATATTTGGATAGAGTCAGATACGCTAGATTTTGGTGAAGTATTTGTGAATTATAGTGGACCAGGAAATTATGGTGGTTCTAAAGAATTAAGGATGGGGAATAATGGAACAGATATTTTAAATGTTAGTAGTATTACAGTAGATAATACTCTTTTTACACTTACACAATCCTCTGCAACTCTTGATAATGGTGAAAATTTATCATTAACCATAAATTTCATGACTACTGATGGAGTTGGTCCTCATAGTGGCAATATAACAATTGTATCTGATGATTCAGATGAAGGTACTATTACTATTCCTGTATATGTTGATGCGGTAGAACCTCCAGTAATATCGGCTACTGAATCAATATCAGCAGCAATAGATGTAGGTGATAGTTCAAACCAGTCTTTTACATTAAGTAATACTGGAGTAGGTGAACTTACATACGAATTGAATGTAACTGAACAGAGCCAGCGAGATGGATCCAGATCATATGAAAGCCAAGCAAATCCTCAAGCTAGAAGATTGCCATTCGATGGATATTTTGATTATACTAATAGTGAAACACGCCAGCGAATGAGAGAGAAAGCATTACAGTTATCTAATGATTCAAATAGTAACAATAATTCAGAAACAAATCATTCAACACATTCTAGAGATAATAATTATACTTGGGAATTAATACACACAGACCAAAATAATGGAGCTCCGTTTGATGTCAGAAATATCTATATGGATGAACATGATGGAGAACTTTTATTTAAATGGGATAGTTATGAAGTATGGGATAACCCTGGTGAACTACCTGCAATCACTTTTATCTATATTGATGTTGATCAGAATCCCAATACTGGTTCTCCAATAGATTTTGTCCCCTATTTTAATATAGGTGCAGAAATTGGAATTGTTAGATGGAACCATGAATTTGGTGGAGTGTGGGAATATCAATATAGCCCTGGTTTTAATGCATGGATTTCAATAGATATCGATACACTTAGAACCAATTATATGGTACCATATGGTAATGAGGTCATAATTGGTGTAAAGGCAGGTTGGTTCGATGGTTCTAGTGGAATAAATTTTGGTATTATAACAGATAATGCGATTGGTGATGACAACGATGTGGATTTGGTACCAAGTTTTGGGACAGCATCATACATTACGTATAATTTTGAACCGAATTGGTTATTCCTCGATTTACAAAATGGTACAATTCCATCAGGGAGTAGTCAAGATATTATAGCTACATTTGATGGCAGCGGGATGCTTGGTGGTGAATATTTTGCGGATATTAATGTTGCAACAAATGATCCTATAACTCCACAGTATACAATCTTAGCACAGATGAGTCTAACAGGCATACCAAATATAATATTACAAAATTCTTCTGTAGACTTTGGCGTGTCATATTTGGACTATGCAGATGAAGCATTTCTGGTAATTCGTAACTATGGAAATGGTGTATTGGAAACTCAGCTAACATCAGATAGTGAAAACCTTACAGTTGGTGAAGCCTCCTTAGATATACAACCACAAGCAGTGGATTCAATTGAATTATCTCTTGTTGGTACAGATTTGGGTGATTTTAGTGCGAATATTACAATTAATTCTAATGACCCAGATCAACCATCTCTTACTGTACCAGTTACATCCACAATAGTTCTTGCGCCTAATGTGGATACAGATCCAGGCTCTTTCATCTTAGAGGTTGAATCTGGTACTTCTATTGTTGAAGAACTAACTATTTCAAATAGTGGTGGTAGCAATCTGGATTTTGATATTGAAATTGTGTATGATGGTGGTCGTGATCAAAATAACGATGGGGAAGATGACTTTAATACAGATAATCAACTACGAATAGAAATTTTAACGGATAATTATCCAGAAGAAACATCGTGGGTGTTGTATCAAGATGGTTCCCTTTTAGCCAGTATTTCACAGGGTTCATTAAATAGTCAAGGCACACTTTATACGTGGGATTATGAAGTACCTGCTGGAGAATATCGCTTTGTAATTAACGATGCTTATTCAGATGGTATCTGTTGTGGATATGGTGTTGGTGAATATAATTTGTATTTAAATGATGAGTTAATAGCGACTGGAGGTCAATTTGGAGCTTCTGAAACTGTAGAATTTACGATCCTAGCTGAATGGCTAACTATGAATCCCTTGTCCGGCACAGTGTCACCAGAAGGATCAGCTAGTATTTTACTTACGCTAAATGCTGAAGGAATAGATCCAGGTAATTATACTGCTGGTATTTCTATTAACAGTAATGATCCGGATCAAGGAACTGTTATTATTCCATTAAGTTTAACTGTAAACGGCATGAGTTCCGAGAATGAAGCATTACTGCCTCAAGAGTTTGCTCTTCATCAGAACTATCCAAATCCATTTAATCCGGTAACAAGAATTAGATATGATCTACCAGAAAATAGTATGGTAAATATCACAGTCTATGATATGCTTGGTAGAGAAGTGAACACTTTGGTAAATCAAGTACAGGATGCTGGTTTTAAATCAATTATTTGGGATGCAACCAATGACTATGGTAAATCTGTGAGTGCAGGAATTTATTTATATCAGATTCAGGCTGGTGATTTTATGCGGACTGAAAAGATGGTGCTGTTAAAATAGAATTTAAATAAACATTATACCTCACAAATTAGTGGGGTATAATGTTTATATGATAATGAGTATATTTTATTATGGATAAGCGTGGTCCGCTAATATTTATTGCTGCGATATCTATCATTCTAATAATTTCATTTTTTTATAAGCAACTACAATCAAACTCCTTCAAAAGTATTAATGATCATTATTTAATCGATTTATGAATAAAATAGATATTATTCAAAATCACCATTTTAATCCGGAAATAGTAAAAAACATTTCATCTATTTCTTCCTGGAATCCAAAAGAAGTAGTTCACTTTCATAATACAATAGGAAATAAAGAAACTCCATTAGTTAAACTTCCTGGGTTAGCGAAGCACTTAGGAATAGGTAGTTTATTAGTAAAGGATGAAAGTCATCGATTTGGTCTTAATGCATTTAAAGCTTTAGGTGCCTCCTATGCAATGTATAAGCAAATAGAAATAAATCCCCAAATTAAGTTTTTTTGTACAGCCACAGATGGTAATCATGGACGAGCAGTTGCGTGGGTTGCTAGAAAGTTGAAAAGAAAGGCAATTATATACATGCCTAGCTGGACAGTCCCTGAAAGAGTAAAAGCAATAGAACAAGAGGGTGCAGAGGTCCATGTAATTGATAAATCGTATGATATTGCTGTAGAAATGGCAAGTGCTCGAGTAAAACAGGGAAATGAAACTGGGAATAATTACTGGTCTTTGATTCAAGATACTGCGTGGGATGGCTTTGAGGAAATTCCATTAGATATCATGAAAGGATATTGGACGGAGATGTATGAAATAACACAACAAATGGGAGAAGATGTAATTGATGTGCTATTTTTACAATCTGGTGTTGGAAGTTGGGCTGCTTCAATTTTAGGCTATGTTGCAACACAATGGGAAAATCCTCCAATATGTATTAGCGTTGAACCACATTCTGCGAATTGTTTATTTGAATCGATTAAAGCTGGCAAAAGAGTTGTAGTCGAAAACGATGAAACAACAATTATGGCAGGTTTAAACTGTGCTTCTGTATCAACCTTAGCATGGAATATATTAAAAAATGGTCTATCAGGATCTATATCTATCACAGATGAACTATGTGAAGAAGCTATGAGATTACTAGCTTATCCAATATCCGATGATCCTTTGATTATATCAGGTGAATCCGGAGCGAGCGGACTCGGTGGCTTAATTGGACTATCTAGATCTATTAATTATAAAGAATTGAAAGAAAAATTTAACTTAAATAGGAATTCAACAGTTTTGGTTATAAATACTGAAGGCGACACTGATCCAATAAACTATAAAAAAGTTATCAATGAAAAAAAATATTAATACCTTAATATGAGACTTATATTATTAGAATATTGTTTTTATTTAGATATTAAATGAAAGGAAATAATTAATGAATTCACTTCTAAATCCAAGGATGGTTTTACGAGTCTGCGGAGTTTTAATGCTCTTACACTCTTTAATGTGGATGTTTGTATCTGGTGCAAATATCGATGCAGCAATTCCAAATATAAGTGATGACGCATTATTAATGCTCGTTAATACAAATGAAGCTGTTGCATCATTTAATCTTTTTTTTGCTATTTTAATTCTCGCGAGTTCAACTTTAGAGCTTAATGGGCAAAGAGTAATGACAAAAGCTTTATCAGTCTGTTTCTTATTATTAACTGTTCTTGCAGTGTATCATATGGTAGGGTATCCGCAAGGTTATGGCCCACCACCACCAATACCAATTATTTTTGGTCTTCTAACTATTTGGTCGGGATATATCAGTTTTATTATAAAAGACTAAATTTATTTGAGCATACAATTATGAAAGTAATAAATAAAAAAATCATAATAATTATGATATCCATTTTCATTTCTTTTTATTGCGATGAAAACAGCGATAGAAATAATGTAAATGGATGCACAGATAGTATAGCAACAAATTATAGTAATTTGGCTACCAATGATGATGGAAGTTGTGAATATACACTTAATGGAGTTACACTAAAATGGCTTCGAACATTTAATTCGTCGGATGGAGTATATTTTAATGAAGGATGGAGCGTTGAGCCTACCTCAGATGGTGGTTTTATTATAGCGGGTGCAGCATCTGGCTATGTTGGCCTTCTAATTAAAACAGATTCTAATGGACAAAAAGAATGGCATCAAGTGTACAATAATTCAACTTCTTTGCATAGCGCGAGTCAAACATCTGATGGCGGATTTATTGCTACTGGATATTATGAATGCGATACATCTGCAGCATGTTATCCTGACATATTTCTTGTAAAGACAAATAGTAATGGTGCAATTGAATGGGAACAATTATTTGGTAATGAAGAAAATAATGATTGGGGAAGAAGCGTTATCGAGACTCAAGATGGAAATTATGTCTTAACGGGAACATGGAATGATGATGGTTGGAATTCAAAAGCATTGTTGAGAAAATATAGTAATACAGGATCTCTTATTTGGAGTAAAACTTTTTCAAGTTCTGATGCAAATGAAGGGTATTCTGTTATTGAAACATCGGATGGAAATCTTGTCTTTGCTGGCTATTCAGGTACGCAGCATGGTGCATATAATAATTTTATGGTAAAAACAAATGCGGATGGTGGACAATTATGGAAGAAAAAGAATCAATCAGTTGGTGATGCATTACTTTATTCTGTAGTAGAATCCCCAAGTGGGGGATATGCCGCTGCAGGATTTTGTAATAGCTGGAGAGCTAACTCAATCATAAAAAAGAATCAATCTGGTGGGACTCAATGGCAAAATTGCTATGTTGAAGAAGGAAGTAATTATGGTTATTATGATATTACTGCCTCTTCAAGAGGTGGCTATTATTTAATTGATGAACGTTCTTTTTTAACAAAAATAGATGATGAGGGTACAATAATTTTTAGTATACAATTGTACCAAGTGAATCAATCAATTATTGAATTGGAAGATGGAGATATTGTTGTAGGTGGGTATGGATTTAGAGAAGGAAATGATGGGGGTGCTATATCTTTAATTCGTTTGGATCCCTCACAATTTGAATGATTATTTATAGAATAAAATGAAAAACCTTTTATTCTTTATATTAATTCATGTCTCACTATTTGCTCATGGTGTTGCTACAGGTGATCAAGGGTACATTCAACAAATAAATGGAATTAATTTTGTGCCATTTATGTATTTAGGTGCAAAGCATATGGTAACAGGGTACGATCACATCCTGTTTCTTGTAGGTGTTATATTTTTTCTTTATCGTTTAAGAGATATTGGTATATATGTTACCCTTTTTGCAATTGGTCATTCATCTACGCTAATATTTGGTGTTTTCGCTGACATCCATATTAATGCTTATATAATTGATGCAATAATTGGATTATCTGTTGTGTATAAGGCATTAGATAATTTAGGCGCATATCAACAATGGTTTGGAATGCAGCCAAATACAAAAATAACTACATTAATTTTTGGATTGTTTCATGGCTTTGGTTTAGCAACAAAAATTATTGAATTTGATATGGATCCGAATGGTTTATTAACAAACTTAATAGCATTTAATGTTGGAGTAGAAATTGGTCAGTTATTAGCATTATCTGCAATTCTGATATTAATAAGTTACTGGCGTAAACAACCTAGTTTTATTACGTATTCTTATTCTACCAATATAGTATTGATGATATTAGGATTTATGTTAACAGGGAATCAACTAATTGGTTATTTTAATTCTTGATTAGGTAAAATAATGTTTAATGCACAGCAACCAACTGAAAAAGATTTACCGACGTCAACACAACTTTTGAAATCCACTATAATAGCAATTATAGTGGCTATTATATTATTAGTAATGGTGATTCTTCCTGCAGAATATGGAACAGACCCAACTGGCGTTGGAAAGCTGTTAGGATTGAAGGAAATGGGTGATATTAAAATGAGTCTTTTAGAAGAATCTCAAAATGAATTATCTCAAGAAAATAATACTTCTTCAATAGATACTGATTCTTTAGATAAAACAATGGTAAATAATACTATAAATAATGATGTAGTAGAGATTACAATAGAGCCAGGGAAAGCAATTGAAATTAAACTAGAAATGAAAAGCGGATCTTTGGTCCAATATGAATGGAAAACGATAAAGGGTGGACTAAATTATAATTTACATGGTGATGGATATAAAGGGTCTCAGAAATTTATAAGTTATAAAAAAGGGAGGATGGTTCAGTCAGACAGTGGAGAGTTGCAAGCAGAGTTTGATGGGTATCATGGTTGGTTTTGGCGGAATCGTGAAGAATTTTCTGTTACAGTAATTCTTCAAACTTCAGGTGATTATATTCAAATTAAACAAATGCTATAAAGAATAAATATGATGAATCGCAATTTTTTAATGACATTAATGGTTTAAGATAATTACGATTTAGGATGAAATATGTTTTTTCCTTCAAATAATTTTGTCCCATTTATATAGCTATAATATTTCCTGCATTCACATGAAAGATACTCAATATCTATTGGCTGAAATGCTCGTTTAGCTTCAGGCCAATATTTATTCTGTATTTCGATCATACGATCACAAGTTTGCTCATGATTGTCTAGTCCAAAATATTTTTGAAGTCTATCTAAAAAAGCTACTGCTCCAATTCCAGTGGGTACATGACTAGCTGGATCAATTATATCTGGTCTAAACCAGGCTATATCAATGACCGCCATAAATATTGGGAAATCATTTTTCATTTGAAAATAATTATTTACCAAATTTGTAGCTTTAATCACATCACCATTAGCTTCAATAATCGTATTAGTTAGTGGATCTTTTATTTTTTCAAAAAGTTTAGTTGCTGAATCTAATCGATTATATTCTTCTCCATTCCATTGAACTGGTTCAACAGGGTAGGCTGTCTTATTACACCATGGATCATGAGTTTTTAATATATCTATTAATTTTAATGGCTTGGATAATATTGATGATGAAAGTTGATCAAGAATTTCTTGTCTATTGCACCATCTAGAAAAAAATAAAGCATGAATTAATGTTGGTAAGTCTTCATCTAAATTATTTGCAAACTTTAGTATTGCTTTACTGCCACGATCATCTTCACGGAACACATTAAGAAATCTTCCTTTTTGAAATATTGGATCATCTGTCCATGGAAATGCAGTTCCACTTTCTCTTTTTAAACGAATTTTCTCTCTTTCTTTACAGAAATTAAAAAAAGCTGTCACAGGATTATTAATTTCTAACCCATCTAGAGCATTAGCATAAGGATTAATCAATTCTTTCATATTGTTAATGATTGTATGAAATCACTTGCTCTTTCTGCACTTTTGCCATCGTTAAAATAGAAGCAGTTATGTAGCATTGTATTATATTGTTCATAATTATTATTACTTAGTTCATTCTCAATCATCAAAGAAATATTATCTTTGTTACCATTATACTTTTGTACGATATCCAAAATATTTAAATCTGATGGCATTTCGTGTAGTTCATCATAATTATTATCAACAATAATGATTGGTTTTCGTGTAATTAAATATTCATAATTTATAGAGGATGTATCGCTGATTAATAGATCAGAAATTGCAAAATCATACATTGAATTATTCTTAATTATTTTTGCTGGATTCGAAAAATAAACATGCTGTAATCCGTTAAATCTCGCCCATGTTTTTAATTTTACTATATGATTTCTATCTTCAAAATGAGGCCTAATGATTAGATTATGTTCATTACTTATTTCACGGCAAAATTTCTTACCAAACCTTTTTAATGTTCCATCTCCCCATTCCCATGTAGGTGCATATAGTATATTTTTTCTAGTGGTATCTTTTATTCCTAAATATTTTAAATATTTATCTTTATTAATTTGATTATTGAAATATCCATCAAACTTTGGATATCCTATTTTGATAAGCTTCTCATCATCAATATGTATACCTACATCCTTTATTTTATGTAAATGTTTCTTACCTGATATAAAATGATAATCATATGTCTCCAAGTCGTGTGCAGAACCACCATATTTTTTGTCTCCAGCACCATGCCCAATAAATATTGAAATTGATTCTTCTTTATTATTTTTTATTACCGTATTTGAACACGAAACTATAATGCCATTAAGATCTAAACTTTTTCTGAGGTCTCTAATTATAACAGGAGGAGTGTTTAAGAACGTACTTTTATTTGTGTTCGATATAGAGTTAGTCATATAAAATTTGAATCTTAGCAACCGATTCAATTTATTGACTACGTATGTTCCTCCGGTTTGGTCAAAAATAGGTTTTATATGACCATATTGATATACTTGGTTAGCGTAATAGTATATATTCAATTATTAAAAGTATTATTTAATTATTCAAATAAATTTCGATTATTATTTATATAATTCAATGCATCTGGAGTATCAATATCAAGCCATGTGCTATCTTCTATATTGACACCACCAAGACAATGATTATTGATTATCATATTACATGCATCAGATAATGAATATTTTCCGTTTTCTTTCGCTTTGTGAAGAAAAGAGAAAAATTCATATTTGCATTTAAATAAACCGCAATCTATTGCATTATAATTCATTAAATCTTTTGACATTGCATTTACTAAATTTGATTCTTTATCAATTTGCAACTTCATGCCATCATCTAAATCATGAATCATATCTATTTTATAATCTGAACCGACATTTACTATTGTTTTTGATAATTCACTATTTTTAATCTTTAATAATAAATCATCTTTGTAATAATGATCACTCATTGAAATCATAAAATCATCATCTTTAGGAATACTATTCTTTGATGCTAAAACACTGACCCCATTAGGTAATTCCCAATCAGCATTATATATTAATTCAATATTTACTCTGAACTCTTTCTTTGATATATAATCATCAATCATTGATGAGTTATGACCTGTTACTATTACTATATCTGAAATACCCACCAATACACAATTATGTATAAGATGTTCTAATAATGTTTTATTATAGACTTCAATTAATATTTTTGGTATACCTTCAGATATAGATGATAATCTTGACCCTCTACCAGCTGCGATTATAACTAGTTTCAATTAATTAGCTTTTATAATAATCCAAGCCTAGGTGAGTTATCAGATCTTCACCCATGATATGGCGCAAGGTATTTTTCAATTTCGCAAGCTGTACAAATAAATCATGCTCAGGTTCGAGATCAGGAGAGCACATAGGACTTTTAAAATAAAAGGATAACCATTCTTGTATTCCACTCATATCAGATCTTTTTGCAAGATCAAGAAAAAGTACTAAATCAAGTACAATTGGTGCTGCTAGAATACTATCTCTACATAAAAAATCTACTTTTATTTGCATTGGATATCCTAGCCAACCAAATATATCTATATTATCCCACCCTTCTTTATCATCACCCCTTGGAGGATAGTAATTAATTCTTACTTTATGATATAAATCATTATACAGATCTGGATTTCTTTCAGGCTCTAATATTGTATCTAATACGCTTAGTTTACTCTCCTCTTTTGTTTTAAATGCATCTGGATCATCAAGAACTTCTCCATCTCTATTGCCAAGAATATTTGTTGAGAACCATCCACTAATCCCTAATTGTCTAGCTTTTAACCCAGGAGCTAAAATCGTTTTCATTAACGTTTGTCCAGTTTTGAAGTCTTTACCTGCAAGAGGAGTTTTCGTTTGATTTGCAAGTTCTTCAAGCGCTGTAATATCAGCTGATAAATTTGGAGCTCCATTTGCATATGGAATACCTAGCTTTATAGCAGCATATGCATAGATCATACTTGGTGAAATATCAGCATGATTATTTTTAAGTCCTTCTTCAAATTTTGAAAGACTAGAATGAACATCAGATGGCTCCATATATACTTCAGTACTACCACACCATATCATAACATTGGAAGTTGCACCAGTCGTTTTATTAAAATGTTGTATATCATCCATTACCTGTTCCGCAAGATCCATCTTATTTTTCCCATTTTTTATCCAATTGCCAGATAATCTCCTTACGAATTTCTCATCAAAAACAGCTTTATATACATTTATTGATTCTAGATCTGATTTAAGATCATTTAATAAGTTTTTATCTAAAACCTCAGAACGAATGCTTATTTCATAAACATTTTCATCAGCAATATCCCAACCTCCAAAGGCAAGGTTGTCCAAATCAGCTAAGGGAGCAAAATCTTTAATTATGGGTGATCTATCTTCCGTTCTTTTCCCTAACCTGATTGAGCCCATTTGACTCATGCTCCCAATGGGTTTAGCTAAACCTTTGTTGCAGGCAATTACACCGCAGATAAATGTACTTGCAACAGCTCCCATCCCAGGAATAAGTACTCCCAGTTTTTCTTTTTTATTACTTTTCATATCTTGAATATTAAATTAATAAATTATTTCAGGAAGTGATTTATTTATTTTTTCAATTATGTATAGTTATTAAATCAAGTTAGTACTTTTATTCTGAATACTCTTCTAATTCCCTAGCTGATGGATCTGTTACATTAGTCCATTTAGGCATCCAAAAATGTGGAATTAATTTATGCTGATTAGGAAAAAATGAATCAAATACCTTACGATAGTAGTAGCTTTCTTTTAACTGGGGTGGACAATGATCGTATGTGTCCTTTAATTCATTAAATTCTTTATCAGTAATAATTTTATCAATATGATTTTGTATAATTTTATGCCATGAATTATTTTTAGAGCTTACACCATCAGAAAATGCGCATTTACGGCGCCAAAGAACATTTTTTGGTAGAAAATCTTTATTATCAAATGCTTTTCTAAGTAAATGTTTTTCAAGTCTTTGTACACCATCAAATTCTTTTAACTCAGCTGGTATAGATAAATAATACTTTACAAATGCTTTATCTAAGAAGGGAGTCCTGGCTTCTAATCCATTAGAACTGATACTTCGATCTGAACGTAATACATCAAAATAATGTAATTCTTTTACTAATCGCTTACTCTCTTTTTGCAGCTCATTTTCTGAAGGTGAGTTTTTAAGATAAACATATCCACAACAAACTTCATCGCTGCCATCTCCATTAAATATTACTTTACAATCTGTATTTTCTTTTATGTATTTAGATACAAGATAATTCCCTACACTCGCTCGAACAGTTGTAGTATCATAGGATTCTATATTATAAATGACAGTTTCAATAGCCTCTAAAAATTCATTTTCAGAAATCTCTATTTGATGATGTTTTGTATTAAGATAATTAGCAACAGTTTCAGAATATTCTAAATCTATACTTCCTTGCATGCCGATTGAGAATGTATTTAGTTGATTTTCATATTGATATTTTGATACTATGCTAGTAATCAAGCTTGAATCAAGTCCTCCAGATAATAAGCATCCTATATCTCTTTCAGACATAAGTCTCTTTTTAACTGCATCTACTAAAAGTTTATTAATTTTATCACATATTAACTTTTCACTACTTTCATTGATCTTCTCAGAATTATAATTAAAATATCTATTATGCTGATCAATGTTTTTTGAGCTCCACCATGTTCCTGGAGGGAATGGAATAACTTCATCGCAAAATTGCATAATAGCCTTTGCCTCAGACGCGATAAAAACTTCACCTTCTTTTTTTCCTATAAATCCTGGTCTCACTCCCATTGGATCTCTGGATGCTAGGATTAGATCAGATTTTGCATCATAAAGAACAAACATGAAAACACCATCAAGCTCATTAATTGTTTTTTCAATACCTATCTTTTTATATAGATGCAATATTATTTCAGAATCTGACCCGGTTTTTAAATCAAAATGATATTTTTTTGCAATATCTAGATAATTATAGATTTCTCCATTGCATATCAATGTTAATGATTCATCCTCTGGGTGAGACATTGGTTGATTTCCAGAATCACTAATACCCATTATTGCCAAACGATGAAATCCAAACAATACATTTCCACTAATATCCTCATAATGACTATTGTCAGGACCTCGATAACTTATTTTATCAAATTCTTTATTTAACTGAGACCAATTATATTTTTTACCATTATATGAAAATATTCCACACATTTCTATTACCTATATTAAAAAAAACCCCTAAGTCTTTTCAGGCTTAGGGGTTTTTTTATATTTTTATAATCTCAGTTAGCTAAAAGAGATCCCCCATACCAAATATATTGGCATTATTAAATCTATTATTAATTAAGTTATATTGTTTCATAAGATAATTAAACATACTCTGAATAATTTCTTTTTCAAAATTTAATTTAGTTTATTATTAACAGTTTTTTACTTCATTGATTAGTGTTTATTTTATTTAAACGTAAAATCAAAAAATTGTAAGATAAATTAAAACGAATTAAAAAAATAAATATCTATACACTTATCATGTTTTATAAATCACGTAGAATAAATTTTATTATTAAAAATATTCTAATATTCTTTTTACTACTAACAGCTTTCAAAATATGTTTCTTTTTATTTTTTAATTCTGCATCTGAAAACTATACATTAATGATGCTAAGTAAAGCGTTATACATTGGAATTAAATTTGATCTACGGTTATCCATTCTATTATCATTTCCTGTAATGATTTTATGCTCATTGCCCTACATCAATATTATTAAATCTATTTGGATAAGAAGAATTATTATGTCATATAATTATGTAATTATTGTGGTTCTACTTTTATTTCAATCAATAGATCTTGGCCATTATTCGTATCTAGGAAGAAGAATAGATGTAAGTGTTTTAAGATTTTTAGATAACCCTCAGATTTCAGCCCAAATGATATGGGAGAGCTATCCAGTCGTATTAATATTTATTTTTCTTTTAGTTTTTTTTATTGGACTTAAATATCTCTTTGAACAATCATTTTTGATTTTATTTGAAAATCAACATGCACTTAAAATGAAACAAAAAATATTTAGTATAACTATTTTTGGATTCATAATACTGTTTTCTTTGTGGGGAACCTTAAAACAATATCCATTACGATGGAGCGATGCATTCTTTTCAAATAACTCTTTTATCTCTGCTTTAGGTTTAAACCCTGTACTTTACTATAATGATACAAGACGTTTTGCAAAAGATGATTTTAACGAAAAGAATGCAAGGAAATATTTTCCAAAGTTATCTGAATATTTAACAATAAATAATCCTGATCCTCAGTTGCTGAATTATGGACGGTCTATAGCAAGAAAGGAGGGATCTCCAAAACAGCCTAATATCATTATTATTTTTTTAGAATCTGTAGGAGCAAACCGCTTAAGTGCCCTTGGAAACCCATTAAATGCTACACCCAATATTGATAAAATGATAGAAAACGGAATTCTATTTAGCAGATTTTATGTGCCAATGGTTGGAACTGCCAGATCAGTATTTACCATGATAACTGGTATCCCCGATGTTGCAAGAACAAAGACATCGTCACGAAACCCACGGATAAATAAACAGTATTCTATTATTAGTGATTTTAAGAATTATGAAAAACATTACATCATGGGCGGTAGTGCAGGCTGGGCAAATATTCGGGGGTTTTTACAACTTAATATTCCTGATTTAACAATTACTGAAATGGATGATTTAGATAGTCCAAGATTAGATGTTTGGGGAGTGTCAGATCATAATCTATTTAAAGAATCACATCAAATATTTGAAAACATTGATAAAGATAAACCTTTTCTTGCATTTATTCAAACTGCAACAAACCACAGACCTTATTCAATACCAAATGATATTAAAGGATTTGAAATCCACAATATCTCAAAGGAAGAAGCCACTCGCTCAGGTTTTAATTCAGTAGATCAATACAATGCAATGAGATTACTTGACCATGCAATAGGAGAGTACATTTCATATGCTCAAAACTCTGAATATTATGAGAATACCATTTTCTTTTTATTTGGAGATCATGGTACATCAGATCCCTGGGCTGAACACATGCCATTATCTGATTATGAGCTTTTATTAAGATCGTATCATGTACCATTTATTATTTTTGGATCACCATTAAAAGAGAGCGGTTTAATAAGAGAAGATGTTTCTATGCTACCAGATTTAATGCCAACAATTGCTGGTTTTGCAGGAATCAATTATTATAATCAAACTTTAGGTCGTGATCTAATGGACCTAAGAAAAAATCAAGAAAGCTTTGCTTTAACTGTAGGGAAAAAACATGCATTTCCTACAATAGGTATAATTGGTCCTCAGTATTATCTTACCATGTATCATGATGGAACTAATATTAATTTATATGATCTAAATGAACCAGGCACTCCTATGAATTTAAAAGATAATTATCCTGAATTAAGTCAACGATATAGTAATTTGGTTCAAGCATTATATGAAACTTCAAAATATATGCTTTATAATAATAGTGAATTAATTAAGCCTTAAACATATAAAAAGGATAAATATGTATATTACTAATTTTTTGATTATAAGTATGGTGCTATTGATTTCATCATGCAATAACACTAATCAACTAAATGAACGCATCCTACTTGAAAATAAAACGGAGGCTTTTCAATTTTTAAGTACTTATCACCATCAGTTACATATTATGATAGGTGAAGAAGAAGGAGATGGAGAACTTGCGTATAAAGAATTTTTAAATGCGCTTATGGATAATGACAATAATGAGCTTATTCCAATTAAAAATGCAGCAATTAGAATTGGTAATTACACATCTATATCTGAATCTGTAAAAAGGTTGGATTATCTAGTTGATTACTATCAATCAGGCTTGTCAATGGAGATTGAGGGAATTCTGCGCGGTTATGGCTACCTGCAAAATTTCTCTACAGATTCGGTATTAGTATTGTATGATAAGCTAATTAAACAGGAATAATTAAATTAGAAATTATCTCTTAACATTTTTTTAATTTCTGCTTCATGCATCTCTTCCATTGCAATCTGCGATCTAGCAAATTCTTCTAACATGATTGATTTACTCTCTACATTTTTAAGAAGCATGTAATAGGCTTTTATTGCAGCCCGTTCATGTTCCAGACATTCATTAAGAATATCTTCTGTTGAGTGTTTGTGAGTTTCTAACAAATCACTAATTTTCAATGATGGGTGTTCACCAAGACTCGTTATATGCTCTCCAACAGTTTCAGCATGAGCTAGAGATTCCTGCGCTTGTTCTCTTAGCCATTCAACAACGGTTAATCTGTAAGGTCCTTGAACCATAAAAGCATAGTGTGTGTATTTGACTACGCCTGCTAATTCTAACTCAAGAATGTTATTTAATACATTTAACACTTTTTTATTTTCAAGTTTCATAACAATAACTTAATAAGGATAAGAAAACTTGTGAATCATTTTGTAAAATTATTATTTGATCATTTTAATTTATAAGGAAATTTTGGTTGCTGGATATTTCATTTAATTTTCGTATAATAGTATACATGCAGTACTTAAGAAACATAATATTTTTGATTATAATATTTGTCTTTAATGCGGAATATGCAAATGCACAGGTTAATAGAGATGAAATAAGAGTTGGTCAAGATAAAATATTAACAAATTCTTATGATGATATAATTGTCAATGCAAAAGATTATACTCTTCAAAATATTGATAAAGTTCAGAATATTGTTGAAACTTTAGATTACCCAACTGTATTCAATTTCAAGCAGTTATCACTTAATTCATACTATGATACAGATGAAGAAGAATACAGTGTAACAATTAACAGTCAACAAGACGCTGAAAAGTTAAATGATATTCTTGAAGAGCACTATCAGATGATAATTAATGTTGAAGACTATCGGATTACTCGACAGTCTCTTCTCAATCGTTATGGGTTTTTAAACGATAATACATTATTTAATCATCTAATAAGTAAAAATCTTAGTGATAAAGAAAGAAATATTGTAAAAAAATATAAAAATGGTTCTGTTTTAAATTATAATGAACAACAATTACTAACAGAAACTTTAAACAACCATCCAAATTAATAATTGACCAATTTCTTTATTTTCTAACCATATAATCTCTGCTTATTGTATGGAAAAGCAACTTATATAAATAGTAATTGATTCTTTCTGATGAATAAGTTTCGTGAAAAAATAAAAGTAATCATCTTTGGTACTGATACCACGGCTGGCAAAATATTCGATATAATATTAATTATTTCTATTGTGTTAAGTGTTGTTACTGTTTTATATGATAGTATAGAGTATTACTCTCAAACATATGGATATTTCTTTAACATTGCTGAATGGATATTTACTATTTTATTTACTTTGGAATATTTGCTTCGTATTTATTCCATTCGGAAACCATTGAGCTATATTTTTAGTTTTTTTGGAATAATTGATCTTCTTGCAGTGATTCCAACATACATAAGTTATTTTTTCCCAGGAGCTCAAGTTTTTTCTGTGATACGAGTGTTAAGAGTATTAAGAATTTTTCGAATTTTAAAACTTATCCAATTTATGGGTGAAGCAGATTTATTAAAGAAAGCAATGATCGCTAGTCGAAGAAAAATATTTGTCTTTTTATTTTCGGTCATAAATATTGTAATAATTTTAGGATCAATAATGTATTTAGTCGAAGGAGAGGCTGCTGGTTTTGATAATATTCCAAGGAGTATCTATTGGGCTATTGTTACATTAACTACAGTTGGATACGGTGATATATCCCCAATTACAAATTTAGGGCAGTCTATTGCAGCTATAATTATGATTATGGGTTATGGGCTTATTGCAGTTCCTACAGGAATTGTAACATCAGAAATAACTTTTGCTACAAGAGTAAAAAGAGGACAAAAATGTGTAGTCTGTAATAGGGATAGAATTAGACGAAATGCCAAGTTTTGTAGTGATTGCGGGTCCAAATTAGTAAAAAATAATTAAACTATTATTTAATTATGCTACGTAATCTATTTCGTAGTTATTGGGATCTTCCACGCATGATTCACATGTTAATTATGTTGGAATTCACTCTTAGTTTAATCCATGTTGCTTTCATTTTAGTTCTTAATATATTTCTTAGAAAACAAGGATTTAGTGACCCTGAAATAGCATCTTTTAATTCACTTAGGTTTATTGGTGCTTTAATTTTTGCATTCCCTTTAGGTATTTATATAAGAGGAAAAAAGCTAAAACCATTCTTTCTTTTAGCTGCTATTGTAGTTCCTATAACAAGCGCTTTAATAATTGAATCAGTCCATAATGAGACTATACCATTAATCAAACTGTCTTTTTTATTGTGGGGTGTCGGAATGATGCTTATGAGGGTGTGCTCTCTTCCTTTTATTATTCGCAATACTACACGAGATAATAGTACTGAAGCATTATCATTAAGTGCCTCTACTTGGTCCTTAGCAACTATATTTTCAGGTATTATTATTAGTGGTCTTGATTGGATAAATTATTATTCATTTGGAAGTTGGATTATATATTTTAATGAACGGAATATTCTTTGGATAATTACAATTCTAGGAATTTCAGCAATTATTTTTGCACTTAGAATTACTGAAAAAGCACCTGATAATATTCAAAAAGATTCAACAGTATTTTCACTGTATAAACAATATGATTGGAAAGTGATTATTAAAGCCTTATCACCATTAATAATGATATCTATTGGTGCAGGTCTCACAATACCATTTGTAAATCTTTTTTTTAATTCCGTATTTCATTTATCAGCTAGTGAGTTTAGCATACTTGGTAGCATAACCGCTTTTCTTGTTTTCACATTTTCATTATTAGTCCCTTCCATAAGAAAGAAATATGGTTATTGGTTTACAATAGTTATTGTTCAAGCTATATCAATTTGTTGTTTAATAGTAATGGCATTAATGGAATTATATGTTAATTATTCCTTTGCCTTAATTATTGCACTCATAGCCTATATTTTTAGACAGCCGCTAATGCATATGGCTCATCCTGCATCAAATGAATTATTAATGAATTATGTTGGAAAAAGAAATCAAGAACTTATTAGCGCCTTAAGCTCAAGCTTATGGAGTGCATCCTGGTTTGTAAGCGCAAAGGTTTTTGAATGGTTACGACTTTTAGACTTTCAATATTATCAAATATTTTTGATCACAGCTGGTTTATATATTATTGGAAATATTTTATTTGCACTATTAATTCGTGAATATGAAATAAATAAAAAAGTATCTTCAGCTAAATCTTTTCCATTAACAGATGAAATAACAATGGATTAATACTTATGCGATTTATAATTATTCTATTATCATTTTATTGCATGTTAATTGCTGAAAGTCCTCAATTAAACGACACTTTATTATTTAGGGGGTTTAAAAAAATTATATGTATAAATGCTCCTGAAGACCCAGTAGCCTTAAACTTATCTAGTAGGCAGATTGATGATATTAATTACGCAATTATGTTAGTTATGGATGAGCTTTTACCTGTTGAAATTAGCTATTCTTACTCAGGTAAATGTATTGATGAAGTATTTTACCCTGGAATTAATTATGCTTTACAGCTTGATTGGGAAGCATGGATTGTTGAGCCTGATATTATAGGCGAGAAACTTAGTGGATATTTACGAATTATAGTATATCGCATATCAAATTCACATTTTATAGAATATATGAATCCAAATTCGACATATGATGTTTGGCTAGGCGTCCCATTTGAAGAAATATTTTATGAAGATGGAGCTCTAGTGATAAATCATTCGTTTGATGAAATCAAAGAAAAGATGGTTGATATGTCTAGAGGAATTTGTGAGCGCATAGCTCTTGATAGAATACAAAGTCCATAGATTAATCATTTTATTATTTTATTAACTATTATATGTTCTATTAATTTGTCTTCGCCAATTTCAGAATTGAATTTAGATTTTAAATTATGTCCAAAAAAAACTGCAGTTATTTGCCAAAAACCTGCAATAAAAAAACCTCTAAAACTTTTTATAATTTGATGTGAAGTATATTTGGTTTCTCTATCGACCAATCTAATTAAAATACGTCCTTGGCTTTTTGTAAGTCTTTTTACTCTATGACCATATTTACTTATTAATTTATTTTCTATTATAGTAAATATTCTTTTTTTTTCTTTTCTTCGTTCAAAAAAAGATAATTCATTAATCTTTTCCATAACATCTGAATATTCAATAAGAAGTTCACCAACTAATAAAGCATATGGATAGACACGGAGAACATCACGTTCAAGTTTATTGTATCTTCTTTGTTCTTTTTTAGATTTGAAACTAATTACACTTACTTCACTAATAGGTATATTAGTTTTTTTCAATAGAATTATATCAGCAAGATTAGTTTTTTTTTCTTTAATTATTTCATAACCAATATGAGATATTATTATTTCATCATTTTCATTAAATATTTCAAAATTGCATATTCCATTAGAATCCGTAGTAACCCCATTTTGACCTGAATAAATATTTACTCCAATAAGAGCAAAATCTGCATCCTTATCTTTAATTAATTTATATTGTGAGAACCCTGTAGCAGGGATGATAATTACGAGTGTAAAGATTAATTTTAAATTTCTATTCATTAAAAGTAATAGAATTGATTAATTATCGCTTAAAAGTTCTTTTACATCCAACAACACCATCAAAAATTCTTTTCACCTCTAAAGAATCTTTTTCAAATGTATCTAATACTTTTCTTGGTTTATGTATTTTGAAACATTTATTCTTGAAATCCATTTCTATTGGTACACATGGTATATCTAACTCTTTTGATATATAATAATACCCGCTCTTCAATGTTTCTACATGTTTTAATCCACCTTCAGGAGCTATGCATAATATAAAGCTATCTAGTTCTTTTAAAATTGTAGTTACAGAATCAATTAAACCTCTTTTTTCTTCTCTAATGACAGGTATTCCTCCTAATCTCAATATTAAATATTTTTGAAACCAACCAAGTGGCCATGGTATTCCTTGCCTATCTAAGTTTTTAGAAAAATGTATGGGGCTAGGCAAACGCGTAAACATCCATTTTGCACCGAAAAACTTTACTTTTATGTCAAGTGAAAGAATTGCTAGTAAACCAAACCATGCGTCTCTATATGCAGTGTGAGGAGCACCTATTAACACCATTTTATTAATATTTGGAACTTCACCAATAATTTTCCAGCGTTGTTTTTTTAACAAAGCCCTAGCAATCGGCCCAAGTATTTTTCGCCTTTTTTGAGGAATTTGATTATGGATATCTTTTAATTGCATGATAATATCAACTAATGAATTTATAAAAAGCTTAATGAATACATTTCATGTAATTTCTAATATTCAGGATCATCATAATACATTACTAATGAATTTTCTACAATTATTCATATTGTTCTTATTCATCTCTTCTTGTGATGATAAAAAATCTTCAGATAATTGTGGAATTAATACGCAGTATACCTCTGTTTATAGCGAAGAGGTTAGTAGCGCAGGCTATGACATTATTCCTTTCGATGATTGTAGTTATATAATTTCTGGTAAAAAATCAGGAGATGCATGGCTTATGAATATTGATGAAGAGGGTAATGAGTTGTGGAGCCATGTGTACGATGACTTGTCTGGCTTAAGTATTGGTAATGCTGTTAATCGTACTTCTGATGGAGGATTAATTATTGGTGGTGGAGAAAATATTATTAAGACTGATCCTTATGGAATCAAAGAATGGAGCTATAAGTTACCATACTCTAATAGACATTATGTTGAAGATATCATTCAGATATCAAATGGCGATTATATTGTAGTTGGCGGTGTTGGCGGTGATCCTGGCACTGGAGGTCATAATCAAAAAGGACAAGCCTATATATTACATTTGTCCAAAGAACGGGATATTCAGTGGGTGAAACGATATGGAATAAATAATTCGCCAATGGATAGTTTTTGGGGAGTAGAAGAATCTAGCGATGGAGGCTTTTTAGTGGTTGGTAATAAACTCCAAAATAGAAACTTTGAATTTTATGATCATTTCTGGATTGTTAAAGTGGATAATAATGGAAATATTGAATGGTCTCATGAATTAGGTGGAAATTATTGGGATGAAGCACAAGATATAATAAGATTATCAGATAATAGCTATATTGTCTATGGTAAAAAATCTCTATCGCAATCGAACCTTAATATGTGGATGATGCGTATTTCCTCTTCTGGCGATATCCTATGGCAGACTAATCATGGGGGTAATAATAATGATACTGGGACTGCAGTTTCAATTTCAGAGGATGAAAATCTTATTGTAGCCACAGGATATTCTCGGACGAGTTCTGGGGCCCCATTTAAATTCAAGGCTTGGGGAGTTGATGCAACTAATGGTGATATTTTATGGAATAATAAATATGGGGGAGATCAGGATGATAAAGCCTATGGTATTACTTATTCGTATGATAGGGGATTTATCATTGTAGGTTCTACCGATTCTTTCGATAATAATTTTACACAATTATATATTGTGAAAATTGATAATGAGGGTAATTCAGATTAATGAATGATAGTTTCATTATTTTAGTTAATAATAAAACTATTTTTAATTCTAAATGGCTTGATTCAGATAGCTCATCATATATCAAGGCTCAAGGTAAAATAATACGGAATATTGATCCTCCAGAATACTTTACAGAGACTATACCAAAAAACTTTTTTGTAGATGGATTTTCAGAAATGGGATTTGATAAAATCGTTTTGTGGTTACAAAAGATTTTTAAAAATGATATTGTGGCTCCGATAAGAATGAGCGAACTATTATACGATGTAAAATTTAAAGTATTACAAGATTTATATAAAATGAAATGGTCTGATATTACTGAAAATTCTTTGCGGTGTATCATTCTAGATATTTGGGCAGAAGCCATACAAATTTCAACAAAAGATTTAAATACTATTGTACTTAATGATTGGGATTATTTTATTAGTATTGATTTTTATAAAACATTTAAAAAAGAGTTTTTTAGTCCCTCAGGAATTGATAAATGGCATTTATTTAAAACTGTAAAAAATTGGCACCAAGAAAATAATCAACAGTTAGAATATTTAAAATAATAGGAGATAAAAATGAAAGAATATATCATGGGTATGTTAACAGGCTCTATGTTAATGATTGCAGGGTTTCTATTTATGGGTCAAACAGATATTAATCATGAAAATGATTTTGAATATGTTGGAACCTATGGTAGCTCTAATGCGATGATGGTTTTAAATCGTAAAACTGGTGTAATGCTTACACGTTTTGTTTCAAATATGCCAAATGATAATAATACTTTTCATGAAATAAACTGGTCGAACCAAAGTGAAAGATGGGTTTCTCAATAGATTAATGTATCATCAACTTATAATTTGTGTATTATCAATAACAATTATGTTTGCTCAGAATGAAGTTGATATCCACAATTTACAAATTAAAGATGGTATGTATTATGAACCTTTGGGTATGAAACCATATACTGGAAGAATAATAGATGTAAATAATCATGGGAATATTATTTTAGAAACAGATTGTGTTCGAGGGGAAATAAGTGGGTTATGGATTACATGGTATGATAATGGTAAAAAAGAATCTGAAGGTTACTATGAAAATGGGTATAAAAGTGGATTATGGAAAAGTTGGCATAATACAGGTGAACTATGGAAAGAAGGTTACTATGTTTTTGATAAAAAAGAAGGTACTTGGTTATATTGGTACTTAAATGGCAACAATCAAGAATTAAAGACATACCGTAATGGGAAGCTTGATGGGCCAATTAAACAATGGTATTCAAATGGTCAGAAGAAAATAATTGGACACTATAAAGAATTAAGTAAATATGAAGTTTCTAGAAAATATGGTAAGTGGGTGTATTACCTTAATGAATCCGGTACTGCAAGAATATCAAAATACTATGGTAATAATTAAGCATATAAATATTTTGTTCATTAAAGCTATTATAGTTTTACTGTTATTTTACTTACCATTATCTGCTAAAAATGGAAGTGATTATCAAACAAGATCTAATGAGGTTGCCTTTCTTAATTTTACTTTTGGTGATTATTATATTGATGTTAAAGAGAAAAGAAATCACTCTATTGATATGGGTGAGTTGACTTGGTACAGGTATCCAGGATTCAGTTATACAAAACCTACCTATTGGTATTTTATAAATGGTACCAATGAACCATTTTCTTTAAATATGGGCTATGTTAATAATCAGCTAAATGATATAAAATTAATTTCTTCAAATAATTACGAAAATATTGAAAATGTTAAAGATATTTATGTGCGTAAATATGGCGTTGAATTTATTAGAAAAGCGTCAGGATTAGGATACTCGTATACTTGGCTAATAAATAATATGAAAGTAACCATTGATAGAAAAAATGGAGGACGAGGTGATTGCATTATACATTATTCAGTTATTAATGATAATAATGCAATTTAATTATTGAATGTTTTAATGATTTTTAAGACTATTTACTAATATATCAACACCCTCATTAAGGGTATTATCATTAATAGTAAGAGGCATTAAGGTCCGTATGACATTCCCAAATGTCCCTGAAGTAATCATTATTAGACCATTTTCAAGAGCTTTTTTATGTATACGGTTAGTCCGTTCTTTATCAGGATCTCCTGTTTTCTCATCGACAATTTCAATTCCTATCATTGCACCAAGTCCTCTAATTTCTTTTATCCAAGGGCATTGTGGTATAATGCTTTCAATTTGAGACTTCAAAATATTACCTATTTTATTAGCTTTTTCTGCTAATTTTTCCTCTTCCATAATTTCAAGGACTGCTAAAGCTGCTTCGCAAGAAACTGGATTCCCGCTATATGTTCCCCCTATACCACCGATATGAACGGAATCCATTATTTTTCTTTTTCCTACCACACCACTTAAAGGTAATCCTCCAGCAATAGATTTTGCCATGGTTATCATATCTGGTTCTATATCATATTGTTCAATTGCGAATAAAGATCCTGTTCTACAAAAACCGGTTTGTACTTCATCAGCAATTAATAATACTTCATTTTCAGTACAATACCTTTTTAGTTCTTTCATCCCTGATTTAGAAGCTGGAATAAACCCACCTTCTCCAAGAACAGGCTCAATAACTGCACAAGCAATGTTTTCTGGATTAACTTTATCAAAGTTTATTTTGTTTTCATTATTTGGATAAGGTAGTGTATATACTTCAGACGCAAATGGACCAAAACCTTTTTTATATGGATCTTCTTTATATGTCATAGACATAGTCATTAATGTCCTACCATGATATGCATGACTAAATACTAAAACACCTTTTCTTTTTGAATAAGATCTGGCTATTTTTACAGCATTCTCAACTGCTTCAGCGCCAGAGTTAAAAAAAGCAGCTTTACATTCCTCCTTTATTGGGACTAGACTAGACAATTTTTCAGCGAGTCTTATATAGCTTTCATAAGGAGCTACAGTAAAACAGGTATGTAAGTAATTATTAACCTGGTTATTAACTACCTCTGTTACTTTTGGATGTGAATGCCCAATATTAATGGTTCCAATCCCACCTGCAAAATCAATGAATACATTATCATCCACATCAGTTAATAAGGATCCTTCTCCTTTTTTTATATAAACATTGCAAACAGTTCCATGGCCTTGTGCTACACTATTGGATCTTCTTTCTGCCAAATCTAATGATCGAGGCCCAGGTATATTAGTTATTATCTTAACTGACATATATCAATACTATTTATTAAATGAATTTACTTTTATTTTATATGATAAAATTTATCCAAAAGTTATTAATGAATTATCACGTTATATTTATTTCATATGATTAAAAGCTATAGAAGAATATTTGGTTCAGGCCCCTCTGGAATATTTATTACAATCTTAATGTGGATTATTGCTATACAAATCAGTTATTATTTTTCTATCCCTATGATGCGCATATCACCTTTGTTTCGAAATATTCTTATTATATTATTTACTATAGATGCAACTATTCTAATTGTATGGAGTTTGATAGTTTTACCTCCTGCAACTAGAGGGAAAATATTTATTTTTAAAGGGCCTTATCAGTACGTCCGACACCCTTTATATGCTGCATTTATTTGGAGTGGTACTGGAATTATATCAATGATTTATAAATCTTGGTTATTATTAATATTTATTATCCCAATTCATATTTTTTGGGTATGGCATATACAAAAAGAGGAAGAATTTTTAATTAATAAGTTTGGTGTTGATTATGAGAATTATATGATAAAAACACCTCAATTTTTTCCAAAATACATTTCATCAAATGAGGAAGAATGAAAAATTACTGGATAATTTTATTATTTAGTTACGCAATAGCACAGGATACTACATTTAATTGCACTGGCTGGTCTCAACTAACATTCTCCGAGTATGTTATTGAAAACAACGTTTGGGGACAAGGAAATATCAATGATTTCACACAATGTATTTATCGTACTGGAAGTGAAGATAATACACATTTTGGTTGGAATTGGAATTGGCCAAACGTTAATAATAATGTTAAGTCATATCCGGAAGTAATATATGGTAAGAAGCCTTGGAGCAGTAGTTCAACAAGTCAAGCCTTACCAATAAAAATTGAAAATATTGATCAAATGTATGTTGATTATGATTTAAATATTAGTGCAAACGGTTCTTATAATTTAGCATTTGAGTTTTGGGTAACAACAGACTCTATGTCATCGGAAACTGGTATTACAACAGAGGTTATGATTTGGATGGATAGAAATATTATCAATCCTGCAGGCGATATGATTGCTTCAGTAATTTTTGATGGGTTTGAATATAAAGTTTATAGGGCAAACTGGGA
>Ga0208261_1000191_pt1 | contig 26175 bp, 27 predicted proteins | sample Knorr_S7_td_DCM__FD_185595 | JGI IMG/M metagenome (GOLD analysis project Ga0208261, IMG submission 185595) | Marine microbial communities from Southern Atlantic Ocean transect - Knorr_S7_td_DCM_ad_131m_LV_B (SPAdes) (version 3) | ecosystem: Environmental > Aquatic > Marine > Oceanic | place...
CTTCTGAAAAGTTAAAATATAATAAGACCGGGTATTTGACCTCAATGTTTTTAGTTTCGAATAAAATATTTATAACAACACAAAATGGCTATTTTTTATTTTTTGATTATCAAAATGGAGAAATTATTAATTATGCAAAAGTAAGCAAAGGTTTTTTCTCAAAACCAACAATAATAAATGAATCCATTTTTATAATTGATAATAAAATGAGAATTCTGAAATTTAATTAATCTAATTACTTGATTTACCACTCAGTAAAGATAATTGTGTAATATTATCTTCTTTTTTATGATCAATTAACTCAACAGGATAGTCACCGGTAAAATAATGATCTGTTAGTTGGGGGTATGTTTTATTTCTACTATCACCACAGATAGCTTTATATAAACCATCTAGACTTAGAAATTTAAGTGAGTCCGCTTGAATATGTTTACACATTTCATCTAAGTTTTTATTAGCAGCTAACAATTCTTTTTTTGAAGGCATATCTATACCGTAGAAATCAGGAAACTTTATTGGAGGGGATGCTATCCTCACATGCACCTCTTTAGCACCACCATCATAAAGCATTTTCACTATTTTTGAACATGTTGTACCTCTAACTATTGAGTCATCAATTAGTATTACTGATTTATTCTTTATTGAAGATTTATTTGAGCTCAGTTTTAATTTTACACCAAAACTTCTTATATTTTGTTTTGGCTCTATGAAAGTTCTTCCGACATAGTGGTTTCTAATTAAACCAAGTTCAAAACTTTTATTTTTAAGTTGACTATACCCTATAGCTGCAGGCACTCCTGAGTCTGGTACAGGCACTACAATATCTCCAAAATCATCAGATTCTTTTGCTAGCTCATATCCAAAGTTTTTTCTATATTCATAAGCACATTTCCCTTTTAAATAACTATCTGGTCTTGAAAAATAAACGTATTCAAAAACACAAGGCCGAGCCTTTTTTTTAGTGAAAGGTTTAATGCTTTTTAGATTACCTTCTTCAATAACAACAACCTCCCCATTTTCTATTTCACGGATAAATTTAGCTCCAATTATATCAAAAGCACATGTCTCTGAAGCTAATACATATGAGTTTTTTAACTTACCTAAAACAAGTGGCCTGATACCAAGAGGGTCACGGGCACCAATTAATTTTTTGTTACTCATCATAACTAAAGCATATCCACCTTGAACTTGAAAAAGAGTATCTACAACTTTATCAATCATTTTTGTTCTTTTAGATTTTGCAATCAATTGAACAATAGTTTCAGTATCAGATGTTGTTCGAAAAATTGCACCTTCTTTCACTAACAGTTCTCTTAATTTTAAAGCATTAGTAAAATTTCCATTATGCGCCACGCTAATTCCACCACCATAAATATCCGCAAAAAAAGGTTGAATATTTCTGAGAGAGGTTTCACCAGTTGTTGAATAACGATTATGACCAATGGCTGAATTTCCAGGAAGTTTTTTTAAAATTTCTTTATTAGTAAAATTATCCCCAACTAAACCATGTTTCTTTTCTGAATGGAAATTCTTTCCATCAAAAGATACAATTCCACATCCTTCTTGCCCTCTATGCTGTAATGCATGAAGTCCTAAAGCAGTTATTGTAGATGCATCTGTAAATCCTTGAATGCCAAAAACTCCACACTCTTCTCTTATTTTATAAGTTTTAAATTTTTTCAATTTCTTCTTTTGTTTTCTGAATGTCGTTACCACTTGGAAATTCCTCGATTAACAACTTACTTCCTTTTTCAACTATTGGAAAAGAAAATGATTTACTTAATGACATATCCCATTTTTCATAAGAATAAAACCAATTTACCACTACAAAAATACATACTGCAAAAATATACCCTTTAAAAATACCAAAGAAAAAACCAAACGTTTTATCCACAGAACCAACCCCTGTATAGGCAAATAATTTGCCAAGAGACCTTCCGAGAAGAATTAGTATAAAAAGAGATATTATATAAACAAATATACCTAATCCAATACCTACAACATATTGATTATCTATATAGTTTGAAATATAAGGCTCAAACTTTGGTACTAAGATTATTGTTATTATAAGTGCTAAAATCCATTTTAAAAAAGACATCAAGCTTAAAAAAAAACCTTTAGCGAAGCACTGAATTGCAAAGTAAACAATCAAAATAAAAAATATGACATCAAATAAAATAATATTTTCTCCAATAAAAGAAATAAAGTTATCCAGCATTCTAAAAAGGTTTAAAAGTCAAAATCAGTTTTGGTAATAAAGTAAGAACGGAAATCATGGCTAATAACATCGCTATACCAGTGAAAACTCCAAAATAAATTGTTGGTATAAAATTTGAAAGGACTAATATTGAAAATCCAAATACAATAGTAATTGAAGTATTTAGGATCGCTACGCCAACCGTATCATGACACTTTTCAAGTGTTAAATTATAATCATTACTTTTTTTAAATTCCTCCTTAAACCTATAAATGTAATGAATACTATTATCCACTGCTATACCTATTGTTATAGCAGCAATAGTAATTGTCATCATATCTAAGGGAATCCCAAGTAAACCGATGATACCAAGAATTAAAAAAGCGGCCATAAAATTAGGTACAACCCCTATTAGCGACAGCGTGATATTCCTAAAAAGAATTAAAAACATAAAAGTTATTCCAGCCATAACAACACCTAAAGTTAATATTTGAGACTTAAACAAACTTTGTAAAAGATTATTAAATAAAATGAGGACTCCCGCTAATTTAAATTCGTTAGAATCTAAACCTATTTCATTTTCTAAATCATACTCAATTTTTTTAATAAGCTCATTACGTCTAAGATCTTCTTTAGAGTCTAAAATTCTTAAACTTATCCTTGCTTCATTATTTTTTATTGAAATATATGGATCTATTACTTCTTTTTTTATTGACGCTGGTAATTTTGAATATAGTACGCCCATTTCTAGGCCCTCTAATTTTTTACCATCACCTAAATCTTCAGCAACTCTGACAATTGAAGCAAAAGATATGACCTTTCCCACAGAGTCTATATTATTTAAGTAATCGTGTACCTCTGTAATCCTGTCTATTTTATCTCTTGTAAACCAGTATTTAGAGTCGTCTTCTTCATTTTCACCCCAATCATCATCTATTTCTTCATCAGAAACTTTTTTTGGAAATTTTAAAATAACATTTAAAGGAGTTGTCCCACCAAGCTTTTTGTCTATGAGTTTCATCCCTTTATATATTTCAGTTTCTTTATTAAAATAATTTATAAAACTATTCTCTACCTCAAGTTTTGTTATGCCAAAAATACTTATAATTATAACCACAAAAGCAGAGGTAAAAATAATTTTGGTATTTTTTTTTGCTACCTCGCTTAAGAAAGATGTAATTCTTGATTTTTTTTGATCTCTATAATTTGTATTTTTTTTTGTTAAAATATTCAAAAGCGACGGCAACAATGTAAAGGTTACTAACATAGAAACTATCAAACCAACTGTCATCATCCATCCAAAATCTATAATGGGTTTAATACCACTAAATATTAATGACAAGAAAGCACATATAGTTGTAAGTACTGTATAAAGTATTGGCCAAAACATTTTTTTAGATGTCCAATGAATTGCATCACTATTTGATATTTCGGGGTTTTCTTTCCTATATTGTAAGTATCTAACACTCATATGAATATTCATCGCCATTGTTAAAATCAGCATAAGAGCAATAAAATTTGAAGAAATTACAGTTACTTTCCAACCAACCAAACCTAAGAAACCAATCATAATTAAAACTGAAAAAAAACAACTTAATAAGGGAATTAAAACCCATAGTAAGTTTCTAAAAACAAACCAAAGTGTGAAAACAATAAATAAAAATACTCCTCCACCAAAAACAACTATATCGTTTTTTATAAAAGTCATCATATCATCCGCAATCATTGGAATTCCTCCAAGATGGATTATGGGATAAATATCTGAAGAAATTTTTTTAACTTTTCCAGGAGGTGGATGATCTTTAATAATTTTTCTTATTTCATTTATATTTTGATGGTTTTTCTTATTGTATGATTTTCTATAATTATCATAATTTTTTAAAAAAGCTTTATAATTATTTTTTTCATTAACAGTAAGTTGTCCTTTATCTTTTCTGTCAAGATAATCATTTTTAGTTTTGATCAATTCTGCTAATTTTTCGTCAGGTTTAATATAAACTAAAATCCCACTTGTTTGCCCATCCTCGCTAATTACAAAGTTTTTGTATATCGGGCTATTAATAATTTCATCAAATCCCCTTTCTAAATCAACGTCAGGACTAGAGAGAGTTTTGAAATTTCTTATTCTTTCAGATAAAGGGTCATCATTATTTTTAAGCAAAGGTACATCTAAAACCGTAATTACACTGTCTACCCAATCAAGATTCTCTAAAGAGTTTTTTAATAATTCAAGATTTTTTATAGTGTTTTTCGATTTAAAATTATAGTCTTCATTAGGTGCGTGACTGTAAGTTAAAACTAAAAAATCTTTTGTATTGTAATTATTATTTACTTCCCTTAAATATTTTAAATCTGGATCGTTTTCTAAAAGCAATGTATCGGAAGAAGCATCTAATTGAAAATTTTTTGAAAAATACCCAAAAATAGCCAACAAAAGAACAAGAGTAAATAAAGTAAATCTTGGTCTTTCAATAACCAAATTTTTATATAAATTAGAGAAGATCACTATTAATAGATATAACTTAAAAAGATGGAATTTAAAATCTGAAATTTTTTCTAGGCTTTTGTAGTATCTTTGAATTTTGTGTAAATTTTCTCAAATTCTACTTTCACATTTCCAGTTGGGCCATGTCTTTGTTTTCCAATGATTATCTCAGCTAATCCAAGTATCTCATTCATTTTGGATTGCCACTCCGCATGCTCCACTGTTCCTAGCCTAGGTTCTTTTCTTTCTTCATAATACTCTTCTCGATACACAAACATAACAACGTCTGCATCTTGTTCTATTGAACCTGATTCTCTCAAATCAGATAATTGAGGTTTTTTATCATCTCTCTGTTCGGTAGCTCGAGAAAGCTGAGATAAAGCAACTACAGGCACTCCTAGCTCTTTTGCTAATGCTTTTAGGCCTTGGGTTATCTCTGATATCTCTTGAACTCTACCATCGTATCTTTTCCCTCCAGCTGACATAAGTTGAATATAATCTACAACAATTAAGTCGAGGCCAAACAACCTTTTCATTCTTCTCGCTCTATTAGATAAAGTAGAAATAGTTATTGCTGGCGTCTCATCAATTAATAAAGGAAGATCATGAATGTTTCTGGAAGTTTCAATCAATCTATTCATTTCTTCCTCTGTGATCTTACCTCTTCTTATGTCATTCGATTTAATTCTGGATTGTTCTGATATAATTCTTGTAGAAAGTTGTTCTGATGACATTTCTAATGAGAAGAAGGCAACAACTGATTTTTTGTTATCGTCTGAATTTTTTTTAGCTGCGTGAAACGCAATATTTGTGGCTAATGCAGTTTTACCCATAGATGGTCGACCAGCAATTATAATTAAATCAGACTTATGAAGACCGCCTAATCTTTCATCAAGATCAATCAATCCTGTGGGAACACCAACAATGCCTTGGTCATTTTTCATCGCATTAGTTGCCATCTCTAGTGTTTGATCTAATGCTTGGCTAAATTGTGAAAAGGATTGGTTAAATGTCCCTCTTTCTGCTAAGTCAAATAGAGACTTTTCAGTATTTTGAATTATATCATCACCTGTTTTTTCTAAAGTATCATCCATTGATTCTTCAGATAAGTTTTCTGAGATTTTTACAAGTTCTCTTTTTACAAATTTTTCATGAATAATTTTTGCATAATCAATAGATTGCTTTACCGAGGATGAGAATCTTGTAAGTTTTACTAAATACTCAGTTCCCCCAACTTCAGACAAACTATCTTCATTTTCAAAAGAATTTTTTAAAGTAATGGGGTTTGCAATCATGCCTTTGTTGTGCAATTTTTCAATTAAACTATAAATTTTTGAATGTAGTGGGTCATAGAATTCTTTCTCATTAACTATACTTGCAACCTCATCAATAATATCGTTGTTTACCAAAACAGATCCTATCAAAGCCTGCTCAGCTTCGATATTTGAAGGTAATTTTTTTTCTCCAGAAAACGTTTTAACTTTAAGATTATCCATTTTGATCATAGGTTTTATCCTAATTATTTAGTCAATGTAAAAGTAAAAGTTATTAACTTTTTTTGTATCTGTGGAGAGATTTTGTTATTTACCGGTCTTCTTTTTTTCAACCAAAACATGTAATTCTGCTACCAAATCAGAATGCAGATTAATTGATAATGGGAATTCACCAATTTTATTTATTTCTTTTTTTAGGTCAATCTGTGAGGGATGAATAATTTGTTTAAAATTATCTAAAAAATACTTTGTGATTTCTTTAGGTTTTATACTTCCGTATAATTCTCCATTTTCTTTCGTTTCTTTACTAAAAACTAACTTTTTCTTTTTGATTTTATCATATATTTCTTTTGCGACTTTTTTCTGCTCAATATTTTTCTTATTAATTTCAGTTCTTTTTCTATTAACATACTCTACATTTTTTTTATCTGCTCTTAGTGCTTTACCAAATTTTAAAAGAAAGTTTCTTCCATAACCATCTTTAACATCAACTACTTGGCCAATATCACCTAAATTTCTAATTTTTTCTAAAAGTATAACTTGCATTTAAATTAAACCTAAAACCTTCGCTCTTTTAATAGCGGTTGATAATTGCCTTTGTTTATTCTGACTTACAGCAGTAATACGAGATGGAAGAATTTTTCCACTATCTGATGTATACCTTTTCAATAATTTTAAATTTTTATAGTCTACTACGGGTGAATTTTTTTGCGATAGGGGACAGCTTCTTCCAAGCTTCATCTCAGGCTTTTGAAAAAGACTTAGTTTATTTTGACTACCAAATTTTTTTCTTTTACCCTTTTTTTTGTCTCTTCTCATAAAATTTATTTTTTTGCCCCAAAGTATTCGTTTTTGAGATCAAGCTCATCATATTTAACTGTTAAATATCTAATAACGCTGTTATCAATAGCAAGTTTTTTCTCGATTTCTGTAACAATATTACTATTTGCCTCTAATTTGAAATGCACAAAAATGCCTTTCTTATTTTTTTTAATTTTGTTTGCTAATGATAATAATCCCCATTTTTCTGTTTTTAAAATTTTTCCAGATTTATTGATGATTTCAGAATATTTGTTAACAAGACCATCTATCTCTTTATCTGAAAGGTCTTGTTTTCCAACAATTGTGTGTTCGTAAAAAGCCATATTTTCAATTAAACTAATACTTTTAAGAACGGACTTATACTATTTTAATTTTAATAGTACAATAGTAATAATAATACAATTTAACACTTTTAGACAAAATGAAAGCATTAATATTTCCAGGTCAAGGCTCACAATCCGTTGGTATGGGTTTAGATTTATATAACAATTTTGATTTAGTAAAAAAAATTTTTAAAGAAGCGGATGATAAGCTTAAGTACCCTTTATCCAAAATTATATTGGATGGTCCTGACAGTGAACTTAAACTTACTAAAAATACTCAGCCCGCAATAATGACTTTAAGTTACTCCATATTCAAATTAATTAAAGAGGAATTTAATATAGAACTTAAAAATATAAAATATTTTGCCGGACATTCACTAGGGGAATATAGTGCTCTAGTATCAGTTGGATCATTAAACTTTCATGATGCTTTATATCTATTACACGAAAGAGGAAAATCAATGCAAGAAGCCGTCCCAGAAGGAAAAGGTTCTATGTTGGCTGTAATGGGATTAAAAATAGAAGAATTAAAAAAATATATTAATGAAGTTTCTACAAAAGGTATATGTGAGATAGCAAATGATAATTCTGATAGTCAAATTATTTTGAGCGGTGAAAAAACAGCTTTAGAGGAGATTAATAAAAATTTAAAATTGAACAAAAAAAAATCTATATTCCTACCAGTGAGCGCACCTTTTCATTGTTCACTTATGAAAGGAGCGGCTGAAAAAATGAAAGACAAAATCATTAATACTAAGTTTTTAAATCCATCTACTGATATTGTAAGTAATGTAACTGCAGAAGCCGAAAGCAGTATTGAAAATATTAAAAATTTACTTATCAAGCAAATTTATTCAAAAGTGAGGTGGAGGGAAAGTATTCTTTATATGATCAAAAATGGTGTTAACGAATTTATTGAAATTGGACCAGGAAAGGTATTATCTGGTCTTACAAAAAGAATTAGTGGAAATGTTGACGTTAAAAGTATAAATACAATTGAAGACATCAAGATTCTTAAATGATTGATTTTAAAAACAAAAAAATTTTAATTACAGGTGCAACAGGCGGGATAGGTGGTGCACTTGTTAAAAAATTTGTTTCATTAGGGGGAACAGTTCTTGGAACTGGAACTAAAACTGAAAAATTAGAATTAATTAAAAAAGACAATCCCAATATAAAGATAAAAAAGTTTAACTTAACCGAGCACTCAAAAATAGAAGAATTTATTAACACAGCCACAAAAGAATTAGGAGGTCTAGATATTTTAATAAATAATGCCGGCGTGAATTCAGACAATCTTTCCTTAAGAATGAAAGACGAGGAGTGGAAAAAAGTAATTGATATAAATTTAACTTCTACTTTTTTGCTATCCAAATATGCAATTAAAAATATGTTAAAAAATAAATTTGGTAGAGTAGTAAACATCACTTCTATAGTTGGTCATACTGGAAATCTTGGTCAGGCAAACTATTCGGCATCTAAAGCAGCAATAATTGGAATGTCAAAAAGCTTAGCAATTGAGTACGCAAAAAAAAATATAACTATTAATTGTGTTTCACCAGGATTTATAGTTTCAGATATGACAACAAACATAGCGGAAAAAGTTAGGGAATTTTTAATATCGAGAATTCCTATGGGAAAACTTGGTTCTGGGGAAGATGTATCGAATTGTGTAGCTTTTTTATCATCCGAATTAGCATCATATGTTACAGGTGAAACAATACATGTTAATGGTGGTATGTATATGTCTTGACAAAAAAACAGAAAAAATTTAATAACGAATTAATAAAATCTAAAAAGGAATTATAAAATGGCAAAAGATGTAGGCGCAACAGTTAAGAAGATCGTAGCAGATCATCTTGGTGTAGACGAAGCTAAAGTTACAGATGAGGCAAGCTTTATAGATGATTTAGGAGCAGATAGTTTAGATACAGTTGAATTAGTAATGGCTTTTGAAGAAGAGTTTGGATCAGAGATTTCTGATAGTGAAGCTGAAAAAATTTTAACAGTTGGAGATGCTATAAAATTTATTGAGAGCCATTCCAACTAAGGTAATAACTTTCACTAAATGAACAATCCAAAAAAGCCTTTGATGCTTGTATTGTCATCACCTTCTGGGGCTGGAAAGACGACTCTTTCAAAAAAAATTCAACAATCAGATAATTCTTTTGAAATTTCTGTTTCACACACAACAAGAAAACCAAGACCAAATGAAGTTGATGGTTTGGATTATCATTTTGTAACGAAGAAAAATTTTGAATTATTACTTAAACAAAATGCTTTTTATGAGCATGCAGAAATATTTGGAAATTATTATGGCACATCCAAATCTTCAATAAACCAAATAACAAAAAAAAATAATAATGTTTTATTTGATATTGATTGGCAAGGAAGTGAACAGCTGAGTAAATTCAAACAATTAAATTTAGTTAAAGTATTTATACTTCCTCCAAACAAGGAAGAGTTAGAGAAAAGATTAATAGCAAGAAATCAAGATGATAAAGACGCAATCAAAAGGAGAATGTTAGCATATTCAAAGGATGTTGTTCACCAAAAAGATTATGATTATGTTTTAATTAATGACAATGTTGATGATTGTTTTAATAAGTTAAAAAAAATAATATCAAAGCACTTACAAATATAAAGTTATTTTAGATATTTTTTTCGTAATATTCCGTAATTCTATAGAAATCATGGCACGATAATTCTGCAGGTCTTTTTTTAAGATTTATATCTAATGCGTTCGCTATTTTTTCATAATCTTTGAATATTTTAGAAAAAGCTTTATTTATCATTTTTCTTCTACCAGAAAACAAAATTTCAGTAATTTTTTCTAAATTTTTGATATTTTTAATATTGTAATTTGTCTTTGTTTTAGGACTAAAAATAATAATTTTTGAGTCAACATCAGGGACTGGTAAAAAACATTTTCTAGATATTTTAAAACTATCAACTATATCTAATCTGAAATTTGCCAATACAGAAATTCTTCCATATTTTTTTGTATTTGTTTTTGCTAAAATTCGATCAGCAACTTCTTTTTGAAACATAAATATAATCTTACTAAAGGAAGGTGGCCATTCATTGAATTTTATAAATTTTGCTAAAATTTGTGTTGATATATTATATGGAAGATTTCCAAATACTAAATCAGGATTTATATTTTTGTCGAAGTTAAATTTTAAAATGTCCTCGTTATAAATAATAAAATTTTTTTCTAAATCGAACTTTTTAGTTAAAATCTGACAAAATCTCTTATCTTTTTCAACTAATAAAAGTTTCTTTGGATTTTTTTTTAAAATTATTTCTGTTAAATTTCCAGTTCCTGGTCCAACTTCAAAAACTACTTTTCCATTAATACTACTTAACTCAGCTATTTTATTTAAAATATTTTTATCAATTAATAAATTTTGGCCTAATGATTTTTTAAGATTTAACATTAATTTTTTGAAAAAATTTTATAGATTCAAATAAACTTTGGGGATTTGCTATATTTTTTTTTAATATATCTTTTCCAATTCCATGGTCTGGAGAAATTCTAATATAAGGGAGGCCAGCAGTAAGGTTGATAGCATTAAATTTAAATAAAGCTTTAAAAGGTGACAAAACCTGGTCATGATACATCCCAACAATAATATCAAATTTATATTTTTTTGGATTTACAAAGGCCGTGTCAGCAGACAATGGTCCTTGAACAGATATTTTTTTCTTTTTTAAATATTTTATAATTGGGATAATGATTTTTTTCTCCTCAGAATCTCTTCTAAACTCATCATTATGTGGGTTAAGTCCTAACAAACCAATTTTAGGTTTAAATTTTAGTTTTTTATTAAAAAATCGATTTATTGTTATAAGTTTATTTAAGATTAATTTTTTTGATAAAAGTTTTGATATTTTTTTAACTTTTATATGTGTAGTTATCGGGCATACGGAAAGTTTTCTATTATAAATTATCATAGCTTCCTTACCTAAAACCTTCTCTCTTTTCGCTAAAAATTCTGTGACACCAGTGAAATTATTTCCAAATGTCTCTTTTTTATTTATCGCACAGTTTATAAAGCCTGAAATTTTTTTCTTTTTTGTAAGTTTTATAGCTATGTTAAAGCAATTTTTTATATATATAGATTTAGAAATCATATCAACATTAAATGGATTTTTAAATTTTAAAGGCACATCAAGAATTAAAAGTTTATTTTTAATATTTGTATTTTCTAAACTTGATATTTTTTTTAGAGGCAAACTTATTCCAATAATTTTTAATTGATGTTTAATTAATAAATAATTTCCTATTACAACTATATTGATTTTTTTTAAATTTTTCCTTTTTTTCCAAACTTTAGCAATTAGTTCTGAGTTAACACTATTAGGTTCTCCGGCTACAATACAAATTAAATTATTCATAAAAATTTAATTTGTACAGATCTTTCAAGATTAGAGTAATGCAAATTTGAAAACATAATTAATTTTTTTTCCTTTTCCTCATTGACAATTTTATCTTTTATAGACTTTATATCGTCTTGCTTTTTTACATTTTTTGAACTTGCTATAAATGCATTCATTTTATTTTCAATTTCAATCGTATTTAAAGAAATTTTATTTTTATACATTTGAAAAATCATATAATTCCATTTTAAGTCAACCATAAATCTATTAATCAAACTGTCATAACTTAAATTATGACCTGCAAGAAGATTCTTTAAACCTGTTTTATCAAGACCCAATTTTTTACTAGCACTATTTAACATAACGTCGAGTTGTCTATTATTATATTTTTCTATATTTCTTTTTTTTATTTCACCTTTTTTTATATTTCTTTTAATCAATGATTTTATTGCTAGACTTTTTATCTGTTCTTTGTTGCTTTGATTTATTTCAGTATTCGATAGTATTGCGATTAATTTTATTTCATTAAGTAAATCCAACTTTGTAATTGGACTATTTCCTACTGTTATTATTATAGAATTATCTGTTTGAGTAAAACTTTTTCCTGTAAAGGATAAAAAAAAAATTATTATAAGAAAATATATTTTAAAATTAATCTTCATCTGTCAATTAACGGGGACTTTGCTTCACCAAATGGGAATAATGTTATTCTAAAAATTAGTGAGTCCGATGCCTCAACATCTTTATCCGAATAAAATTCTCTTCTAAACAATAAACCAGCTTTCAAACAATCATTTACGTAGTCATAGGCTAGATCATAAAATTCAGTAGAGTCTGTCTCTAAATTTTTCTTAATATCAAAAGTTAGCTCACCAGAATTATTAAAATCAACTTTAACTCCTGATTTTATATAGTTGCTTGTGCCCACATGATTACTTTCTTCTAAATAATTAAGATTAAAACTTGTATTACCCAATATTAAATTTGCTTCTAAATCATTATAATTAATATCATTAAAATTATGATCTACTGAAAAGTTATTACTCAAGGTAAAGTTATCATTTAGTCTTAAATATGCCTCACCAACTAGATCTGATGCTTTTTGGTCAAGAGAACTTGTCGACGGCAACGAACTATTTTCCTGGAAGTTGTAAATCTGACCTATTGATAAAGAATAATTTTTTTCTCCTGGTTTACTATCTTCAAGATTATTATTTGAAATTTCTAATCCCATGACTGCACTTGTGCCTTCTTCAATCACATCAGGTTGAGAATTTTTATTTAGCATGAACAAATTTGAATAATTGAGTTTCAGACCATCATTTTGTAAATTTCTCATATGACCAGGAGCATGCCTTAAAGAAAACTGTGGAGTTAAAAAGTTTATAGTCCCTGTTTTATCGTTTTTCTTCGAAAGAGGAAGTTTTGCGTCATATGACAGTGCAGCGGCAATCTCACTATTAAGACCATCTGTTTTGAATTTTTCAGCATTATCCGCTTCATAATTAACTACTTTAAATAAACCCTTAAACTTATTTTGAACACCTCTTAAAGTAGTAAATGGATTTGATTGCCAATTTATATCATTTACCCAAAACTTGGTTGTTTGATCTACTTTATAATTTTTAACAAATGCATTACTACGTATATCAAAAACACCTGTTTTATCTCCTGTAAACAAATTTCTTTCAAATAGTATATTCGGTAGAGAATATTCAAAGCGAGTTTTGTCAGAGTCCTCACTTGTCAAATTTTCAAACATCGCAGCACTTACACTCAAATAATTTTTATCATCTTGAAATTCATAGTTAAGATCTTTTTTGATAATATTATTATCTTTGTTTACCAATTCAGTATTAATATCATGTACTTTTAAATAAGTGTCATTAGATACATGCTGAAGGTTAACCTCTAAGTTACTTGAATATTCTTCTTTTGACCAATCATAAGTAAATCTTGAAAAAAAGTGAGATCTAGATCCCTCACTTTTTTTTATTCTATCAGTTTTTTTGTAGCCTTTAGTATAACTTGAGTCTACGACGAGATATGAATTGTCAAAAGCATGACGATACTCATGCAATACTAATAAATTTTCTTTAGTATATATTTTCGGTGTTAAAGTCATATCTCGATTTTCAGCTAAAGCCCAAAAATAAGGAACTGATGCACTAAAACCTACTGATGAATTATCAACTAAAGTAGGAAATAGAAAACCAGACCGTCTTTTTACAGTTGGTCCAGGATGAAAAAATTTTGGAAAATAAAAAATAGGAAAATCATAAATCTTTAAGATAGCTTTGTCATAGTAAACCGTCTTCTTTGCCTGACTATGTTTGATTTTTTCAGCCTGTATTGACCATGGAGGACATTTTTTTCCCTCTCTATTTTGGCAAGTGGTAAAAATTCCTTTATTAAATGTAGCCCCTTCATCGTTAATAAAACCAGAGTTTGCAAAAAATCTTGGTTCATTTTTTTCATTAGTCTTAAATGTTGGGTCATTAAAAAATGATTTTACATCACTACCTACGATTTTTCTTTTCTTCTCATCTATATAAATTTCTGAAAATAAGTATTCATTACCCCTTTTATCTACTACCTTTACATCTCCTTGAGAAAAGAACATTTTTTTTTCAGTTAGATAATTAAACATATCTGTATAAATTTTGTTCCCGTTAATATCAGTGATTTCACTTTTCTTGTTTGAATAGATTACTTGCTTTATATTATCGTAAAATACATCTTCTCCCTGAATTCTATACTTTTCTGAGGTCACAATATCAGTTTCTCCGAAAGATCTTACCACCTCATTTATTTTGTTATATTCAGCCTTTTCAGTAAAAATGATATTTTTTTTATTATCCGTTATTTGTACATTGCCATTAGCATATATAATTTTACTTTCTTTATTTAGTTGAACTTCATATGCGCTCACGTCTAGTTCATCTGCGAATCCATTAATACTTGGAATGAATAACAAAGATAATATGATTATAAATTTTTTAATATTATTTTTCATTAATTTGAATAATTCCTACTGAACAAAATAAAGTCAAAACAATTATTGGTGACCACACGGAAACTACCATCGGAATTCTTTCAGTGGCACCGAGAGCCATAGAAAAGTTTTTTAAATAAAAGATAACTACGCAAGTGATTATTGAAAGCAATATATAATAGATATTTTGTCTTGTATCATTGGAGCTAAGAGAAAATATTGATGCCAAACAAACCATCAAAATTAAAAAAAACGGCAATGATAGATAGTAGTGTTTCTTTTCCTCTAAAAGTTTAGGATTATAGCCTCTTTTTACTAGCTCATCTATCTCAGTCATAATTCTATAAAATGACAAAGTATCTAAGTTGGAATAAATGGAATTTAATTTTTCTTTATTAAAAGTTGATTTAAAAGTTAATTCTTCAAACATTTCATTTGATCCATTTTCACCAAAAGATATTTTAAAGCCATCTTTGACGATCCATTTTGTATTCAATATGTCTGCACTTTTTGCTTCAATTCTCTCAATTAAAACATTATTTTCATCAAGTTTATAGATACTGACATCCAACAATAGGTCACCCTCAATTTTTTTTGATTTAATAAAATTTATTTTACTTCCAATTTTTTCTTTCACCCATACACCATTATTAGTAATTGATGCTAAATGGGACTTATCAAGATCATAACCACCTTTTACATCTTCATAGTATTTAACCATAAGCGAGGTAAAAGGACTTAATGCTAAGAGAATTATAATACCTAAAAAGAATGCGGTAGCACTAAACAGATAAACAAATTTTCCGCTATTAAAACCAAAAGTTTTTAAGGATAAAATTTCGTTTTTTTGTTTTAATTTTATCAAAACCCACATTGATGAGAGAAATATAATAAAAGGGAAAATGTTTATTAAAATACTTGGCACAATCATAAAAGAGAGCGCTAAAGGAAGTATTATTCCTACATCATAATCTGAAAAATAAGTGATTTCCTCACGTAGGTTCATTATTAACCCTCCTGCTAAAAAAATTAAAAAAACATTCATTGTACTCAACATAAATTCTTTTATTAAATAAGTATTAATTACTGAATTTCTCATCCTTTTTTCCTTAAATTTTCATACAAAAAATTTCTAATAATTTCAAAGTATATCAGTGGCAACATTATTAAAGGAGCCAAGTAATATATCAAAGAATTAGTAAAAGATTTTCCTGAGTACTTGACCAATATCTCTGCCAAAACCAATATTAAAAAGGCAAAAATAGGATAAAAATATCTATAAAAAGTTTTAAATTTACTTTCCTCTCTTGGATTTAAAAGAAAACAAAGAATCAATGTTATTATGGGTATGTAAAGAGGCATACCAAATCTTCTATTTATTTCTGATAATACATCGTTTTTTTTATGGTCCCTTGGACAGTTCAAAATGATTTTGTCATCTCTATCGAAAAAACACTTTATAAGAAGATAGGATGAGGTTTCTTGTATCTTAGTTTGCGTTATAGATCTTGTTTGCACATTTTCTAATTTGAGAATTGTTTTTTCAAATTTTATAGTTTGAATCTTATTTTTGTTATTAGCACCCTCGGAAATTTTTTCGGATTGAATTATTCCGTTACGCAATATTAAAACTGGATTGTTTGAATCTGCAACCCGACCTTTTTTTGCAATTATTGTAACATTGTCTGTACTACTAGCATCTTCAATACTTTTAAGAACTGAACTTTCATCTCTAATAAAAATATTTTCCATATCACCATTTTCAGATTTTTTCTCAACGTAAATTGTTAAGCCAGGAACAGAGTCGTTAAATTGATTGGTTTTAACCATACTTGATATAAAATCAAAATTAGATGATTTAATTAAAGTTCTTGAATGATTCAATATATTTGGATTTATAATCGTTGCAAAAATTAGCTGAAATAAAGTTACAATTAAAGAAACTTTAACAAAAAAATTAACAAGATTTAATTTGTTTAAACCAGAGGTCCATAGAATTATTAATTCATTTTCATTCTCAAACTTAATTATTGATAGAACTAATGCTATCAAAAATGATAGAGGTATAAACTTGGTTAATATTTTAGGAACGTTGAGAAGGGAATAACCAAGGTAAACTGACAAGGCATGACCATCATCTACCACCAAATCGAGGAAGTTCACAGCCTGGACAGTCCAAACTATCGCAGTAAAAGTGAATAAAGTTATTAAAAAATACTTGCTTAATTCTAGAAAAAAGTGCTTATAAATTTTATTACTCAACATTGTTATTGTTTTTGTATATAATTAAAGCAACTATTAAGAAAATTCAATCTAAGGTTTTAATATGATAAATTTTAACAGTAAATTTAACTCAAAAGCCTCAAATATAGGTTTTTTTATATCAAATGATCTAAAATTTAAGCCAGGCACGTCCATACCTCAATCTACTATATCTAAGATAAATTCTTTTCTAAAAAAGAAATCAAAAGATAATAAAAAACAAATCTTTTCTTTTGACTTATCTGAAAGTCAAAAGTGTTTTTTAATTTTGATAAAAAAAAATCTAAATATTTATGAGATAAATAATCTTGGTGCTAGTTTAAAAAATTATATAAAAACTGATAAAACTATAAAAAATATTTGTATACTTGGAAATTCATTTTCTGAAGAAATTATTTCTGAGTTTGCATATGGATTTGAACTTAAAAGCTATACTTTTAATAAGTACAAATCAAAAAAAGATGACTTTGTTCAATCAATAGATTTTAGTGTTAAAAATTCCAGCTCTTTTAAACTAAAATATAAAAATTTCTCTTCAATAAAAGAAGGTGTTTTTTTAGCGAGAGACCTTGTTTCCGAGCCACCAAATGTTTTAAATCCAAAAAAGTATACTGAAGAAATTAAAAAATTAAAAAAATTTGGTTTAAAAGTTGAAGTTTTAAATGAGAAACAAATGAAAAAACTTGGCATGCATTCTTTACTTGGAGTTGGTCAAGGAAGTGAGAATGAGTCATTTATGGTTGTTATAAAATGGAATGGTGCAAAACAAAACTTTGGTAAACCCTTAGCCTTTGTTGGAAAGGGAGTCTGTTTTGATACTGGAGGAATATCTTTAAAACCAGCAAGATTTATGGAAGAGATGAAATATGATATGGGTGGTTCCGCAGTTGTAGTTGGTTTAATGAAATGTTTAGCAAAAAGAAAAGCAAAGGTTAATGCTATTGGTGTAGTAGGTTTAGTCGAAAATATGCCGGATGGTAATGCACAAAGACCTGGAGATATAGTTAAGTCTTATTCGGGTAAAACAATCGAAGTGTTAAATACAGATGCTGAAGGAAGATTAGTATTAGCAGATGCTTTAACCTATACAGAGAAAAAATTTAATCCAAAATTTATTATTGATCTAGCGACTTTAACCGGAGCTATTATTATGGCTCTAGGAGAAGAGTATGCAGGATTGTTTTCGAATAATGATAAGATATCGAATGAACTACATGAAATTGGGAATCAAATTAATGAAAAAGTTTGGAGATTGCCACTTCATAAAAACTACGACAAACTAATGAACTCCGCTTACGCTGATGTACAAAATATAAACTATGCAGGTGGTGCAGGCTCTATTACAGCTGCTCAATTTTTACAAAGATTTATTATCAAGAATACACCTTGGGCACATTTAGATATAGCTGGAATGGCCTTTTCCAAAAAAGCTGCCAGCTTAAATTCAGGTGGTGCAACAGGATTCGGTGTAAGATTGTTGAATGATTTAGTAATGAAAAATTACGAATAAAGTTTATGAAACAACAAACTTTATCTATTATTAAGCCCGATGCAGTAGAAAGAAATTTAACTGATAATATCAAAGAAATATTAATAAAAAATAATTTAAAAATTTTAAAAGAAAAAAAAATACAAATAACTAAAGAAGAAGCGGCAGAGTTTTATAAGGTTCATCAGACAAAACCTTTTTATGACAGACTATGTGAGTATTTATCATCAGGAATAATAGTTGTGATGATATTAGAAGGAGAAAATAGTATTAAAGTATATAGGGAAACAATGGGTAGCACTGATCCTAAAAGCGCACAAAAAGGAACAATTAGAGAAAAATACGGAATATCTATTGATAAAAATTCAGTCCATGGTTCAGACTCACCAGAGAACGCAATAAAAGAAATAAATTTTTTTTTTAAAAATTAATTTTTCGAATATATTTTACGAATAGCAATAGAATAGGCTTTATATTCTTCTATTTGCACCTTTTTTTTTAATTTTTCAGGACTATCATCTTTGTTAATTGAAACCCTTTTTTTAACAATTATTTTTCCACTATCTAATTTTTCGTCTACAAAGTGAACAGTGCATCCAGTATTTTTTTCACCATCACGCAATACTCTATTGAAGGTATTTAGCCCTTTGTATTTAGGTAATAATGAAGGGTGTATATTAATTATATTACCTTTAAAATTTCTTATAAATTTCTTTGAAAGAACTTTCATAAAACCTGCCAAGCATAGTAAATTGATTTTTTTTTCAAGTAATAATTTAGTAGCGATTTTTTCAAATTTTGTTCTATTATAATTTAAAACAATATGAGGAATTGAAAATTTTTTGGCAAAATTAATCCCATCCGCGTGCTTCTGATTTGATATTACAAGTTTAATATTTATAGGAAAATTATATTCTCTAGAATTTTTTATAATTGATCTTAAATTTGTACCTGAACCAGATATAAAAACACAAGCTTTCTTTTTTACCATTTAATATTTTTTAATAAATTTATTCTTTTTGAAGATTTAGAAATAAAACCAATTTTGTAAGGTTGAAATTTTTTGTTAAAGTATTTTTTTAATTTTGGTACCTTATTTTTATCCGTTATCAAACAAAAACCAACACCGCAATTAAATGTTCTTAACATCTCCGTATCTGAAATATTTTTATTTTTTAACCACTTAAAAATTCTGTGAACTTTAATTTTTGAGAGATCTATATTTACTGTTAAATTATTAGGTACTGATCTAGTTATATTCTCTATAAGGCCACCTCCAGTTATATGAGCCGATGAATTAATCAAACCTTTATTAACTAGACTTAAAATTTCTTTTGTGTAAATTTTTGTTGGTATTAACAATTCTTTTTTTAAAAACTTATCAATTTTAGTATTTTTTAATATTTTTCTAACTAATGAGTAACCGTTTGAATGTAAACCACTCGACGGGACTGCAAGTACAATATTTTTATTTTTTACTTTATCTTTTGTTATAATTTTTTTTCGATCAACAACGCCAACCGTAAAGCCCGCCAAATCAAATTTATTTTTTGTATATGTGCCTGGCATTTCTGCTGTTTCGCCTCCTACCAACAAACAGTCTGCAATTTTACATCCATTAATTATTCCTCTAATAATTTTCTTCATCTTAGGAAGTTGTATTTTTTTTGTAGCTATATAATCTAAAAAAAATAATGGTTTAGCACCTTGTACAATTAGATCATTTACACACATAGCGACAAGATCAATTCCAATAGTGTCAAATTTATTTAATCTATTTGCAATTTCAACTTTAGTTCCAACTCCATCAGTGCTAGCTACTAAAAGAGGATTTTTAATATTGATTTGTTTAATATCAAATACAGACGCAAAGCTACCTATATTACTTTTATTAAATTTGTTAATTTTTTTTTTAAAGGCTTGTTTAGAGTATTTTCCAATATATTTTGTAAATTTCTCAGCAGTATCAATATTTACACCGCTTTTTTTGTAACTATTTTTTGTTTTTTTCATTAATAAGATGATAATTAGATAATTTATGAAAAAGTTTATTTTCTTATCTTTAATAATATTATTTTTAGGTAAAACACAAAATATTTATGCAGATCAGAATACTTTTATTGTTGATAATATAATTGTTAAAGGTCAGGTTCGTGACAACAATTATAGAGAAAAATATACAAATATTGCTTTTAGAAAGGGTTTTCAAAAATTAGTAAAAAATATATTGCAGATTAAAGATCAAAAAAAAGTATTAAGTACAGATTTATCCACTATCAAATCACTTGTGGAAACTTACAAAATAACTGAGGAGAGTATTTTTGAAAAAGATTATGAGGCTAAAGTAAACATAACTTTTAAAAGAAATTTAGTTAGTAATTTTCTTTATAAAAGAGGCATACCATACTCTGAGGCGGAGGGATTGCAGACTATAATTTATCCGATATTGATATTAAATTCAGAGTTGCAGGTTTTTTCAAAGAACAAGTTTTTTGAGGAATGGAATGTAGAAGAGGATTTTGATAATATAGATTTTGTTTTACCTGTGGAAAATTTAGACGATATTGCCTTCATCAAAAATAATTTGTCGGTTTTAGAAGAGACAAATCTAAGTCAACTTGTTGATAATTATGAAATTAAAAATAGCGCTATTTTAATTCTTAGATATGATGAAAATATTTTAAATGTTTTTTTAAAGACAAATTTTAATAGTTTAAGAAAATTAAAAAAAATTGAACTAAAAGTGAAAAATTTACAAGATAAAAAGGTAAGAGAAAGTGTTATTAATAGTTTAAAATATTCTATCCATGATATGTGGAAGGAACAAAATTTGATTGATATATCAGTTCCATCATATTTGACGGTAAATGCACCAATCAAAGAAGCGAATTCTTTAGGTAAAATAATAAAAAAAATTGAAAAAATTAGTTTAGTTACTGATTATTATATAGAAAAACTTGATAAAAATTCAGCAAAGATAAAAATAAAATATTTAGGAAAAATAAAAAATTTACAAAATAGTTTTATAGATAATGGTTTCACTTTTCAAATTATTGATAACGAATGGAAAATAACTTTAGCAGGATAAAATGTCTGAGCAATTAATTTTTAAATTCCCTTTTAAAAAAAATTATTTGAGCCAAGATTTTTATGTTTCAGAAAATAATTTTAGTGCTTTTCAACTAATCGAAAACTGGCCTAATTGGCCTAGCAGGCTTGTAAATATTTTTGGTCCAACTGGGTGTGGTAAAACACATCTTATAAATATTTTAAAAAGTAAAATTCAATCTAAAATTATATTAGCTAAAGATGTCAATACAGAAACTTTATTGCAGTTCAAAATAGTAGAATGTTTAATAATTGATGATTTTAATAATAATATTGATGAAAAAACATTATATTCTATAATAAACTTATCACTTCAGGATAATAAATATTTAATAATTAATTCTCAAGCTTCTTTGAAAGGATCTGAAACTAAATTAGAAGATTTAAAGTCAAGACTTAAAAGTTTTGTAGATATTGGTATTAATCTTCCAACAGATGATATGATAAGAGTAATTTTAACAAAAAATTTTTCAGACAAACAAATTCAAATAAGTGAAAAAAATATTGAATACGTACTTAAGAATATTGAAAGGTCTTATGAAAAAATTAATTTATTTTCACATTCTATAGATGGCTTGTCTTTAACAAAAGCGCAGCCTATTAATCTTCAATTAATTAAGAAAGTTTTAAACGAATTAAGTTTCCAATAAAAATTTATGAATAAATTCAGAACTCATAACTGTTCAGAACTATCAGAGAAAGATATTAAGAAAAATATTAAACTTTCTGGATGGATACACAGAAAGAGAGATCATGGAAATTTACTTTTTATTGATATTCGTGATCACTTTGGCATTACTCAATGTGTAATAGAAAATAAAGATAAAAATTTTAAAATTTTAGAAAAATTAAAACCAGAGTCTGTAATTTTAGTTGATGGAGAGGTTATAAAGAGGTCAAAAGAAACAGAAAACAAAGAATTAAAAACAGGTATGATCGAAGTTAAAATTAAAAACCTTCAAGTTCTCTCCGAAGCTAAAGAATTACCCATGCCCGTTTTTGGTGAACAGGATTATCCAGAAGAGATAAGATTAAAATATAGATTTATTGATTTAAGAAGAAATGAAATGCATGAGAATATTAAACTTAGATCTAATGTTTTGTCTTTTATAAGATCTAAAATGATAAAGAATAAGTTTTTAGAATTTCAAACACCTATTCTTACGGCTTCAAGTCCTGAAGGTGCTCGAGATTTTTTGGTTCCAAGTAGAGTTCATCCGGGAAAATTCTATGCTTTGCCACAGGCACCACAACAATTCAAACAGATGATAATGATATCAGGTTTTGATAGATATTTTCAAATTGCACCTTGTTTTAGAGATGAAGATGGTAGAGCTGATCGCAGCCCGGGAGAACACTATCAATTAGATATGGAAATGTCATTTATAGAACAAGAAGATTTATTCAAAGTTGTTGAGCCTATTTTTTATGAATTATTCAGTGAATTTGGAAAAGGAAAAAAAATAAACAAAACACCTTTTCCCCGATTAAAATATAAAGACTCCCTAGAAAAATATGGAACAGATAAACCAGATTTAAGAAATCCTATAGAACTTACTGATGTTACCAATATATTTAGCTCTAAAGATGTTAAACTTAAAATTTTTAAGGACATCATAACAAAAGGTGGAATTGTAAAAGCTATACCGGTACCAAACACTTTTTCAAAACCTAGAAGTTTTTTTGATACTTTAAACAATTGGGCTATTAGCGAAGGCGCTAGCGGTTTAGCCTATATCACTTTTGAGAAAGATAAAAATAAGATAGTAGGCAAGGGACCTATTGCCAAATTTTTCTCTGAAAGTGCTGTTTCAGACCTAATGAAAAACTGTAAAATTACTGAAAAGGACTCAGTGTTTTTTGTATGTAATAAGGAGAAAGAAGCAAATAAATTTGCTGGTATAGCCAGACAAAAAATTGGAGAGGATTTAAAATTAATTGATCAAAATAGTTTTAATTTTTGTTGGATTACTGATTACCCAATGTATGAATATGATGAAAAAGAGAAAAAAATAGATTTTAGTCACAATCCTTTTTCAATGCCGCAAGCAGAAATAAATGATTTTGATAAGATTGATCCATTAAAAATTTTAGCATACCAATATGATTTAGTATGTAACGGTTACGAATTGTCCTCAGGTGCTATAAGAAACCATATACCAGAGTATTTATTTAAAGTTTTTGCAAAAGTTGGTTATTCAAGAAATATGGTTGAGAAAAATTTTTCCGGTATGATCAAAGCACTTTCTTATGGAGCGCCACCTCATGGTGGCATGGCCCCAGGAATTGATAGGATAGTAATGCTTCTAGCTGGACAAAAGAATATAAGAGAAGTAACTTTATTCCCTTTGACCCAAAACGCTGAGGACTTATTAATGGAAGCACCATCAGAAATTAGTGATGAACAATTGAAAGAGCTAAGTATTAAAACTGTTCTAAAAAAAAAGAACTAACTCTTACTTTTTAAATTTATCCTAACATCACTTAAGTCGACCAATTTTTCTTCGTAATTACTCCTCACAAAACCCTTACTTGTAATATTTTTAACAATCTTTAAGAACTGATCATCTTTTGAATCATCTTTTTTCACTTCAGCGTTAGATATGCTAGGGGTATGAGCTAATTGCTCTTTTCCTAAATAGGATATTGCAAGTTCTCTAAATATATAATCAAGTATTGAAGTAGCACTCAAAATTCTATCATTTCCATAAACTTTACCTGATGGTTCAAATTTTGTATCTAAAAATGCATCTACAAACTCTTCTAGAGGCACTCCATATTGTAGACCTAGAGAAATAGCTATAGCAAAATTATTCGTCAAAGCTTTTACTAGTTCGCCCTCCTTATTTGTATCAATGAATATTTCTCCAATTTTTCCATCATCGTATTCTCCAGTATGTAAATATATTTTATGATCACCAATTGTTGCCTTTTGAATATATCCTTTTCTTCTATCTGGCATTTGAAATCTTTTTCCAAGGTCTTTGGTTTTATTAATCGTTGACTTTTTTGAACTAACTTGAGAAATTTTATCAATAATCTTATTTTCATTATTTTTGGAGTGATTTATTTTAACAGTGTTAGGTAGATCAACTTTTTTAGATCCTTTTTCATCAGAAGCTTTTTTTGTTTTTCTATTATTAACTGTTACATTTACTATTTCTACTCTACCGTCTTTTCTATTATCGATATCTGCAAGAGCTTTTTCGTTTAACTCCTCAAGTTCGTGTACTATCTTAAAAGTGCATGTATAATGGGTTTCGACCAAAAATTTTGACATAATTATTCCTTAATGTTTGTTGAAAGTCACAAGGGTTAAGATATATACGATATTAATAATGTGTCTATGCTATTATATTACAATTTAAAATTGTGTGGATTTTTAAAAAACTAAAATAATGATTAAACAAATTTTTACTTGGTGGAATTCTCAAACAGTAGGAACCTTTATTTATACAATTTTATTTGGAAAATTTGTTGGAAAAGATGATTCTGACAACAAATACTACCAAAATAAAAAGGGTAAAAGATGGGTCATTTATAAGGGAGAAATTAATGCTTCAAAGATTGACTCAGACTGGTTTTCCTGGATTCATTATCAAACAGATAAAATACCATCAGAAAACCCGGAAAAAAAACATATTTGGCAAAAACCCCACAAAGAAAATAAAACAGGTACAAGCGAAGCTTATAAACCAAATAAAATAACTAACAAAAATAATGATTTTAAAAAATATGAGAGTTGGAAACCTTAATATATTTTATTTTATACTCATGGTTGTCTTTTTTTTCTCCAACACTTTTTCACAAGAAAAAGTGATTTTAGAAAATATTGAGCCAACTTTTGAAGAGGAATCATCCGAGTCTGCAACTAGTTTAGAGTCTGAAGAAACATCAAAAATAAGATCAATGAATAAATCAAAGATTCAAACCAAGGAAACCATTGTGCGTTTGAGAGCATTAGATAAAATTACAGCAAAAACTTCAGATATTGATATTATTGTAGGAGAAAAAAAAAAATTTGGATATTTAGAGATTTTTCCAAAAAAATGCACAAAGTCACAAGATCTTAACGACAAAGGTGTAGTAGCGTACATTCAAGTTAAAGACCTTTCTAAAAAAAAAGATGATAAGGTTTTCATCTTTAATGGCTGGACATTTTCATCTAGTCCCACACTTAGGACTTTTGATCACCCAGTTTATGATTTATGGGTAACAGGTTGTGAAAATATATAAATGAAATATTCAGATATCACAAAATTGAAAATTTTCGCACAAGATAAAATTTCAAGATCTGCTAATCCTGCAGTAGTAAGAAACTCAACAGTTTTTTTTAAAAATATGCAGGAACTTTTAAAACAAGAAAATCTAGTTAAAAAAGGTTCAAAAGTTGATTTTTATGAATATGGAAGAGCAGGTAATCAAACAACAATTGCTCTTCAAAATTTTATAACTGAATTAGAAAGAGCCCATAGAACATTTCTTACACCAACAGGATTTGGTGCGGTAGCTTTAGCTATTATGAGTATTTGTCGGCCAGGCGATGAAATTGTTGTAACAGATGCTGTATATGCCCCAACAAGAGCTATTACATCAAAGCTATTAAAAGAGTTTAAAG
>Ga0208261_1000192_pt1 | contig 26123 bp, 29 predicted proteins | sample Knorr_S7_td_DCM__FD_185595 | JGI IMG/M metagenome (GOLD analysis project Ga0208261, IMG submission 185595) | Marine microbial communities from Southern Atlantic Ocean transect - Knorr_S7_td_DCM_ad_131m_LV_B (SPAdes) (version 3) | ecosystem: Environmental > Aquatic > Marine > Oceanic | place...
AGTTTTGCTGAAGATCTTTCTACAACCTCTGGAAACATAGCGAGTTGTTTTTGAAGATTTATCTCCTTCTCACCTATTAATAAGCTTAGATTCTCCTTTGCTAAATTAATATCTAATTTTTGATCTTTATTTAGTTTTTTCATAACACTACAAACTCTTGCATGAGCATATTGAATATAGAAAAGAGGGTTGTCCTTACTTTGCTCTTTCGCTAGATCTAGATCAAAGTCTAAATGTTGATCTCCTTTCCTATTTATATAAAAAAATCTAGCAGCATTAGAACCAACTTCTTTTATGAGGTCTCTCAGTTTAATGAACTCACCACCTCTTGTAGACATAGATATTTTTTCCCCAGATCTGACCAGATTTGCAAATTGAATGAATATAACTTCCAATTTTTTTTCATCTTGGTTTAAAGCAGAAACAGAAGCTTTAACTCTAGGTAAGTATCCATGATGATCAGAACCCCATACATTGATAATACGATCGTACTTTCTTTCATACTTATCTAAGTGGTAAGCAATGTCAGATGCAAAATAAGTTGGATCTTCGTTCCCTCTTTTAACAACTCTATCCTTATCGTCACCAAATTCTGTTGATTTAAACCATATAGCCCCATCTTTTTCATATATATAGTTATTTTTAGAGAGGGTATTTAGGGTTTGGTCTATTTTACTTCTTAGACCTTCTTCTTTATATAAACTTGATTCATGAAACCAAGAGTTATGATGAACCCCAAAATCTTCAAGGTCGTCTTTGATGACAGATAGTATCTTCTTTAAGGCTGTACCTTTAAAAGTATTTAGGTTCTGATATTGCTTGTCTTTTTTAGTGAAGCTTATTATTTCATCTAATGCTTCTTCTGAATTTTCAGCCTTTTTAACTAGTTCAAAGAATTCATCGTTGGAAGGCACTAACTTATTTTTTGATTTTTCATATATTTCTTTAGCTATTTCAACAATGTAATCACCTTGATAACAGTCATCAGGATAATTTAGTTCTATATTATTAAGTTGTATATATCTTAATAGTACACTGACTGCCAGGATGTCCATCTGCCTTCCGTGATCATTTACGTAGTATTCCTCATCGACCATATTTCCATTGGCTCTAAGTAGATTTGCCAGAACTGATCCAAAGGCTGCTCCTCTTCCATGGCCTATATGCAAAGGCCCTGTAGGGTTACTTGAAACATATTCAATCAAGATCTTTCTTGGATCTTTTTGTTTTTTTAGCCCGTAACCATCTCCTTCTAAAAAGATATCCTCTAAAACTTTGAAACGAGATGATGGTTTTATAAAGAAATTGATAAAACCTGGTCCAGCTATTTCTAATCTTTCTAATTCTTCTGTTCCTTCTAGATTCTTAACTATAACTCTAGCTAGATCGTTTGGATTTAAAGAAAGCTTTTTGGCGCAGACCATGGCTGTATTTGAAGAAAAGTCTCCAAAATCCTTGTCTCTATTTTCTTTAATTTCTATTTTTATGTCAGATAAATCAACATTATTTTCATTTCCAATGTTGATCAGAGTCTCTTTGAGCTTTTCAGCTAATTCTTCTTTCATTTAATTAGGCTCTGCCTTGATATTCACCATTTCTAGTATCTATGGTTACTATTTCGCCCTCTGAAATAAACAAAGGTACTTTGATAATAGCTCCGGTAGACAAAGTGGCGGGCTTGTTTCCTCCACTCACTGTATCTCCTTTTACTCCTGGGTCTGTTTTTGTGATTTTCAAGTTAACGAAAATAGGAGGAACAATAGATATGGGTTGTTGGTTCCAAAGAATTACTTGGCACATATCGCCTTCTGATAACCAATCTTTATTATTTCCAATTAAATCTGAAGAAATAGTAATTTGTTCAAAATTCTCTGGATGCATAAAAACCCAACTTCCTCCATCTAGATAGAGGAATTGCATCTCAAGCTCTTCTACATCTGCGGATTCGATAGATTCACCAACTTTACAAGTTTTTTCTCTAACTCTTCCAGTTAACAGGTTTCTAAACTTAACCTTGCTAAAAGCTTGACCTTTGCCTGGTTTTACAAAATCTTCTTCAATAATTTCACAAGGATCATTATCAATAATTACCTTTAATCCGGGCTTAAAATCACTAGTGCTGTAATTAACCATTTTTTAATTTAAATAAAGTTTCACCTAATTTTACAGGCTTAAGCTCCTCTAGGTAATCAGAGTTGAGATTTAATTTCTCTTCAAAAAGAAGTATTACTGTTGATCCCATTTGGAAAAAAGCAACCTCTTGCCCCTTTTCTACTAATTTCAATTTTTTTTCTGGACCAACTTTCCAGGATCTAATTATATTTTCAAATTCATTTAGCTTTTCGTTATACCAGTAAGGGACAATATTACCCACTATGGCTGCACCAACATTAACTAACATAAAGCTGAAATTTTTATTTTTTAGGCCAATAAGAGTCCTTTCATTAATGGCATATAGGCTCTGTACGGATCTTTGAGAGCCTTCATTAACACTAAAAAAAGATCCAGGTATGTGTTTTGTTAGATAGACTTTTCCTTCATATGGCGCATGAATTCTATGATAATCCTTAGGAGATAAATAAATTGTTACAAAATACCCATTGTTAAACTTTTTAGCTTCTGAATCAGAAGATACTAAGTCCTCTAGAGAATAATTAATTCCTTTTGCCTGTATTAATTGACCTTCTTTAATAGAACCAAATTTTGATATAAGGCCATCAACAGGCGAACCTATCTGGTTTATGTCTTTATCAATAGCTCTAGATTCCTCCTTGATCTTCCTAATGAAGAAGTCATTTAAGCTTGAATAGTCTTTAAGATTATTCTCTCTAGCTTCATTCAAGTTGGGTTCATATATTGAATTAAATAGCCAAATAAGAGGATACTTTATAACACTTAGATTTGAGTGGGCTAAGAAAGCAAATATACGGGTTAATATCTTCATTGGGAGAAGTTTTTGTAAGAATGCAAACATCAAATCACTTTATTTTAGGTAAAAGCATCCAAGAGGAAGATTTATATTCTTTGAAATTTCTAAAATTATTTTCAAGTTTAATGTCTTTTTTAGGCAAGACTACCTTTAAAAGAAATATTATTAAAGCTAGGGGACCATAAAAACTCATATAACCGTTTACTGAATTTAGTGCTATTAGATAAATTGAAAACCAAAATATAACTTCTCCTAATGCATTTGGATGCCTACACGCTTGTCTAAGTCTCCCATAGCAGATTAAGTTTTTTGGGTTATTAACTCTGAGTTCTCTATTTGATCTATTTTGTATGTAAATTCCCAACAGAGCCATAGTAAAAGCTAAAAAATCAATAAATTTAATCGAATTTTGTCCAGGTATAAAATGTATAGAAAAAATAGGTGCCGCTACTATTAGTTGGAAAAAGTTCATTCTTAAAATAAAACCAAAGTTTTTATCTTTCTTATTTGTTCCCTCTGATCTTGCTTTTAAGTTTTTATTGATATGTATAAATACAGCCGTAGACCATATAAAAATTAAGGAAAAACTCAAGATTTGTCTAAAGTGAACTTGGGGATAGTTTAAAAAGCTCAATAAATAGACAGAACAAGAAATAAATAGGAAGCCCGTCGGCCAAAGCTTGGTCATTTGTTGATCTTTATTATTTTTCTTAGCCCAAAGATAAAGACAGAAGGACATTGACATATATAGAAGACTAATGATCAAGAATGTTTCAGCTAAAGACATAATATTAAAGAATATTTATAATTGCGTTGTTAGGGGATTCATTTTATAGTCTGGGCAGCCAGACGGGGAAAATTTAATCGCTGGCTTTATTTTTATAGAAATATATTACAAAAATTTTAATTAAGGAGACACTTATGAAGCGTCTAAGCATCTTAACGACCTTAGTAATGAGTACATTGCTAAGCTCAGAGCTTGTTTTGGGTGATGCAATTCAGCCCTTATTAGATGTTGGTGAAGAAAGATCTAAGAAAGAACAGGTATCTCAGACAAAAATTGATTCAATGGATGACGATACGTCACTGATAGTTAATGAATTTAAGATTGTTAGCAAACAAATAGAAGGTTTGAGGGTTTATAACGCCCAAATGAGGAAACAAATTGCAAGACAGGAAGAAAGGCTTAAAGAAATTGATAAAACAATGAAAGAAGCTCAAGTTATGCAAAGACAAATACCTCCTTTTACAAGGAGGATGCTAGCAGGAGTGGAGAAGTCTATAGAGTTAGACTTACCATTTCATTTGGCAGAAAGAAAAGAGAGGATAGCGTTTGCTAAAGCTGCAATTGATAATCCTACGGTTTCGCCTGCAGAAGGTTTAAGGCAAGTTCTAGAGACTTTCAATGTGGAAATGGAATATGGAAGAAAGTTAGACTCCTATAAAGATACTATCAAAATAGATGGGCAAGATAGAGAAGTTAATATTCTAAGAGTTGGAAGAGTGGCCATGGTAGCTCAAACGTCTGATCAATCAGAAACTCTTGCGTACGATATAAAATCTGGGAATTGGGTAAAATTAGATGGAAGCTATAAGAATCCAGCAACTAAAGGTATAAGGATTGCAAATAAATTAGCTACAGTGGATATGCTTGAACTTCCAATACAAAATGCGGAGGATGCAAATGAATAAGCAATTTTGGTATTTACTATTTCTAACACCACTTTTTTTGCTTCCTATAAACGCAGAAGAGGAAGACGATATTCTTGAAGAAGAAGTAATAGATGCACCTTCTAACCCTCAAGAATTACTTGAAGTGGTAAAAAGAGGTCAATTTGGAGATTCTCAAACGCAAAGAGATAGAGAAAATAAATTTTTAAGCGAGAAGAATAAACAAACAAAACTCTTGGCAGATGCTAAAACAGAAAGAGCAAGGCTTGAAAGAATTGCAGACCAGCTCGAAAAGAAGTTTGAAGCAAATGAAGCCTTACTAGTTGTTGCTGAAGCACAATTAAAGGAAAGATTAGGTTCACTTAATGAGATTTTTGGACATATTGCTGGTTTAACAACTGAAGCAAGAAACATATTTGAACAATCCATTACAGCAGGTCAGTTTGGTAAGGAGAGAGAAGACTTCCTTAAAGCCTTAGGAGCCAAAATGGCAGAGGGGATTAAACTTGCTACGATAGGAGAACTTGAAAGGCTATGGACTGAGCTCCAAAGAGAAATAAATGCATCAGGAGAGGTTGTTAGGTTTAATGCAGATGTAATAACTAAAGAAGGAACAACTGACTCTAGAGAGGTTATTAGGGTAGGTGTTTTTAATGTTGTTTCAGACGGAAATTATCTAAGTTATGCTCAATCTAGAGGAATGTTTGAAGAACTTCCGTCTCAGCCAGCTGGAAGATATACAGGCACAACCTCAGATGTTATGGCTGCTGATAGCTTCCCTGTCCAGTTCGCAGTTGATCCTACTGGTCCTCAGGGAGGATCTTATTTAGCGAGCTTAATCTCAATGCCTTCATGGGGAGAAAGAACAGGCCAAGGTGGCCCAGTAGGTTATACAATTCTATATGTATTGGGATTAGGGGGGACGCTTTTATTTATTTGGAGATTAATTTCTCTTAGAGCAATTAGAGCTTCGATTGATGCGCAGTTAGAAAGCAAAACACTAACCAATGACAATGCTTTAGGTAGAATATTAAAAATCGCTGAAGATAACCCTAAAGCTGATACAGAAACTGTAGAGCTAAAAATGGCAGAACAGATATTGTCAGAAAGACCAGAAATAGAGAGATTAAACTGGCTAGTGAAACTTATTTCTGTGGTCGCTCCTTTAATGGGATTATTTGGAACAATCATAGGTATGATTGAAACTTTCCAAATGATTACCTTGTTTGGAACAGGAGATCCTAAAACTATGGCAAGTGGTATTTCTATAGCTCTTGTTACAACGTGGCTAGGTCTTTTGGTTGCCATACCAATGTCATTTATGTCAGCTACTCTTAGTAACTTTTCTAAAGGAATTTTAGAAACTATAGAAGAGCACTCCACAGGAATGGTAGCTGAGAGAGCGGAAGCGAAGTAACGAGAATTTAGATTATGAATCTAATCTATAACGCTCAAGATGCTCTTTTTGAGTTTATGCAAAAAGGAGGAGATGTTTTATATCTTATAGCTCTCCTCGCTTTTTTCATGTGGCTTTTAATTTTTGAAAGACTTTGGTATTTCTATTTTATTTATGAAAATGAGCTTAAAGAGGCAGTAAATAAATGGGACCCTAGGCCCGACAAGTCTACATGGAACTCTAAAGCTATAAGAGGAATGTTGATTTCAAAAACTAGTTCGAAAATTAATGCAAATCTTCCTTTTATAAAGTTATGTGTAGGAGTAGCTCCACTTTTTGGACTTTTTGGGACAATCGCAGGAATGATGGAAGTCTTCCACTTACTTGCAATTACAGGAGGGGGAGATGCAAAAGCTATGGCTGGAGGTGTATCAAGATCGACTATACCTGCTATGGCTGGATTAGCAGTAGCTTTAACAGGGACATTTGCTAATCAATTTTTAACTAATAAAGCCAGAAGAGAAACAGAATTATTACAAGAACATTTAGTATCTGAATAGGAAATATTATGAGAAGATCACCAATTAGCCAAGCAACTGAAGCAGAAGAAGAGATAAGTCTAACTCCAATGTTAGATGTTGTATTTATCCTTCTTATTTTCTTTATTGTTACAGCAAACTTTATCAAAGAACCAGGATTGGAAGTTAATAGGCCTGATGCAGAGACCTCTACTATTCAAGAGAATGCAGCTATCTTAATAGCAATAGGAGCAAATGATGATATCTGGATAGACGGAAGGAGAGTAGATGTTAGACAGGTAAAGGCAAATGTTACAAAACTTTTAGCGGATAACCCTCAAGGATCAGTAGTTGTACAAGCGGATGAAAGAGCAACAGCTGATGCAATAATCAAAGTTATGGATCAAACAAGAGAAGCAGGTGTTTATGCTATTTCTTTAGCTTCGGAGCCTAAATTTTAAATGGGAACTTTTGCTCCTGAAAATCTTAAGAAGCTAGCCATAGCTTCTTCTAGTGCCTTAGTAATTACTCTGATTATATTTTTAATAATGCAGGCTTTAATTGCTGTTGGAGATGTAGCTCTCCAAGATAAAGGTATAAAGATTGCTGATGTAACAATGCCAGAAAGGGAACTAGAACTACTACAAGATATTGAGAGACCACAAGAAGAAGAGCCTCCACCTGAAAATATACCACCTGAATTTGATATGACTCCACCAGCAGACTTAGATAATGCTGCCCCAAGACCAAAATTTGATTTTAAAGGTAGAAAGGCAGGTGTATTTGCAGATGGTTCATATGTACCTATCTTTAAAGTTCCTCCAGTCTATCCTAGGAGGGCTCAAGAAAGAGGAATAGAGGGCTGTGTTCAAGTTGAATTTACAGTCACAAAGGTAGGTTCTGTAAGAGACCCTGTAGTAGTTTATTCAGTACCTAATGGAATTTTTGATAGATCTGCATTAAGAGCAGCTACTAAGTTTAAATACAAGCCACAAATTAGAGATGGAGAGGCCATAGAAGTTCCAGGTGTAAATAACATGATAATTTTTGTAATCGAGAATCCAGATAGACCGGCTGGATATGTTCCAGCAGGCTGTGAGTAATAATTATGATTAAAATAATACAAAAGGATATTTTAAGATTTTTTTCTTTCTTTTTAATATTAAGTCTACTTCCTATAGCAGTTAGTAATTACTTTCCAGAGAAAGAGGGATATAACCTGCTTGTTGCAGAAGAAAAGAAAAAGAAAAGAAAAAGAGCCAAGCTTCCTTCAAAAAAAGCACAAAAAATAATGCAACAGGTTCAGCCTCTTTTAGAGGCGGAGTCATGGGATGAGGCAGAAATGCTTATTTCTCAAATAGGCATGGGAGAGAAATTTTCTGGAACCGACAGAGGAGTAATGTATTTTTACCTTGGTTATATTTACTTTTCTACTGAAGAGTACGATCAAGCTATGGACGCCTACATAGCTTTAATAAATGAAGAAGAAGCTGATTACAGACAACAAAACCAAGCTAGATACTCTTTAGCTCAACTCTCTTACATTAATGAAGACTATAGGGCAGCAGAAAAGTACCTTTTAGCTTGGATAGAAAACGAAGAGATGCCAAGCTCTCAAGCCTATTCTTTGTTGGCCACTACTTATTATCAATTACAAGAATTTAGAAATGCGAAAAGTAATATAGAAATAGCTATTTCTATGGCAGAGGAAAAAGAGATACCTATATTAGATGAAAATGGAGAAGAAACAGGTGAAGTTAAGCCAGGAATAGGAAGAGAAAATGACTACTTATTAAAAATGGCTATTTTTAATGAACTAAAAGAAAATTTAGATGTATTGCCTATCTATGAGATTTTAGTACAGCATTATCCCAAGAAACAATATTGGGTTCAGTTATCTGGATTATATGGATCAAGAGAAAGACAGATGGATCAAATGGCAGCTTTAGAGGCTGCTTATGAAGATGAATTATTAAATAAACAAAGAGAATTTGTGGCTTTATCTCAGTTGCTATTTTTACATCAAAATCCTCATAAAGCAGCATTAGTAATGTCTGATGGATTTTCACAGGGAGTCATCAAGGAAGAAGAGAAGACTTTAAAAGCCTTAGCTCAATATTGGCATGCTTCAAAAGAACTAAAAAAAGCAAAGCCTTACTATAAGAAAGCAGCAAAAGTATCTGAAAAGGGTGAGATATTCATATTTTTAGGCCAAGTACATTTTGGACTGGATGAATATAAAGATGCAGAAGAAGCAATAAGATCTGGCATAAAGAAAGGTAAATTAAAAGATGAAGCAGGGGCTTATATGCTACTAGGACAAGTTCAATTTGAGAGACAAAAATGGGATGAAGCAATAACAACTTTTAGAAAAACAATTGATGTGGCTGAAACTCAATATAGTGATAAGAAAAAGAAAGAGAAGGCCAAGAAGAAGAAATTACAAGATCAAGCTAGAAAGTGGATAACTTATACTGAGGGTGAAGAGGAGAGAGTGATAGCCCTGGAGATGAAGAGAAAAGATTTAGGCGTTTAATTTTCTTTCATACTTAACAAAATCGTAGTTTATATCTTCTAGACTATCTTTTTTTTGTTTTCTAGCAGTTTCTTTCCATTCAGATTCATTCCATTTAGGAAAGAAAGCATCGCCCTTAGTTTCTAGATCTATTTCTGTTAAAAGCATCTCAGAAGCTAAGTCCATAAATTCTTTATAAATATATTCCCCTCCAATAATGAAAATATCAGAGGAGAACTTTTCTGCTTCTTCTAAAGCCATTTCTTTATTCGATGCAATTATTGCTCCCTTTATCTCCTCTTTTGATCTAGTCATAACTATATTTAATCGATTTGGTAGAGGTCTTCCAATAGACTCATATGTCTTTCTCCCCATAATAATCGATTTATTTGATGTTTTTTCCTTAAAGTAATTTAGATCTTCTTGGATCCTCCAGGGTATTGAGCCTTTACTTCCTATAACTTTCCCTTTATCTAAAGCGGCAATAAGAATTATCTTCATTAAATAGCAACTGGTGCCGAAATATGGGGGTCTGGATTGTATTCCTCTAGAGAAAAATCTTCATATTTCAGATCAAATATATTATCAGTATCTTTTGTTATTTTCATAACCGGTAACTTTTTCGGTGTTCTACTTAGCTGTTCATCCACTTGATCTAAATGGTTTAAGTAAAGATGAGCATCACCAAGAGTGTGAACAAAATCTCCAGGCTTCAGATCACACACTTTGGCTATCATTAAGACCAATAAAGCATATGAGGCTATATTAAAAGGAACTCCTAGAAAGATGTCTGCACTTCTTTGGTAAAGCTGACAGGAAAGTTTTCCATCCGCTACATAAAATTGAAAAAGAGTATGACAGGGAGGTAAGGCCATGTCTTCAACTACTGAGACGTTCCAAGCACTTACTATAAGTCTTCTTGAGTCAGGGTTATTCTTAATTTGATCAATGACTTGTGATATTTGGTCTATAGACTCCTTTTCATTAACGGGCCAAGACCTCCACTGAGAACCATAAACAGGCCCTAATTCACCTCTTTCATCCGCCCACTCATCCCAAATACTAACTCCATTCTCCTTTAAGTATTTTATGTTTGTTGATCCTTGAAGGAACCAAAGAAGTTCATGAATAATAGATTTCAAATGTACTTTTTTAGTTGTTAAAAGAGGGAACCCTTCTTCTAGATCAAACCTCATTTGATGACCGAAAATACTTAAAGTTCCAGTTCCAGTTCTATCTTCTTTTTTAGTTCCGCTCTCCTTAACGAGTCTCATCAAATCAAGATATTGTTTCATTCCTTTTTGTCCATTTATAAGAGTAGAATAATAACATGAGACCAAAAAGAATCATTGGTATTGAAAGCATCTGTCCTCTCGTGAAAATATCCAAGAATGTAAAGCCTATATGACTGTCCGGTTCTCTGAAGAATTCGGTTATGAATCTCAGAGAGCCATAAGCAATTAAGAAAATAGATGATGTAGCCATAATGGGCCTATCTTTTTTGATATATAAGTTAATAATCAAGAATAAGATAACTCCTTCAGCGAAGGCTTGATAAAGTTGAGATGGATGCCTTAACAATCCTTCGGGGTCTGTTGGAAAAATCATACCCCAAGGCAGTTCTGTTGGCCTTCCAAGAAGTTCAGCATTTATAAAATTCCCAATCCTTACAGAACCTAGACCAATAGGCATAGCTGGAGCTACAAAATCCATAATAGAAAAGAATTTAACTTTCCATCTTATTGAAAGTGTGAAGCATGAAATCAAAACCCCTAATAAACCACCATGAAAGGATAAGCCTCCTTGCCAAACATAAAATACAGACATGGGATCTTCAACAAGCTGTTGAGATCCATAGAAGATCATATAACCTAATCTTCCACCAACTATTGCTCCTAAAAGACCCCAGAACATTAGATCTCCTATTTGATCTTTATCTAAAAGCCCCTTTCTTCTGTTTAGAAGGATATGTATCCCTAAAAAGGCAATAATCCACGTAATTGAGTACCAGTGGACAGGCCACCATCCTAAGAAAGGAATGGGCAACTGAAAGGCTACTGGGTCTATATTTGGAAAAATCATTGTGGGCTTCTAATAGAGTCAACCATTTCCATTACATCCTTGGGTGGTGGCTTTGTAAATGAGGAAACTGTTATAGCCATAAATAAATTGAGTAGCATTCCTAAGAACCCTATGCCCTCTGGAGATATGCCTAGTAACCAGTAATCACTAGAATTAAGTTCAGGATTAATAAATTTAAAGTAAATAATATAAGAAAGAGTGAAAATTAATCCAATTAACATTCCTGCAATGGCTCCTTCTTTATTTAGTCTCTTATAAAAGATTCCTAAAAGAAGAACTGGAAATAAAGTAGAAGCAGCTAGACCAAAAGCGAATGCAACAACTTGAGCTACAAATGCTAGATTCATAACTCCAATGACACCTGCTAATCCTATAGCTACAGCGGTTGCCAAACGACTATACAGAAGCTCTTTTCTTTCACTAATTTGAGGCATGAAAGTTTTTTTCAGTAAGTCATGAGAAACTGCGGCTGAAAGAGTGATCAATAAACCTGCAGCTGTAGAGAGCGCTGCTGCCACTCCTCCTGCAGCAACTAAAGCTATAACCCAGAATGGTAATTTTGCTATTTCAGGGTTGGCTAACACAATAATATCTCTATCAATATAAACTTCATTATCATTATCATTATTGGGTGGATTTACTAAGAGCCTTTCTCCTTGAAGACCTCTTTCTTTATCTAAATATTTAGGTTTTATTCCTTCAAAAGCATTTCCAGCTGAATACCTAATCTTCCCGTCTTGGTTTTTATCTTTCCAAGCTATTAGACCTATTTCTTCCCAGTTCTTAAACCATTGAGGAGACTTGGCATAATCTTGATCTTGTATGGAGTCTATAAGATTCATTCGAGCAAAGGCAGAAACTGCCGGAGCAGTTGTATAAAGTAAAGCTATAAAAATTAGAGCATATCCAGCAGATTTTCTTGCATCTTTAAAAGAAGGTACTGTAAAAAATCTTACTATTACATGCGGTAACCCAGCTGTTCCAAACATTAGCGCTGCTGTAATACAAAAAATATCAATCATACTTTTAGTATTTTGGGTGTAAGCAACAAATCCTAAATCTGTGGTGACTCTATCTAATTTTTCTAGCAAATATTCTGATCCATTCACCAGGGTATCGCCGAAACCTAGCTGAGGTATAGGGTTATTTGTAACTATAATTGAGATATAAACAGCAGGTACCAAGTAGGCAAAAATTAGAACAGTATATTGTGCGACTTGGGTATATGTTATTCCTTTCATGCCGCCCCATACAGCATATACAAACACTATGGCCATACCTATGAATATGCCCATATTAATATCAACCTCTAGAAATCTAGAAAAAACTATCCCAACACCTCTCATTTGGCCAGCTATATAGGTAAAAGAAATAAAGACTAGACAGAGCACTGCCACAACCCTTGCTGCATCTGAGTAGTACCTTTCCCCTATAAATTCTGGGACAGTATATTTACCAAATTTTCTGAGGTAAGGAGCTAATAATAGCGCTAGAAGAACATATCCTCCTGTCCACCCCATCAAGTAAATTGATCCGTCTTTTCCCATAAACGCAATCAACCCCGCCATTGAAAGGAATGAAGCCGCTGACATCCAGTCAGCTGCAGTTGCCATTCCATTAACTACTGGATTTACTCCTTTACCTGCTACATAAAATTCTGATGTAGAGCTAGCTCTACTTTTGTAGGCAATCCATATATAAAGTGCAAAAGATAGACCAACTAAAAGAAAGGTCCATTCTTGAACTGTCATTATTCTTCTTCCTCACTTTCTTTATATTTCTTATCTAATTTTTCCATCAGATAAACATAGACAAAGATGATTACAACAAATGAGTAGATACTTCCTTGTTGAGAAAACCAGAATCCCAGTTTAAATCCACCGATTTGAAACTTATCTAGATAATCCGAAAGTATAATTCCAAAACCAAAGGATACTAAAAACCAGACTAAGAGAAGCCAGAAAAGGATTTTAAGATTTGCTTTCCAATAGTTATCCATATTTAAGTCATCAACAACCTTATACCCATTATCATAACTAACAAGGCAAAAGCCTTCCTTAGTTTCTTTTGTTTAATCCTATGTGCAGCCTTTACTCCTACTTTAGCCGTCAAGAGACTAGCAATACCTACTAAAATCATAGCTGGAAAATAAACATAACCAAAAGTATTCTCAGGTAATAATTGATTTCCTGAACCCACAAGCATATAAGAAATTGAACCTGATATAGCTATAGGAATACCACAAGCGGCCGATGAACCTATAGACTGAGTCATTGAGAACCCTCTATGAAAGAAATAAGGAACTGAAAAAACTCCTCCTCCTATCCCAAATATTCCTGAAAGCCAACCGATGCCCAAACCCACAGTTAATGGACCAGTTACTGTAGTGCTTGGGTTTTGTCTTGGTGGCGGAAACTGGAAAGCCATTTGAATAGAAACCAATATAAGAAATATGGCAATTAATGATCTTAGTGTTTCACTGCTTAATTGATCGGCAGTAATTGCCCCCAAAGCTGAGCCAATAAATATACTTGGACCTACTATTTTAATTAAATCCCAGACAACCACTTTTCTCTTATTATGGGAATAGGTAGAAGAAATGGAACTGAAAACAATTATTCCCAAAGACGTTCCAATTACCATATGAGAAATTATTTCCTGTTCAAAGCCCAGGTATCCAAAAGTAAAAAATAAAGCAGGAATTATTATAATTCCTCCTCCTATTCCAAAGAGTCCTGCTAGAATACCCGAAAAGGTTCCTAGGAATAAATAAAGAAAAATTTCTGTAATATCTACCACGAGAAGCAACTAATTCTATCATGTGTTTAATAGTATTTTCTGCATTAGAAGACATAAAGAATGAATCTGAATACTCATTCATCCTTCTTGCAAATAGAGATGAATATTATGATAGGCCAACTAAGTCAATTCATTGGTGGAAGGAAGGATATCTGGCAGGGAAGGACTTAAAAGCAGGAGGAACTTGGTTAGGAGTTTCAGAAGATGGTAGATTTGCAGCAGTAACAAATTATAGAGAAGATCCAACAGCTAGAGAGAGTTCCAGAGGAGATTTGGTTAAAAATTTTTTGGAAAATAAAATTCTGGCAGAGGATTATTTGCAAACATTAAATAAGCAAGACTATGCAGGATTCAACCTCCTCCTAAGGGATTCAACGGGTGTGCATTATCTTTCTAATAGGGGAGGCGATGGAACCCAGATCAACAATGGAGTTAATGCTCTAGGCAATAGACTCCTTAACTCGCCTACTAATAAAGTTAAAAATGTTAGTGATTCATTTAAGGAGCTTTTACATTGCAATTTTACAAAAGAAGACCTTTTTAAGTTTATGCGTAAAGAGGAGGGCGATCTAACTAAAGTAGGAATGGATGAATTTATTCAAACGGAAGATCAAGAGCTTCCTTTTAGATTTATCAAGTCTGAATTTTATGGAACTAGGTGCACAACAGTTTATCTCATAAATAAAAACGGATCCCATCATATTCTTGAGCAAGAATATAAAAAAGAAGGAGAATTAGGTGAGATTAGATCTTTTGAATTCAGACCAGAAGATATTACTTCTTAAGTTGAATATATTTAGGCAAGAGTTCTATTAACAACTCTCTATACACTTCTTTTTTAAAAGAAACTACTTCTCCCAGAGGATACCAGTAGGTCACCCATATAAAATCATCAAACTCTATGGGTAAATTTTTTGAAAGGTTTATATTTTTTTCATGTCCAGACTTAATTTCTGCTAAAAACCATTTTTGTCTCTGCCCAATAAATTTATTCTTTCCAATGAAATAATTATTTCTTCTTTCTTTTGGGACGTCATAAAAGAACCAATCTTTTGATTCCCAGATGAAGTTTAGATCTTGTTCTGCTAAGCCAGTTTCTTCTTCAACCTCTCTTATGGCCGCTTCTATAGGCGATTCATTTTCATCTATACCTCCTTGCGGAAATTGCCACCCATCATGATTCTTTCTTCTACACCACATAAGATTTCCCTCAGTATTAATAACAATTATTCCTACATTGGGTCTATAGCTTTCTTTTTGTTTAAACATTCAGTTCTTTTATTCTACAAAAGATTATAATTGACCAAAGCATTTTGATTATATGTCATTAGTCTTATTTGATCTCGACGACACATTACTCTCAACAGATACAGAGAGAGCTTGGGCAGAACATATGCTAACTTTATCTCTTGATATAGAAGAAGGCTTTTTAGATAAACTTGATTTATATACTCATCAATATAGAAAAGGTGAATTGGACATCAATGTTTATACTTCTTTCCTCCTTAAGCCTATTACTGGACTTCGCAAAGATGAACTAAAAAAACCAATAAAAGAATTTTGTAAGGAGACTTATATCAAGTATGAAGATGAAGTAACCAGATCATTACTGGATGATCATGCACAAGATACTTGTTTGTTGGTTTCTGGTACTTTGTCTTTTTTAGTTGAGGAAATGTCCTCAATAATGCAACTGGATTATAGTTTTGGAACTGAAGCTGAACTAGTTAAAGGTGTATTTACAGGAAAAAGAACTGGAGCCCCTAACTTCTCAGAGCAAAAAGTTTTGAATGTAAAAAGATGGTTATCTTCTCAACAAGACAAATTCGATCAAATCCATGCTTATTCAGACTCAATATATGATTTGCCTATGTTAGAGTTTGCTGACAATCCAGTTGCAGTTTGCCCTGATAAACACTTAAGAAATATTGCTTTAGAAAGGAACTGGAAGATAATTGATAGGTAGCAATTAATCGAAATCCTTCATAGAAGGGCAGCTACACGTTAAGTTTCTATCACCATATACATTATCAACCCTTCCAACAGGCGGCCAATATTTATTCTTTTTCAAATACTCGGTAGGGTAAGCAGCTTCTAATCTACTATACGGATGCGTCCATTCATCTTCCGAGATATGTAGCGAAGTATGAGGAGCATTTTTTAGCATATTATTTTCCTTTGGAAGAGTTCCAGATTTTATTCTTTGAATTTCTTCCTTTATTGAAATCATAGCTTCACAAAACCTGTCTATCTCCTTTTTAGATTCACTCTCAGTTGGTTCTATCATTAGTGTTCCAGGAACTGGCCAAGACATAGTGGGCGCATGGAATCCATAATCTATTAATCTTTTTGCTATGTCTTCTACTTCAATATCTAATTCCTTTAGATCTCTAACATCAAGGATGCATTCGTGAGCTACTAAACCATTAGATCCTTTATATAAAACTTTGTAATAGTCTTGAAGTCTCTTGGCAATATAATTGGCATTTAAAATAGCTATTTCAGAGGCCTTCTTTAAATGATCTGAGCCCATCATCCTTATATACATCCAGCTGATAGGGAGTATGCTAGCACTTCCCCAATTTGAGGCAGATACTGGACCGACGATAGAATCTTTTTCATGAAATCCTGGTAGAAAATCTTTTAAATGCTCTTTAACTCCAATTGGGCCAACCCCCGGACCTCCACCACCATGAGGTATACAGAAAGTTTTATGCAAGTTTAAGTGAGATACATCACCCCCGAACTCTCCTGGATAACAAATCCCTACCATGGCATTTAAATTTGCTCCATCTATATAAACCTGTCCGCCGTTTCTATGAATAATTTCACAGACCTCTTTTACAGTATCTTCAAACACACCATGAGTAGAAGGATAGGTAATCATAATTGCAGCTAGCTGCTCTTTATTTTCTTCAGCCTTTTCCTTAAGATCTTGGATATCTATATTTCCTTCATCATCACATTCGACAGGAATGGGAATCATATTCACCATCTGAGCGGAAGCAGGGTTAGTTCCATGAGCTGATTTGGGTATTAAGCAAATATTCCTTTTTTCATCGCCTCTTTGTTTATGATAAGCATCTATTGCAAGTAAACCTGCATACTCTCCTTGAGATCCTGCATTTGGTTGAAGAGAAACCGCCTCATACCCTGTAATAGATGACAGCCAACTTTCTAAGTCAGTTATTAATTTTAGATAGCCTTCGATTTGATTTTTTGGTGCATAAGGATGAATCTCTGAAAATTCTTTCCAGCTTACAGGTATCATTTCTGAAGTGGCATTCAATTTCATTGTGCACGAACCTAAAGGAATCATTGCTCTATCAAGAGCTATATCTTTATCACACAGGCTTCTTAGGTACCTTAGCATTTCTGTTTCTGAGTGATAGCTATTGAAAACTTCGTGGGTAAGGTATTCAGATTGCCTTATTAAATCTTCTTGTATAGAAATACTTACTTGATTTGATGTCTTATTATTTTTTCCAAAAATTGATTTAAGACTATCGATATCTGAATCGGAGGTGGTTTCATCAAAAGACACCCCTATATGACTTGAGTCTATTACTCTTAAGTTTATTTCCTTGCTTAATGTCTTATCGATTATTAGTTGCTGTTCCTTTTCCATTTTAATTACTAAGGTATCAAAGTAAGATTCATGTTTAATTATGTATCCTTGTGCTTCAAGGAAATCTCCAAATTTTCTAGTTTTTAAGTTAACTTCAGTAGCTATTTCTTTTATTCCTTCAGGTCCATGGTAAACGGCATACATGCCAGCCATAATCGCTAGTAAAGCTTGTGCCGTACAGATATTACTTGTGGCCTTTTCCCTCCTAATATGCTGCTCTCGTGTTTGTAATGCTAATCGGTAAGCTATGCTGCCATGACTATCTATAGAAGCTCCCACTATCCTCCCTGGAATAAAACGCTTATATTCTTCTCTGGTAGATATGAATGCTGCATGAGGCCCACCAAACCCCATTGGAACACCAAATCTTTGAGAGGATCCTATGGAAATATCTGCACCCATTTCACCTGGAGTTTTTATTATTGATAGTGCCAGAAGATCAGTAGCCATGACCGAAATACCCTTAACCTTTTGAGTATGGGCAATATGTTTAGAAAAATCTTTAACTAAACCATCTGAGCCAGGGTTCTGAAATAACGATCCAAAAAATTCATCTTCAAAACATTGATCAGCATCTGCAATCTTTAATTGAATATTTAGAGATTTTGCCCTAGTTTTAAGTACTTTAATGGTTTGGGAGAAACAATTTTTATCTATAAAAAAGATATTAGATTTTGATTTTGAAATTCGTTTACATAAAGTCATTGCTTCTGCAGCCGCAGTGGCTTCATCTAGTAAAGAGGCATTAGAGATCTCTAGGTCAGTCAGATCAGTAACCATGGTTTGGAAATTAATTAACGCTTCTAGTCTTCCTTGTGATATCTCTGATTGGTAAGGAGTATATGATGTATACCAACCTGGATTTTCAAAGACATTTCTTAGAATAACACCTGGAGTTACTGTTCCATAATATCCTTGTCCAATATAACTCTTGTGTACTCTATTTTTTTTCGATATTTTTTTAAGTTCCTCTAAAGCTTGTGTCTCAGTAGTTCCATCATGCAAATTTAGTTTGTCTGACTTTATTCCTCTAGGCACTATATCTTTAATTAGTTCATCGAGCCCCTGATAACCAAGATAATTTAGAATCTTTTCAATATTCTGGTCGGTAAGGCCTATATGTCTTTTTGAAAAAGAATTTTTTTGATTCATCTAATCTTATGATTCACAGCTATTTATATATTCTTCTTCATCTAGTAATGAATCTAATTCTTCAATATTGCTAGGAGAAAGTTGATAAAACCATCCATCATCATAAGGAGAGGAGTTTATGATTTCAGGATTATCTTCTAGCTCTTCATTAATTGCTATGACTTCTCCAGAAAGGGGAGAGTTAATTTCTGAAGCAGCTTTAACAGACTCAACTATCGCAGCTTCATCTTCTACCTCTATTTTTTGACCTATATCAGGTAGTTCAACAAAAACAATATCTCCTAACTGATCTTGCGCAAAATCGCTTATCCCAACTTTGGCAGAACCATCATCTTGCATCTGCACCCATTCATGCGTGGTTAAAAATTTTCTTTTATTATTTATTTCATTCATTTTCTTAGAGATTTAAAAATTTTGGTTTAGTAATTTTAGCTCTTATTCTCTTTCCTCTAACTTGGGCATAGCAATAATCATTATTATTCATAGACATTCTAGCTAAAGCTATAGGTTTTTTCAGCGTTGGAGAGTAACTTCCACTAGTAACTGTACCTTGATAGGAGTTATTTTCTTCAAAATGTATATTCTGGCCAGGTCTGACAATTATTTTTTCTTCAAATATTAGACCTTTCTGGATGCTATGACTTGCTTGTTTCTTTTGATCCAAATAACTAGATTTTCCTATGAAATCTCTATTCATATCGTCAAGGTTAACTGTCCAGTCCATATTGCACTCTAAGGGAGAAATTGTTTCGTCCATTTCATTTCCATATAAGTTAAAACCAGCTTCAAGTCTTAATGTGTCCCTAGCACCCAAGCCTATGGGATTTGCCCCTGCACTTAAAAGCTCTTCCCATAAGACCCTAGCTTCTTCTTCAGGCAGAACAACCTCAACTCCTTTTTCGCCTGTATAGCCAGTTCTTGTAACAAGCTTTTGATCCATGTAGGCACCAGAGAAAGGACGTTTATTTAGACCAGTTATAAATAAATCATTTTTTATTCTAGATAAGACTTCATCGGTTTTTGGCCCCTGTACAGACAAGATACTTAAATCTAGTCTTTCCTTCATAGACACATCCCAATTTATGAGATTTTCATTTATCCAACTCATGTCTTTATCTCTAGTTGCGCAGTTGACGATTAGTCTATATCCAAACTCCATTTTATAAACAATCAAATCATCCAATACATAACCCTTATCGTTAAGCATGGCAGAATAAAGCCCATCTGAGTTTTCTTTTAACTTTTCTATGTCATTGGAAAGGAGCCTTCTTAAGAAACTCTTTGATTGATCGCCAGAAAAATCAAGTATGGTCATATGGGAAACATCAAATATTCCGCATGCACTTCTTACTATTTCATGCTCTTTTATCTGAGAGCCATAGTGAATTGGCATTTCCCATCCATGAAAATTAATCATCTTTGCAGAAGATGCTAAATGCAGAGAGTGAAGGGCAGTTTTGTTACTCAATTGATCTTTGTAAATTGTTTATTCTACTTATTTCTCTAATTTCTTCCTTAATTTTGTTTTAACTTATCCACTAAATCTGTGGATAAGTCTGTTAATGATTTTTTAATCTTCTTTCCATCAAAGCTCAGGAGCAATTGGTCAAATATTGATCAATTAGAATTTAAAAAAATACCAGTTCGTCATGTTATGATTATCGCCCAGAAAGGGTCCACCGCATGAGAAATTCGTTTAAAGAAATAGACTTAATAGAACTAGAGGATCTGTATGAAAATCTAAAATCTAAGGGATTCTCTTTAGATTTAACAAGAGGAAAGCCTCATGAAGATCAACTTGATCTTTCCAGAAGTCTTAACGATCCTTTGGATAGCTTTCTCTACCAAGGCAAGGATGTAAGAAACTATGGAGAGCTTCTGGGTTTATCGGGCTGTAGAGAAATTGGTTCTCAATTATTGGATTTTCCTACAGATAATATAGTAGCAGGTAATAACAGCAGTCTTCTTTTAATGCATCAGTTACTTTCTTTCTTTTATATAGATGGAGGAGAAGAAACGCCTTGGAATAAAAAAGATAGAGCATCCTTTTTATGTCCTAGCCCAGGATACGATAGACACTTTAGATTATGTGAGGAGTTCTCAATTAACATGATCCCAGTTTCTTTAACTGGAATTGGACCTGATATAGGTTCAATTAAGAAAGTTTTAGAAAAAGATGAATCTATAGAGGGGATTTGGTGCGTACCGAGACATTCAAACCCAACTGGAGACATATATTCAGAAGAAATTACACTTCAGTTGTTAGATTTAGCTAAGAAGCATAATTTTAAAATATTTTGGGACAATGCTTACTCTGCTCATGATTTTGAAGAATCTCCAAATACGCCTAATATTTTTCAATTATCTAAAAATATACAAGCTGAAGATCATGTAATAGCTTTTGCTTCAACTTCTAAAATAACTTATGCAGGGGGAGGGGTTGGATTTGTTGGTATGAGTTCCAGGAATTTAGATAGATTCAGATCTTTCTACGCTTCAACAATTATTTCTCCTGACAAGGTAAACCAATTAAGGCATATTAAATTTTTTGAAGAAGTTGATTTAAAGACACACATGGCTTCTCATGCAAATTTAATAAAACCAAAATTTGATCTTGTTGAGAAGGCTTTAGCTCTTCAGCCTTATGGTAAATGGACTAAGCCTTCTGGAGGCTACTTTGTTTCTTATTCTTCCACTCCAGGTCTTGCGAGAGAGATTGTAAATCTAGCTAAAGAAGCAGGCCTAAAATTAACTTCTGCTGGTGCAACGTATCCCTATGGAATAGATTCCGAGGACAGCAATATTAGAATTGCTCCTACAGCCTGCACTTTAGACGAATTAGAGCAAGCTTTAGAAATTCTAGTAGTTTGTATTTGTTTAGTAAATTTAAGAAATAGGACTAACTAGTTTTTACTACCCTCTAGTATTTGGTAGGTGTTTCCTGTTAACTTTCCAAAAAAGTTAGAAACGTCAGGGTGAGAGATGGGTATGTTGCTATCATCAATCAGTAGGTTTTGTTGAGAGACATATGCTGAATAAAAGACTTCATCATTTTCAGCAAAGACATGGTAAAAGGGCTGATCTTTTTTAGGTCTAATTGCAGCCGGAATGGATTCATACCACTCTTCAGTATTATTAAACTCTGGATCAACATCATAAATAACACCTCTAAAATCTAGGTATTTATGCTTTACTACTTGCCCGAGGGAGTATTCTGTTTCAACAATATTGGTCATTTCACTAATTCGTTTAGATCATTTGATGTATTTCTAAGTATATCTGAACTTATTTTTACTTTTTTTTCAACTAGCTTTTTAGAAAGTAAGAATTCTTTAGGGTTATTTACAGTTGTTACAGAAATAATGGTTCCATTTCTTAGGTAGAAGAGAGAAAATCCTTCTAAAGATTCTCTTTTTACTACTTCGTCATATTCTTCTGGTATACCCACAATCTGTAGTTTCTGATTATATTGATCTGACCAAAACCAAGGTATTACTTCATAATTTTCTTCTTGACCCATAAGATTAGCTGCGACTACTTTTGACTGCTCAAGGGCATTTTGCACTGACTCTAGTCTTATGTTTTTATTAAGAAATTTATTAGGATGATTAGTGCAATCACCACAAGCAAAAATTGATTGATCCGAAGTGATGCCTTTATCATTTACTAAAATACCATTATTACAATCAAGACCAGCATTTTCTGCTAACTCCTGGTTTGGAATTATTCCAATACCTATTATCAGAATATCAGTAGGTATTAAAGTGCCATCATCAAGCTTCACTCCATCTATAGAAGTTTCTCCTTGTAGCTTCTCTATATTAGATTGAAAGTAAAAATTTACCCCATTTCTTTTATGTAAATCTTCAAAATGCTCTGATATTTTTTTATCCACAGTTCTATTCATAGAACGTTCAGCCATTTCAAATATAGAAACGTTCATTCCAAGCTCACTTGCCACAGCTGCTACCTCTAATCCTATATATCCAGCTCCTATAATAGAAAGATTTTGGCTGACACTCATTTGTTCTTTTATTTTTTCAACATCGTCTATGGTTCTAAGATAATAAATGTTGCCTAATTGCTTTCCTTCTATTTCTAACTCTCTGGCTCTACTTCCTGTAGCTATTACAAGTTTTTCAAATTCAATTTCCTTTCCGCAAGCAGTTCTTACTTTTTTTTCTTCTCTATCAATTTCGTAAACTAGTGTATCTGAATAAAACTCAACCTCATTCTCTTCGTAAAAATCTCTATTTTTCATATAAACCCTTTCTAGACCTACTTTCCCTTCTAAAAAAGATTTAGATAAAGGTGGTCTTTGATAAGGAGGATGAAACTCGTCGCCAATTAAAATAATTTTACTGGTACAACCAAGTTTCTTTAAAGTTGCCACACATTGTCCAGCAGCTTGACCAGCACCTATAATGACTATGTTACCCACTTAATAAAAAACTCGATTTATTCCACAAATATTAATAAAGTTTACCTTTATTTTTAAATAATTAGAGGAAAAATATGATTGGAATAGTAGCTACGTTAAAAATTAAAGAAGGATCTGGAAGTGACTTTGAGGCAGTTGCAACTGAGCTGGTAGAAAAAGTTAATACAAATGAAGAGGGTGTTGTTTATTACGATCTATATAAACAAGACGAAACAACTTATGTCTTTTTAGAGAGATATAAAGACCAAGAGGCACAAGATGCTCACGGCAAGACTGACTACTTTAGAGAATTAGGTGCAAAGATGGGAGCTTTTATGGCAGGGGCGCCAGACATAAAGGTTTTACAGTCCGTTTAGATTAAGGAAGGTGAGGTTTAGCGAGATAATCTCTAGACCTCATTTCTTCAAGTCTGCTTACAGTTCTCTTAAAAGGATCTACCAGCTTTGATCCCTTGTAGATTTCTTCTATTAGTTTTTCAGAAGAAATAATTAGATTCACATTTCTCTCATAACATTCATCAATTAGAGCTATAAATCTTCTTGCCTCATCATCTCTATTTTCTAAATTAGGTATATCTGAAATTATTAAGGTATGAAACTCTTTGCTTAGTTCTATGTAATCCTTGCTACTTCTCGGCCCTCCACAAATATCAGAAAAGCCAAACCAAGCAGTTCCTTCAGATAACATTTCAACATTAATATCTCTTCCTAGTATAGAAATATAAGTCTTTTCAGAAATATTTCCTTGAGCTAATTCATAAAAATAAGACTTTAGTGCCTCAGTTGAATCTTTAGAGTTCGATTGAAGGTAGATTTCCTTTTTTTCTAGAGACCTCAGTCTATAGTCTTGTAAACTTTTCAGCTCATAAATATGGCAATTTTTTTTAATTAGGTCTATTACAGGGAGGAACCTAGCTCTATGCAATCCATCTTTATACAGTTCATCAGGTTTTGTATTAGATGTTGTAATAAGAACTATCTTCTTTTCAAATAACTTTTCAAGAAATCTTCCTAAAATCATTGCATCACCTATATCTTCTACTAAAAATTCATCGAAACATAAAATTTCGCAGTTCTTAGAAATCTCATCAACTGCTTTATTAATAGGATCTGATACATTAGAGAATCTGGATAGGTCATTATGTAGCCTTTGCATAAACCTATGAAAATGCAATCTTTCCTTTTTTTCACTTTGGATGCTTTCAAAAAATATATCCATAATTTGAGTTTTTCCTCTTCCAACTTTTCCATGAAGATATAGCCCTTTTATTTTAGGATTTTTAAACCAAGATTTTGATCTTTTATCTACCTTTGTTTGGATTCTGTCTAGAAATAAGACTAATTCTCTCTGTTTAGAATCTAATAGTAGTTTTTCCTCTTTAATTAGAGATTCAAATATTTGTGATGGTTTCAATTTTTTACTGGATAGGATTTTTTTCAAAAGTATGTACAGTTGAATCTACTGGAGACCAATCTTCAGCACTATCACCCCAAAAATTTGAGTCTATTTTTATCCAAGATGAATCATTTAGTCCTCCTGCTTTAATGAGCTTAATGCCCTCCATGCCCTCTATCTTACTAATAAGAGGTGAACCGCATTTCTCACAAAATCCTCTGCTTATTTCAGCTCCATCAGTGCCCATTACAGAAAAATATTTAATTTCTCCATTAATAATAAGGGAGCTATCTTGGATCATTATTATTGTAGCTTTACCAGATCCAGTCGATTTACGACAGTCAGTACAGTGACAGTGACTTGCAGATATCACAGCATCTGAATTAAATGAGTAGTCCACTGCTCCACATAAACATCCGCCTTCTCTATTCATGCTTTTTCTCCTTTTTTATCTCTACTTATAAATCTATTTATCAATTCACTCGAAGAATTCTTTTTATCATTTCCTCCGACTCCAAATACGAAGTCTATATCTTTAACTTCCATTTCTGGAATATTAGTTTTGCTCCTGTCTCCCCCGTTTGCAAAAATAATTTTTTTTCCTTCATATTCATTTTTTATCTCCTCTAGAGCGTTCTTGCAACTACCCAGCTCATCATCTTCAAATGCTCTAACCGAATCGACCACGTTAATTGCTTCAAGGACTATTTTTCTTTCTTTAAAGGGCATAAAAGCAAATCCTTTCTTAGTTTTTAGCCATTTATCGCTATTCAAAGCTACTATTAATTTATCACCTAAATCTTTTGCAGAAGAAAGGTATGCAATGTGTCCTGAATGTATAGGATCAAATCCACCGCTTACCACAACTATTTTCATTAATTTTTTGAGAATTAGTTATCAGAGAAAAATAAAGACTTTTCTACTGAACTACAAATCTCATGACCAAGGATAGAATGTACTTCCTGAATAAGGGCTGTGTTTGTATGAGGTACAATAAAGCAAATATCACAAAGATTCGTCATTTTTCCTCCATCATTCCCACTAAATCCAATTGTAATTACCCCCCTTTCTTTGGCTGATTCAAGTGCTTTAACTATGTTCGTGGAGTTTCCGCTTGTTGAGTATGCAAAGAATATGTCGTCTTTTGAAGAAAGAGTTTCTATTTGCCTTTTAAATACCTCTTCATATCCAAAATCATTTGTCCATGCAGTAATAAAAGATGTGTCTACTGTTAAGGCTATAGATTTAATCCCTGGCCTAAATTTATTATGATCAAGTGTCGCAATATATTCTGCGCTCATATGCTGAGATTCTGCTGCACTACCTCCATTCCCAGCAAAGAAAAGTGTACCTTTATTTTGAATGGATTCAGTAACTCTGATTACTGATTCTTCAAAAATCTCATTAAAACTAGATCCTATTTCTGAGTGAAGTTCTTTTCTTTTATTTAACGCTTCTGAGAACATATAAACTATCTTAATTTCAGTCTTGGAATGAGCATAGGTGTATTTTGTAAATAATCATTATATTCTTCATTATCTTTCCATTTCTTTTTAGCTCTTGCTTCTTGCATTGATACACCACTAATCTTAGTGAG
>Ga0208261_1000193_pt1 | contig 26054 bp, 30 predicted proteins | sample Knorr_S7_td_DCM__FD_185595 | JGI IMG/M metagenome (GOLD analysis project Ga0208261, IMG submission 185595) | Marine microbial communities from Southern Atlantic Ocean transect - Knorr_S7_td_DCM_ad_131m_LV_B (SPAdes) (version 3) | ecosystem: Environmental > Aquatic > Marine > Oceanic | place...
TGGGATTTCACATAAGTAAATGCAGCTGAAGCAGACTCTTTCATAACATCTCCCAGCTGACCGGTTAAGGTTAAAACGCCTTTACCTTTCATCTTGCTAGACTCAATAAATAATATATCTCCACCTGCAGCAGTCCATGCCATTCCAGTCACTACGCCAGGCTTAGTAGTCCTTTCAGCTAAATCTGATTGGAATTTTGGAATACCAAGATATTCATTTACAGTTTTTTTAGATATACTAGCTGTTTTAAGTTTTTTGTTAACTACATCTACTGCTATTTTTCGAAGAACATTAGAAATTTCTCGTTCTAAACTTCTAACACCTGATTCTCTGGTGTACGAAGAAATAATCTCTTTAATTCCAGTATCATTAAATTTTACCTGTTTTGTGGTAAGTCCATTTTCTTTAATCTGTTTAGGAATTAAATGTTTTTTAGCAATCTGTACTTTTTCATCATCAATATATCCCCTGAAATCAATCATTTCCATTCTATCATATAAAGCAGGTGGAATATTATCTGGATAATTTGCAGTTGAAATAAACATAACTTTACTTAAATCAAAATCTACTTCAAGATAGTGATCACTGAATGCATGATTTTGTTCAGGGTCTAAGACTTCAAGCATGGCTGAAGATGGATCCCCTCTAAAATCTGAACCTAATTTATCAATCTCGTCTAACATAAATACAGGGTTGTTAGTTTTTGCCTTTTTAAGTGATTGAATAATTCGTCCAGGAAGTGCACCAATATAAGTTCTTCTATGTCCTCTAATTTCAGCCTCATCGCGAACCCCTCCTAAAGAAATTCGGACAAACTCTCTACCCATAGATTTAGCAATAGACTTTCCAAGAGATGTCTTTCCAACTCCAGGAGGGCCGGTAAAACATAATATTGGTCCTCTGACAGTTTCTTCTTTAGTTACTTTTTTCTTTAATGATCGTACAGCTAAATACTCTAACACTCTTTCTTTAACTTTAGGTAGTCCGTAGTGATCTTGATCTAAAGTTTTTTGAGCTTCTTTAACATTTAAATTATCTTTGCTTGACTTACTCCATGGCAATTCTGTTAACCATTCTAAATATGTTCTAGCGACTGAATATTCTGGTGATTGAGGAGAAATCCTACCCAATCGATCAAGCTCTTTATTAGCTACTTTATTAGCTTCATCGCTCATTTTAACATCTTCAATTTTCTTTTTTAATTCATCAAGCTCTACAGTTTGACTATCTTCACCTAATTCTTTTTGAATTGTTTTCATTTGTTCACGCAAATAATATTCTCTCTGCGTTTTAGATATCTCATCTTGAACTTCGGATTGAATTTCTTCTCCAAGTTTTATTCTTTGAATTTCCTTTTGTAATAGATTAATGGCATTTTCAACTCTTTTTCTAATATCTAATTCTTCTAAAACTTCCTGTTTCTCAGAATTTGAAACTGATAGTAGTGAGGTTGCTCTATCCGCTAACCTTGATGGTCTATCAATATTAGCAAGCATTCCAGCATGCTCTTCATTTAGATTTGGTGAAATTTTAATTAATTCGGTAAATGAATTTTTTAAATTTTTTGCAAGTGCTTCTATTTGAACATCAGGTGTTGAAATTGATTCTTGAATTCTCTCAATATCAGCCATGAAATATGATTCACCCTGATTGAATTTTAAAATTTTTACTCTATCTACACCCTGAACTATTGCAGATTTACTGTTATCAGGCATATCGAATGTTTTAAGCACAAGTGCTAAAGTACCATATGAATATAAATCATCTTCTTTCGGATCTTCAATAGAGCCATCCTGTTGGGCAACGACAACAAGATATTTATTATCACTTGGAAGATCTTCAATTAACTTCAAAGATTTTTCTCTGCCAACATAAATTGGTATTACCTGTTGTGGGAATAATACCGTATTTTTTAATGGCATTACTGGATATTGTTTATTTGTTTCCATATTCATGATATTATAGTTGCAAAAACTATGCCTTTCTTATTTTATATAAAATATATGATATTTAATGTTAAATCTATGCCATAATGGCATTAAAGTATGCTATTTTAATGAAATAGAGTAAATGAAATCATTAAAATTAGACTTATTAGCTTTAATTAAATCATTCCTTCCAACAGCTTTAACAAAATAAATACTATTACCAAACTCTATTACCGCTCCGAGAAGACCATACTCTTGCCTAAGTTCTTTAGGAGCATTACGATTTACCATATTTGGTACTTCATAGGTTCCATAAAGCTCAACTGTACTTATATATTTTGAACTTAAAGTATCTTTTATTGTTTCAATATTTGAATCTTCAATTTGGAATTGATTAATCCATCTATCAATATTTTGATCTGCAGTTCCTTGAATATTTGCAAATAATACTACATTAAAATCACTACCATCAATTAATGATAGTTCTAAAAGTCTAAACTGCTTATCTGAAATATTTGCTATCCAAGAATCTGGCAATTTGTAAGTAATATTTTGAACTTCTTTTTTACCATAAATTTCATTGGTGCCGTTAACTGCAATAAATGAAATAAACCCACTGAAGAAAAATATTACTAGAAATATTATTAATCTATTAATCATTATTAAATACCATTCTTGCTTGCTCATCTGCATGATATGAACTACGTACTAATGGGCCTGACTCTACTACTTTAAATCCAATAGAATAGCCATAATCTTTATAGGCTTCAAACTGTTCTTTAGATACATACTCTTTGACCTTCAAATGATTTTTAGTTGGCTGAAGATACTGTCCAATTGTAAAAATTTGTACCCCTAAATCTACAACCTGCTGCATAGTGCTCTTTACCTCATTAACATCCTCTCCAAGTCCAACCATAATTCCTGTTTTGGTTCTGAGTCCATATTGAATAGATTTTTTTAGGACTTCAAGTGATCTTTGCCATACTGCTTGAGCTCTAACTGCTTTACTAATACGCTCAACACATTCTACATTATGACTAAAAATATCAGGGCCAGCATCAAACACTTTTGTAAGTGCTGGATCAAAACCCTTAAAATCTGGAGTTAACACTTCTACAGTACAATTAGGGTTAATCTCTTTGGTTTTAATAATTGTATCGGCCCAAATCGAAGCTCCAAAATCTCCTTTTAAGTCATCTCTATCTACAGATGTAATAACTACATGTCTTAAACCCATTTTTTTTACTGCTTGTGCAACTCTAATTGGCTCCAATGGATCGTTCCACGTAGGTTTTCCTGTTTTGACGGAACAAAACCCACAAGCCCTTGTACATGTATCGCCTAAAATCATTAAAGTTGCTGTTTTTCTATTCCAACACTCATAAATATTAGGACATCTTGCTTCTGCACAAACAGTGTTGAGATAGCTTTCCTGGACCATTTTTTTAACGGCTTTATAATTTTCATCAGTTGAAATATTAATTTTTGGCTTATGTAGTTTAGTATGAATCATTAATCTTTAAATATTTGGTTAAAATGAGTGATTAAACTCTTTTTAATATCGTTCATTCGAATTTTTTTTCCAAGTTCTTTATCCATAGAAGTCATTTTAACTCCTTCAATTCCACAAGAAATGATATTATCAAAATAACTAAGATCAGTATTTACATTAATGGCTAATCCATGCATTGTGACTCCTCGAGAAACATGAATGCCTATACTAGCTATTTTTCTATCGTCAATCCAAACACCAGTTTCTTTTATTGGGACATGAGGTTTAAGGCCATAATCAAATAAAATATTTGATATTAATTTTTCAATCATTGCAACATAAGACTTAACTCCAATTTTTCTTTTTTTGAGATTTATTATAGGATATGCAACTAATTGTCCAGGGCCATGATAAGTTACATCACCTCCTCTTTGAGTTGGTATAATTTCGCAAATTCTGTTTAAAACATTACTAGAATTTGCATTCTTCCCAAGAGTATAAACATGATCATGTTCAACAATGATTAAGAAATTATTAGAATCATTTTTAAGAACTTGATTTCGTAAACTTTCTTGGATTTGAAGTGTATCTAAATAATTTTTTCTTTTTAAATCTTGAATTTGAGTGAGCATTTATTTTAACTGCATCAATGTTTCAAAAATAGCTTCTGAAAAAGTTGGATGTGGGTGGATTGAATCTAAAATATTTTCAACTGACAACTTATTTCTCATTGCTAAACTAAACTCAGAAATCATTTCTGTAGCATTAGAACCAATAATATGAGCTCCTAAAACATAGTTATCTTTTGATACTAAAATTTTAATAAATCCTTCTGTTGAACTACTAGCAACAGCTTTACCATTTGCATTGAAAAATGATTTTACAACTTTGTAATCAATTCCATCTTTATCTAACATTTCTTGACTTAAACCTATAGACCCAATTTCTGGCTTTGAATAGGTGCATGCAGGAATACAATTATAATCAATTTTCTTTGGATTGAGCTTCGAAATATGTTCAACAACATATAAGCCTTCAGTACTTGAAACATGGGCTAACCAAGGAGGACCTACAACATCACCAACAGCATAGATATTGTCAATATTTGTTTTTCCATCTTTATCAACTTTTATGTGCTGATTTGGTCCAATTTCTATACCAATTTTATTTAACCCAAAACCCCTTGAATTGCCTTCAACTCCAATAGATACTAATACATATTCATCATTAATTTCTGTCGCTAGAGTATTGGTTTGAATATCTATTTTTTTTCTTTTTAAAACTTTATGCATCCATTGAGAAACTTCAACATCTTCATTAGGTAAAATATTTTCTTGAGCTTCTAAAAGAGTAATACTTGTCCCAAAAGCATTAAAAAAATAAGCAAACTCAACTCCAATGGCACCAGCTCCAATAATTGTCATGCTTTTTGGTAATTTTTTCAAATTAAAAATATCTTTTGCAGTCATTATATTTTTACTCGAATGATCTAAGGACTGCAAGTGCTTTGCTTTTGAGCCTGTTGCAATAATAAATGTATCCCCATGAAGAGTGTTCCCATTTACTTCAATTGAGTTTTGATTAATAAAAGATGCAAAACCTGGGAAAAAATCTACACCTAACTTTCTTACTTGAAAATGGAGGCCTTTAGATAATCTTTTCCTTGCCTGAATAGTTTTATCAATGATTTTATCAAAATGAACTTTGGGCTTTCCTATTTCAATTCCATAAGAACTCGCATCATTAATTAGTTCAAAAACTTCAGCATTTTTTAACAATGACTTAGTTGGAATACATCCCCAATTTAAACATACACCTCCAAGATCATTATCATCAACTATTGCAACACTCATTCCAAGCTCAGCAGCTCTAAAAGCTGCTGTATAACCACCAGGACCCCCTCCAACAACTATTAATTGATATTTTTTCAAAAAAATCCTAAATGTTATTCATTTCAATCAGTTTTAAAAATTCATTCCTTGTTGATTCTTTCTCTCTAAAGATACCCAACATTGAACTGCTTGTAGCAATGCTATTTTGTTTTTGAACACCTCTGCTAAGCATGCAAAAATGTTTTCCTTCTAAAACCACTGCAACGCCGCGAGGTTTTAGAACTTCTTGAAGACATTGTGCGATTTGATTAGTTAAACGTTCTTGAACTTGAAGCCTTTGTGAAAAAAGATCAGTAATCCTAGCAAGTTTAGACAATCCTATAATTTTACCATCTGGAATATATCCAATATGAGCTTTTCCATAAAATGGTATCATATGATGTTCACATAGACTATAGAACTCAATATTCTTTACAATAACCATATCTTTGGATTCACCTTCAAAAATCGCGTTATTGATTAAATCATCAAGATTTTCATTATAACCTTTTGTTAAAAAATCCCATGCTTTTGCTACTCTTTTAGGTGTATTTACTAACCCTTCTCTAGAAGGATCTTCTCCTAAAAGCTCTAATAAATTTTTTGTATTAGCTTCTAATTTTTTACGTTTATCTTCGTTCATTTTTCCTCCAAATAACTTGCTGGCCTTATTTTATCTTTTAGAACCCATAATAAGAAATAGATAATCGGTGTGTCGATTAAGGCAACTAAAACTTTAAACAACCATCCCATTAGTAACAAACTTCCAAATCTTTCCCAACCAATTGCACCAGCTGAACAAAGAATTAATAATACCATTGAAGTATCAACTAATTGTGAGAACATAGTTGAGGCATTATTTCTTAGCCATAAATGCTTTCCTTTAGTTAATCTTTTCCAAAAGTGAAAAATACGTACATCAATAAATTGAGCGGTTAAGTAAGCCATCATTGATGCCATAAATGCAGGTGCAGATAATCCAAAAACTTTGTTAAATGTTGCAGAATCTACTGGAGACCATTCAGCAGCAGTAGCATTCATAGATATAAAAATTAATAATGTTGTAAAGACACTAGCACAAAAACCTGAAATAACAACTTGATTGGCTCTTTTTTTCCCGTACAACTCTGAAATAAGATCTGTCACTAAAAATGTTATTGGATATGCTATGATACCAACTGATAGTTCAAAGGTTAATCCTAAAAAATTCCATGTAAAGAATTTTTGAAATATCAAATTGCAAGCAACTAAAGAAGCAATGAATATCCCAGCAAAAATAAGATATAATCTTTCTTGAAAATCATTCATCAATTGGTCCATAATAGTCTGTATAAATTGTTGGGGTTTCCTCAATTCGAATTCTATGTAGAGTACATCCTTCTAAATGTTTTACTATTTCTTCCCATATGAAAACTACCAACACTTCTGTAGAAGGTTGTTTTCCCTCAAACCAGGGAATATCTTTATCGAACTGAGAATGATCTAATACATCTACAACATGTTCATTAACAATTTTTTTTAAATGCCCCAAATCAACAAGGAACCCTGAATCTGGATTAATTTCTCCAGTAACCGTTACATGCAATGTGTAATTATGTCCATGTACTCTAGTATCTTTTCCAAAAACTTCCCAATTTTCTTGATCACTCCATTTTTTATTTCCGTACTGGTGTGCGGCACAAAATGAAAATACTTTTGTTAAATAAGTTGTGTTTTTTGATTTCATTGATATAATAATTTATTTAAATAATGACCTTCTTCCAACAACAGTTGTGATTGGACAGTCATTTGGATTAAAATTCTTAGCAGGACAATATTCTCTACCATAAAAAATGATTTGTAAATGTAACTTACTCCATCTCTCTTTTGGGAATAATCTTTTAGCATCTTTTTCAGTTTGAACAACATTTTTGCCACTAGATAACCCCCATCTATACATACAACGATGTACATGGGTATCAACAGCAAAGGCTGGAAGACCAAAAGCTTGCGACATTACAACTGAAGCTGTTTTATGTCCTACCCCAGGAAGTTCTTCAAGTTCTTCAAAATTATCTGGTACTTTGCCATTATGATTTTCATTTAATATTTTTGATAAACTCAAAATATTGGAAGCTTTTGCTGGTCCAAGTCCACATGGTTTAATTATTTGATATAATTCTTCATAAGGTATTTGTAACATTTTTTTTGGAGTATTAGCAATCTTAAAAAGATTGGGAGTAACTTTGTTCACAGATTTATCTGTTGAATTAGCAGAAAGCAATACTGCAATTAGCAAAGTATAATTATTTCTATGATCTAATGGTGGATTAACTTCTGGATAAAATTCATCAAGTTTTTTTATAATAAATTTTACTTTATCTTTTTTTAGCATTAAAAATTAAAGCTCTTTCAATGCCTCATATGTTAAAGACTTCGGCCTAGTTAAAGGAATACCCATTGCTCTAGCTAGAACCATTTGTGAAACAATACCCAAAGATCTAGACATACTAAATAAAACAGTATAGAATTGAAATTCTTTAATACCATAATGATATAAAAGAGAACCTGAAGCAGCATCAACATTAGGCCATGGGTTTCTAGCTTTTCCATGCTCTTTTAATACATCTGGAACTATATCAAATAATTTTGTAACTACATCAAAAACTTCGCTGTCTTTTATATGTTGTTTACCAAAATTCATAAAAGCAGTGAATCTAGGGTCAGGACATCTCAATACTGCATGGCCATAGCCTGGAATGACTTTTCCAGAGTTTAACCTATCCCATGAAAATTCTTTAAGTTGTTCATCTGAAGGAACACCTTTATAATGATCAATAATATCTAAAACAAATTTCAAATTATTTTGGTTAGCCAATCCATGCAATGGTCCAGCCAATCCATTCAGTCCTGCAGATAATGCATAATAAGGATCTGAAAGAGCAGAATTGACAGTTAATGCACTAAAAGTACTGACATTTCCACCCTCATGGTCACAATGAAGCATTAAGTATAGTTGCATCATCTTTAGCATATCTTCAGAATAATCCATTCCCATCATTTGTAAGAACTTTTCTGACCAATCATCAGATTCACCTTCTTTTAATCTCTCACCCTTTTCAAATCTAAGCCTATAAACTGCAGCACCAATTGCAGGAAGTTTAGCAATAATGTTCAAACCATCTTCAAGTGTACTTTCCCAATAATCACCTTTTGAAACAACTAAGTCATAAGCCTCAGCAAACTTACTTTCTTTTTGCATAGATAAAATTGCAGTATTAAACATAGCCATTGGATGAGAATCTTTTGGCATTCCTGACAAAACATCCCAAACATAATCAGGTACTGCACTTCTTTCATTTAAGTCTTTCTGTAAATCAACAAGCTCTTCAGAATTTGGCAAATCTCCGATTAATAATAGGTATAATATTTCTTCTGGTTTTAAATCAACTAAATCTAAAATGTGCTTTCCTCTAACATGCAAGCCAGCATCAGCAGTAACTGATGATGTATCACAAATCATTCCCTTGACACCCTTCATTCCAGAATATGCAGCATTAATGGTAACACTACTTGTAACGTGATCACCTTTCTCATCGAGCAACTGACGATAATTATATCTCCAGTCAGGTATTTTTTTTGATAGTTGTTCTTTAAGTTTCCCCATAGACAGTAATAATTTAAGTTCTAAATTGCATTTTGTGTAACTGTTTATAAAGACCTTCAGTATTTACAAGATCTTCATGTTTTCCTTCTTGAACAATTTGACCATTTTCAAGAACTAAAATTTTATCTGCATTATGAACAGTAGATAAACGGTGCGCTATAACAATTACCGTTCTATGGCTCATTAAATGCTCAATAGCTGACTGAACATTTTTTTCAGATTCACTATCTAACGAAGAAGTAGCTTCATCTAAAATTAAAATTGGAGGGTTTTTAACTATTGCCCTTGCAATAGCTATTCTTTGTTTTTGTCCTCCAGATAATGAAACTCCTCGCTCCCCAATAATAGTACTATATCCATCAGGTAATTCTCTTATGAATTCGTCCGCATTTGCTGCTTTAGCAGCATCTTCAATTTCCTTTTCAGAAATACCATCTAATCCGTATGCAATATTAGCTTTAACAGTATCATCAAATAGGAATGTTTCTTGTGTAACAATACCCATTAATGATCTTAATGAACTGATTTTAACTTCCTTAATATTTTTATTATCAATTTCAATTGAACCATTTAAGGTATCATAGAATCTTGGGATAAGATCTACTAATGTAGACTTCCCAGCACCACTTGGTCCTACTAAAGCAATAATCTCGCCTTTATTTATTTTAAAATTAATATTATTTAATACTTTATCTTTTTCATCTCCATAAGAAAAAGATACTTGATTGAAGGAAAGAGAGTTTTGTAAATCATCTATTGTAATAGCATCATCCATGTCTTCGATATCAGATTCTATATCCATAATTGCAAAAACCCTATCTGCAGAAGCAAGGCCGTTTTGTAATTCATTTACAACATTTGTTAAGTTTTTCAGAGGTTGAAATAAACTAAAAAGTAATAAAATAAATCTTAGAAAATCTTCGGAGCTAATAGATTGCAGAACAAGAACATCTCTTGCCCCAACCCATAATAATAAAGCGGCAATTGTTGCGCCAAATGTTTCAGATACAGGTGATGATACAAATCTCAATCTATCTCTTCGAAGCATTAACTTGTAGTATTTTTGAGTCTCCTTAGCAAACCTATTTATCTCAAAGCCCTTTGTTGCAAAAGCTTTAACAATTCTCATAGAACCTATTGTTTCAGCAATCATAGAAGTCATTCCTGCTAATTGAGCTTGGCTTCTCTTTGATCTTCTTCTAATACTATGGGATATACCAAAAATTATGACACCACTTATAGGAATAATTAAAAGAGCAATTGAGGCAAGCTTAGGACTCACAATAAACAGTAAACTCATTAGAATTAGAATATTAATTGGTTCAACAAATAATTTTTGAAACATTATAGATAATGAATTTCGCATATTATCAATATCATTTACTAAAACTGCAGTCAGCTCTCCAGACTTATTTTTATTGAAATAAGAAAGGGATAAATAATGAAAATGGCTATATAATTTATTTCTTAAATCACGAATCAATCGATATTGCACGATCGAAAGAGTAATATTTTTAATGTATAAAGAAATATTTTTCGCTGAGAAAACTACTATTAGTGCAATACATACTGAAGAAACCGTATTAATCGCAGTATCTTTTAAAAGCAGACTATTTGAAAAAAGTTTTAATCGATCGTTCATTGAAAGATCATTTAAACTTAGCAATCGTTGATTTTCAATAAGCATTTCATTGAAATCAATTAAGATATTGTTAATCATAGTGGCAGTTATCCAAATTGATGCACTATTGAAGATAACAAAGAAAAAAGCAGCTGCAGTGGACAGTAATAAAAATGGCCAATGGGCTAAAACAAACTTAAATAATCTTTTTAATGATGATTCTTTCATATCTCTAAGCTATAAATCATTTTTGAATGAAGAATATCGGCTTCATAAAACTTATCTCCAGAAACCTTAAAACCTAACTTTTTATAAAAATCCACAACTGCTTCCTGTGCATGTAAATATATGGTATTATTTGATGATATTTCAGATAAAATAAAATTTACGATTTCTTTTCCAATACCATTATTTCTAAAATCTTTTAAAACAGCAAATCTTTCAAGCTTGATACCATTTTTTGTATTACGCCATCTTCCTGTTCCTACTGGAAATTTATCTAGATAACAAATTACATGATTTGAATCTTCTTCATATTCAATTTCAATATTTAATGGAACATTTTGCTCTTCAATAAATACCTTTTTTCTTATATCAAGGATATCTCTGTATTCTTCCTTAGTTTTTACTAATTGTATTTTTAAATTCATTTTAACAATTTTGCACAATATATAATGTTTAATCGCACACTGACAACAATTCTTGCTTTTATTTGTTTATCCTCTTTTTCATATGGAGATGACAAGTATTTATCTTTTAAAGATCTTAAAAAAATTCCAGATGGTATGAATGTAGTTCATAATGGAGAAGGCAATACTGCTATAGTAGCTTTACATGGATTCTATCCAGTATATTGGATCGAAATTCATCATGAATGGGTACAACCATTTAATTATCTTGTGAAAAAAAATATTAACACATTTTTTTATAAGTACAATTGGAATGAATGTCCTAGCAATGTTTCAAGAGATTTCGAAAAAGAATTACAACTCCTCATTTTACAATATCCAGAAATTGATAATTGGCAGATTGTTGGTCATAGCATGGGGGGAAGCGTTGTAATGTTTACAAATCAATCCTTTCCATTTAATGAAGAGATTACATTTAATACTGTAGCTACTCCTGTTAATTACGAAAGAGACAAGACTCCTTTTTATATTAGACTATATGAATCCATTTTTAATAAAAATTGTTCTGAAAATATCAATAGTCTTAATTATGAATTTCAAAATGGATTTACCAACAAACATGTGCAATGGAGAAACTTAAAAGAGTTCGACTCTCAGTTCAAAAATTATGATTTCGATCCTTATGATGGAGAGATTAAAAATTCTATTGTATTTCAATTTCCTGATAGTTTAAACGGAGAAAGAGTTGGTCATACTTCTAGCCTGTACTTTTCAATACTAGAAATAGTTAATTAATAACTATTATCAATTTCTATTGATACTGGACAATGGTCAGATCCCATCACATCTTCATGAATATCAGCATCTAAAACTGAATCAACAAAACTTTCATTTACAAAAAAATAGTCAATTCTCCATCCAATATTTCTTTGACGTGCCCCAAAACGATACGTCCACCATGAGTATCTATCAGGTTCATCGTGAAATAATCTAAAGGTATCAACATAACCATTTTCAACGTATTCATCCAACTGAGCTCTTTCAACTGGCATAAATCCTGAATTTTTTTCATTTGCTTTTGGATTTGCTAAGTCAATAGGAAAGTGAGCAGTATTCCAATCTCCAGCAACTACAACATTAACTCCAGACTCAACTTGTTCATTTAAAATAACTAATAAATCATCATAAAAATCTAATTTGTACTGTAAACGATGTTCATCCTTTTGTCCATTTGGAAAATAAATATTATATAGCAGAAAGTTCTCAAATTCTGTAATTAAGACTCTTCCTTCTTTATCATATTTTTCGATACCCAAACCATATTGAACATCTAGAGGTTCGCTTTTACAAAATGTAGCCACACCACTGTACCCTTTTCTAACTCCAGAATGCCAATATCCGTGGTAACCTTCAATATTTTGAAGAGAATCTGGTAGTTGATCAAAATTTGCTTTTGTTTCTTGAATGCATAGAATATCAGGAGCTACACTATCAACCCAATTTAGAAATCCTTTTTTTTCTATTGCTCTTACTCCGTTAACATTCCATGAAAAAAGTCGCATTGGTTTAATAACTCCTTTAATTTTTAAAATATATTAATAAATTTAGTCATGAATTTTAAAGAAGATTTCAAAAAAGTTATCGAAGAAAATAACATTGTACTTTTCATGAAAGGGACAAAGGATATGCCAGTTTGTGGTTTTTCCAAAACTGTAGTAAGTGTTCTTAATCATTACGGAGTTGACTTTCATGATGTAAATGTTCTTGGACATGAAGATATGAGACCTGCATTAGCTGAATTATCAGGTTGGCCTACTTTTCCTCAATTATTTGTGAATGGGAAATTACTTGGAGGTTGCGATATTACAGTAGAAATGCATGAAAACGGTCAGTTGCTAGATGCTTTGGATGTCAATTCTTAAGTAAATAAGTCTGTTGTATAAATAATATCTTCGTTCTATATTTGCTACGTTTTTGGCCCGTTCGTCTAGTGGTTAGGACTCATGGTTTTCATCCATGCAACAGGGGTTCGATCCCCCTACGGGCTGCTTCCTTTTTTTAAAAAATATTTATTAAAAACATTATTTTCTAAAAAAATAAACCGACCAGTCGGTTTTTTCTTGTTTTTTTAAAATTCTTGTAATTAAATTAATAGGTCAATATGAGTTAGTTGGGGCGGGGGAAATCCTTGATTGGTTCATACACTATGTATATTTATATCTCAATTCTATACAATACAATATACCTACACTCTCCCGCTCTACATCCTATGCAGTATAATTTGGGCTATGGTCTAATTGGCAAGGCACCGAACTGTTAATTCGGATGATTCTGGTTCGAGTCCAGATAGCCCAGCAGGCTATTTACTGGAATTAAGAAATTGAGCTAAAAGACAATGAAAGTGATGAACCCCTTGCTCTCTTGTAGGTGAATATCTTCCTTCTTTGTAAAAAGATGACTGAATGCCATTATTAACATTCTCAACAATGAACTCATCCTCTCTTTCCACCTTATCTATATCATTACCAGCACCTTTATGAAGCTTAGACTCATCATATACATAGGTAAGAAAGGAAACTTTTGTTTTATTTATGGACAGAGGTTTTACAATATTGATTGATAAACCCCAAGGATAAAAATTGAACATCATATTTGGGAAAACCCAAAAATAGTAAGCCGCAATATTACTTCCATAATCCATGTGATCTTTAGGAAAATTAAATACTTCATTTGATTCATCTGAAAAACCAATTTGCAAGTTGCAATGTTCATAAAGCTCTGTTTTGTAGTTACTATAATCTAAAACTTTATTCAATCCATCATGTACGAATGGAATATGAAAGCCTTCTAGATAATTATCACAATATAATGCCCAATGACAGTGCACTAAATAATCCTTTGAAAGATTAGAGTCTAAAGAAAATTGATCAAGAGGCAAAAATCCAATTCTTTCATTCATAATATTTAGAACATTTTTAAAATCAAAAGAAGGATTTAAACCTGCAAAAATAAATGGACCCCATTTCTCAACGGGGAAACTATGTAAATTATCATTTTCGGTTGGAAAATTCTTGGTTTCTTCAAACTCAGGCATTGATCTGAAGCTACCATCTAATTCAAAAGTTCTTCCATGATAACAGCAGGTTAATTTTTTAGATTTTCCTGGCCCCATAGCTACAATATTTCCTCGATGAGTACAAACATTGGTTAAACAATGAATCTTACTATTATTATCCCTAGTTAGGACAATTGGCTCTGTCAAAAATCCATCAAGAATGGTTTTTGGTAAATATGAATTATTTAATTTAATTTGAGAATTATCATCAATGAATTGCCAAGATTTTAAAAAAATATTCTCTCTAATTTGATCAAAAATTTTTTCGTCTCGATAAAAGCTAGATGGCAAAGTTTTAGCTAACGAAATATCAGGATTAATATCAAATGAATGTTTCATAAATAAATATTTTCAATTAAAACAAGAAGCCAAATCTAAGACCTAAATGAGTCGTGCCATATTTATTTGCAATGCTTGTTTCAATAAATGGCTGTCCAGCAGATGTGCCTTGCAAAATGAAAGGTAATGCAACTTCTATATAAGTACTAGATAACCTAAAGGAATCTGTTAAAGAACCTCCAACGCTTGGCACTGATCCATCTTGGTTAGTGTCATCAGGAACAACTAGCGAATCATAAATATTTTTCTCATTACTAATACTTAGCTTTATTCTAGGAATCATATAGAAACTTGCATCAGTTTCAATTTCTTTATATGCCCCTAATTCAAAAGCATAAAATTTCCCATAGAAATCTTGATTTAAAAAATTTAAGGCATCACTACTATAATTTTTAGTTCCGTATCTAAATCCTAAAGATAAATTAATTGGAAGATTTTGTTCAAAAAGTGTTTGGCTTTCATTTAGATAGTATGTTAATCCAAAAGAAAAGGTTTTATCGCCTAAATTTGAATTTTCAGATCGAAAATTTTCGACAAAGTTAAAGTTTTCATCCTCTGAATTTGATTCATCATCTCCTACATTAAAATCATAAACATCTTTTCTATTATATAATGAGTAACCATAACCTAAGTCAATTCCAAAAGTACCGTTATAAATATATCCAACTCCAATACCATTTCCATAACTATCTCTAGCAAACTTTCCTTCACCAAAAAAATCAACATTTTGATCATGATTGAATGAAGCGGAAAAACCTGAATACCCTTCTGGTACAATATGGGTTTGAGCAGAAAGAAAAGAAAATGCTGCAAAAAATACTAATAAATATTTTTTCATAAGAAAAATTTACTCAATGAAATAGGTTTATAGAATTTATTTTTTATTTTTTTCAATTAAAGAAACCAATTTATTAAAAATTAATTTTGTATCTCTTGGAGCGCCTAATGCGATATCTTTAATAATACCATTTTCATCAACAATCATGTGCGTAGGGAAGATTGGTGTAAAGCCAAAAATTAATTCTTTACTAGCTGAACCTAACTGATAATTAAAACTTGTTTTTTCAAGGAACGTATTTACATCTGATACAGAATCAAAAGTTAATGCTAAAAATTCAACATCTTCATCTTTGTATTCTTCTACTAAGTTATTTAAATAAGGCATTTCAACAATGCAGGGACCACAATTTATATACCAGAAATTTATAACAAGAAGTTTTCCCTTGTAATCATCAAAAGATGATTCAGAGCCATCAATCATTATGAAATTATCATTAGGCAAAGGCTTATCTTTCCATAAATCATTAATTCTTTTATTTTGAACGGCTCCTTGCCCACCTGATCTTCTTAATCTATTTTCTTCAATTAAATTTTCAATTTCTTTGTCTGGAACAAATCCTCTCAAATCTTCATAATCTTTAAAAAGAATGTATTCTGTATTTGAATTTTCATCAAATCTTCTCAAGGCCATTAATCCTTCGACATTTGTCACTAAACTATCTTTTTGAGCATCTGAAAGGGTATTTCCTTGAGCATCTCTAAAAATGACTTCATTTGTAACTTGTTTTTTCTCTTGAATTGGCTCTGATTGAGGTTGATTAACTGAAGTTTTTATATCGGAAGTATTTCCTTGGCAGGAAAACATAAAAAATGCTAATGTAATAAATAAAATTCTCATCTTTGTCGATTTAAATATAATTTGAATATAAATAACATTGATACAACTATACATAGAACAGAAAACCATAAAAATATTTCTTCAAAATTATTTTTAATCCAAAGAGCTGTTCCAGATAATTCTTCTTTATTAATTAAATACATGTTACTTTTGCACGCAAATTTAAGAAAAAATATGATAAAAACATTATTAACTAGCAATTTAGGTCTTGTTTCTGTTCTAACAGTAGGAATTGTTTTCCTTCTAATCGGCTTAACTGCGAAAAAAACAGCTGATACAACAGAAAAAGCAAAAGCAATAGCAAACTTTTATGATTTAAAAGCAACAACTATTGATGGTGAAGAAATATCTTTTAACCAATTCAAAGGTAAAAAAGTACTGATTGTAAACACTGCATCAAGTTGTGGGTATACATATCAATATGAAGGTCTTCAAAAATTACATGACTTGTATGGTCAAAATCTTGCTGTTCTAGGATTTCCAGCTAATGATTTCCTATTTCAGGAAAGAGGTTCCGATGCAGATATTGCTGATTTTTGTGAAAAGAATTATGGAGTAACATTTCAAATGTTCTCAAAGATTACAACAAAAGGTAAGAATCAAAGTGCAGTATATACTTGGCTCACTAATAAAGATTTAAACGGTTGGAACGAAAAAAAACCTACTTGGAATTTTTGCAAATACTTAGTTGATGAAAATGGTGATTTAGTTGCATTTTTTGACAAATCTGTTAAACCGCTTTCAAAAGAAATAACTAGCAAGCTATGATTTCCCGAATAATTTTCATTCTTTTTTCAATTATCATATTTTCTTGCACATCAAACAATAATAAACAATCTATTGATCTTTACGGTGTTGACTTTTCTTATGATTCAATTGAATCAATCTCAAATATTATTGAGAATTCAGATCAATTTTTAACTCAAGAAATCATAGTCGAAGGAGAAATTATTGATGTTTGTCCTATGAAAGGATGCTGGATTGAAATCAAGGATTATGATTCCAATCAAATAATTAGGGTGAAGGTAAAAGACGATGTTATTGTCTTTCCTCAAGATGCCAAAACTAAAAAAGCTATTGTAAAAGGAATTTTTACCAAAATTAATTTTTCAGAAGAACAAGCAATAAAATGGAAAATACACCTAGCAGAAGAAAAAGGTATAAAAATCAATGAAAGTGATGTTACTTTAGATTCTTCAGATTTGATTGAGTATAGAATTAAAGGTCTGGGTGCCAAAATTATTACAAATCTTAATTAAGAATACATCATAATAAGGCTGATAGCCATAATAATCATTCCAATAGTTACTCCAATAATAGTGTCACTAGGTTCACCATATTCCTTAGCAACAGGCAATAATTCATTAAGTGCAACGTAAACCATAATTCCTGCACAAAATGCAAATGATATTCCAAATAATGCTTCATTAAATACAGTTCTAAAAATTAGAAAACCAATTAATGCTCCAAATGGCTCTGCAAGGCCAGACAAAAATGAGATATAAAAAGCTTTACGTTTGCTTTTAGTAGCATAGTATATAGGTACTGAAACAGCTATACCTTCAGGAATGTTATGAACAGCTATGGCAGATGCTAAGGTTAGTCCTATTGCAGGATCATAAACTGTAGCAGTAAATGTTGCAAACCCTTCTGGAAAATTATGAATTGCTAAAGCGATAGCAGAGAAAATACCTGCTTTAATAAGTGCAGATTCATTCTTATCCTCTGATCTGGAAATAAAGTCAGCAATAGATTGATGATCAAATAACTGATCAATAAGAAGCATTAATAACAACCCAACTACAAATCCAGTAACAGTTATTAGTTTTCCAAAATTCTGGCCATAGATTGCCATTAAAGATTCAAATGATAATTGCATCAACTCCACAAAAGATACATAAATCATAATTCCAGCAGATAATCCAAGCGCAATTGCCAAGAATCTTTTATTAAATGAACGGGTAAAGAGAGCTAACCCACTTCCAATACCCGTACTTAATCCTGCAAATGTTGCTAAAGCAAACCCTAGATATATATTATTTAATTCCATAATTTTAATGATGTTCAATATAGCAAAAATATTAATATCAGCACTAATCATATTTGTTGCGTCCGAGATTGGAAAAAGAGATACACTTCTAGGGGCAATCATCGTTTCTTTGCCTATGATTTCTCTAATTACAATTTCTTGGCTCTATTTTGAAACAAGAGATGTTGATAAAATTATTAATTTTGCTTATGGAGTTTTTGCAATGATTATGCCTTCTTTATCTTTTTTTATAACATTACCCTATTTTTTAAAAAAAATAAATTTTATTCCAAGTATGTTTCTTTCAATTTCAATAATGGTAGTATTATATTTTGTATTGAGCATGTTATATAAAAAAATTGGAGTAGATATCTAAAATGAAAACATTACTAATCTTATTTTTAATTTTTGTTAGTTTTTTAAAAGGAGCTGATACAATGAAAACAGTTGAATTTGTTGATTTAGAAAAATTTATGGGTAAATGGTTTGTTATTGCTCTGGTGCCTAATATGATAGAGAAAGGTGCCACAAATTCTTCTGATACATACGCTTTAAATAATGATGGGACCATTGATATTACCTATGATGCCATTAAAGATGGCAAAGAAAGGCAAATAAAGCAAAAAGGTACCGTTATTGATAAATCTTCTAATGCAGAATGGACCATACAAATGAGGAAACCGTTTGTGCCATTTATGAAGTTTCCATTCAAAATAGTTTATGTAGATGAAAACTATGAATATATGGCTGTCGGATACCCAAAAAATACCATGGGCTGGATTATGGGCAGATCGTCACAAATTTCTAATGAAGATTATGATAAAATTATGTCTTCATTAATTGATCTAGGATACACCAAGGATCAATTTGAATTTGTAGAACACAACTAATTTAGATATTTAATCTTTCTTTGGTACAGGGTCATAACCTTTTCCACCCCAAGGATGACATTTGGAAATTCTTTTAACTGAAAAATAAAGACCCTTGAATAATCCCCACTGTTTTAAAGATTCAATACAATACTCAGAGCATGTTGGTTGAAATCTACAATTTGAACCTAAAAGCGGTGAAATTAAAGTTTGATAAAATTTTATTAATAGAATAATAGGGTACGTTAAAAGCTTATTCATCTTTTTTAAAATCTTTATATAACATACTTGTTTGAATATCTTTATTACCCTGATACTTTCCACTTTTATATGGATCTACCTCGCCTTCAACGGAGTGATAGAAAATTTGACAAATTTCAACAGACGGGTAAATTTTTATTGGCTCAACACAAAAAATTTCTAAAGTCCAATAACCTTTAAATCCAACATCTCCAAATCCAGCTGTAACGTGAACAAATAGGCCCAATCTTCCAACAGATGATCTTCCCTCCAACATAGGTACTAAATTATGGGTTTCAGTGTATTCTACAGTTCTTCCCAAATATAGTTTTCTACTTTCCAACAATAATCCATCTTCTGGAATAATTATTTTTTGAGCAGCGTTATCTTCTTTCATATCCAATGGACTTTTTTCATACACCATAAGTTCGTTGTGTAATTTTAAATTATAACTGTTTGGATTGACTTGATTTTTATTGAATGGTTCAATGATAATATCTTTATCTTTGCGTTTAAGAATTTCTTTTCCTGATAAAATCATAATTTGTATTCGAGGTTATATAATTTTTTTTAGGTTACAAAGTATTTTTTGTATCTTTCTGTATGGATTTACTTACATGGTGGCAAACTTTACCTTCCAAAATGGACCCAGTATTGATTTCAATTGGTCCTCTTACCATTTATTGGTATTCAACAATGTATCTTGTTGCTTTTGGTGTCGTATATATCCTCTGTAGCAGAAAAATTAAACAAAATAAATTTAATAAAATTAATCTTGAGCAATTTGAAGACTTACTATCTTGGTGTTTCATCGGTTTATTGATTGGAGCAAGATTTGGGTATGTCATTTTTTATAATTTTGAATATTATTTATCAAATCCATTGGAAATCCTTATTCCTTTTAAATATTATAATGGTAGTTGGATATTTACAGGTATTGCTGGTATGTCATATCATGGAGGAGTTATTGGTGTAGTTACTGCGATATGGCTTTTTAGCAGAAAAGTAAATTTACATTTATTTGAATTAGCAGATTTTTTGACTGCTGCCATACCTTTAGGATATTTTTTTGGCAGAATTGGAAACTTTATTAATGGTGAGCTTTATGGAAGAACAACTGAAGCATCTATAGGTATGTATTTCCCAAATGCAGGGGATCAGATTCTACGCCATCCATCTCAACTTTATGAAGCTTTATTTGAAGGAATCATTCTTTACTATGTAATTAATTCATTTAATAAGCATAATCAACTTGGATTTAATAGCGGTGCGTACGTTTTTGGATACGGATTTGTAAGATTTTTTATAGAATACTTCAGAGAACCTGATGCTCATTTAGGATTTATTCTTTTTAACTTGAGTATGGGACAATTACTGTGTGTAGCAATGATGTTAGGTGGAATATATATCTGGTATATTGGTAATAAAGAAGTTGCTAAAGCTCAAACTTAAAAGCAGGCTCTTCAATAGTCATTGTTGATGATTGTACGCTTTTTGTTCCATAGACATTCATAATATTTTGTTGCTTAACATACATATCCATAAAAATTGTATTAAAGACTGCGACATTTGAAGGAGAATTGAATTTATCTATTTCAAGAAAAAATAAAGTAAAGTCTCCATCAATTTTTTTTCCTAGATACCTCCAATAATGATCTTGGATAATAAAGTTATTTGATAAATAGTCGATTAAGAAATCATCTATCTTTTCATCTTCCCGCTCTGAACCTAAGTTTGCTAAATTGAAATCAGCTTTTTTTAATAATGCCTCTACATCATGAGAAAATGTTTGAATAGTAATTTCTAATTTTTTTTGATTATCACTTAATCGCACTTCCGTGGTAGTCAAAAAAAATTGATGACTGAAAACAACTGTATTAAGTAAAATTATTTTAAAAAATAATTTAAACATTATTTAATAATACCAGTTCTACTTTGAATCTCTTTGTTTTGCTCTTTGCATTGGGTTTGAACCGCCATACCAAGAAGAACTATCATACTTATAAATATCAAATAGAGTTGGTTCATTTTTTGGAGGCCAATGATTATTATCTCTAAACGTATCAGCAGTTTCTCTAAAAGGATCTAAAGTAAAGCTAACTACTCTCTTTTCAGTTTTAAACACTTTTGATACTTCTGGTCTATTAAATCTCCAAATTTCTACTGGAATTCTTGTAACATCAGTTGTTCCATCTTCGTAAGTCATTTCAATAATTAATGGCATTACTAATCCGCCAATATTTTTAAACTTAATTTTATAAAAATGATCATTACGTTTTGCTAATCTTCTTTCGTTATCAGATAATTCATCTAGTAATTGCTCGTACTGACTTTTTCCACTCATTCTCTCCATAATTTTTGCTCTCATCTCATCTGAAATATCAGCATCATTGAGCATTGTTTCATATCTTCTTCTTTCGTTGCCATCTGTAATATCAGCAAACTCATCATAAGAATCATAGAAGTCACGAGTTTTTGGATCTTTATCTGTCACTGTTTGTTTGATATCTTTCTCATCTAACATTGCAGCATAATATTTTTTACCTTCTTTATCTTTCTTCTCTGCTGCTCTCTTCTTTTTAGGATCAATTTCTAACTGAAACCATTCGACCTCTTCAATAGATAAATCTACATGGTCATTAGTGAAAAACCATCCTCTCCAAAACCAATCTAAGTCTACACCAGATGCATTTTCCATTATTCTGAAAAAGTCAGATGGTGTTGGATGCTTAAACATCCACGTTTTGGAATATTCTTTAAATGCAAAATCAAATAATTCTCGCCCCATAATAGTATCTCTTAAAATATTTAATGCCACTGTAGGTTTACCATATGCATTTGCACCAAATTGATAAATTGACTCAGAGTTTGTCATTATAGGCATAATATTTGACTTATCTCCTCGCATATATCTCACAATATAGTCTTGATTATTTCTTGGGTGAAACAGCTCTGAATCCCATGCTCTTCCAGCTAAATCATCCATAAAAGAGTTTAATCCTTCATCCATCCAAGTCCATTGTCTTTCATCAGAATTAACAATCATAGGAAACCAAAAGTGTCCTACTTCATGAATAATTACTCCAATTAATCCTCTTTTTGTTCTTTCGGAATATGTACCATCCTCTTCTGGGCGATATCCATTGAATGTAACCATTGGATATTCCATTCCCATACGATCAATATGAGCTGAAATAGCAACAGGATATGGATAATCAAATGTATACTTTGAATAAAAATCAACAGTATGTGCTACTGCTTTTGTTGAATATTGTCCCCAAAGAGGGTTCGCTTCATTTGGATAGTAGGACATAGCCATTACGGTATTATCACCTACCTTGACACCCATAGCATCCCAGATATATCTCCTTGAAGCAGCAAACGCATAGTCTCTTACATTTTCTGCTTTAAAATGCCATGTTTTTTGTCTGCTTGTTTTTGTTTGAAGGTTTTCTAAAGCCTCATCTACTGTAACGATTAATACCGGCTCTTTTGATTTCTTTGCCTTTTCAAGTCTTTCTATTTGAGCCTCAGTAAGCACTTCTTCAGGGTTTTGTAATGCTCCAGTTGCACCAACCACGAAATCTTCAGGTACTGTAATTTTAACGTCATAATCACCAAAAATTAATGTGAATTCACCTCTACCTAAGAATTGTTTATTTTGCCAACCATAAACATCGTTGTACATACACATTCTTGGAAAGAATTGTGCTATAGTATAAATATAGTTATCATCATCCTCAAAATGTTCATATCCTGATCTTCCACCATCCCTGATATGATCATTAATATTGTACCACCATTTTATTTTGAAAGTATAGGATTCTCCAGGCTGGATTGGCTCTGGTACATCAATACGCATCATTGTTTTATTTATTGTATATGGAACATTTTTATTTTTTTCATCTTTTACATGTTGAATTTTGAAACCGCCATCAAAGTCACGGTAAAAGTTTTCTAACGTTCTTGATGATACTGTACTTCCAATTACCATTTTCTCATTACCGCGCTGTGCTGATAAGTCTCCAGTAGATTGGATTTTGTATGAATCTGAATCTAAGGCTCTAACATTTTGCGTTAGTTCCATCCATAAATAGTTCAGTGCATCTGGTGAATTATTATAAAAGGTAACAGTTTCGTCACCGTAAAGTCTTTGCTTGTTATCATCGATACGTAATTTCATATCATAATCTGCTCTAACTTGCCAATATTCATGTCCTGGATATCCAGCAGCAGTTCTATACGTATTTGGCGTAGTTATATCTTCATTAAGTTGTTTAAAACGATCCAAATTGATTTGATATGAATTAAAATGTCTATCTTCTTCAAGCTCAACATTATCTTGAGCAAAAATCATAGAAAATAAACAAATAATTATTGCGGTTTTCTTATACATATTTACATCTCCTAAAATTCAATGAATTAACAATGTAAGTATCAAATAATGATGTTGTAAATAAAAAAAAGATGTTATCTTCATTAAGTACAGGAGATAATTATGATAAAAAAAATACTTTTTATACAAAATAGAACTGGAATTAAACGTTCTAATTTCTTTGATCACTGGGAAAATATCCATGCACCGCACATGGTAAATGTTCTTAAACCTCAAAAATATGTTCTTACTTTTTTTGAAGAAGATGTTGAAAATGGTTGTTGTGGAATGGCAGAGCTTTGGTTCAATTCAGAATCAGAATATCAAGAAGCAATGGAACGAAGAAAAACTGAATACGGTTCCTCTGATAATTGGCATGATGTAGCTAAGGCATGGCCAGATCCTAATCGCTATGAATACACTGGTAGAGAAATTAAAATAGTCGATAATACTTAGGTAATGTCAGCTAAACATCTTCTCACCATAGCAATGGGTGGTTTTTTTATTTTTTATGTATCATTCATGTTGCGCCAGCCTTCATTTACCTTTCAAGAAGGTGACATTTTTTTTCAAGATTTAGATTGTGGACCACCATGTGACGCAATTGAAGCAGTAACTCAAGGTTATATGGAATCAAATTTATCTCATTGTGCAATTATAACCCAAGTTGGACCTAATCTCAAAACCACTAAATTAGTTGAAGCAATAGGAGATACTGTTTCAGAAACTACTTTGGAAGAATTCTTAAATAGAAGTAATAAAGTACTTGTTGGAAGACTCAAAAAAGAACATGCCAAGCTATTACCAGTTGCCCTTCAACACATCAAAGATAATTTACTTGGAAAGCCATATGATTTTATTTTTGATATTACTGATGATACCTATTATTGTTCTGAAATTATTTATGAAGGATTACAAATTGCAGATAGCAATCAACAAATCATGCAATTAAGTCCAATGACATTCAATGAACCTGGTACTGATACTCCATTTATTCATTGGATAGAATATTATAAAGAATTAGATCATGAGATTCCTGAGGGTGAACTTGGTTTAAATCCAGGGGGAATGTCAAGATCTGAAGGATTAGAAATTATTTACATGTTTGAAAAACCTTCAGGATATAATAATTAAAGTTCAGAAACTGTCTTTAGATAAATACAGTCTGGGCAATCGGGATTATAATCAGGTGCTTCTTCAAGCTGAAGACAATCATACATGTCTTGAATAAGTGGACTTATCCAATCAGTATCTAATTTAAAAGGCACAAGAGTTCTTCTAAAATGCATTTCTTTTCCTAGATGTGGCTTACTTGCATCTCCGTTGTAATACATAAGATAACCCGTGTCTGATACATCAAAATTATTCTTTTTTAAAAGCCAGCTATAAATTTCAAGCTGTCTTTTGTAAGACTCTCCATTATTATAAACATCAGTATAAGATAAAATGTCAGCTTTTTTAGCCGTAGCTTTAAAATCAATTACAACTAACTTACCATTTTCATCAACCATAATATCATCAACCCCACCATACAGCAAAAAATCATGTTCTTCATCATGATATTGAATTCCGGTAAAAGTATGTTGCCATTTTTCAATATCTTCATGTTGAAATGGCTTAATATTTAAACCATTTTCTTTGAAAATTCCATGGGGACGGTCTTGTGCTCTACAAAAATCCATTTCTTTTTTCAATAAATCATCTACTGCACTATTAATTGCCCATCCAGGCATTGGAGGTTTTCTTAAACCAAGCTTTACATCTTTATAAAAACATGTAGCACAATTAAAAAATAGTTCAATTTTTGATCTACTAATTTTAAAAGTTTTATCAGGATTATATCTCCAATTTTCACCTACGATAGGATTATATCCATACCCCATTAATCAACCTCCAAAGGATCAAAATCTCCAGACCAAGCAAGACATTTTTGTTCATCAATTGCTATATTTGATATTGAAGTCATATCATCAAGTGAAATTTCGAAATGATCTAAACTTAAATTTTCTTTAAGTCGATCATATTTGACAGATTTTGGCAAGACAGGGTATCCAAGTTGAATAGCCCATTTTAAAAATAATTGTGGTACTGTAACTCCATAATTATTAGCAATATCTTCACAAGGCATTGCTCCACTTTTCATATCCTCTGGTTTCCCATTCCATCTTGAACCTTCTCTCCAATTAGGAATTGGAGCTAATGTAGAGTAGGCAATTGGA
>Ga0208261_1000196_pt1 | contig 25907 bp, 27 predicted proteins | sample Knorr_S7_td_DCM__FD_185595 | JGI IMG/M metagenome (GOLD analysis project Ga0208261, IMG submission 185595) | Marine microbial communities from Southern Atlantic Ocean transect - Knorr_S7_td_DCM_ad_131m_LV_B (SPAdes) (version 3) | ecosystem: Environmental > Aquatic > Marine > Oceanic | place...
AATGTTAGATCAGATAATAAAGCTAAGAAACTTCTTGAAGAGCATGGAATAGAAGCAAATTATTACAGTGTTATTTACGATTTAATTGAAGATACAAAAAGATTATTAAGCGGTCTTCTTGAGCCAATATACTCAGAAAAAATTCTTGGCCTTGCTGAAGTTAAGGAAGTTTTCAAATCACCTGAATTTAGTCTAGTTGCTGGCTGTTTGGTTACTGAAGGTTTGGTTAGAAGAGAAAAGCACGTACGAGTTCTTAGAGATAATGTTGTGATACATGAAGGTGAATTAGACTCATTGAGAAGATTTAAAGATGATGTAAAAGAAGTTCAAAATGGAACAGAGTGTGGTATTGGAATAAAAAATTATCTTGATATCAAACCTGGCGACATTATCGAAAATTTTGAACAAAAAGAAGAAAAACGCTCCATCTGATGGAAAGAGATAGAATCATTCGAGTTAGTGATAACTTAAAAAAAGAAATTGCCAATTTTATCCAGACCTCTGACCTAAAAGATTCAGCGGGTTTTATCAGCATTAATCATGTTGAAACATCGAGAGATCTATCAAAAGCTAAAGTTTATTTTTCAACAATTAACTCAGATCTTTCGGAAAAGGACTTAGAGAAATTTCTAAATGAAAACTCATGGAAAATCAGAAAGAGCTTATCCAATTTACTTCCTATTAAAAAAGTTCCTGAACTTAGGTTTTTCTATGACTCTCATATAGAGAATGTTAGAAAGATAGATTCTCTTTTTGATAGCTTAGATTAATGTCTATTCTCATATTAAATAAAGAAAAAGGCATAACTTCTTTTACTGCATTGAAACAAGCACAAAAAGAACTAGGTTTCTCAAAAGCAGGCCATGCTGGAACACTAGATCCATTAGCTACTGGTATATTGCCAATTTTTTTTAATGGCTATACAAGGTTTATTGATCTCATTTCGACTGAAGGGAAGGAGTATGTTGCCGATTTTGTTTTAGGTATAAGCTCTAATACTCAAGATATAACTGGCCAATTATCTTTCCATTCTGATTCAAATAGACCAAAAACTAGTGACCTTAAAAAAGCTATTAGTAAATTTATTGGTGAACAAATTCAAATAGTTCCAGATTTTTCAGCTAAGAAGCATAAAGGAATACCTTTATATAAGCTTGCTAGAAGAGGGAAACAAATTAAAAAGATTGAACAAGAAATAAATGTTTATGAAATTGAGCTTATGAATTATGAATTTCCTATATTTAGTATTAGAGTTGCTTGCAGTAAAGGAACATACATACGAACTTTAGGCTGCGATATAGCTAGATCATTAAAAACATATGCCGCTATGTCTGAATTACAAAGAACAAAATTTGGAAGTATAAGCATGGAGGATTCTGTATCTTTAGAGAAGCTAAAAAATTTGGACAATCATAAAAAAATGCAGTATGTTAAGCGCATTGAAGAAATTTTAATTAATGTCCCTAAGGTAAAAATAGAGTCTTCTGAGGTTAAAAAATTTCAAAATGGTTCTCAGGTAGAGAGCCAAAATATAAAAAAAATAGGAAAATATTTAGTTTTTCATGAAGACAATTTTTTAGGCTTAGGTGAAATTGATAAAACATACTGGATTCAACCATTGAAAGTTTTATCAGAAAGGAGAAATATATAAACATGAGCTTAACTAAAGATGAAGCACAAGAAGTTATAAAGAAATTTGGAAAGAGTGAGAAGGACACTGGTTCAACAGAAGTACAAGTTGCTTTGTTGACAAGAAGAATTCAAGATTTGCAGAAGCATTTTGAAAATCATAAAAAAGACAATCATTCAAGAACAGGTTTATTACAAATTGTTAGTGATCGAAAGAAACTATTAAGTTATCTAAAAAAGAAAGATCCTTCTTCTTATCAAAAGCTCGTAAAAGATTTAAAAATAAGAGATTAATATGAATAAATTAGTAAAAAAAGAGATCCCTATGGGATCAAAAACTCTAGTATTAGAGACTGGAAAAATAGCAAGACAAGCAAGTGCATCTGTAATTGCTTCAATGGGTAATACAGTAGTGATGTGCGCTGTTGTAACGAAGACTAGTGATGAAAAAAGAGACTTTTTTCCTCTAAGTGTGCACTACAGTGAAAAAACGTATTCTGCTGGAAAAATTCCTGGCGGATACTTTAAAAGAGAAGGAAGACCAACTGAAGTTGAGACTTTAACCTCTAGATTAATAGACAGACCATTAAGACCACTTTTCCCTGATTTCTTTAAGGAAGAAGTTCAGGTAAATTGCATGTTGTTGTCTTTAGATAAAGATAATCCACCAGATGTGGTTGCAATGTTAGCTGCTTCAGCAGCGATGTCTATTGCTGACGTTCCATTTATGGGGCCAATTGCTGGAGCAAGAGTAGGATTTATTGATGACGAATATGTTCTTAATCCTTCTTTTGAGCAAATGGGCCAATCCGATCTAGATATGATCATAGCAGGATCAGAAAATGCTGTTTTGATGGTCGAATCAGATGCTAATGAATTAAGTGAAGACCTAATGATCGGTGGAATTCTTTTTGCACATGAAGAAATGAAACCAGTCATAAATGCAATTAAGGGTTTTGCAGATGAAGTCTTGCCTGAAAGATCCAAGCATGAAAATAAATATGCAGATGAAGAAAAGCAAGCCTTCGATACTATCGACTCAAAAGTTAGAGGAGATCTTGTTGATGCCTTCACTACTATCGATAAAAAAGAGAGAAATGAGAAAGTAGGCTCCATTAAAGATAATTTAATGCAGGACTTAGATGAGGAGCTACATGATCTTTATACAAAACAGTTCAAGGAAGTAGAAAAAGATGTTGTTAGAGGAAATGTATTAAATGATCAAAAGAGAATAGATGGAAGAGGAATGACTGAAGTTAGAGACATTACTATAGAAACTAACTTTTTGCCTTCAGTTCATGGCTCAGCTCTTTTTACCAGAGGTGAGACACAAGCAATTGTCACAACTACATTAGGTTCAGGAAGAGATGTACAAACTGTTGATGCTCTTCAAGGAGAAATAAAAGATAATTTTATGCTTCACTATAATTTTCCTAGCTATAGTGTTGGTGAATTAGGTTTTCCAATGGGGCCAAAAAGACGAGAAATAGGCCATGGAGCTCTTGCAAAACGATCTTTAAAGTTTGGAGTGCCTAGTCTAGAAGATTTTCCATATGCTATAAGAGTTGTCAGTGAAATCACTGAATCAAATGGCTCTAGTTCAATGGCTTCTGTTTGTGGTGGAAGTCTTGCACTTATGGCTGCAGGCGTACCAATCAAAGAAAATGTTGCAGGAGTGGCAATGGGATTAATAAAAGAAGGTGACAAATATGAGGTTTTAACAGATATCTTAGGTGATGAAGATCATCTTGGAGATATGGACTTTAAAGTAGCTGGAACAAAGAATGGTGTTACTGGCCTTCAAATGGATATAAAAATAGAGGGAATCAATGAAGAAATACTTGAAAAAGCTCTAATGCAAGCCAAAGAAGCCAGAATGCATATCTTAGAAAAAATGGATGCAGTCCTATCAAAGCCACTTGAATTAACAGACCTTGCCCCTTCTTTTACTAAATTCAAAGTCCATAAAGACAAAGTAAAAGTAGTTATTGGAAAGGGTGGGTCAACAATCAAAGGCTTACAAGAAGAGTTTGGTGTAACAATTGAGCTGCAAGATTCTGGTGAAGTGAGTGTATTTGCTGAGAATAAGGAAATCGCTAACCAAGCGAAAGAAAAAATAGAGTTAATGTGTGCTGAACCTGAAGAAGGAAAGGTTTATGAAGGTCTAGTAGCTAAAGTAGTAGAATTTGGCGCATTTGTGACTATTATGCCTGGTAAGGATGGCCTTTTACATATATCTCAATTTAAAGAAGACTTTGAACACCTAACAGACGTTATCAATGAGGGAGATACTATTAAAGTAAAACTTGTTGAAGTTGGTAGGCAAGGGAGACTCAAATTAGAGTTTGCTGATTCAGAATAATTCACACAGCATACATCTAGCAGATCCACCACCAAACCTTTCAATCACAGATAGATCTGCATAAATAAATTTTTTATAAAATTTATTTAGTGCAGCTATTTGTTCTTTGTTATAAGAATCAAAAGCTCTTTTTGACATAACAAGCATTTGTTCACCATCTTTATTTACAACTTCGAGACTATTACCACAGAAGTTCATGATCTGTTCCTTGGATATCTCTATTACTTCATGATATCTGCTGACCATTTCCTTTACTTTATCTCTATACTTTTCTTTTATAACTTCGAAACATACGCCTATTACCCTTGTTCCTACATACATTAAAACATCAGTATGATAAATAGGATCGCCAGTATGGCTTTCAGTCTCAAATAGCACAAGTTCATAGTTATTTTTTTCACACCATTTTTGAGTTAGTTCAGGATTAGTTCTAGCTGAGGATGTAGCATAAACAACCCTATTAACCCTATCAAAAACCATACTGCTCGTAGATTCTAAAAATAGTTCCAGTTCTTCGTAGTGGCTCAAATCATCTGTTAACTTATATTCCCGCTTAAAGAACTCTATCATTTCAGGTGTTTTTTCTTTTCTTCTATTTTCAGCCCTCATACTAAATATTTGCATTGTTTTATCTTCAAAAGTTATAAACCAATTTGGAAAAATATGGTCTGGGCAGCCTTTTATGCCTTTTAACGCTGTGACATTAACTCCATTATTTGTTAAAGCATCATGCAAATTATTAAATTCTTTAATAGCTTCTTCTAAGATAGCTTCTTTTCTCATTTCTTTATCTTCAATTTGATAATGATTGCTTTCCGAAGTTTGTGGATTCATATAGAACTCAACAGGCTTTACCATAAAGATGTGATTTGTTGATTGTTTTTCTTTCATATTTTTCTACTAGTAGTAGCAGACCTTTAATATTAGAATATCGCTAGTGGTAGATGATATTCAAAAAAATCTAATAAAAAAAGAGCTAATTTTTGGTCCTGACAATTACAAACCCTTACCAGTAGTGTTATCAAAAGCTAAAGGAGTTTGGGCTTGGGATGTAAATGATAAAAAATATTTAGATATGATGTCAGGTTATTCAGCAGTAAGCCATGGTCATGCACACCCTAAATTACTAAAAGTATTCCATGAACAATCAAGCAAACTGTCTCTTACATCTAGAGCTTTTTATACTGATACGTTAGGCCCATATTTAGAGACTATTACTAAACTAAGTAATTTTGATATGGCCCTACCAATGAATTCAGGTGCAGAAGCAGTTGAAACTTCTATTAAAGCTTCCAGAAGATGGGCCTACCGAACTAAAAATGTAGAGTCAAATAAAGCTGAGATTATCGTTGCCGATGGCAATTTTCATGGCAGAACAACAACTATCATAAGTTTTTCTAGTGATTCAAATTCAAAAGATGATTTTGGACCACATACTCCAGGTTTTGTCTCAGTTGAATATGGGTCATCAGAAGCAATTGAAAAAGCTATAAATAAAAATACAGCTGCAGTTCTTATTGAACCAATTCAGGGAGAAGGGGGAATTATAGTTCCACCTGAACATTACCTTCCTAAAGTAAGGGAGATTTGCACCGAACATAATGTATTAATGATTATGGATGAAATCCAGTCTGGTTTAGGCAGAACAGGAAAAATGTTTGCATTTCAGCACTCCCATATTCAGCCTGATGGCCTTATTCTAGGAAAAGCTTTAGGAGGAGGCTTTATGCCTGTTTCCTGCTTTCTTTCATCAAAAGAAGTTATGCAATGGATGAATCCTGGTTCACATGGATCAACATTTGGAGGAAATCCTTTGGCAGCGGCAATTGCCAAGAGATCTTTAGAGCTACTTGAAGAAGAGAATTTAATCGAAAACAGTAGAGTAATGGGCGATTTTTTTAAAGAATCTTTAATTGATATGAATAGCCCTGTAATTAAAGAAGTTCGAGGCAAAGGTTTGTGGCTTGGTGTAGAAATTGACCCAAACCTGATTTCAGGTAAAGAACTATCAGAGATTTTTCTCAAGGAAGGTATCTTATGTAAGGAAACTCATGAAACTACAATAAGATTTGCTCCTCCATTAGTAATTAAGAAAGAAGAAATTGAATGGGCACTTGAGATAATTAAGAAAGTCTTCAGCACAATCAGCAGCTAAATAGCTTAATAAAAAAAATGATCATAAAGGTAATTAAATATGCAGGCACAAATGGAGTAGCTTTCGTAGCTGATTTTACTTTGTTATTGATCTTAGATTATTTATTGAACTTTGATAGGGCTTATATTGCAGGGTTTTGTTATTTAATTGGCACATGTGTCAGTTTTGTCCTGGCTAAAAATTTTGTTTTTGGTAGAGGGTGGATGGCAGATAGGCCGGTAATTGAGTTTTCTGCATATTTTTTAGGGGGTGTCATGGGAGCAGTTATTACTGCATTCATGTTCTATGTCTCAGTACAAGTAGGTATCACAAATATATTAGCGCAAAAGATCATAGCAACACCAATTGCCTTCCTTATTGTGTTCTTATACAGAAATTTCATAGTATTTAATGATGGTAAGTAACGTAGCAGATCTATTAATCAAAGAATTTGGTGATAAAAAGATAAAAACTTCAAAAGATTATTTAGATAAATATGGCAGAGATTGGTATAAAGGAATTGAATCAAAACCTAGCGCAATATTTTTTCCAGAAAATGAAAAAGACATTAGTGATTTAATTATATTTGCTAATAAACATAAACATCCTATTGTTCCATCTGGTGGAAGAACAGGGCTCAATGGAGGAGCTACAGCAGCAAACAATGAGATTGTAGTAAGCTCTGAGAAGTTGAATAAAATAGAATGGCTATCTGATGAAAATCAGATAAAGTGTCAATCGGGCGTGATTACAGATGATGCAAAAGAATTTGCATTAGAAAATAACAGAATGTTGCCAATTTCATTCTCTGCAACATCATCAAGCACTATAGGAGGAAATTTAGCAACTAATGCTGCTGGAGCTAAATTTATTAGATACGGTGCAACAAAAGAACATGTTGCAAGCATGAAAGTTGTACTAGCTTCTGGAGAATTAATTGAATTAAGAAAAGATGTTCTAAAAGATGCAACTGGCCCAAATCTTATGGAGCTTTTTTTTGGTTCAGAAGGAACTTTAGGTTTTATAACCGAAATTACTTTAAATACTTTTCCATTGCCTGCTTACACTGAGAATATTCTTATAAATTTTAATGATATTAATCTTATTCAGGGGGAGATATTAAAAACAAACAATAAAAATATTATTTCAGCAGTAGAATTCTGGGATAGCAATTGCCAGAAACTATTCAATAAAGAAAAGAATGACAACTATGAAGTATTAATTGAATTAGCAGCAGATAGTGAGGCAGAAATTAATAAATGTCTTGAAGATATAGCAAACCTAAATGCCGAGGTTAGTTTATTGAATTCTAAACAAACTAGTGAGCTCTGGAGTAAAAGAGAGGAAATTCCAGTAAAACTTGCAGACTTAAATGCTTATAAATTAGATATATGCGTTCCTATAAAAAATTTGAAAAGTTTTTTAGATGAAATATATAAGATTGATTTAGATGAAGAAGTGTATTGTTTTGGTCATCTTGGGGATGGAAATGTGCATGTAAATATAGTTTCAGACAAAAATTTAAAAGAACTGAAAAGTAAGATATATGAGCTAACTATTTCTTTAAATGGCTCTCCAAGTGCTGAACATGGTATTGGGCAGAGAAAAAAGCATATTTGGGCCGATTTTTCTTATTATTCTGATAAGGTAAAATTGCTTGAAACCCTCAAAAAATCGATGGATCCAAATAATATACTATGCCCAAAAGTTTTTTTTGATTAGCCTATTTATCTTAAACTCTTTATAGATAGTTATTACAGACTTGAGGCATATATATAAATGTCATTTATATTGCCTAATAGCCTCATTTTTTAAGTATTTATAGCAATTTAAATAAAGTTGTCAAAAGTACCCCATTTTGTACCATATCCATGAACTATTTCATGGGGGAAATATGGATAGTATTATGAAAACAGTAAGTTCTTTCGTAGATGGTCTTACTAGTGTTCTAGTCAGCGTAATCGGTTTAGGTATTGTTGCCGGAATCGTATTCGGTGGCAATGCGTGGTTTGTTGGAGATGTAATCGGTACAATTATGGGTTATGTCGACATGTTAGGTTCAGGCGGATTAGGTGGACTTGTAGTCTTACTAATCGTTATGGGCGTACTTGGAATTAAATAAACCTATTTAGAGCATGAGGGATAAAACCCTCATGCTTTTTTTTTGAAATATGAAATTTTTTAATTTTGACTTCAACAAACTTAAAAACTTCTTAAGCAAACTTACAGAAGTTTTATTACTTTTTGTTGCAGCTGCACTTCTTTTAGGTGTCTTATTTGGTCCTGACTCAGCTTTTATTGGCGGGGTATACCAAAACTTTGCAAAAATTCTTACTGACTTAGGTCAAGATGGTGTAATAGCTCTTGTATCTATAGCAATAATTTTTGCAATATTAAAAAAATAAGACAATAACAAGCCTTTTATTCGCAAAGGCAGAAATACTTTTATTTTTTAACGGAAAGGATTACTTCCTTTCTAAAAAGTATTAATTATAATTACTATCTGAATTTGGCTATGTAGCTCAGCTGGTTAGAGCGCAGCATTCATAATGCTGAGGTCGAAAGTTCAAGTCTTTCCATAGCCACCATTACAGTGTTCTGCTATTTAACAAAATTTTAGACATTAAATTTAAAGTGAATGACATCACCATCCTGAACGATGTATTCTTTGCCCTCCATTTTTAATTTGCCTTGTTCTTTGGCTCCTGACTCACTCCCAGATTCAATATAGTCTTCAAAGCTTATTACTTCTGCTTTAATAAAGCCTCTCTCAAAATCGGTATGTATTTTGCCTGCAGCTTCTGGTGCAGTTGAACCAGTCTTCACTGACCAAGCTCTAACTTCTTTTGGTCCAGCTGTGAAATATGAGAAAAGATCTAACATTTCATAACCCTTTCTAATTACAAGATTAAGTGCTGGTTCTTCAAGACCAAGTAAATTTAAATATTCTTTTTTCTCTTCTTCATCTAAATCAACAAGCTCGCCTTCAGCTTTAGCAAAAACCTTAATGATGGACAGATTATTTTTGGCAGCATAGTCTTCAAGTTCTGGAAGATGGGTATTTTTATTCTCATCTTCATGTAGATTAGCTATAAAAAAGAATGGTTTTCCTGTGACAAGCTGCATTTGCTTTAAAAACTCTTTGTCGTTTTCTTCAATAGCAATATTTCTGATTGGGATATTTTGATTTAATCCAGACTCAAGCTTTTCTAATAAATCATGCTCTGACTGAGTTTCTTTATCTCCGCTTCTTAACTGTTTAAAAATTCTCTCCCTTCTTTTTTGGACTATTTCCAGATCACTAAGGATTAGTTCTGTATCAATAGTCTCTAGATCACTGATAGGTGAAATTTTTCCTTCTACATGAATAATATTAGTGTCTTCAAAACATCTAATGACGTGAGCAAAACATTGTGTCTCTCTAATATGGGAGAGAAACTTATTACCTAGACCTTCTCCAGAATGCGCACCTTTAACTAAGCCAGCTATATCAACAAATTCCATAAAGGAGGGTATGACTTTTTCAGGTTCAACTAAGGAAGCTAGTTGATCAAGCCTTTCATCAGGTATGTTCACTCGTGCTATGTTTGGTTCTATTGTGCAGAAAGGAAAATTCTCTGCATCAATCTTTTGAGAGGTGAGAGCATTGAATAAAGTTGATTTACCAACATTGGGCAAGCCAACGATTCCACATTTAATACTCATTTTGTATGAAGATCATTCATGGCGATAAGCCATTCTTTATTTAGTAGTTGGTCCAGTGACTCATTAGCTTTTATGAAAGCATTATTAAGTCCTTCTTTTTCACTTGGAGTTGGTTTCTTAATAACCCATGCATTTGTCTCCTCTTTAACTGGAGGATGACCAATACCAAGTCTAAGTCTGACAAAATCATCTCCTACCTTATTAATAATGTCCTTAAGCCCTCTATGGCCGCTGTGACCTCCACCTATCTTTAACTTTACTTCACCAGGCTCTAAATCCATATCATCATGAATAACAAGAACATCATTCAATTCTTTAACTTTATATTTTTTGATTAAACTGAGAGTTCTACCGCTATTGTTTATGAATTCATTTGGCTTAACAAAACCAATTTGCAGATCTTTGTAAGTTATTTCACCAAGAAGACCTTCTATTTTATTTGATTTTTTTAATTCAACGCTTAGTTGATTACAGATCAAATCTAAATAGTCATAGCCAGCATTATGTCTGGATTGATTATATTTATCTCCTGGATTGCCTAGACCGACTATACAAAGATCTAACAAGTTACTCTGATTTTTCCCCAGAATCTTCTGAGCTATTATCTTCAGCAGGTTTATCATCTGCACCTTCTGTTGTTTCTTCTGTTCCTTCTTCTGTTCCTTCTTCTCCGTCTTCAGCTATTTCATCTTCAAAGTCTAGAGTACCGCCTCTAGCAGTTAATACAGAAACTAATACAGGGTCTTGTTCTTTAAGGTTTGTTGGGAAATCATAACCTTCATTTAAAGATAATGAGCTTAATCTGACATTTTCTTTAGTTTTGATTTCTTCCATATCAACTTCGATACATTCTGGAATTGATTCAGGACTTGAAAGCACTGTTATTTCTTTACAAACGTGGTTAATAACGCCACCCTCCATTTTTACGCCATAACAATTATCTTGATTCTTAAGAACTACAGGGACAGTAACAGTTACTTGAGTTCCTTTTACAACTCTTTGAAGATCTATATGAGTAAATACATTTTTTGAAGGATGTTTTTGCACTTCTTTAAATACCACATTTTCTTTCTTGCTTTCTATTTCTATCTCAACTATTGAGTTAAACAATCCTTCATTAGAAATAATTTTTAGTAATTCATTTTTTTGTACGTAGATTGGTTGAGGCTGATCTTTTCCACCATAAATAATGCCTGGAACTTTATTATCTTTATAAATAGCATTTTTTGGCGCTAATCCGCCAATTTCTTCTCTTTTCTCTGCTTTAAGCTTTAAAGTTTCCATTATTTAAATAATTCACTGATTGAATCACCAGTTGCTATACGCGTAATTGCCTCTGACAATATAGGTGATATATCAAAGACGTCTATTTTAGGGCATTTTTTAGATTTGTCACCAATATCAATGGAGTTTGATACCACCAATTTATCTATTGCAGAATTGTTTAGATTCTTAATAGCATCGCCCGACAATACTGGATGCGTAATATAGGCAATTATTTCTTTTGCTCCTTTATCTTTTAGTGCATGACTGGCGTTACTTAATGTTCCAGCTGTATCAATCAAATCATCTGGCACTATACACACTTTTCCTTCTACATCACCTATAAGATTTATTACTTCTGATTCATTAGCCTTCTCTCGCCTTTTATCTATTATTGCAAGATCTTGCACTCCTAATGTCTTAGCTACTGATCTAGCTCTAATAACCCCACCTGTATCTGGTGATACAACTTGCAGATCCTCAACATCATATTTTTCTAGTAAGCCCTTCACCATGATGTTTGCGGTATAAATATTATCAACAGGGAATGAAAAGAATCCTTGTATCTGCTCTGAGTGAATATCTAAAGTAATTATTCGAGAAATTCCAACTTCACTTAACATGTCTGCAATAACTTTTGCACTTATGGGCACTCTTGCAGATCTCACTCTTCTGTCTTGTCTTGAGTAGCCAAAGTAAGGAATTACAGCTGTTATAGATCTTGCTGAAGCTCTTTTCAAAGCATCTACCATTAAAACTAATTCCATTAAGTTTTTTTCAGCAGGATTATTGGTAGATTGAATAATAAAAGTGTCCTTACCTCTTACGTTCTCATTAACTTCTACATTTATTTCACCATCACTAAAAGTTCCCACTTTCATTGGGCCAAGATCTGTTTCTAGATTCTTAGCAACTTTCTTTGCTAGATCTATATTTGAATTCCCTGTAAAAAGTACTCTATTACTCATATTGCATATTATACATAGTGGCTGGGGTGGTAGGATTCGAACCTACGAATGGCGCCACCAAAAGGCGCTGCCTTACCACTTGGCCACACCCCAATCCGAAACAAAGTCTTAGTATTCTAATCCTTTAGCGAGAAAAATTCTAAAATTCTTACCAATTTTTTCATTAATGATCTCTTTCTCGCTTTCTGAGGGATTTTGCAAAAATAATGTTGATCCAGTACCACTTAATTTAAGCTTTTCAAAGGTTTTATTTGGTAATTGACCCCTAAGAAGGCCATAAAAATTTTTAAATTCTTCATTTTCTTTAATTAACACAGGCAAGAAGCTATTAATTTCCTTATTTTCGATATTCTGAAATTCAAGATAGGGAGATTTATAAAGGTTCTGGGTGGAAACAAATATTTGAGGACAGATTAGTAGATATTCAGACGAATTAAATGAACTTTTGCCTAATATGTCTCCAATTCCTGAAGCATAACAACTTTTTTTATGCACAAAGACAGGCACATCTGCACCTAAAGCTAAAGCTATTTCAGTATTATCAATATCTTTAATTTGGATATTATGAAATTTTGCAAGAAACCGTAGAGCAATTGCTGCATTTGAACTACCGCCACCCAATCCTGCTCCTACTGGAATAGTTTTCTTAATCTTTGTTTCAAATTTTTGATTTACTCCATATTTTTCATTAAACCATTTAATTGTTTTTGTTATGGAATTATTATTTTTTATTGTCTTCTCATTTGAATTTATTAGAAGGGCATCACTTTCTTTAAATGAAACTTCATCATAAAGATCAATAATTTGAAAATGAGTAAGAATCTCATGATAGCCACTATCGAGTTTTGACATTACATTCAAATAGCTATTTATTTTTGCGTAAGACCTGTATTTATATTCCATCTAACATCAAATTAATTCTTAAATCATTATTTTCTCTAGCTATTTGGATATTGCAACTTTCGTTAGAATTACATTCATTTGCTATCAAAAAGTAGAGCTCGGATGGAGAAGGAAGTTCTTTTTGAAACTGAACAAACTCTTTATTAGAGATTTTCCATGAACTGCCTTCATTATGGACGCTATATAAAAGATTTATTCCTAATGTGTCATACACTTCTATAGAAGATTTTTTTACATTTGATGATATTTTTACTTTAAAAATTGAAGATTGTTCCTTAGATATATAGGATAATTTTCCTTCAAGATTGTAACTTTTATTAGATGTATTTAAACTTGCACAGCTGGTTAGAATCAGAATTAAAGAAATTAACTTTAAATAAGAATTAAAATAGTAACTATGGAATTTCATTGCTGGGGCATAAGTCATAAATCTACCTCTTTAGAGGTTAGAGAAAAATTTGCGTTTAATAAAGACAAGATTGATGAAATTTTAGCAAAACTTAAAACTTTGACAGCTTTTGATAATGGTATTTTCTTATCAACATGCAATAGAACAGAGTTTTATTCATTTTGCCCAAGAATAGAGATAAAAAAATTTGATGCGCATTTAGAACATATCCTTGGGAGGGGGCTAGAAGTCAGAAAAAATGATCAATACCTATTCTCTGATAATGATGCATTTGCTCATTTACTTCGTGTTATGACTGGCATTGATTCAATGATTGTTGGGGAGCCAGATATTTTTGGCCAAGTTAAAAAAGCATATGAGAACTCTCGTTCATTTGGCTATTTAAATTCAAATCTCGATTCTATTTTTTCTAAATCTATAAACATTACTAAGGAAATTCGTTCAGCTACAAACTTATCAAAAAATCCAGTTTCGATAGCCTCGTTAGTCGAGAACATAATTTTGAAAGAAGGGCATTCGCCTGTTTTGATTATCGGTGCTGGTGATGTAGGCAAGCCCTTATTGAAACGATTAATTGCAAATGGCTATGAAGTAGCACTTTTTAATAGGTCAAAAGTAGAAGTTGATGGAATAAAAAGCAATCCACTTAGTAAATTAACCAAAAATATCAATGAATTCAAAACCATTGTAGTTGCCGCTCCATCAGACAAAGAATTTTTTGGATCAAAAGATTTTAAAACTTCTGAAGATAGACTAATTTTTGATTTAGCAATTCCAAGAAATTTAGATGGTAGCTTAAATAATCTTAAGAACTTTAAGCTTTTAACATTGGATGAAATAAGCATGATGGTTGAAGAAAATATAAAAGGAAGAAAAGATTCTGTAGCTCAAGCTGAAGAAATAATTGAAAAAAATTCTGAAACAGAATTTAGAAAAATTAAAAATAAAAAAAATATAGATGTTAAACAAAAGGAATTTAGGGAAAGTTTAACTGAAACTAGGGATGAAGCTGTAAATAAAGCAAAGAAGAGAATTTTAAAAGGCGATGACATAGAAAATATAATAGATGATCTTGCCAGTGAAATCTCATCTAAAAATGCCTTTCAAGTATCAAAAATTTTAGATAGTTCAACAAAAAATAAATAATTATGAAGCAAGGCATAAGAGACTCTTTAAATAATATTCAAAAAAAATCTGATGATCTAAGTACAAAATTATCTGACCCTAATATTACTTCTGATATCAATCAGTTAACCAAGCTCAATAAGGAATATTCTGAAATAAAAGATGTAGTAGAAAACTGGATTAGGTATCAAGAACTTGAGAAATCAATTGATGATTTAGACAGTCTTGCAAACGATGAAGAAATGAAAGCTCTTGCTTTAGAAGAAAAGAGTCAACATGAGAAAGAGCTCCAAGAAATCGAAGGTGAAATAATGATTCAGTTATTGCCGAAAGACAAAGATGATGAAAGAAATTCTTTTGTTGAGTTACGTGCCGGAGCAGGAGGGGATGAAGCAGCAATTTTTGTGGGAGATCTATATAGAATGTATGGCAGATTTGCAGAGAGAAATAAGTGGAAAGTTGAAAAAATAAAAGAAATTCCCCTAGGAACAGGTGGTTTTAAAGAAATAGTAATAAAAGTAATTGGAACTGAATCATATGGAAGTTTAAAATTTGAATCAGGAGTTCATAGAGTCCAAAGAGTTCCTCTGACTGAATCTCAAGGCAGAATACACACTTCAACTGCTACGGTAGCAGTTTTGCCTGAAATTGATGACATCGAAGAAAAAGATTTGGATATGTCAGAAATAAGAGTAGATACATATAGAGCTTCAGGTGCAGGTGGGCAGCATGTAAATAAAACTGATTCTGCTGTTAGACTGACACATTTACCTACAGGAATAGTAGTAGAGTGCCAAGATGATAGAAGTCAGCATAAAAATAAAGCAAAAGCTCTAGGTCTGTTGTCCTCTAAGATTTATGACATAGAGAAACAAAAACTTGAGCAAGAAAAAGCAAGCGAAAGGAAATCATTAGTTGGCACTGGCGATAGAAGTGAAAAAATTAGAACTTATAACTATCCTCAAGGAAGAATAACTGATCATAGGCTAAAGTTAACTCTTTATAACATTGACAATTTTATTGATGGCGAAATTGATGAAATGGTAAGTTCATTGAAAGCACAAAGTAATGCAGAAAAGCTTCTCGAAATTGAAAATAAATAGCACCTCGATTAAAAAGATTAAAATAGTCTGGGAATCAGTTTATAAAGATGAATATGATGAGGGTCTAAGATTTCTTGTTCTTGGGCTTCTAAATGGAAATTTTGACTTAGATAAAGTTATTCATGACATTAAAAGCAAAAAACCAATCCAATACATTATTGGTGAATGGAATTTTTATGAGGGAAACTATTTTTTGACTGAAGATGTTTTGATTCCAAGACCAGAAACTGAAGTATTAGTCGATTACATTAAGAATAAGTTCTTAAAATTAAAAACTATACTTGATCTTGGTACAGGATCTGGTTGTATTGCGATTGAGTTATCGAAAATTTATAAAAATTCAAAAGTTTTTGGATCAGATTTATGTATAAAAGCATTAAGAATTGCAAAAAAAAATAACGTCCAAACACAAAATAAGGTTAAATTTATTGAATCTGATTGGTTCGTAAATATTAAAGGAAAGTTTGATCTTATTGTCTCAAATCCACCATATATACCTGAAAATGCAAAACTTGAGACTAGCACTCTATTTGAGCCGGGAACAGCACTATTTTCGCAAGATGCTGGTCTAAGAGATCTTAAAAAAATAATTTCTGAGGCACTTAATTATCTTAAAATTAATGGTGTATTAATTTTAGAGCATGGACTTAATCAATCATCTGATCTAAGTGAATATATGAAACATTTAGGATACAAAAATATAGGTACTTTTAATGATCTAAAAAATATAAAAAGGTTCATATATGGATATAAATGATTCATTAGTTTCACGATTCTATTCTCAAATTATTCTTGAAGATTTTTCTATTCAAGATCAAGAGAATCTTCTAAAAAAGGAAATCACAATAATTGGTTGTGGAGGCCTAGGTTCTCCTTTGAGCGTATATTTAGCAGCATCTGGAATTGGAAGAATTAATTTAGTTGATCCTGATAAAGTAGAAATAAGAAATTTACATAGACAAGTTTTTTTTCAAGAAGAAGATATTGGAAAATTCAAAGTAGATGTGCTTAAGGACCATATTGAAGGGTTGAATTCTCATTGCAAGGTTACCACCTTAAAAAGTAAATCTTGGGAAATGAATTTTAATGAATATTCATCGGAGATGATATTTGACTGCTCAGATAATTTTCGTACTAAGTATTCTCTTAATGAAGCATGCGTAAATAATAATATTCCTTTTTGCAATGCTTCTGTTTCCGATTCTGATGGGCAGATAGCTCTTTTTGCAAATAAGGTAGATTCCCATTGTTGTTATAATTGTCTTTTTCCAGAAAATGGTGATATTGATGCCAATGATTGTGCTGAAGCTGGAGTTCTAGGGCCTACTGTATCTTTAGTAGCATCTTTGCAAGCTTTAATAGGCTTAAAATATCTGCTCAATAAGTTTAATGATACTGAAACTATCTTTAGAGTATCTTCAAAAAAAATAAGTATTGAAAAAAATAAAATTTTATCTAATTCTTCTTGTAGACTTAATAAGCTATGAAAAAACTAGGTATTGTTGAAGGTTTTTATGGAGGGAGCTTAAATTTCCATGATAGAAATTCTATTGTTGAATTATTGAGTAAAAATAGTCTTAATTATTATCTTTATGCACCTAAAGAAGACCCTTTTTTACGAAATCATCTTGATTTAGACCCTACGCCAGATTGGCAAAGTTCATTTAACGACTTTGTTGATCTATCTAGTAGTCATAAAGTGACTATAGGTGTCGGTCTAGCTCCAATAGATAAAAAACATGCTATTGAATTAAACAAAAAAATTGAATTATTTATGAATCTAGGAGTCAAAAATTTTTCATTATTATTTGATGATATAGATCAAGAATTTTCATTGTCCGAACAGGTAGAAATTTTGAATCGTACAAAAAGTAGCTTTAATGATATAAGTTTTGACTTTTGTCCTACAGTTTATTGCTCTGAGCTAATAAATAAAGATAAAAATCACCAAGATTATTTCGATGAATTTTGTAGCATTTTTCCGAAAGATGAAAAGTTCTTTTGGACTGGTGATGCAGTAATTTCTAAAAGTATAAATAAGCAATGTGAAAAAGTATTAGAATCGTTTGATAAGAGCAATATATGCATTTGGGATAATTATTTTACAGTGGATTCGTCTCCTGAAAGGCTAAATCTAACGTTTTGCAATCATATTGAACGCGATCTGCTCGAAAATAAAAACACCTACCTAATTAACTTAACTGGTATGCCAAGAACAGATTTGATGTTGGTGGATATTTTTGGTGCATTCTTATCAAATTCTGGGATAGATTTTGCCGATATACTAAGAAAACATGGTGTAGAAAGCAATCTAATAGAGTTGATTAAAATCTTTGATCCTGCACAGAAAATAAGGCTCTCAGAGGAAGAAAAGAAGAAATTACATGATATTACCTTTTCTTGGTTTCACCCGCTAAAGAATGAATGGTATCCTTATCTTAATAGGCTTAGAAAAGGGGAGTAATAATGAGCAATATGCAGAAATGGACTAAAAATGTTGGTAGCTTAATTAGCTATGCAGAAAGGATTTTTCCTGATGTTGAAATAGTAACCAGAAACCTGTCTGGAGAGATCACCAAATCAAATTATGGTGAAGTTGCAAAAAGAGCCAAGAAATTAGGCTCTTCACTAGAAAAGTATGGAATAAAACATGGTCAAAATGTAGGGTCATTGGCATTAAACACATATAGGAATATGGAGATGTATTTTGGAATCTCCGGTATGGGCGCAGTGATGCATACAATTAATTTTAGGTTACACCCAGAACAAATTGTTTACATAATAAATCATGCTGAGAATAGAATTATTTTTGTTGAAACGGTTTTTGCACCCTTACTTGAAGCAATTCAAGATAATTGTCCAACTGTAGAGCAATATGTTCTTCTATGTTCAGCAGAAGAGATGCCAGAAACTAAGTTAAAGAATGCAATTTCTTACGAGGAATTTATAAAAGACGGCGATGAAAAATATGAATGGCCAGAATTGGGTGAAGATGCACCTTGTGGACTTTGCTACACATCCGGAACAACTGGGAATCCAAAAGGAGTGCTATATTCACACAAATCTACTCTTTTACATACTTGGGCTGGATCATCAGCTAATGGAATGGGTTTAAGTGCAGACGACTCGATATTAATGGTAGTACCAATGTTTCATGTAATGGGTTGGGGACTTCCTTATATTGGAGCGATGAATGGCATAAAGTTAGTTTTACCTGGAATGGGAATGGACGGAGCCGCCTTAGTTGAATTAATTCAGAAAGAGGATGTAACTCTTGCATTCGGAGTACCAACAATATGGTTAGGTTTATTAGGTTATTGTGAAGAAAATAATATTAAGCTTGATAATGTGAAACAGACTATTATCGGTGGTTCAGCTGTGCCTTATGCAATGATTAAAGAATTTGATGAAAAACATGATGTTAATGTTGTACAAGGCTGGGGAATGACAGAAACAAGCCCTTTAGCAACTGCTACTTTAAGAACTCCAGCAATGGATAAAATGCCAAAAGAGGAGAGATATAAATTACAGACTAAACAAGGTAAACCGATATATGGTATTGAGTTAAAAATCGTTGATGATGATGGAAACCGTTTGCCTGAGGATGGGGAAGCATTTGGTAAATTGCTGGTTAGAGGCCCCTGGGTAAACAAAAGGTATTACAAGCATGATGAGGATGCTATTGATGCTGATGGTTGGTTTGACACGGGAGATATATCAAGTATTGATCCTGAAGGCTATATGACAATAGTAGATAGAGCGAAAGATGTAATTAAATCGGGAGGTGAGTGGATTAGTTCAGTTGATTTAGAAAATGCCGCACAGAGCCATCCTGATATTATGCAGGCAAGTGTAATTGGAGTGGCACATCCAAAATGGGATGAAAGACCATTACTTCTGGTCGTTCCTGCAAATGACAAGAAAGATAAAGAATCAATTTATTCATTCTTGGAGGATAAAATTGCAAAATGGTGGAAACCAGATGACATTGTTTTTGTAGAGGAGTTACCTATAGGAGCAACTGGAAAAGTCCTTAAGATTGAACTCAGAGAGCAATATAAAGACCATTTAATGAAATAGGAGGAAAAATGGAAGCAATTAAAGTAGAAGAATTACATACATTAATCGGAAAAGTAAATAGCACATCTTGGTTTAAAGTTGATCAAGATAGAATCAATGCTTTTGCAGATGTAACTGAAGATCCACAATTTATTCATGTAGATCCAGAAAAGGCAGCACCAATATTTGGTAGCACAATCGCTCATGGAGCATTAATGTTGTCCTTGTCTGTCGGCAAAGGCTATGAAACAGCAATTGCAATCGAAGGTACAAAAATGGCAATGAATTATGGATACGATAAAATTCGTTTCATTAACCCAGTACCAGTAGATTCAAATTGTAGGTATAACAGCACTCTTATGGAGGTTACCGATAAAGGTAATGGACGCTGGTTAATGAAGACAAAAATTGAACTAGAAGTAGAAGGTTCCGATAAGCCTGGATTTGTGGCAGAGAACCTGGCAATGGTTTTTGTTTAAGAAGCTTCTAATAATTTTAGTATCAGCAGTTCTGATAATTGTTTTTGGACTGCTTTTGCTAGACCCAATATTAAATCCTAAATATAAAAATAAAGATGAGTGTAAATCAAATGGCACTCTTGAACTTTTATGTGGGTTACAAAATCCTGAAGATTTTGCAGAAATTCCTGGCGAAAATGCAGTAATTATCTCTCAATTTTCTGGTTTAGCAGAATTAAATTATGGAGAAATAAAATCTGGAACCCTCTCAAGGTTGGATTTAGAAACAAGGGAGGTCGAAGACTACCAGATTAGATTTGAACTAGAGAATAATCTTGGAATTGGAGAAGAGGGTTGCGAGCCATATGATGGCCTCTATCCTCATGGAATAGACATTTATCGAAATATATCTGCAAAAGATCAAAGCTTCAGCCCTTTTCTTAAAGAAGCACATTTATTAGCTGTAGTGAATCATCAATTAGTAGACAGAATTGAGTTTTTTTTGTTTTTCGGTGATCAGGTTGTTTTCTCTGACTCTAATGAAAGAGAGTTATTTTGGGTAGGCTGTGTAAATGGGCCTAAAGATTCAACTTATTTTAATGATATTGTTATATCAGATGAAAATGGTTCATTCTATGCCACTCATCAATATGATAAAGATTGGGGATTTTCAAAACTTTTTATTTTTAATATTTTCCGTTGGGATACTGGCTATGTCTATGAATGGAATAAGGAATTAGGCTATTCAATTCTGAATAATTCAGATGGAGCATGGCCAAATGGAATAGAAATGATTGATGATACTGTTTATGTTAGCTTCAGAATGAACGGGTCTATTGGCGCTATAAATAATGGCGGTGAAAGAAAAGATTTTAAATTTAGATCATATCTTGATGGTGGTTCTGACAATATAATTGCCAAAGATAAAGAGCTTTGGATAGCTGTACAAGATACAAATTTTGGAGGATTAACATGTATGGAGCCAGATCAAATTCAATGTGCAACACCATTTTCAGTCATCAGAACTGATGCAGAACTAAATGTCATTGAAGAATTAAATTTTGGTGATGTTGCTTTTGGTGGCTTATCAGTGGTGTATCCTCATAATAATGAATTGTTTTTAGGTTCATATAAATCTGACAGAATAGCAATTTATAAAATTAATGATTAGGTTTTTATTCTTTTTCTTCCTTATGCTTGATTTAACTGCAAGCACAAAACTCTATATTTTAGGGACTGGCACGCCTAATCCTAATCCTGAAAGAGCAGGTTCCTCATATCTTATTCTTGTAGACGATGAACCTTATTTAATAGATTTTGGTTCAGGAGTAGTAAGACGGGTAGCTGCTCTTACAAAGGCCTGGGGAGGTGATTTAGAAATTGATACAGAAGATTTGAAACATGCATTCCTTACACATATGCATTCTGACCATAATTTAGGACTATCAGACTTAATTATTACACCTTGGATAATGGGCCGAGAACATAAATTAGTCCTTCATGGCCCAAAATCATTAGACAATATGGCAAGAAACCTAATAGAAGCTTTTGAATTTGACATTAGTTACAGAATTAATGGCACCCAACCGCAAAATAGTACTGGCTATAAATATGAGTTTAATCAAATTTTTGATGGGTATGTATATGAAGATAATTTTGTAAGGGTTGAAGCATTTAAAAATAGTCATGGTGATCTTGACGAGTCTTATGGCTTTGTTTTTCAAACACCGCATAAAAAAATAGTTTTTTCAGGAGATACTGCCCCGTCTGAAAAACTTTTATTAAAAGCTAAAGGAGCAGATATCCTTATACATGAGGTGTATTCGCAAGCAGGCTTTGAAAAAAAGACTCCTGATTGGCAAATATATCACGCAGCTCATCATACAAGTCCAGAAGAACTAGGGATAATAGCATCTAAAATTAGGCCTAAAAAACTTGTCCTATCTCATATCCTTTTTTGGGGCGCAAAGCCTGATGAAATTAAAAAAGAAGTAGAACTATTTTATGATGGTGAAGTAATAGTAGCAGATGACTTACTACTTATCGATTAGCCGCTAAGTAATCTTTTTAAGATTTCATTAATTGATTTAGGATTTGCCTTACCTTGAGTTTCTTTCATGACCTGACCAACAAAAAATCCAAAAAGTTTATCCTTACCAGCTTTATAAGCTTCGACTTGTCCAGGATTATTATCAAGGACTGATTGAGCTATTGATTCAAGCTCAGTCTCATCCGATATTTGCTCCAAGCCTTTAGATTTTATGATTTTCTCTGCATTACTACCTGTATTCCAGATTTCTTCCAAAACTTCTTTTGCAATTTTTCCTGAGATCGTCCCATCATTTATTTTTGCCATTAAACTCGAGAAATTTTCTGGTGTTATTTTTGAATCACCCAAAGATATATCATTTTTATTTAATAATGCATTAATCTCTCCTATTATCCATTTAGCAGATAGTTTAGGGTCACAATTTTTAGTAACTTCTTCAAAGAAATTAGCTGTTTGCTTCTCTACACATAAAACCTTTGCTTCATAATCGTCTAACCTATAAACTTTTTTGAATCGTTGTTCTTTTTCCTCTGGTAATTCATCCATATTGTTGCTGATATCTTTAATTAACTCCGAAGATATATTAATAGGGACTAAATCAGGACATGGAAAATATCTATAATCATTCGCAAATTCCTTTGTTCTCATTGATCTTGTCTCGTCTTTTATGGAATCATACAATCGAGTCTCTTGTTCAACTGTTTCTCCGTCTTCAAGACATTTAATTTGTCTTTTAACTTCAAAATTTATTGCTTTCTCAACAAATTTAAAAGAGTTAATATTTTTAATTTCTGCTCTAGTCCCAAATTCTTTAGAATCAGGCCGCATTATTGAAACATTCGCATCGCATCTCATTGATCCTTGAGACATATTTCCATCAGATATATCTAAGTAAGTAATTATCTGATGAATTTTTTTTAGGTAGTTCACTGCTTCAGATGCAGATCTTATGTCTGGTTCAGAAACAATTTCTAGTAGTGGTACTCCAGATCTATTTAAATCAATTACAGATTTTGAATCATATTGATCATGCATAGACTTTCCTGCATCTTCTTCTAAATGAGCTTGATGTATTCTTATTTTCTTGCCATCAACATCCACAATCCCATCTTTTACGATGGGGAAGTGTAATTGAGTAATTTGATATCCCTTTGGTAAATCAGGATAGAAATAATTCTTTCTATCAAAAATCATTGTTTTAGCAATTTTTGCTGAAGTAGCTAAGCCAAATTTGATGCCTTGCCTCATGGCTTCCTCATTCAAAACTGGCAGAACACCAGGTAAACCCATATCTATCAAGTCTACTAATGTGTTAGCATCCTCTCCAAATTTATTTCTTGCTGGAGAAAATAACTTTGTATTAGTTAATAGTTGAACATGGACTTCAAGACCAATAACGGGTTGCCATCCTTTTACTAAGGTGTCATTTTGTGCCAATCGGTTACCTCCTGAATCTTATTAGTTATATTTAATAAAAGATCTTCACTAAAATAATTACCTACTAATTGACCGCCCGTAGGAAGATTATTTTTTAGACCATTAGGAAATGAAATTGCAGGCAGGCCAGCTAGATTTGCTGGAATTGTCAGCAAGTCTTCTTTGTACATTCTATTTGGGTCAGAAGATTCTCTATTTTTTTCAAAAGCCTGATCTAAAGTTGTTGGCATAAAAATAAGATCAACATCTTTAAATATTTCTTCAAATTTATTTTTTATGATCCTTCTAACTTTTTGAGCTTTTAAATAATATGCATCATAAAAACCTGCTGATAGTACATGTGTCCCAATTAAGATCCTTTTCTTTACTTCATCACCAAAACCTTCTGATCTAGTTTGCATATAAAGATCAGAAATATCTTTCTGTTTTGTAGATCTATGACCAAATTTGACTCCATCAAATCTTGAGAGGTTCGATGAACACTCAGCAGGAGCAATAACATAGTAAGAGCATATACCCGAAGATAATTCAGAAAAGTCTATTTCTTTTAATTCATGTCCAAGGCCTTGAAGAACGGTTTTTGAAGTCTCATAAGAATTTAATATATTTTCATGAATTCCAAAACCTTCAATATTTTTTATGACCCCAATTTTTAAATTGTCTAAATTATCATTTAGAGATTTCTCATAGCATATATTTTTTCTTTTGCTGCATGTTGAATCTTTCAAGTCATGAGAAGCCATTGCATCAAGCAATGCAGCACAACCAAAGGCATCTTTTGAAAATGGTCCAGCTTGGTCCATGCTTGAACAAAAAGCAATCATCCCCCATCTAGATACCAATCCATATGTTGGCTTCATCCCAGTTATTCCGCATAATGCAGCTGGCTGTCGTATTGAGCCCCCTGTATCTGTTCCTGTTGAGATGGAAGTGATATCTGCAGCAATACATGCAGCTGAACCTCCTGAGCTGCCGCCTGGAACCAAATTTTCTCCCCATGGATTAGACACAGGGCCAAAAAAACTTGTTTCATTTGATGATCCCATAGCAAACTCATCCATATTTGTTTTAGCTATCATTATTGAACCAGAATTATTGCAGTTATCTACGACTGTTGAATCATAAGGCGGCTTAAAATCTTTTAACATTTTAGATCCACATGTAGTTATTAGATCTTTTGTGCAAAATATATCTTTATGAGCTATTGGCACACCTGATAGAGGTTGATCTTTAAATTTAGCAAAATTATTGTCAATATATTCAGCCTTGGATAAAGCTTCTCTTTCAAAACAATTGATAAAAATATTTAATTTGTCTGTTTTAACCTTTTTTATTGTTTCTTGAACAGCTTCTTTAGCAGAAATACTTTTCGACCTGAAGTTTTCTCTTTGTGTTTTAAAGTTCATTCTATAATTTTTGGTACTATGAAGTAATCTTCATCTGATTCAGGGGAATTCTCCAGAAAATTTTTCTTTGCATTTCTATCATTATCAGAATCTTCTCTAGAGACATTATTAAGTTCTAATGGATTATTAAGTGGCTGCACTTCATCAAGATCTAACTCATTCATTTCATCAATTAAATCAAAAGTATTTGTCAATTTTTCAATGATTTTTGGGTGTTCTTTATCTTCAATGCCTATTCTTGCAAGAAATAATAGATTTTTTAACTCGATTTTATCCATTAAAAGCCTTATTCTATAAGATTCTGAATATTATAAAGATATATTAAGAATGTTTAAATTTTTACGTGGTCTTTTCTCAAATGATATATCTATCGATTTGGGAACAGCAAACACTTTAATCTATACAAAAGAACATGGCATCGTCCTTGATGAACCATCTGTAGTTGCAATACAAGAAAAAAATGGCCAAAAGACTGTTGTAGCAGTAGGTCATGATGCTAAGAAAATGTTAGGTAGAACACCTGGCAAAATGGAGGCCATAAGACCACTTAGGGATGGAGTAATAGCTGATTTTAATGTTACCGAAAAAATGCTTCAGCATTTCATAAAAAAAGTATCAAATAATTCAATTTTGTCTCCAAGCCCACGTGTATTAATTTGCGTTCCGTCAAAAGCAACTCAAGTTGAAAAACGTGCAATAAGAGAGTCAGCTTTGTCTGCAGGTGCTAGTGTAGTAAAGCTTATAGAAGAGCCAATAGCAGCAGCTCTTGGAGCAGGTGTAGGCATAGATAAAGCTAGAGGAAGCATGGTCGTTGATGTTGGTGGAGGAACTTCTGAAGTAGCAATCCTATCTCTTAATGGAATTGTTTATTCTGAGTCTCTTAAAGTAGGAGGAGA